>Ga0302319_10012556_pt1 | contig 15960 bp, 14 predicted proteins | sample Bog_T0_2_FD_203319 | JGI IMG/M metagenome (GOLD analysis project Ga0302319, IMG submission 203319) | Peat permafrost microbial communities from Stordalen Mire near Abisko, Sweden - Bog_T0_2 | ecosystem: Environmental > Terrestrial > Soil > Wetlands > Peat | place: Sweden: Abisko, Stordalen Mire...
GAGGCTGGGTACCGGCGGCGCGCAGCACGCACTGAATGGCCCCGGAGGCAGCCCGACACGCTAATTCGGCTGTTCGCCCGCGATTTCGATGAGCGGCGCGAGCACGTCGAGCCGGGCGACCGGATCGTCCATCTCCAGACAATGCTGTTTGTCGGAGAGTTCGATGGGCAGGATCTCCGCAAGGCGGTGCCCAACCCATGCGGCATCCGTGAGGCGCATCTGAACGCCCGAATAGGCTTCGCCCAACTGCGGCAGCACGCTCTGCAACAGCTCGGCGAGGCGCGCGTGCCGCTGCGGCACGCTGCGGCTCGGCTCGTCGGCGAGCCACTCGACTTCACCGATGTGGAGGCCGTCGCTCTGGCGTCGCCGGCCATGGATGCGAAAGCGCCGCTCGCCGATGCACGACAGTCCGAGCAATCCGTCGGGCAGCTGGTGGAAATCCACGATCTTCGCCGTGGTACCGACGTCGCAGGTCTGCGCTTCGCCCACTTCGCTGCCTTTGCGAATGGACACCACTCCGAAGCTTTGCGCATCGCGCATGCAGCTGCGCACCATGTCCACGTAGCGGGTCTCGAAGATCCGCAGCGGCAGCGGTCCATTCGGAAACAGCACGATATTGAGCGGAAACAGCGGGATGACGTTCACTGCGCATTCCGGGCGGCCAAAGCGGCAAGCAGCTTGTCGTGAAACCCGCCGAATCCGCCGTTGCTCATCACCACCACATGATCGCCGGCGCGAACTTCGCGGGCGAGCGCGGCGGCGAGGGCGTCCACCGAAGCGGCGAAGTGCGCCCGCCCACCCAGCGCGGCGAGCGCCGAGCGCACATCCCAGCCGAGGTCGTCCGGACTGTATACCCAGCTTTCATCGGCCTCCGCGAGCGCGGCGGCGAGCACGTCGCGGTGCACGCCGAGTTTCATCGTGTTCGAGCGCGGTTCGACGACGGCGACGATGCGCGGGGAGCCCGAGACACCAGAAGCGCCCGAGCGCGCGGCGACGATGCGGGCACGCAGCCCCTTCAGCGTGGTCTCGATCGCGGTGGGATGGTGCGCGAAATCATCGTACACGGTGACCCCGCCCACCGTGCCGCGGCTCTCCATCCGACGCTTGACGCCGAGGAAACGGCTGAGCGCGGACGCCGCCCGCGCCGGCTCGACCCCCGCCTGCCGCGCGGCCGCGATGGCGGCAAGCGCATTCATGACGTTGTGTTCCCCGAGCAGGGACCATGCCACGGTGCCGGCCGGCCGGCCGCCGTGCAGCACCTCGAAGCGGCCGCAGGCGGACTCAGGATCGATCCGGGCACTCCATTCGGCACCCTGCGCCGTGAGGCTGAACGACTCGGTGCCGGTCCAGCAGCCGGCGCGCAGCGTCGTGGCGAGGTTCGCATCGTCGCCGTTGACGATGACCTTGCCCGCACCCGGGACCGACCGCAGCAGTTGGTGGAACTGCCAGCGGATCGCGGCGATGTCGGGGTAGATGTCGGCGTGGTCGTATTCGAGGTTGTTCAGCACCGCGGTGCGCGGGCGGTAGTGGACGAATTTCGCCCGCTTGTCGAAAAACGCCGTGTCGTATTCGTCCGCCTCGATGACGAACCACGGCTGACCGCCGAGCCGGGCGGTGCCGGAAAAATTGGCGGGGACGCCGCCGATCAGGAAACCGGGTGAGAGGCCCGCATCCTCGAGAATCCAGGCGAGCATGCTGGTCGTCGTGGTCTTGCCGTGCGTGCCGGCCACCGCGAGCACGTGTTTGCCGCGCAGCACGTTCTCCGCGAGCCACTGCGGGCCCGAGGTGTAGGCGAGGCCGCGATCCAGCATCGCTTCGACGACCTCGGTTCCCCGCGACAGGGCGTTGCCGACCACGACGACGTCGGGCTTGAGATCGAGCTGGGCGGCACCGTAGCCCTGCATCAATTCGATGCCGAGCGCCGTGAGCTGTGTGCTCATCGGCGGATACACGTTCAGGTCGGAGCCCGTGACGCGATGTCCGGCGGCCTTCGCAATGGCCGCGATCCCGCCCATGAAGGTGCCCGCGATGCCGAGGATGTGCACGTGCATTTCAGTTATCCGGAAGCAGCTGCTGCTCGAGCAGGATGGAAACGAGAAGATAACCGAGACTCACCGCCACCCCGAGGGCGATGCCGGAGTCGAGCGCCGCGCGCCAGATGTGTGCGCACGCCAGCAGATACCAGAGCAGCACGCCGAATGAGAGCAGTCCGAGCGGCACGGCGGCCGGATGATGCGTGCCGAGCACGTTCAAAAGAGAACCGAGCGGATAAAGCACGATCTGAGCGAAGGCAGCGACGCCAAGCAGCGCGATGCTCGTCTGCAGGAAGCGCGCACGGCGGCCTGCGATACGCAGCACCACCCAACCCCAGGCGATCGGCAGGCCGGCGGAGAGCACCACGCGCATGACGAGCCGGTCGCTCGAATAGGGCGGCAGCGCGGCGCCAAGCACTTCGAGCACCGCGACGGTCGCCGCGGCGAGGCCGAGCAGAAAAGGCGACGCGGGCAACTGCGCAGGCGACCGCCGCCAGAACGCAATGTCCCAAAAAGCTTTTGCGAGTCGCAGCATCGTTCGAATCGGTCATAATCGATGGGAAATTGTACCAGTGGAACGACGCCATGCCCGACGCGATTTGGATCGATCGAAGGGAGGATCTTGAGCCGCTCGCCGCTCTGCTCGAGAACCGGCAGTGGATCGGGCTCGACACCGAGTTCCTGCGGGAGAAGACTTTCTTTCCCAAGCTCTGCTTGCTGCAAATCGCCGCGGCCGGGCGTATTTGGTGCATCGACACACTGAGTGGCGCCGGCCTCGAACCGCTGGCTGCGGCGCTCACGTCGCCGTCGAGCCGCAAGGTGATTCACGCGGCGCGCCAGGATCTCGAAGCGGTTTACCTCACGAGCAGGCGCATCATCGCCCCCGTGTTCGACACCCAGGTGGCGGCTGCGTGCATCGGCTTGAAGCCACAGGTCGGTTACGCTGAACTCGTCAAGGTGCTCCTCGATGTCACGCTGGTCAAAGGCCAGACCCGCACCGACTGGTCGAAGCGGCCGCTCTCGCACGCGCAGCTGCTGTACGCGGCCGAGGACGTTTTGTATCTCGAGGAACTCGCCGTGCGCCTTTCGGGGCGGCCGAGGATTGCGCTGCGCTCGAGGAGCCGCGCCTGTACGAGCCGGATCCGGCGCTCGCCTGGACGCGTTTGCGCGGTCTCGCACAGCTTGCGCCCCAGTCGCGCGCACGCGCAAAGGCGCTCGCGGTCTGGCGCGAACGCACGGCGCGCGAACGCGATCTGCCGCGCTCCTGGATCATTTCCGACGCGGCAATTTTCGACGCCGCAGAGAGCAACCCCGCGTCCGTAGGTGCATTGCGGTCGCTCGACGAGGTTCCGCCAAACTTCAACGAAAACTTTGCGCGGAGCGTGCTCGAAGCGCTGCGGATGCCGCCGGACGCATCAATCGCCGAGGAGGGACCGGTGCAGGATGCGCGCCCGACGCCCGAACAGAGGGCAATGATCGAGCGGCTCAACAAAACGGTGGACGCGTGCGCCGCGCAGCTCGGTGTCAACGCGGAGGTACTCGCGCCGCGTGGCGAGATCAAGGCGCTCGCCATGGGCCGTCGCGACGTGCCTTCGCTCACCGGCTGGCGGCGGCGGGAGATCGGCGACGCGCTGCTCGCCGCGCTGTAGCGGCGAACCCCCTTGGTAACCGGGTCTAATCGACCGCCGTGACCGGAGCGGCAGCGCCGACCGCGGCCTGCAGGTTGGCGAACACCGCCTCCACGGGGGCGTCGGCGTTCACCACACGCAGCAACCCGGCCGCCTCGTAATACTCGATGAGGGGCTTCGTCTGCGCCTCGTAGACGTCGAGACGCTTACCGATCACTTCTTCCTTGTCGTCCGGCCGCTGGATCAGGCGCGGACTGTCCCCGCATTTCGGACAATGCGGCGGCGTACCCGGCGGCGCGGTGAGGATATTGAAGACGCGGCCGCAATCTTCGCAGATGCGCCGGCCCGTCAGACGTTTGAAGAGCACCTTCAGATCGAGATCCATGAGCACGACGGCTTCGAGCGGCTTGGCGAGCTCGCGCAGCAGCACATCGAGCGCCTCGGCCTGCGCGATGTTTCGAGGAAAGCCGTCGAGGATGAAGCCCTCGGCGGCATCGGGCTGCGTGAGCCGCTCGCGGATCATCCCGAGCACGGTGGCATCGTCCACGAGGCGTCCGGCGTCCATGGCGCTCTTCGCCCGCAGGCCGAGCGCAGTGCGCTTGGCCACGGCCTCGCGCAGCAGATCGCCGGTCGATATCTGCGGGACACCATGGGATTTCATGAGCAGCTGCGATTGCGTGCCCTTGCCCGAGCCCGGCGCCCCCAAAAGAATTATGCGCATGTCATTTTGGTTCGCTGTTCAAAGCGCGCTACCGTACCTTTGCACGTGGCGGTCGTCAAACCAGGCCCGCCAGGACCCCGCCAGGCGCCGCGCTGCCGGCCGCGCGGGCGGGAACGTCGCGGCTCTCGCCGGCAGCCGCCCCGGCGAACCTCACCCACAGCCGATTTTGGGCTATTCTGATTGCCCTACCCGGTGTTATGTCACACGTGGAACCGTCATGACGAGGCAACCAGCCAGGCGAAACAGGCCGAGGAACGCATTCTATGCCCAGTCGGGCGGCGTGTCCGCTGTGATCAACGCCTCGGCCTGCGGCGTCATCGAGACGGCACGGCGCCACGGTGATCGCATCGGCCGCTTGTACGCCGGCCGCGACGGCATCATTGGCGCCCTGACCGAGGATTTGATCGACACCGGCCGGGAGAGCGCGAAGACCATCGCCGGCCTGCGCCACACGCCGGGCGGCGCCTTCGGCTCGGCCCGCTACAAGCTAGCCGGGATCGACAAGAACCGTGCCGAGTACGAACGGCTCATCGAGGTTTTCCGCGCCCACGACATCGGCTATTTCTTTTATAACGGCGGCAATGATTCGATGGACACCGCCCAGAAGGTGTCGGAAATCAGCGGCCTGCTAGGGTTTCCCATCACCTGTGTGGGCGTGCCGAAGACCGTGGACAATGATTTGCCCCTGACTGACTGCTGCCCTGGTTTCGGCTCGGTGGCCAAGTACATCGCCGTCTCGACGCGCGAAGCGGCGCTCGACGTGGCTTCGATGTCGCGCACCTCGACCAAGGTGTTCGTGCTCGAGGTGATGGGCCGTCATGCGGGGTGGATCGCGGCGGCGGCCGGACTCGCCGGGGAGACGGCCGCCGAGGCGCCGCATATCATCTTGTTTCCGGAAATCGTCTTCGACAAGCCGAAGTTCCTCGTCCGCATGAAGCGTTGCGTCGAACGGTATGGCTATTGCGTGGTGGTCGTCTCCGAGGGTGTGCGCGATGCCGAGGGCAAATTTCTCGCCGAGGCCGGGTCGAAGGACGCCTTCGGCCACGCCCAGCTCGGCGGCGTGGGACCGGTGGTCGCACAGATGGCGAAGGACGCCTTCGACTACAAGTTCCATTGGGCCGTCGCCGACTATCTGCAGCGCTCGGCGCGCCACATCGCCTCGAAGGTCGACGTGGACCAGGCGTATGCCGTCGGCAAGGCGGCCGTCGAATTCGCGCTCGCGGGCAGGAACGCGGTGATGCCCATCATCGTGAGGAAATCCGACAAGCCGTATCGCTGGGGCATCGGCGAGGCGCCCCTCGCGGCGGTCGCGAATCAGGAGAAGAAACTGCCCCGCAGCTACATCTCCACCGACGGGTTCGGCATCACCGCCGCGTGCCGGCGCTACCTCGCGCCGCTCATCGGCGGCGAGGACTATCCACCCTATCGCGACGGCCTGCCGCAATACGTGCGGATCAAAGGAATCACGGTGGCAAAGCGGCTGCGCCACAAGTTTGTGCTATAGTGCCGGCGCTTTTGATACAAAAAGACAATATTTTTCAATAACATAAGCCTAAATAACATAAGCCGGAACGGAGATGGCCGATGACCCTCGATAGTTCGCTCAAGCTGGCGATTGCGTCCGGCGTGATTGCCCTGATCTATGGCCTGGTCTCGGTACGATGGATTCTGGCGCAGCCCGCGGGGAATGCGCGCATGCAGGAAATCGCGGCCGCCATCCAGGCTGGCGCGCGCGCGTATTTGAACCGCCAGTACTCGACCATCGCGGTGGTCGGCGTGATCCTGTTCATCCTGCTCGGGCTGTTTCTGGGCTGGGCGACCGCCGGCGGGTTTGCCATCGGGGCGCTGCTATCCGGCGCGGCGGGCTACATCGGGATGTTCATCTCGGTGCGGGCGAACGTGCGTACGGCACAGGCCGCGCACAACGGCATCGATGCGGCGCTCAAAGTCGCCTTCCGCGGCGGTGCGATCACCGGGATGCTCGTCGTCGGCCTCGGCCTGCTCGGCGTCGCCGGCTATTACTACGCGATGCTGCACGTTCTCGACGATTCGGAGGCGGCGCTGCGATCCCTGGTTGGCCTTGCGTTCGGCGGCTCGCTCATCTCGATATTCGCGCGCTTGGGCGGCGGCATCTTCACCAAGGGCGCCGACGTCGGCGCCGACCTCGTCGGCAAGGTGGAGGCCGGAATTCCCGAGGACGATCCACGCAATCCCGCGGTCATCGCCGACAACGTCGGCGACAACGTCGGCGACTGCGCGGGCATGGCGGCGGATCTGTTCGAGACCTACGCAGTGACCCTCGTCGCCACGATGCTTCTCGGCGGACTCATGGCTTCGAATCTCGGAGGCCAGGCGGTGCTCTTTCCGCTGCTGCTCGGTGCGATCTCGATCATCTCCTCGATCATCGGCACATTTTTCGTCTCCGCGAAGGCCGGCGGCAAGATCATGAACGCCCTCTACAAAGGCGTCGTGGTTTCCGCGGTGATCTCGGCGATCGCCTTCTATTTCGTGTCGCGGCTGATCATGGGCACGCACGCGATGAGCATCTGGCTGTGCACGCTCGTGGGACTGCTCCTCACCGCCGCCATGATCGTGATCACCGAGTATTACACGGCCACCGAGTATGCTCCGGTGCAGCACGTGGCATCGGCCTCGCAGACCGGCCCCGCCACGAACATCATTGCCGGCCTCGGCGTGTCGATGAAGGCATGCGCACTGCCGGTGCTTGCGGTGACATTGAGCATCTGGGCGGCATACCGGCTGGAGGGCCTCTACGGTCTCGCGATCGCGGCGACCGCCATGCTGTCGATGACCGGCATGATCGTCGCGCTCGACGCCTACGGTCCGATCACCGACAACGCCGGCGGCATTGCCGAAATGGCGGGACTCGACAAAAAAGTACGTGACGTCACCGACCCGCTGGATGCCGTCGGTAACACCACCAAGGCGGTCACGAAGGGCTACGCCATCGGCTCGGCCGGCCTTGCAGCGCTCGTGCTGTTCGCCGATTACACGCACAAGCTCGACGAGGTCCTGGGCCACGCCACGACCTTCGATCTGTCGAATCCAGCGGTCATCATCGGCTTGTTCATCGGCGGCCTGGTGCCCTACCTGTTTGCGGCGATGGCGATGGAGGCGGTCGGCCGCGCCGCGGGTTCGGTGGTGAACGAGGTGCGGCGTCAGTTTCGCGAGATCAAGGGCATCATGGAAGGCACGGCAAAGCCCGACTATTCGCTCGCGGTCGACATGCTGACCAAGGCGGCGATCAAGGAGATGATCGTACCCTCGCTGCTGCCCATCATCGTGCCGGTTGCAGTGGTGTTCATCGTCAACTGGCTGATGCCTGGTTCGGGAATTCAAGCGCTCGGTGGCTTGCTGATCGGAACGATCGTGACGGGGCTGTTCGTCGCGATCTCGATGACCACGGGCGGTGGGGCCTGGGACAACGCCAAGAAGTACATCGAGGAAGGCCACTTCGGCGGCAAGGGATCCGATGCCCACAAGGCGGCGGTGACGGGCGACACCGTCGGCGACCCGTACAAGGACACCGCCGGGCCCGCCATCAATCCGCTGATCAAGATCATCAACATCGTGGCGCTGCTGCTCGTGCCCCTCCTTGGCAAAATGATGTGATGTAAGGCGGGCTCGCCGCCCGCGGCTACGCGCCCCGGGCTCGCCGCACGCTCAAATATCGAAATAGATGGCGTCTGAGTCGGCGGCGCCGTCGCGGCTTGCCACCCGCAGTTCCGGCTCCTTCAGCGAGACGCGCGAGCGCGGCGGCACGCTGCGCGTGAGGAACACCGAGCCGCCGATCACGCTGCCGGCACCCACCACCGTCCCGCCGCCGAGCACGGTCGCGTTGGCGTACAGCGTCGATCCGTCCTCGACGGTGGGATGACGCTTGTGCCCGCGGATGATCTGCCCGCTCGCGTCCCGTGGAAACGACAGGGCTCCCAGCGTCACACCCTGATAGAGCTTCACACCCTCGCCGATCTCAGTGGTTTCGCCGATTACGACGCCAGTGGCATGGTCGATGAAAAACGCCGGACCGATCTTCGCGCCCGGATGGATGTCGCAGCCGGTGCGCGAGTGCGCCCACTCGGTCATGATCCGCGCCATCATCGGCACTCCGAGGGTGTGGAGCGCGTGGGCAATCCGGTACACGCTCACCGCGAGCAGACCGGGGTAGGCAAGTATCACTTCGTCCAGGCTCGACGCCGCCGGATCGCCGTCGAAGGCCGCCTGCACGTCGCGCACCAGCAGGCCGCGGATCTGCGCTAGGCGTCCGAGGAACGTGTCGGTCAGTTCCCGGGCCCGCGGCGCACACTCACCCGGCTCCGGACCGGTCTCGTCACGCTCACGCCCGTAGCACAGACAATGTTCGATCTCGCGCTCGACCCGCGGCGCAAGCCGGTCGATCAGTTCCCCCACGTGCCCCGCGAGATTGCCCGGATCGAGATCGAGCCGGCCGATGTATCCCGGGTACATGAGTTCCAGGACGATCTGCAGTATCTCCACGATCGACTCGCGGGACGGCAAATAGCGCTGCGAGACCCGCACAGCCCGCTGGTCGCCGCGGTAGCTGTCGAGCAGCGCACCCGCAATTTCAGCGCGGGCGCCACGCACGCCCGCAATCGCCGTGAGCGTGGCGCTCATCCGGCGTTCACGCGACCGCCTGCATCCGCTCGACGTCGCCGAAGAGGCCCTCGAACAGCGCGCCGGACAAATAACGCTCACCGGCATCGGGCAGGACCACGACGATGGTCTTGCCGGCTTGCGCCGGTTCGCCGGCGAGGCGCAACGCCGCCGCCATCGCCGCCCCGCAGGAGATCCCGCAGAGGATGCCCTCCTCGCGCGCCAGCAGCCGCGCGGTTGCGATGGCCTCGTCGTTGCTCACCTGCTCAACACGGTCCACCAACGTGAGATCGAGGTTCTTCGGCACGAAGCCTGCGCCGATGCCCTGGATCTTGTGCGGCGAGGGCGCCAGCGGCTCGCCGGCGAGCGTCTGGCTGATCACGGGCGAATGGGTCGGCTCCACCGCCACCGTGAGCAGGGGCCGGCCGCGGGTGTGTTTGATGTAGCGCGACACGCCGGTGAGCGTTCCACCAGTGCCGACGCCTGCGACGAACACGTCGACCGCGCCCTCGGTGTCATCCCAAATCTCCGGGCCTGTGGTCTTCTCATGGATCGCCGGATTCGCCGGGTTCTCGAACTGCTTCATCAACACGTATTTCTTCGGGTCCGACGCAGCCAGTTCCTCGGCCTTGGCGATCGCGCCCTTCATGCCCTTGGCGCCAGGTGTCAGGATCAGCTTGGCGCCAAAGGCGACCAATACCTTGCGCCGCTCCATGCTCATCGTCTCCGGCATGGTGAGTACGCACTCGTAGCCACGCGACGCCGCAGCAAACGCGAGCGCGATGCCGGTGTTGCCGCTGGTTGCCTCGACGATCGCCATGCCCGGCTTGAGTGCGCCGCGCTCCTCGGCATCCCAGACCATCGCGGAGCCAATCCGGCACTTGACCGAGTATGCGGGGTTGCGTCCCTCGATTTTGGCGAGAATTCGTGCGCCGCTTCCCGCGCCAAGCCGGTTGATGCGCACCAGGGGAGTGTGGCCGATGGAGCGTGTGTTGTCCTCGTAAACAGGCATATTGCACCTCGTTGAAGCAGCTGCGGAAGCTCGATTTTCCCCCCAACGGCCGGGCGCGGCCATAGAAATTCGTTATATGGGTCTGCCGGGCGGTTATATGCGCCTGACTGGCCGGCCGAATGTCTGCCCAACGAGGATATCTCCATGAACAGGCGAGCTTTGGCGCTTGACCGGTCTTTCTCGGACGGGGATCCTAAACAGCAAGACGGCAACTGCCACCCCAAAATCGATGATCGGAAGGCTTCGCTGGACGGGATCGAAGTGGACGCCGGATTCCTCCAAACCTGAAAACGTGCGATCGGCTGACCGATGGGTCACGCCCCCGAACTGTCGCGGTGAGCTTACCAAACCGTTATCCCGGCCCCGGTGGGCCGGCCGCCGAACTCCAAGACGAACTCAAACGGGAATGATCGAGAGGCGCTGGGGTCGGCCGATGAGGAAACCCTGCACGAAATCGATGCCCATGCCGGTCACCGTGTCGAGCGAGGACTGATCCTCGACCTGCTCGGCGACCACGCGGAAGTTGAGGCTGCGCGACAGTTCGATCATGGCCGCAACCAGCGCCTGATTCACGAGATCGGCCGACAGATTGCGGATGAACGAGCCGTCGATCTTCAGATAGTCGACCGGCAGGGTCTTCAAATTCGAGAACGAAGAGAGGCCGCTGCCGAAATCATCGAGCGCGAATTCGCATCCCATCACATGCAGCACCTCGATGAAGCGGCGCGCGTGATCGAGATTGGCCACCACCGAACTCTCGGTGATCTCGAAACAGATGTCCGTCGGGGAGGCGCCGGTGTGATCGAAGCACTCGACCACGAACTCGAGGAAGTCAGCATCGCCGAGCGTCTGCCCGGCGATGTTGATGGCGACGCTGCGCCCAGACGGCAGTTTCATCCCGCCGCGCCCGAGCGCCGACAGGACCGCCTGCACCACCCAGCGGTCGATCAGCGGCATCAGCCGGTAGCGTTCGGCAGCGCGGATGAATTCCGCAGGCGGCGCGGACGGCTGGCCGTTGTCGGCGGGAAGGCGGATGAACACCTCGAGCGCGGGACCGCTCGCACTGCCCTCGCGAACTTGCACGATGGGCTGGCAGAAGAGTTCGAACCGGTTGTCGCGCAGCGCGCCCTGCAGCTTTTGCAGCCACTGGATTTCCCCGCGGTGGCGCGCACTCGCCTCCTCCCGCGAGGAATACACGTGGACGTGAACGCCGCCTTGCTTCTTCGCGACATAGCAGGCGGAATCGGCCGAGTTCATGATGTCCTCGATCGCGCCGACGTCGCGGCCGATCTCGACGAGGCCGATGCTGACGCCGGCATTGAAGATCTTGTCCTTCCACACGAACCGGTAGGCGGCGACCGAGCGCACGACGTCATCCGCGATCTGCCGCGCCTTCTCGAGGGGACAGCCGACCAGGAGCAGCGCGAACTCGTCCCCGCCGATGCGGCCGACCGTGTCGGAATCACGCACCGCGTCCTTCAGCAGCGATGCCACTTCGCGCAGCATGTTGTCGCCCGCCGTGTGGCCGCACGTGTCGTTCACCACCTTGAAGCGGTCGAGATCGAGGTAGCACAACGCGTGCACCAGGTCTCCCGCCTGCGCCGATTCCATCGCCTCCTGCAGCCGGCGCTCGAATTCGCGGCGGTTGACGAGTCCCGTGAGCGCATCGTGACTCGCCTGATAGGTCATCTGGCGGGTGAGGCCGCGCAGTTCGCTCGTGTCGTGCAGCACGATCACCATCCCTGCGCCCTCGCTGCCGTCGCTGCGCAGCGGCGAGACGTTGATCTCCACCGAGCGCTCGGCTGCGCCGTTTGAGGGAACGAGCACGGCGCGCCTGCCCACGGAGACACGCGACCCGGTGGCAAGGGCCTTGCGCACCGGATCGCCGAGCGAGCGCCGGTCGGATTCGTCGACGAGCGCCGCCACCTCCGCGAAATGCTTGCCGAACACGTTGTCGAAGCTCTCCCCGATCAGCGCCTCGGCCGCATGGTTGACGTAGTCGATCCGGCCCTCGGCATCGACGGTGATCACGCTCTCGCCCATCGCGTCGAGCGTTGCGAGCGCGCGCGGACGCGCCGTCGCCGAACTCGCTTCGACCGCCGGCAGCATTTCGATTGCTGTGAGCAGCAAAGCCGGTGCGCCGCCGCTCTCGACGCGGACGCTCGAAAGCTCGACGCGCGTCACGTGGCCCTGCGGACCCTGCAGTTCCACCTCATAGCGCTCGGCGGCCGGCTCGCCGGCCAGGCGCCGGCGCAGATTTTGATCGACGAGGTCCCGGTATTCCGCGGTCACGAAATTCGAGAGGGGCCGGCCGACGATCTCATCCTCCCGCATGCTGAGCAGCGAGAGAAAACGCGAATTGGCGAACAGCACCCCGTTGCGGTGTACGACGACAGCCTCGTGCACCGACTCGACGAGACGCTGAAACATCTGTTCGCGGTCCTGCAGCCGCGCGCCGCGCATCTCGAGCGCCTCGAGAAGCCGGTTGATCGACGACTCGAGCGGTCGCAGCGACGCGGCCGGATCCTCGAGCTGGATGCGCCCCGCCTGGGTCTCGTCCTCCACGAGCCGCGCGACCTGGTCGGAGAGCCGGGTGACGGCGCGCTGCTGCCGCTGCCGTGATGCAGAGAGCCAGAGCACAGCCACGGCCAACAGAACGACCGAGGCGGGCAACCAAAGCGCGGCGGGAGACAGGATCAACAGGGACCTCGGCATCGACGAGTACCGACGACGCCTTGGTGAAGGAGGATCAATTCGTCGCGAATCATCGTTGGTCGCAGAATACCGCACGGGCATGGCATCGCTTGCGGAAATTGACCATAATCAAAGGCGTTCGATGGCGCTCGGGAATTCATGGACAATCTTGCAGCACGGCTTCAGATGGTCGATCAGCAGATCCGCACCTGGGAGGTGCTCGATCCGCGCGTACTCGATGTCGTTGCCGAAGTACCGCGCGAGTTCTTCGTGCCGGAGCGATACCGGGAACTCGCCTTTGCCGATGCGCCGATTCCGATCGGCCACGGTGAGTGCATGCTGACGCCGAAATTGCAGGCACGCATTTTACAAGCCTTGGGGCTCGCCGGCATGGATCGTGTGCTCGAGGTGGGCACCGGCACCGGATATCTCGCCGCATGCATGAGCCTGCTCGTCGCGGAGACCACATCGATCGACATACACGCGGACTTCACGGCGACGGCAGCCGCGAGCATCCGAAAAGTGGCCGGCGCGCGCGTACACACGCTGGTGCACGATGCCTTCGGTGCGCCGCTTGGGGAATTCGACGCAATCGCCCTGACGGGATCGCTGCCGGTCTACGACGCCCGCTTCGAACGGGCGTTGCGGGTGGGCGGACGGCTGTTTCTCGTCGTGGGCGGCTCGCCCGTGATGGAGGCCATGTTGGTGCGCCGGGTCGGACCGACCGAGTGGCTGCGCGAGAGTCTGTTCGAAACGGTCGTCGCGCCCCTCACGGGAGCCGAGCCGGCACCGCGATTCGTGTTCTGATGGTCGGCGAGCTCACACCACGGGAATATTTGGCGGAGCAGGCGCGCGGCGACCCCGTCCTGCTGCTCGACGTGCGCGAGCCGTGGGAAAGGGAGATTGCCGCCGTGCCGGTCGCGCACGTGCACATTCCCATGGGAGAGGTTCCCAACCGGCTTGCGGAACTCAACCCCCAGGTCAAAACCGTCGTGATATGCCGATCTGGCGGGCGCAGCCTCCAAGTCGCGCACTTTCTCGAGGCACGGGGTTTCGAGTCGGTTTACAACTTGGCCGGCGGCATCCTCGCCTGGTCGCGCGAGGTGGATCCGCGGATTCCCGAGTACTGAGCAACCCGCTCGAGTACTGAGCGACGCGCTCGGGTCCCTGTGTGTGCGCGCGTGCGCCGGGACGTCGGCCCTCTGTACGCCCACGGGAGATGGACGACGGGTCCGGTGTTATGGTTACATACAACACTATAATGGCGGGCGTGCGGGAAGTGCCAACGAACGGAAATCGTATGAAACGACTCGGGATCTTCGTTGCATCGTTCCTGGCATTCGCGCCGGCGCCGGCCGCCGATCTCATGGCGGTCTACCAGCGCGCCCTGCAAAACGATCCCCAGCTGCGGGAAGCCGAAGCGACACGCCTGGCGGCGCTCGAAGCCAAGCCGCAGGCGGTCGCCGCGCTCCTGCCCCAACTCACCGCCAACGGCACCGTGACCCACGAGCGCGACAGTGGCTCGACCAACTCCACCCAGGTGTTCAGCGCCGAGATCAACGGTGTCGGGACGAGCGCGCTCGAGAGTTTTCCGTTTGGCGGCCGCACCCTCACCAACTCCAGCCACTACGGTCTGGACCTGCGCCAGAATCTGTTTCGCTGGGACAATTGGGTGGCGCTGAAGCGCGCCGACGCCCAGGTCGCACAGGCAGAGGCGGACTATCAGGCCGCACAGCAGGACCTGATCATCCGGGTGGCGCAGCGCTACTTCGACGTGCTGGGCGCCGAGGATGATCTCGACGCCCAGCAGGACGCGCTCGCGTCCGTGAACCGGCAGCTCGTTCAGGCTGAAAAGCGCTATGAGGTTGGCCTGATCGCGGTAACCGATGTGCAGGAAGCCCGCGCCTCCCACGATAGCAGCGTCGCCGCGGTGATCGCCGCCAAGCGCTCGCTCGCCGCGAGCGAAGAGATGCTGCGCGAGATCATCGGCGATCCCTTCGATGCGCTCGCGCGCCCGTCCGAACCGTTCGATCTGCCGAACCCGGATCCGCTCGACGAGAATCAATGGGTGCAAATGGCCTTGCAGCAGAATCTTTCGCTGGTTTCGAGCCGCATGGCCGCCGACATCGCCCGCGAGAACATCAGCGCCGCCCGCGGCGGCCACGCGCCGACGCTCGATCTCGTCGCGAGCGGCTACCGCACGACCAGCAACCAGGAGCAGATTTATGCCAGCGGCGGCTTCGAGGGCAGCGCGACGCAGGATCAGCTCCAGCGCACCATCGGACTGCAGATCACCGTGCCGATCTATTCGGGCGGACTCGTCTCCTCCCAGGTGCGCCAGGCCGTCTACCAACATCGCGCCGCCAAGGAGCGCGTGGAACGGGTCGCCCGCCAAACCGAGCGCGACGCGCGCGACGCGTATCTTGGCGTAATCTCGGAAATTTCACGTGTCCAGGCGCTGAAGCGCGCCCTCGAGTCGAATACCACCGGCCTCAAGGCCACCGAGGTGGGCTACGACGCCGGCACGCGCACCGCGGTAGACGTGCTCGAGTCCCGCCGCCTCTGGACACAGGCGCAGACCAATTACAGGCGCAGCCGCTACGACTACCTCGTCAACGTGCTCCGCCTGCAACAGGCGGCCGGCACGCTGTCGGAAGAGAGCCTGATTCGCGTCAACGGCTGGCTGCGCGATGCTCCCGCGCCGCATCGATGAGCGCGATCAGCCTCGCGACGCTGCCGCGATTCTCGTGCACGGCGGCGCGCGCCGACTCGCCGGCGGCGTGGCGCCCCTGTGGATCGGCGAGCAGCGCAAGGACGGCGGCGCCGAGTTCGGCCGCGTCGCCAACCAATCGCGCGCCGCCCCGCGAAACCAGGAGCGCCGCGATGTCCGCCGCGTTGAACGTCGACGGCCCGGTGAGCACCGGCAGGCCGATCGCCGCCGGCTCGAGCAGATTGTGGCCGCCGATCGGAACGAGGCTGCCGCCGACGAAGGCGACATCGGCGGCCGCATACAGGCCCTGCAGCTCGCCCACCGTGTCGACGAGAAGCACCTGGCGGTCCGCCTCGACGCCGTGCGGCAGCTGCTTCATCGCGCTCCAGCGCTCGAACCTCCAGCCGCCGCGTTCGAGCAGCGCTGCCACGGCCTCGAACCGGTTGGGATGGCGCGGCGCAAGCACGAGCAGCGCACCCGTCGCCGCGAACACCGGCCGGTGGGCCTCGAGCGCCGCTTCCTCCTCG
>Ga0302319_10012558_pt1 | contig 15958 bp, 17 predicted proteins | sample Bog_T0_2_FD_203319 | JGI IMG/M metagenome (GOLD analysis project Ga0302319, IMG submission 203319) | Peat permafrost microbial communities from Stordalen Mire near Abisko, Sweden - Bog_T0_2 | ecosystem: Environmental > Terrestrial > Soil > Wetlands > Peat | place: Sweden: Abisko, Stordalen Mire...
GGCCCGGGGTGCCCGGGCCGCTCACCGGCCTGGGGTGCCCGGGCCGCTCACCGGCCTGGGGTGCCCGGGCCGCTGGCAGGCCCGGGGGTGCCCGGGCTGCCCCGCCAGTCGGACACCGGAAGGTGGGCCACGCGACGCCGCAGCATTGGTGAAGCAGGGGTTCTGAAGCCTTCTGATCCGTAGCAGGATCACGACCGTCCCCAGAGGTCCAGATAGGTACTCAAGCGCAGGTCAGCCGACTACTGGCTCCACACGCATCCACCGTGATCCAGGACCGTTGTTAGCACGAGCGTTAGCGAGGTCAGCCACCATCGATAGTGATACGGTCTCCCATGCACATCGCCGCCGGAATTCTTTATGTCGTCGCCGCCGCGTTCGAAATCTCAGGGGTCGTACTCGTCGTTAGGCTCGCACTCAGGATTCGTCGCATGCTCGCAACGGATGCCCTCAGCCGAGTTGACGGCGGTGCTGCATCCGGGCGGAAATTGCAGCCTGATTCTTTCGACATACTCGCCGTGCTTACCGAGGATGCGGCTCGCCCATGGATCGCTTCTCCCCTGCTCATCGCAGGCATTCTTGCAGGGACTGCGGGCAACTTTCTCACACTCTGATTCCGCCAGTGCCCCTTGGGTCATCGCCGCATCTGGCCCATGTTCGGGTCTGACCACTTGGTTGTAAGGCACGTCCAAGTTGTCGGTTACTGTCGCCCACCTGGACGGGCGCCACTTCCCCGGTCCGCCCCTGTCCGCCGAAATCGGATGCTGATGTGGTCAGCATTGGTGGTCAGCCTCTTGGCGACTCACCTTGGTGACAGACTGCTTAGAAGCTCGTTGCACCCACGGTGCCCACCTGCTGCTTTCCCTGGTCAGAGCCGGTTTGCTCAGTGTCTAGCTACTGCTCGATGTCTCTGGTTTTCGCCCCGTTCTGGCACGCGGCTGGCACGGGGTGGTCTCTGCGTCCCGAACTGTCGGCACGTCCAAGTGCACACCCATGTGCGCAGACTGCTAGGTGAGATGTCGGCTGGTCCACGTCTGGTCCGCGGGGCTCAGCTGACCCGCTCGATGCGAACTATCGGCACGGACGACGATCTGTGCGGCGGCGGCAGCGGCTACGGGCGGGTAGAAGACCGTGACTCCCCGGAATCGGTTGGAGCACCTTCGGCGCGGCGGGCAGCAGGCTGCGGGCTCATGCTGTAGCTTCGGCACCGGCCTCAGCGAGGGGGACAACCCAACGCTGCCACCCTCACCACCGGAGTGCCACGATGACGATTTCTTCTGCCCGCCGCCCCTTGGTCTTTGGTGTTGCCGCCCTCACAGTGGCCGCTGCCGCCGCCTGCAGTTCGTCGACGCCTTCCAGTACAGCCAGCAAGTCGCCGTCGGCTTCACCGAAGGCAACTGCGAGCCCGATGGCCAGTGCGAGCGGGTCGGCGTCCGCGCAGACGATCACGGCGACCGGCAAGAACACCGTCCTGGTGCTGGACGCATCGACCGCGCAGGCGCTTAAGACCGCTGGCGTGCAGGTCAGTGCGGTCGCCCCCGCGACCGCGGCTTCGTCTGGTGGGATCAGCTTCCCGATCACCGGCGGCACGCTGACCCAGGCCGGTTTGAAGGGGACGATCGACCACAGCGGCGGGCTGTCGTTCACGCACTCTGGCAAGACGGTGACCGCGACGAACTTCGTGCTCAACACCACCCAGGGCATCCTGTCGGCGACCGTGTCCGGTAAGCAGGTCCCGGTGCTGGCGGTCAGCCTGTCCAAGATGGCGCGCACGACTAGCGGCAGCGAGATCGTCGCCACCGGGATCACCTCGACCATCAACTCGGCCGCTGCGGTGCTGCTCGACGCCAAGCTGGTCGTTAAGGTCTTCACCCCTGGGCTGCAGATCGGCGCGCTCACCGTCTACGTCACCGGCAAACCCGCCTAGATCCACATATGGCCCGGTTCGGCAGTTTTCTTCGCCAGTTCCGGTGGCTCTTCGTCCCGAACTGTCGGCACGGCCAGGTGGTCGCTTAACTTGCCCAGCTCACCTGGCAGGCGACGTCAGTTCAGGGTGGCATCTACCCGCGGTGGTTGCTGTACCCCTCTGCTGTACGGAGTCGCGTCGGCCAGGTCAGCGATCGGCTTGTCCGGCTCGGGTGCGGTCATGGTCACGAAGTCCGGGACTTTGTTGACACCTTCCGCAGACGTGGGGACGGCGGGGCTCGGACTGCCCCGTCCAACCGATAGGTGCCGATGGTCTTGCCCTGGAAGGTCACAGTCAAGGGTCTGCGGTTGCGCCAGCAACCGACGCGCCGCAGGCGCGCCCTTTACTGTGATCTGGAACGGCGAGAGGATGTCTGGCACGGAGGACGGGTCAGGCCCCCCTTTTGCAGGCGCGACCATCGACGCAGCGTAACGGCGGGTACCGCCGACCTGCGGACGCGGGGCAGCCTGGCCTGGCGGCGGCGGCGCGCCCGTCGGCTGCTGCTGGCGACCACGCTTGACCGCGCCCACAATGACCTTAAGCCCGAGCCCGATGACGACGAGATCGGCGATCATCTGCCCGGTGACCACCAGCCGCGCCGTCTCGGTCTTGGGGGTGATATCGCCGAACCCGACCGTGGAGAAAACGGTGACGGTGAAATACAGCGCGTCGGTGCGTGTCAGCGGCTCGGTGAAGTTGCTGGCGGAAATCGTGTCCAGGACGACGTAGGTGCTGGCGAACAGCAGCAGGAACAGCGGAATGCTGGTGGCGAGGGCTTCGACCCCCCGCAGGCCCGGGAACGGTGATGTGACGATCTGGCGGGACCTGAAAGGCGACCAGTGCGATGAGCGCCACCAGCCCGATCACCAGTGTCGTGACGGCGACCCAGGTCGAGGAGTGGTCCAGGGGCAGCAGATAGTAGATGGCCACCAGCGCAGTGGGTGGATCCCCCCTCGGCTGCGCGCTCGCGTACCCGAACGCCGGGAGTGAGGCGACAGGAGCCTGGTACCCGCAGACTGTGCCGAACCAGGGTGCGGTTGTCACCGGGAATCCGAACACCAGCCCGGTCGTTTCCGTTCAGTTCTACATCACGGAGGAGGGCGGCATTAACGTCTACCAGATAACACAGCAGGTGGGCCTCAACGCTTCCGGGGTGGGGACCATCTGGGTGAGCACCGCTGCCACCGGCTCGCTGGAGGACGCGAACATCAACGGCACGGACCTTTGCTCGGCAACGTACGACAGCTAGTTCTGTGACCACCAGCTAGCGGTGGGCGTTCCCCCTGGGGCGCTCACCGCTCGACTGGCCCTGCACGGCCCTGAGAGTCACGCTGAGCGCCACCCCATCCGGGATGACACCAAGCCCCCGATGCTCCCGGTCCCTCAACGCGCCCCCCGGGGGCACACAGGGTTGTTCCTGGCCCATGCTCCCCATGCATGACCTGGCCTCATGACAGTGCTCTCATGACCCCCTGCGTACTCCAGGCTCACATCGCCGCCACCAGGGAGCCGGGCCGGGCTACCGGGTGACCAGGCGGGAGCCCGCAGATTCCCCGGGGCGCCCTGCGCTCAAGAGGCGGCTAGTTGCCGAACGTCCGGTGGCTGTCACGTTAGGTGACGTTCACCCCTGACTTCCTAGTCATTTCTCCTCTAGGTACCGGAATGCGCGCTCCGTAACATTTCCTCAACAGAGAGTTGGAATAAGGCTTTTCTGTACTGGTGGAAGGCAAGACAATGAAGCTCAGCAAGGTAGTCGCAATCCCGGCCATCACACTGGCCGCAGGCCTCAGCCTGGCCGCGTGCGGCACTAACACTCATACGCTCATCGTCAAGACCGCGCCCGCAGCCACGCACACCGTGACCGCACCGGCCTCGAAGGCAGCGCCGGTCCAGACCACGCCAGCGCCCGCCAAGACCGTCATCGTGCAGCCAGCGCCCGCACCGCCAGCACAGAGTGAGCCGATAAACACCGGTGCTCTTACCTTCTGCGGCTCAGGTGTCTCTATCGGGACGGGTACCACGTGCGCGTTCGCGCTGGATGTCCATTCGGCTTACATCGCAGGCGGTTACTGGAACCAGCCGGGCACCTCGTACTTCTATGTGGATGGTCAGTCCATGACCTCCGCATCGGTCGGCAACCCCGTGATAGTCACGGACGGCAGCGGCGACCTAATCGAATTCAATGATTGACGGGAAGGGGGAATCATGACTACCACCAAGCTGGTTGCAATACCGGCCATCGCACTCTCCGCCGGAATTAGTCTCGCCGCGTGCGGCTCTGCAAAGGCCCCTGCCGCAGCACCGGCCGTCACCCACACGGTGACCGCACCGGCTGCTGCTCCGAAGCCAAAGGCATCTACAGCAGCACCTGCGCCCGCGCCAACTCACACCACCTACGTACAGGCTCCAGCCGCACCAGCGCCCGCTGCGCCTGCCGCCCCCACCAACCAGGCTGGCGAGTTTCTCAACAGTCAGACCCTGTACAACTCGCTGGCCAGCGAGCAGCAGAGTGAGCTGACCGCCGCACCGGCCGATGACTACTACTCGCCCGGCATCATATCAGTGAATGTTTCGTGCACCCCGGACGGCGACGGCATCGCCTATATCTGCACCGGCAGCGACCAGGATGGTGACACAGGTTACGGCGACACGGTGACCGTGATCGATAACGGCAACGCCTGGACCGATACCGGCATGAACTGGACCGGCCCGGACATCTACATCGATGGTGGTGTCACCAATTACTGGACAACTCCGGCTCAGACCACCAATTCTTAGCTGATCGTTGGTGATGCCCTCCGGGGCATTGCGGAGAGCGATTCAGACAGAATCGTCGGGGGGAAGGCAAGACAATGAAGCTTTCAAAGAAGCTCATTGTCGTTCCGGCCATCGCGCTGGCCGCAGGCCTCGGACTCGCCGCATGTGGTCGTAGTTCGTCAGGCTCATCGGCGGCCCGGCGGCAGCGACAGTTACAGCACCCAGCCTCCCCGCCAGCGTTCAGCAGATCCAGACCGACGTTGCCAGTTTCAAGGCCTACGATCAGGATGGCAATCTGCTGACCTGCGAGAGTGTGAATGTCATCGGCAGCCCTACGGTGAATGCAGCCGGTGGTGAGCTTGCAAAGGTTGATGTTGCTTACAGTGACGGAACCTCGTATTGGGAGACATATGCGTTTGAGTCTACGAACGGGGTCGGTCATTTTACCCTCACCGAAGACTATCAGGAGACAGGTAGTTCAACAGGCTGATCCAACCAGGGGGGGGCACACCATGATTATCTTCATCTTCGTCGCGACGCTGGTCATCACAGCCATAGTGTGCCTGGTCCGCTCCGTCCGGCAGTCAGGGCCACCACTGACGCAGGATGAGCGGGTGCGTGTCAGCCAGGCCATATCCAAGAACATTCAGGAGAACAGCCGCCACTCATTTGAAGCCGCACGCCTCCAGGCCCCTATTGTCCACATCTTAGACAAAGGAATCTCCGTGATGAAGTCGCCGAAAGAGCAGCGCTTTACGGAAGGGATATGCGACCCGCGACAACTGGAAATATTTAGCGATAGTTAACAAATTGGACCGCGAAATCAAGGTCTTGTGCGCGGACTAGGCGCTGGACCACCTGGAGATCGTCTCGGCTCTTGCTTGAGATCCGTAGCTCGTTGCCCTGGACCAGCGCCTTGACACCCTTCGGCCCACTGTCACGGATGAGCTTCGACAATTTCTTGGCATTCTCCTGGCTGATGCCCTCGACGACCGTGACCGTGACCTTATATATCTTGCCGGATAGCGCGGGCTCGGTCGCCTCGATGTTCTTCAGCGAAACCTCGCGTCTGACAAGCCGTTCTTTGAAGAGGTCGAGGACAGCGTTCGCGCGCAGATCCGAATTAGCCTGGATATCAATCGTCTCCCCGGACCACCTGATGCCCGCATCGACGCCCTTGAAGTCGAATCGCTTCGTGATTTCCCTTGCCGTCTGGGTGACCGCGTTGTCTATCTCCTGGTGATCAGGCTTGTTGACGATGTCAAACGAGGACTCCGAGCTCATGGCGGCCATCGTACCTGGAAGCGTCGCCTGAACGTCGGACCAGCGGGATGAAGCCAGTGCGGGACTCCAGAAGGCGTCGCTCCCAGTGGCCCGTGCAGGTGCTTGGGCGAACGCGCGATCAGCGACCGCTGGAGCAGGACCATATTCTCTGTAGGCGTTGCCGGATCGCGTGCCCGTCGCGTGACCGCATGCACAGTAGGTTAGCTAAGCGTAGCCTCGGTGAGGAACCTCATGAAAGTCGAACTCATCGCTCGCTGTGTGCGAGGAATCGAGTACGCGGTCGCCGACGAGATCACCGCACTGATGCCAGGTGACCTCACGCTGGGCGCCCGCGAGGTCAGGTTCCAGGTTCCCCCGCTAGACGCTGCCGTGTGCGAGCTCCGGACCCCGGACGACATCTTCCTGTCGGTCGGGCGTGTCGAGGGCGTGGGCCACCGCAAGGATGTGCTCCCGGGGCTAGCCGAGCAGGTACGGCAGATGGACTGGCGCACGGCAGTTGAGACGCTTGCGCGGGTGCGCGATCTGTCCGCCCCGCGTCGGTTCGATGTGGTGGCGAGCCTCGTCGGCCGCCGCAACTACTCGCGGTACGACGTCGAGGATGCGGTCGGTTCGGCGCTAAGCGGCGAACTGGGTGCGCGGTACATCTCACGGCGGCCCGCTGCCTCCGCCTCGATGCAGCCTGTCGCGCTTAGCATCCGGCTGTTTATCAGCGCAGACACCGCCGGAATTGCGATCAGGCTCGCGGCCGGTCCATTGCACCGCCGCTCTTACAAACGAGACGCATCGCGAGGAACGCTGCACCCGCCGATGGCGGCAGTACTGGCCCGCTTGCTCTCGGTCGCCCCCTATGAAGCGGTTCTTGACCCTTTCTGCGGCGACGGAACCATTCTGATCGAGATCGCAGAGATTGCTCCGGGCGCGGACATCCGCGGGTCCGACCTCGACCCCGCGCGTGTCGATAATGCCGTTGCCAACGCGGCACGGGCGGGCACCGACATCCCCTTCTCTGTCATGGACGCTGGGCGGCTAGATCTTGGCGACCGGACAATCGATGTGCTTGCCGCCAATCCGCCCTGGAATCTCGCGGTAGACGCCACTGGGCTCTTGAAGGACGGACTTGGCCAGTTCTGGGCAGAGGCCTCAAGGGTGATCTCTCCAGTCGGGCGAATGGGCATCATCGTGGACGCTGAACTCAGTGTATCTGCCGAGTTGCGCCGACTGGGCTACCAACTTCCCCTGGTTCAGACAGTTCGCCTAGCGGGACGGCTGAGCGAGATCATCCTGGGCACACCGCCAGGCCGTCCGCACTGGACTCTGCCCGACGGGATCGCCAGGTGGCGGCGCGAAGCACTGGCCGCGGGCCTGGTGAGCGACAGCGGCTTCGAGGCGAAAACGGCCCGATGCTGACTGGCGCGGGATCATAGTGGGCGTATGTTGATGTTGAAGTTAATAACGACCCGTTCGGATTTACCGTAGAACGGGGCGACTTTGTGGAGGATATCGGCAGGCCACATCAGCAGTAGTCCGGGCTTGGGCTTGATGTAGTAGCTCGTTTGCCGCACTCGGAAGCTGAACATTCCCGAGTAAGGCATGGCCGCGTCCGGCGTACCGTCACCACCCTGTGCCCGTCATACAGGGAGACGTGCGGCACATACGAGCCGGTCAGCGGATCCACCACTGCTACCGGCCGAAGCTTGTGGGCGCTCCACGGCGCTCCACGGCGCTCCTGGGGCCGCGCAGGCCCTTCAGGCCAGCCCACGACCTACGAAGTCACCGTGAGGGGCCCGGTGACGTAGAGCGTGGTGTACGCCCCGCCAGGCAGTGGCTGGGCGCTGTTGCTCTCGTTGCACGCACCGCTCTTCAGCTTCGGCGCGTACGCCGCGAAGACGTCCTTGATGTTGCCGTGCCCGGTCGCGTCCTTGAACTTGCCGGTGCTCTGCGAACCAACCACCGTGTAGGTCCCGGTGATGGTGGACACGAAGAAGCACGTCGCCTTGTTCACGCTGGTGGGCGGGTTGGCGTTGTCGGGAAGGTCGGCATTGACCACCAGGTTCCCGGCCGTGGTCTTGAAGGTGACCGTGGCCTTCGTGTTGTTGTTGTTGGGCGGGGCCCAGGTGGACGTGGCCTGCACCGGGCCCGTGAACGTCAGGTGGTAGGTGGGCGACTGGCTGCTGACAACGGCAGCGCCGGTCACTTTGCCCTGCCAGGTCTCGGTACCGGACGTGGTTGATGGTGCTGATGAGCAGGCAGCGGCCACCGCAGCGATTGCGATGCCCCCCGCCACGCCTGCGAGCTTCTTCAAAATCCTTCTCCTAAGGTCAGGCTGTAAGTGCTGCCTGCTTATCCCAGGAACTGGCTAAAGTAAATAGGGGGTTGGGCAATAAACAGGCAGCCATTGACGCCGTGCGTATGAACATGCGGCTAATGATTCCGGCGATGGGGTTCCCGGGGGCATGATGCTGGGCTACGAAGCCACTGAGGCCAGACGGCCACTGCTACCTAATATGCCGCCAGGGGTGCGAAATTTTTGGTGCCTGATGGTATTCCCGGTAATCGTAATTCTGCCGCGAGGTGCGAATCAGGGAGGATGCCAGCAGCATAGGGAATCAAGATGGTACGCGCGATTAGCTTATGGAAAGGAGCACTGCCTGGATACACCCTGGATAGACAAATCACAACCGTGGCTAGCCGTGTGGCGGAACCCACTCGTTAATGGCTATCCCCTAGCCATTCTCGAATAGCCATTCTTCCTGGCCTATTACGAGTCCCCGGCATTCGGACGCGACCATTCCTATTCCGCGGTCAATTCTTGGCCGAGAAGGGTTCGCCATTCTGCAAAACTTCTGACGCACAGAACTGGCCCTCCCCGAGTGCCGCAATTCACCATTACCGTGGCCCTGGTGCAAATGAAATGGAGCCCCTTGCGGGAGCCCCATTCCTTTGGTGAGTACACCGCGAAAATGCCGCACCAATGCCGCCGCGCGGATCGCCTCCAGCGCAAGATCCAGTGCCCCGGCGATCCGGCTGACCATGCCGGCGACAGCGCCTGCGGAGACAGGCACCGCGAACAACTCGGCCATCGCCTGCCAGGTCCGGTCCCGGGACAGGAACTGCCCGTGCCACAAGTACGCGCCCGCCGCCGACACGCGGGGGGCCGTACTGGACAGGCGCGGTCACCCCAGCCGGAGCCAGAGCGGTCGTGACCGTCCCGCAGGCGCAGGCCGGCCGATACGGCCGCGGCCGTCGGGCTGGCTCAGCGCGCTGGGCTCAATCGGCCGTCTGGGCCTCGCTTACGGTGGCGTATACCGGGATGAGCTGGTCGGCGCCGGTCAATTCCAGGATGCGGGCCACCACGGGCTGCGGCGAGACCAGGACCAGGGTGCCCCCGCGGACGCTGAGCACCGTCCGGGTGCCCAGCAGGACCTGCATGCCGGTGGAGTCCATGAACGCCAGCCCGGAGAGGTCCAGGATCAGGCGCCGCGCGCCGCGGGAGACCTCAGACGTCAGGGCGTCCCGCAGCCGCCGACCGGTGTGCAGGTCACACTCTCCGGCCAGGCTGACCAGGGTGTGCACCGGGCCGGACGTCACGGAAATCGTTAGTTCGTCCACCCCAGCCCTTCGGGGCTCGCGGCAGCGGCCCCAGGGATGGATGCCGGCGCGCGAGCCGGCCGCAAACCTGCGAACCCACTCCAGCAGTACGCGGCTGGCCGCTCAGCCGTGCCCGTCATCGTAGGGCCTTATGACCAGCACCGTCCAGGTTTCGAGTGGCCCGCTCTCACCCCCGTCGCGGGCTGAATCTTGTGGGTGTCATCGGCCCTAAGCGCCAGGCAGGTCGGCCAGCCGGGCTAGGGACGTCCGGTGCGCGTCCGACGTGCCGAAGGCCACCGAGTCGGCCTTGGCCCGCTTGAGGTACAGGTGGGCCGGGTGCTCCCAGGTGAACCCGATCCCGCCGTGCATCTGCACGCACTCCTCCGCCGTCCGGACCGCCAGGTCACCGCAGTAGGACTTGGCCAGCGCGACGGCGAGCGGCGCATCGCTGTCCCGGTCGGCCAGGCAGGCGGCGGCGTACCGGGCCGCGGCCCGGGCCTGGGTCAGCGCGACCCACAGGTCGGCGAGGCGGTGCTTGAGCCCCTGGAACGAGCCGACCGGGCGGGCGAACTGGCGCCGTTCCTTGACGTACGCGACCGTCATCTGCAGGCACATTTCCGCCACACCGAGCTGCTCGGAGGCGAGCGCGGCCGCCCCGGCGGTGAGCGCCGCCTGGAAGGCACGGTCGGCTTCCGCACCGGAGGCCAGCGGACGGGCCGGGGCGTCGTGGAGCTCGATATCGCACAGCTGGCGGGTCATGTCCAGCGAGAGCACCGGGGTGCGCCGCACGCCCTCGTCGGCCGCGCCGACCACATACAGGCCGTGCGGGACGGCGTCGGCCGGGACGATCAGCACGTCGGCGGCCAGCGCGTCGGCCACGCCCTGGATGCGGCCGCGCAGCCGGGTGACGCCACCGCGGCCGTCGGCGGGCTTCGGCCCGGACACCCGGGCGGTGAGCGGGAACGCGGCGCCGGGGACGGCCTCGAAGCCGACGGCGAGTGCGGCCGTGACGTCGCCCCGGGCCAGCTCGCGGAGAACCGCGTCGTCACCGGCGGACAGCAGCGCGGTCGTCGCGACGATGGCACTGCCGATGTACGGCACGGGGGCCGCGGCCTGGCCCAGTTCCTCGGCGACGGTCGCCGCCTCGCGGAAGGAGGCCCCGGCGCCGTCCTGCTTCTCCGGCACGAGCAGCCCGGCGCAGCCCATGTCCGCGGCGATCTGGTGCCACAGCCCGGTGTCGTAGGGCTCCGGGTTACCGGGCTCGCCGTCGTCCCCGGACCCGCAGCCAGCGAGGGTCCCGATCCGCCCGAGCACGTCTTCCGGGCGGCAGCGGGACTTCAGCAGGGCGCGCAGACTCTCCCGCAGGTCCTGTTCAGTTTCGCTATAGAGCAGATCGGGGGCCCGCGGGCCACTTTGGCCCGAGGCCTCGGCGGAAGCGGAGATGCTCATCGCGGCAGATCCTTCCATGGGACGTCCTTGTCCACCCGCGGCTCCGGGGGCAGCCCGAGCACGCGTTCGGCGACGATGTTGCGCAGGATCTCCGAGGTCCCGCCCTCGATCGAGTTGCCCTTGGCCCGCAGGTAGCGGTAGCCGGGGCCGCGGCCGTAGAAGTCGCCGTGCTCCGGACGGCGCATCGTGTAGTCGTCGTAGCGCAGCCCATCCGCTCCGGCCAGTTCCACCTCGAACCCGGAGATCTCCTGGTTGAGGCGGGCGAAGACGATCTTGGCGGCGGAGCCTTCCGGTCCGGGCTGGCCCGCCGCGAGCTGCTGGCGCAGCCGGAGCCCGCCCAGCCGGGCAATCTCCGCCTCGGCCCACAGCCGCAGCATCCGGTCGTGCAGGCCCGGCGTCCGCTGCTCCGGGTGCTCCCGCCACGCGCGGGCGGCGCCGCCGATCATCCCGCCCTCGCGCGGCATCGAGGTCCCGCCGATCGCGACCCGCTCGTTCATCAGCGTGCCGGTCGCGACCTTCCAGCCCTCGCCGACCGCGCCGATCCGGTTGGTGTCCGGGATGCGCACGTCGGTGAGGAAAACCTCGTTGAACTCGGCCTCGCCGGTGAGCTGGCGCAGCGGCCGCACGTCGACCCCGGGCGTGGTCATGTCGCAGCCGAAGTAGCTCAGGCCCTGGTGCTTCGGTACGTCAGGGTCGGTCCGGGCGACCAGGATGGCCCAGTGCGCCTGGTGCGCCAGCGAGGTCCATACCTTCTGGCCGGAGACGATCCAGTCGCCGCCCGGGTCGCGGACCGCGCGGGTGGCTAGGGAGGCGAGGTCACTTCCGGCGCCGGGCTCGCTGAACAGCTGGCACCAGATGTCCTCCCCCGTCCACAGCGGCCGCAGCCAGCGCCCCCGCTGGGCGTCGTTGCCGAACGCCAGAATGGTCGGGGCCGCCATGCCCAGACCGATGACGTTCTTGGCCGGGGAGTTGTCGGGGGCGCCGGCCGCCGCGAACTCACTGTCCGCGACGGCCTGCAGGGCCCGCGGCGCGCCCAGCCCGCCGAGCCCCGGCGGGTAGTGCACCCAGGCCAGCCCGGCATCGAACCGGGCGCGCAGGAAGTCCAGCCGGGGGGTGGAAACCGGGTCGGCGGCGGCCAGGAACTCCCGTACCCGGTCCCGGATATCGGCCGCGGTGAGCTGAGATCCAGTCAGCACAGTGGGCCCCCGGCCACGTAGATGACCTGGCCGGACACATACCCGGCGCCCTCACTGACCAGGAACGACACGGTGTGCGCGACGTCCGCGGGGTAACCCACGCGGCGGACCGGGTTCCGCTCGGCGGCCGCCTTGATGAAGTCGTCGAACGGCACCTTCACCCGCGCCGCGGTCGCCGCCGTCATGTCGGTGGCGATGAAGCCCGGGGCGACGGCGTTGGCCGTGATGCCCAACGGGCCCAGCTCAATGGCCAGCGTCTTGGTGAAGCCCTGCAGGCCGGCCTTGGCCGCCGAGTAGTTGGCCTGCCCGCGGTTGCCGAGCGCCGAGCTGGACGAGGTGTTGACGATCCGGCCGTAGTGCTGCTCGACCATGTACTTCTGGGTCGCGCGGGTCATCAGGAAGCTGCCCTTGAGGTGGACGTCCAGCACGGTGTCCCAGTCGCTGTCGGACATCTTGAACAGCAGGTTGTCGCGCAGCAGGCCAGCGTTGTTGACCAGCACGGACGGCGCGCCCAGCTCACCGGCTACCCGGCCCACGGCCGCCTCGACCTGGTCGGTCTGGCTCACGTCGGCGCCCACGGCCAGCGCCGTGCCGCCGGCCCCCTGGATCTCCTTGACCGTCTCGGCGCAGTTGCCCTCATCCAGGTCCAGCACGGCGACGGCCATCCCGTCGGCGGCCAGTCGGATCGCGACCCCGGCCCCGATCCCCCGGGCGGCCCCGGTCACGATGGCAATCCGCTGTGTCTCCTGTGACATGTATGCGTACCTTTCGTCGGGCCGGGAGCCGCCGGCTGCGTGCGGCCGGTCCGGGCCGTTCCTCGCTTGCCTGTTTGCTTACTGGCCAGTATCTGCCACTCTTAGCTTCGGTTACGGCCCGCTCCGGCGGAAGACGTAGATGCCGCCGGTGTCATAAATCACGTTGTAGGTGATCCCGGGATGCTGGCTGGCCACAAAGGCGGGCACGTTGGCCGGCTCGGGCGAGTACCCGCTGTCGGTGCCGTCGAAGACGATGTACTTGGTGGCCGGGTTGCCGCTGTTGCCGATCCAGAAGGTGTCGGTGCGGGCGGCCAGCGGGGCCAGCAGGTCCAGCGTGGTGGTCACCGTCGCGCCGTCGGGCACGTTGGCCATCGCCGCGTTGGCGTCGGCTACGTACGGGCTGATCCGGTAGGTCGCCGGGGTCAGCAGGCTTCCGACCGGGAACTGGAAGATGAGCGCGACCCCGACAGCCAGCATGGCCGCCGCGCCGTGCCGGTCGATCTCCGTCAGCACCGCCGCGTACCAGCTGCCCCGCCGGCCCGCGGCCACCCCTGTCTCTGCTGTCTCTGTTGCTGCTGTTGCTGCCGGACGGCGCCGGCGCGCACGGATGCGCGCGATCGCGTCGACCGCGGCGAGGAAAAGGATCGGCATGACGGTGGCGTTGTAGTGCCACTGGGTGCCCCAGAAGCTCGGGTTGGTGCCGAGGAACCGCAGCACGATCGAGGGCAGTGCGGCCAGGGCAAGCGGAGACCACAGCGCGATGAGCACCGTCGGCAGCAGCAGGAGCAACGTGGTCCGCAGCTTGACGGGCCACGAGGTGAAGAACTGGTGCACGATGCCGGCGGCGGACAGGTGGCCGCCGGGGCTCAGTCCGCCGCCGTAGCTCCAGTACTGATAATGATGCGCGGGGTTGAAGTGCGGAATGATCACGGTGATGGCCAGCACGGACCAGGCGATGCCCCACACGATGAGCAGCTGGCCGCCGATGATCGCGGTGCGCGCGCTGGCCCTGGCCTGGCCGTCACTCCGGCTGCCGTCCTGGCCGGCCGTGGCCCGGGCTGGGGCGGCCTGCCAGCGGGCGATGATGATCATCAGGACGCCGATCGCGGCGACCGTGAAGCCCTGGTCCTCCTTGACGAAGACCAGCGGCAGCGCCCAGACCACCGCCGCCCGGGTGCGCCCGCGGATCAGCGCCGACAGCGAGAACGCGAGCAGGGGTACCGCGAACGCGATCTCGTGGAAGTCGAAGTTGATCATCTGCTGCAGGCCCCAGGAGAAGCCGTAGGCCGCGCCGATGGCCGCGCCCGCGCGGCGGCCCAGCTTGTCCGCCGCGGCCCAGCTCACCGGCAGCACCGACGCCGCGGTCAGCAGGGCCTGGACGACCAGCAGCGTAATCGGGGACGGCACAATCAGGAAGAACGGCGCGATCAGCGCGATGATCGGGGAGAAGTGATCGCCGAGCAGGTTGAAGCCCGCCCCCCGGACGTCGGCGACCGGCGCCCGCAGGTGCGCGTACTGCTTGACCGCCTCGGTGAAGATGCCCAGGTCCCACGACAGCGAATCGAGCTGGAAATAGCGGAACAGCGAGATCGTCAAGTAGACGGCGAAGACGAGGGCGGCAATCAGCCACGGCGCCAGGTAGCGGCGGGCCCGGGGGCGCCCGGCCACAGGGGGGCGCTCGCCCGCTGAGGCGGCGGGCCGGGATCGGGGGCCGGGGATGGACAGCGGGCCGGACGGCCAGCCCTTGGGGCCGACACGCGTCGCGCTGTTCGCTTCGGTGCCGTCGCCTTCCAGCTCGCGTGGTCGCTCATCCGGCATTGCTGGCAGCCTACACGTTTGGCCTGGACCAGGGGATAGTTCCTGGCGAACGGCGGGTTCTGGGCGCGCCGGGCCGTCTTCCGTGCGGCGCCCAGGGAGGTCAGCCGGCGATGGCGGCATCCAGCAAGGTGACGGCGGCGGCGCGGGCCCGGATCCCTGCGGACCGGTCGCGGTCCATCCGCGCCGAGATGTTCGCCCCGTCGTACCGCAACTGCAGCTGGCCCGCCAGCCCGGCCGGTGCCGACGAAGAATCCCGGCACCGAACTGCCCGGCGTTCCGGTAGGACGTACGACTGAGGGCCCGGCGGGGCGTGCTACGTCGGCAGCGGGGCGGCTTTCACGGGGCCCCGGCGGTCAGGTCAGCAGCAGGCGGCGGAGGCGGCGGCGGGCCACGAACAGCCCGACCAGGCCCAGGACAGCCAGGTAGGCCACGTTGACCAGCATGGCCGGGCCGACGACGCCGAACGAGAAGCCGCGCAGCAGCGCCACCGCCTGGTACAGCGGCGTGCACTCCACCACGATCTGCAGGGCCCTCGGGTAGACGCTGAGCGGGTAGAACGTGGTGGAGAACAGGAACATCGGCAGCGTGGCCAGGATGACGAAGTCGAAGTCCTTCCAGCTGCGCATGTAGGTGGTGGCCGCCATCCCGGTCCCGGCGAACGCGAAGCCGATGAGCACGGAGGCGGGGACGGCCACCAGCACCCAGGCCGAATGGACCAGCCCCATGGCCGCCAGCACGACCAGGAACGCGACCGCGTACAGCAGGCCGCGGCTCAGCGCCCAGGTGATCTCGCCGAGCGCGATGTCCCCCGGGCCGAGCGGGGTGGCCAGCGCCGCGTCGTAGACCTTGGCGTACTTCAGCTTGTGGAACACGTTGAAGGTTGAGTCGTAGACCGCACCGTTCATGGACGAGGTGGCCAGCAGCGCGGGCGCTACGAATTCGGTGTACCCCACCGGGCGGCCGCCGGGCCCGGTCACCGGCCCGACCAGGGCGCCCAGCCCGATCCTGATCGACAGCAGGTAGAACAGCGGCTCCAGTACCCCGGTGATCAGGAGAATCCAGAGGTGGCGATAGGCCCGGGCGTTCCGCTCCACCAGCGGCAGGCCGCCCCGCCCGCCGGACAGCGACCGGCTGAGCAGGCCCGGCAG
>Ga0302319_10012559_pt1 | contig 15957 bp, 8 predicted proteins | sample Bog_T0_2_FD_203319 | JGI IMG/M metagenome (GOLD analysis project Ga0302319, IMG submission 203319) | Peat permafrost microbial communities from Stordalen Mire near Abisko, Sweden - Bog_T0_2 | ecosystem: Environmental > Terrestrial > Soil > Wetlands > Peat | place: Sweden: Abisko, Stordalen Mire...
AAAAAACGCACCACAATTTTTTGGCCTAAATTTTGTGGTGCGTTTTTTGAATCAAAATCGAGACTGCGCGTAACTTGGACGTGAAATTTGAACGTACTGATTAGCGGACGTCGATTTTTAGACGTGAAATTTGAAAATTTAAGACTGGACGTCAGAAAATCGAGACTGCACGTGGGCTGAATTTTCTTCTAATTAGCCAGCGACAGATTTTGCGCGGAGTCTTGACCAACCCCACGCGCGCTCACACTCTTGCAGTTTCCGGAAACTGCACAAGAGAGGGACGGGAGGTGTTTTCGACAGTGCATTTTTTCGATTTTTGGTACGGCCTCCAGCGCTGCCCGATCGTGCGTCTAGACGTCAAGATTGGAATAAATTACTTTGAAAAAATTATGAAAATCACTTTTTTTTATTCACTCAATGCAATTTACTCAGAAACGCTAGCCACGCTACCACCACCATTATTTGCGTGGTAATCGTGTCAACCTCGAGCTTGTCAATCCGGTCCTCGAGTTCTTTCCCCTCCTGGTTCGTCATTACCCTCGTTTCTGCACGTGATTCATGGCACACGGGTTTCTGTTCGACAAACGGAATCTCCTGCGGCTTCGCCTCCGTCGCAACAGGCCTGTTACCGCCTTTAAATCTGATCCTACGCGCAAATCTAAACATCTTTCCTTGTTTTGTCTCTCTTTTCTTCTTCAATGCTGCTGGGATAAACTGCGAAAAAATATAGAGATTCCCCTTTATTTACTTCATTTCTTACAATTAGATACGCCCCAACCATTGATGTAAACAGCACAGCCGTGAACCTCAGGTCGTTATCCGTGCGCTTGGTCGTCTCCGCTACAACGAGCCTCCTCCCGCCGCTGAATCCGAGTCTACGCGCAAATCTAAACATTGTTCCTTCTCCCTCTCTTGCAGTTATAAAAAATGTTGTGTTTCTTTTTTTATTTAAAATGTCGTGTCGTTCACATGTCAAAGTCGAGCATTCCCAGCAGTTGCCGGCCGCCGTCGCCGTCATCATCGTCGTCGCCATCCTCAATCTCCTCGCCCCGTCTAACTGCAGAATGCTTGCGCGGGGCGGGGGCTGGGGCAGGGGGAGACGGGGGCGGGGCGAGGGCCGCGCTCGACCGGGCAAGGCGTCGCGCGTGCTCCAGCCGGATGCGCTTCGCGGCCTCGGGGCTCCCGTCGTCGTCGTCCTCGGCAAACTCGACCGCATCGCCGCCAAACGCAAAGTCCATGGCCCGCTTCCGCGCCGCCGGCACCTGCACCGCCGCCGCCAGCGCCGCCTCCACGGCCGCAACCTTTGCCGCCCGCCGCCTCTGCAGTTTCGCGCGCCGCCGTCGCTCCTGCTCCCGCTCGGCCTCCGAATCCTCGTCCTCCGCCTCCTCGCCCTCCGCCTCTTGCTGCGGCGCCTCCGCCTCCTCCTCCTCCTCCTGCTCCTCGTCCCGCTGCTCGGCCTCCTCTCGCCGGGGCGGGGGGCGCGGCGGTCGCTGCAGTTGAGGGCGTCGCTGGCGGGACGGGGCGGCGGCCGGCGGCTCGATGGGCGGCAACTCGGGAAATTCAAAGCGCTCGGCGGGCAGCACCTCGTCGTCCACCCGGTCGATGCCCGCGTGCGTGTTGTAGATGTTGTCGAGCGCCTTGGCGGCCGCGGGATGCACCTGCGGCCGCTCGTCGGCGGCCATGGCGCGCAGCGCGCGGAGATCGGGCACCGCCGCCGTGCAGTTGGCGAGGTGGCGGAAGCGGGACTGGATGGCGGGAATCTTGGCGGCCGGGAGCCGCAGCGCCTGTGTGCCGGCAATCTCGCTCTCGCGGCCGATCTCCATGCCTTCAACTGAATGGCCCGCGGCGAGACGCGCGAGATTCTTCTTTGCGGCGCGGTGCGCCTTGATGAGGTCGTCCGGATAGACGCACAGCGCGCGGTGCTTGTCCTCGGCGGCGGTGCCAATGTCCTGAATGATGAGGGCGAGGTTCGCTGCAGTCACTGCGACCGAGTAGTGCGAGTAGACCATCTCGTCCTCGAGCGCGCCCGTGATGGGCAGCGTCGAGAAGAAGCGCAGCAGCGCAGCCGCCTCGAGGTTGACGTCCGAGTGCAGCAGCGCGTAGCGAGCCTCGTCCGAGACTCGCTCGCGGTCGTCCACGCCCTCGAGCAGCATCTGAACTGCAGGAGAGCGGTAGGAGTGGTTGTACGCGACGCGGCGCCGTGCAGTTGGGCGGATGGCCTCGACGTGGTGGAACCACGTGCACTCGTGGTTGGGGAGCCCGAGCAGGACGCGGCGGGCGATGGTGGTGTCCGTGCACGTGCTGCGGATTGCGCTGACGCACAGGTTGGCGTAGGGGCTCTCCTTCTGCAGCATGCGCAGGTTGATGTAGATGCCGTCGCCGTAGCGCTCGACGAGCGCGGGCCGGGACTGCGGCGGCTCGTCCAGCGCCATCGGCGCCCCGCCCGCCGTGCCCACGTGGTACTGCAGCGTCGAGACCATCCACATCTGCAGTTTGTTGAGGCAGTAGTTGATGGCCGGCGACGACGGCTGGTGCGCCTCGTCCTGCGCCTCCATCAGAATCTCCTTGGCCAGCCGCTCGCGCGTCATCCCGCGGAAGCACACGAACGACACCGTCCGCTCCTTTCGGATCAACTGCGCGCGCTGTCTGGAGATGAACTGCATGCCGCCGCCGCCCCTGCCGCCGCCGCCGCCACCCCCGAATCCGCCAGGGCCACCGGACGGGTCGGCATACTCGGAGGACGCGGGGATGAAGCCCGCCCCGGCTGCCGCCGACGCGACGCGGTCCGGATACTGCAGGCCGTCGGGGGCTCCGGGCCCGGCGCCGCGGGGGTCCCGCCCGAAGCCAGCCGCGCGGCCGACGGCGTTTGCAGTTTCGAGGCCCGGGTTGATGAGGTCCTCGGGCTTGTCGAAGGGGTCGAAGTAGACGACCTCGTTGTCGCGGGAGGCGATGGAGCGCTCGATCTTGCGGCGGAGGACGCGGAAGATGACGTTGAGTTCTGACGGGTAGAAGACGGGGAAAAAGTAGGAGAAGGCGAGGTAGACGTCGTTCTCGGTGCAGACGGGCACGAGGTCGAGCAGGTGCGCGCGCTGGTAGCGACTGCGGTAGTGGCGGCCGGTGCGGCAGAAGAAGAGCTCGTTGATGGCGCGCAGGAGCACGTTGTGCATGCACCAGAGGCGGATCTGCTCGGTGTTGCGGACGGTGTCCTCCTTGAGGCCGTGGGAGTCGAGGTGCGCGAAGAGCTCGGGGATGAGGCGGTCGAAGACGTCCATGTTCGGGGAGGTCATGGGCGCGATGACGTGCTGCAGGTGGTAGTACTCCATGGCGATGATGTGCCGCAGGATGTTGCCCTCCCGGAAGCGGTCTCTTGCAGTTTTGCGGGCGCCCGTGAGCGGGGGCAGGGACTTGGAGCCCTGGACGCTGTGGACGCCGTCCTTGACGGTGTTGACGTGGACGGTGATGTAGCGCGAGTAGTAGGCGAGCATCTTGGCGCGGTCCGTGCTGTTGGTGTCCGCGAGCACCTCGGTGATGCCCTTGTTGGTGTTTTCCACGAACTGCCCGTAGAAGAGGAAGGTGTACGTGACGCGGCGGCGATCGGTGCGCCCGGCCTCGTTCTTGTCGATCTCGGTGACGTCGTGCTTGTTCATCTGCCCGGTCATGAGCGCCTTGAGCTCGCCGCCGCGGTTGTCCTTGTTGCCCGCAATCTCGGTCGCGTCGGCGTCGTCGTTGAACATGATGCCGTCGGTGATGGTGATGTTGTTGCTGGACGCGCGCCGTGACTCGCTGTTCTTGTCGATGAACGTGTCCTTGCCGATGTTGTTGCGCACGCAGCCCATCAGGTAGCTCTTGCCGCCCGCGGGGTCTCCCGTCAGCAGCAGGTTCAGCCGCAGCCCGACCTCGCGCCGAAACCGGTCGATGAACGCCACATACAGGAAGGTCGCCGTCGACTGGTGGAAGGTGATGCGCTCGTACTCGTTGAACCCCTGCGTCGTGGCAGCCAGCCAGTTCTCGTGCGGCGTCAGCGACGTGTCCGAGATCACGACGTCGTAGTCCCCGCCCTCCATCCGCCCCCACAGGCCGTTCTCCTTCGCATACTTGTACAGCGACGTGGCCGTGTCGCTCACCTTTGCGGCCTCGCCCGTCGCGAACGTCTCGAACTTGGACACGAGAATCGTATACATCGCCTGCAGATACCCGTTCATGATCCGCCGCAGTTCGTCGGTGCCGTTCTTGACCCGCCGGTCCATCTCCTCCTTGTCGATCCGCCCCTCCTTCAACTGCTGCTCCAGCCCGTCCTTCAGCTCCAGCACCGCGTAGAAGAAGTTGCCCTCAATCACCTTGCGCGAGTTGTCGGCCTCCATCCGCAGCGCGTCGAGATGGTCGCCCACGAACGGGCCCGTCTGGCGCTCCCCATCCCCCTCCACATGCAGTCCCAGGCCCCGCTGCAGGTCCATCAGCTCTTCCGCCTCCATCACCACCAGCTCCTCCCGCGGGCCGTTGATGTGGTACTGCGGCCCCGCGTCCTCGGCCTCGGCCCCGGCCCCGGCCCCGCCCCCGGCCTCCCCTTCCGCGGGTCCGTCAACTGCAGGGGCGTCGGGCGCCGGGTCGGGGCCTGGGGCGGGGGCGGGCCCTCCTGCGCGCGCCGCGGCCGCCCGCATGCGCCGCTCGTGGGCGGTGCGCTTTGCAGTTGACTCGCGGGCCATGCGGTCGGTGTGGATGGCGAGGGCGCGGAGACGCTCCTCCCAGAGGGTGTAGTCCGGCTGCAGTTGCTTGTGGGGGAAGAACTTGGCGAAGAAGAGGAAGACGTCCCAGTACATGTAGTGGAGACGGTAGACGCCGACGCGGTGGTCGAGCTCGTAGTAGGTGTGGTCGGCGGCGACGCGCTGGTAGGTGCGGATGTTGCGCTGGGAGAGGTGGACGGCGAGGCTGGTGTTGACGATGGCCGTGTTGGGCGAGCGGGTGTAGAAGAGGTCGTGGATGTGGGCGGACGAGCGCGGGACGCGGGACGCGGCGGAGATGATTTCCATCTCTCTGGCGGGCGAGTCGGCGATGCGGAAGAGGTCGAAGATGCCGAGCGAGCGGCGCGCGCCGGGGATGTCCGCAATGTGCTCGGCGCCGCGCAGCAGATCGATGTACTCGCCGTCCGCGTTGACCACCTTCTTCTTGGACTGCACCGCCTGCTTCATGATGGCGTTCAGGTCGACCGGCGAGCCGGGCCGCTGGCACACCCACAGCCGGTACTCGTACGCCTCCGGTCCGCTGTCCCCGGCCACGCACAGCGTCTCCAGATACACCTCCAGCGGCAGGTCCATCGACGGCGCCGAGTTCGCGTCGTTCGACGTCCGCCGCATCAGCCGCGTGTGCGCCACATACAGCACGTGCAGCACCAACTGCAGCGAGATCGCATACATCACCGTCGAGGGCTCGCTCAAATCCAAATCGCAGAAGAACTTGCCGTCCCGCTTGAACATGGACGCCCGCAGGGGAACTGCACACACGAAGCCCTGCAGTCGCACGTTCTGCGTCATGCGGAATCCCGACGAGGGCCAGACTTGGTACCGCGCGGGGATTCCGCCGTTGCCGTTGCCGCCGGCTCCGCCGGCTCCCAAGGACCCCACGCCGCCAACTGCACCCGCCCCGTCTGCTCCCCCACCCACGCCACCACTGTTCCTACTGCTAGCCATATTTGTTATTTGTGTTGAAGGTCTAAAAAAAAGTTGTTGGTCTTTTCTTTCCAAGACTTGTTTTAATGATTTTCTTTTTTGTTTCCCAATTTCCTAAATTTTTTTCCCCAGCATTCTGGATCGGAAGGGCTGTCTCAAAAACCCCCCTTTTAATTTTTTTTCTACCTTCCCCTGCCTTTCCCTACCCCCTCCCCCGCTCGCCCTCCCTCCTGCAGTTGCTCGCGGGCGCTAGTGGACGGTGGCACTGCTGAAGTGTTTGTTGCTCGGCGCCCGTTTATCGAAGTCCATTGGGGTGATGAGCCGGGTCATGTAGGGGAGGTTGCGGAAGCTGACTGCAAGGTTGAGCGGGGCGATGGGATGCACGGCGCCCATGGGCGCGAGCGCGGGCATCGCCGCCCACGGGTCGATCATCGACTCGTGCCTAGCGGGTCCGGCAACTGCAGCAGTGGGGGGCTCGGACTCGTACTCTTCCGCTGGCGGGGCCGACGGTGCGAGCGCACCAGGGTCGCTGATCTCGAGGTCCGGCGGCTGCGACGAGGAGAGTGCCGCGCCGTCGAATATCACCTCCACTTCGTCATCCTCGGGGTATGCTGGCGGCAGGCCTTCGTCCTCCTCCTCCGACACTCGCCCGAACTCGGCCAGCACATCCGCATCCTCGATCTCACTGGGGCCCGGCGCGTGCAACTGCGAGAAGAGGGGTGCGTGGGCCGGCGGCGGGGCGGGACGCACGACTCGCTGCGGATGCTTGAAGGGGATGAGGGGCGCGGCGGGCGTCAGGTCCAGCAACCGCGGCGGCTCGAATGGCTCCTCCTCGGGCACGTGTTCTCTCTCGTCCTCCTCCTCTTCTTCTCCTTCCCCGTCCGCGTCCGCCTCGTCGCTGTCGTCCCTTTCCTCGACGGGACTGGTAACTGCTCGGCTACTGCCTCCTGCGCGGTCCTCCCGCGCCTTGGACTTGGCGCCCGCCTTGCCCTTCTTCTTGCCCTTGCCTTTACCTTTGCCTTTGCGCCTGCGGCCGCCCGCTCCCCCTTCCCCTCCCCCGCCCTCTCTCCCTGCAGTTGCCGGCTGCTGCGCTTGGGGGGCGGCTGGGGCCGGGAGCGGGGCGGAGGGGCGCGTGGCGGCCTCCTTGAGGATGGTGGCGGGACAGATGCCGGCGGTGCAGCCGCCGCAGGCGGTGTAGTCGTGCGGCGTGACGTGGCGGCGGCAGAATTCGAGGACGCGGCTGGCGCGCGCTGACAGCTCGCCCTTCCGCAGTTCTTCGGTGATGAGGCCGAGGTCCGCGGCGACGTCCATCTTGTTCATGACGCACTGCACCATGACGAGCTCGAAGGTGCGGGCGACTGCGTGGACCCTGTTGGCCGCGCAGCGGTCGTCGGGATACGTGGCGGGCACGATGGCGACGCTCGCGTGCATGAACGCTGCAGTTGTGAAGAACAAGCGGATGGCCGCGACGGTCCACAGGACGAGGTTGTTGAGCGTGTATGGCATGTGTGATATGTTGCTGCTGTTGTGGCTGAAGAGGGAAATCTTCTCGAAATACTGCACGACGCGCCGCTCCATCTCCGGATACTTGCGCAGCCGCTCCGCCACGGCCAGCAGCGCGTCAATCATCTCCGCCGCCTCGAAGGAGTCGTAGAGCCGCGGCCGGCGAACTGCAATATCGAGCGTCCTGCTCATGACGACGGTCGTGATGGAGGGGAAGGAAACGACGGGGTACCCCTCGGAGTTGAGGTGACTGATGCTTCTGTCGCGATGTCTCATCAGAAAGTCGACCAGATCAGCGTCGCAGTTCATGTCGAGCGGCACGGGCTGAGAGTCGGACAGGGACTCGCGCACGACACCAGCCAGGCACAGCGCGGACGAGTTGTTGAGAAACCGGCCGAGCATTGCGATGCAAAAGTTGTGCGTCTGCCGCGCGTGCCCGGCGCTTGCAAACCGCGTGCCGCTGCCGCCGAGCAGGTTCGTAAAGTCGTCGAACGGCTTGTTGCAGAAGCGGTGGTCGCCCTTGTCGCAGTATCCGCGGATCGCGACGCCGTCGCACATCGCAAGCACGGACGCCAGCATCGCCGAGTCGAGGTTGCACGCGCCCGTCTTTTCGGCCAGCTGCACGATGTCGGACGTCAGGTAGAACACCGTGCCCGACAGGGGAACTGCATCGCACAGGTCCTCGTATCTCGGCTGCTTCGTGCGCAGCGTCTTCAGGCGCTGCTGGGGCGTTGCGCGCTGCCACAGGGCGAGCGCGAGGTAGATGCACCGGTTGATGCTCTCGGGGATGGCCAGCGGCACGCCCACGACAAAGCCGGGCCCCGACGCATACTTCGGGTACACCAGATCGGTCCAGTCCTTGCCCCACAACTGCAGCGGCGCGCGCTCGCCCGGCAGCCCCTGCATCGACGGCGCGCAGAACTCGCAGTTGATCTGCACATGCAGCCGCGCCTCGTCCAGTGCAGTTTTCGCGCCGGCCCTGGCCTTCTCCTTCGCCTTCTGCTTTTCCTTGGCCCGGCGCTCGGCTCTGCTGCCGGTCTGGTGGCACTCGCTGTCGATCCCTCCCTCGCTCTCCATCTGCTCGATGCGCCTGTTGACCTTCAGTTTGTCGAACCCCGCCACGGGGATGTCCACGCCCAGCGCCGGCTCGTCGGACATCAGCCGCACGTATCCAAACTTGCCGTCGTTGCGCCACCCGATGTTGGATCTCTCGCGCTCGTCCATCTGCTGCAGCAGTTGCCGGCGCATCTCCAGCGGCAGATGCAGTTCGGGCGCATCCTCGCCAAGGTGCTGGACGGCAATCTCGAGCGCCCCCTCGCGCGCCGCCGTCACCGTCTTCTGCACGTCCGCGAAAACTGCAGCCATCGCGGTCACCGCCTCCTTGCCCTTCTGCAGCGCCGCCGTCCGCTGCTTCTCCCGCTCCTGCTTCACTGCTGCCTCTTCCATCTCCTTTGCTGTTCCCGTCTTTGCTGTTCCGTCATTAGAAGAAGCCATTTTTTCTGTTTCTGTGTTTTTCAATGTTTGGTTTGTCTTTCGATATCCCTTCCAACTGCAAAAACGAACAAAACATCTTTTCCTCTTCACCCCTCTCTTCCCTCTCCCCCACCCCCGCCCGGCGCCGGACTTATCCCCCTCCCCTTCCCCCTTCCCCCCCCCCTCCCCCTCTCCTGCAGTTCGACGGCGGACATTCCGTGGCCAACTATTTTTTCCCGCCAAAAATTTCGCACATAGAAATACAACGCATTTTTGCAGGGCGGGAGAGAGACTAGAGACTAGAGAGATGACTGATGCGGAGAACGAACGACGCGGGGAGGAGCGTTTTTCGGACGCGCTGACTGCAAGACGGGTGCGCCGGCTGCTGGCGCTGCGGCTGCACTGGCTGCTGCCGCTGCTGGACCCCGCGGACGCCCGCGGCCCGGAGACGCTCGTGCGCACGCTGGCGGACCGTGACGAGATTGATCTGGACACTGCCCTGCGGTCGGGGCGTGTCGCCGCCCTGCAGTTGCTGCGGGCGCTGGAGGCGCTGTGCGTGGCGCTGGCGCTGTGCGAGGCCTTCCGCAGCCCGCACGGCAACGTGCACGAGAGCAGCCTGTACTTCAGCCCGGGCTCGGCGACCCGGCAGTTTGTGCTGCGCGGGTTTGCGGCGGGCCCCGGCGAGGCCGCGGGCAGCGACCGACGACTGCTGGCCGAGATGCTGGGGCGGCTGAGCGCGGCGCGGGCGCTGCCGCTCGACGCTGCAGTTGACGCGCTGGACACGGGCGGGTTTGCGGCGGCGGCGGGCGCGATATCGGCATGCTGCCGGTCGCCGGCGCCGGCGCGGGCGCTGACAACGTACGCGCAGGACTGGCTACTGCGGCGGGTCGAGGTGCGGGCGGTGCCGCTGCCCGTGGGCGCCGAGCGGCTGGCGGAGATGCACAACACGCTGACGCTGGTCGCCGCGGGGATGGCGCTCGGCCGGGACGCCCCGCGGGTGCCCCTCTTCTATCCCGAGGGCAGCCCGGCCCGCGGCACGGCGCCGCATGCGCTGCTCGTCTCGCAGTATGTCGGGGAGCTGGTGGTGCGGGGCGTGCTGCAGCGCGACGCGGACGGGTATCTGTGGCCCGCCAAGATTGAGCAGGTCCCCGCGGACCAGCGCTGGCTGTGCACGCGCCGGACATACTATGCGCTGGGCCTGCTAACTGCAGAGGCGCTGCTGCTCGGGGGCGGGGTCGCGTGCCGGTTCTCGCCGCTGCTGGTGCGCGTGCTGCTGCTGACGGGCGCGGATGCGGGCGGGATCGCCGGCGGGCTGTACGCGCGGCGGGACGTGGCCGGGCCCGTGAGCGGGCTGCTGGCGGACATGAATCTGGGCGCCGGGAATCTGGCGCGGGCGCTGGCCGCCGACGGCCTGCAGTTCGAGAGTCTGATGGAGTGCGGGGTGTGGGGCGCGGCGGCGGCGGTGGCGCGGGGCGTGGTGCTGGCGGACGCGCCGGACGCGGTGCGGATCGAGGGCGGGAGCGATGCGCAGCGGGTCGTGCTACTGCAGTGGCTGCGGGGGCTCGTGGCCGCGGACTTTGTGCAGTTTCTCGCGTGGGTCGGCGGGGACGCGGCGACGGCGTGGCAGCACGGGGTGACGATCGAGGTGCGTGACGACGGCGGCGGGGACGTGCGCGTGCAGGCGTGCGAGCGGCGGATGGTGGTGCCATCGACAGCGGTGGCAAGCCCGGCGCACTGTGCGGTAGTGATGACTGCCGTCCTCGCCGGCGACAGCGCCCTCTTCAACTGCAAGTGAGAGGGGGGGAGGGGAGGGGGAGGGAAAGGTATTGTTAATAAAGAATGGCGACTGCCACGTTTTTTTAATAAGTGTTTCCAGTCTCGGGATCATGGTAGGGTTTTTGCATGGCTGCGTCGAGGAGATCGTCAAATTCAGAGGCCTGGCTGCTGTTGTCGTGAACGTCTGAGTCCTCGCCGCCTGAATCGCTGAAGTCAAAATCCTGTCCGATCTTACTGCGCTTCGGATTAGGCTCCTCGTCAGCGTTCTTGTGAAGTGCATCTGTTGGTCCTACTACGATTGTACCTTCTTCTCCTTCTCCTTCTCCTTCATCCGAATCTTCGTCGTCGTCATCATTTTCATCTCCTGATTCTCCCCCTCCTTCAGCAGCAGTTGCAGTTGTCGGAGAAACTGCAAGAGGTGCGGTTGTAGTTGTGGTTGTCGTTGCAGAGCTACCCGCACCAGTTGATGACGGGGGTGATGTAGATGCAGGGATAACTCCTTCTCCTTCTTCATCTTCCCATAAATCACCAGCAATTGAAGATGAAGATGGAGATGGTGATCCTCCTCCTCCTCCTGCCCCTTCTTCTACATCTGCCGCTGAAGCTAAAGTTGATGATAAATCAGGGAGTGCTGCTCCGGATCCTGACGTCGAAGATGTCGTCGGTGATGACAAAGAGGGTGAACTTGATGAAGATGAAGAAGAGCCAGACGAGGACGGAGATGACGAGTCTGCCGCTGCTGCTGTTGTTGGTTCTTCCTCTTCCTCTTCCTCTTCCTCTTCCTCTTCATCTGCAGATGCTGCTGCAGGCGGAGCTGCTGCGACTGGATTAGGAAGCGGGATCAAGGCCTGCGCAAACAAGTGTTTTTCCATTTCCTTCAGTGTCGCCACGCATAAGTCAACCGCACCGGCAGGCGCAGGGCCCGGGAGCAGGTCATAGCCGTGCTGCCGCGAATAGTCCCGCAACTCGCGCACGTCCGGAAACTGCAGCCGTCGGGCCCACACGCTGGCCTTCACCCCACGCACCGTCTCTGCAGTTTTCTGGACGAGCAGATTGGCCTCGGCCGGCAGGTCCGTGTTGAAGACGGCGAGCCGCACCGTGCGCAGGAGGGCGAAGAACGTCGCCATGCCCAAGCGACAGTAGCCCAGCGCCTCGTCGATGCTGTAGATCGCACACATCGCGTCGCCGTTGCAGTCGGGAGAGTCGCCGTCAAACTGCAGGACGAAGTTTGGGGCCGAGAAGAAGCGGACTATGCCGGCCATGCGGTAGCGCTCGAGGAGCGTCATCTTGGAGAGCGCGAAGGAAACCCGATCGGCGACCCGCGCGCCAAACGTCTGCAGTTCGTCGACTGTCTGGCGGATGATGGACTCGAGCGAGTGCTGGAGGTGGACGATCGCCGCCGCACGTTCGGTTTTGTCGTCGGTCTGCGATGCAATTGCCTCGGCGATGAACTTCTGGGCGTCCTTCAACCTCGCCTGCAGTTGGACTGTCAACCTGTCGATTTGCAAGGCGCTGGACGAGGACGGGAATGCGTTGCCGAGCACGTGGTCGGCCACCTCGGCGACGAGTGCCGCACCTCTCCTTGCAGTCCACTTGCTGATATTGTTTTTCCAGTTTTCGATTTTGCTCACATCAAATTTGAACTTTCCAGCCCCATCATCGACAATCTCGCGCTTTCGCATTTGTACACCAGCCTCTGCAGCAAGTTTCTGCATTTTCACGCAGGCTTTGTTAGAACTATTGATCACACTGGCCAATTCTGGGGCTGGTGGGGGAACTGCATCGAGAGTGGGCAGGTTTTTGACGTAAGTCTGAAACAGGGCGTCGGCGTCGGAGATGGCCGTGTCCGAGAGGGGCCACTTGCCGTCGGTCGAGCGCGTCAGCAGACTTTCCAGAAACCCGTCCGCGGTTTGCAACTGCCGCGCGACCCCGCTCGCCAGCCGCTCCACGTGCTCGACCACGTCCCGCTGCACGTCAACTGCAAACGCGCTGGCCCACGTCCGAATCTCCCGCGCCACGCTCGCTGCCTTGACCGCTTCCTGGTTCTGGGCCGCGGCCTTCATCCGGTCGGGCACCCACACCCAGCCCATAATATCCTTCAGTTTCCACTCAATCTTGGGGGCCCAGCGGGGCTCGCGGAGCCTGTTTCCCGAAGTATAAAAGTTGTCCGATCCGTCCCTGTATATTTGAACCCCATTCCCATACTGCAAGCGAACGTCAAACGAGCCAGCGCACAGACCGTCTGTAATCGCCTTTCCAAACGAATTCTGCTCTGGGTGGTCCCGACGAATCAACACCGACACCGGCCCGATGAGGTCGCCCGCCAGCACACTCAGCATCCCGCGCAACTGCTTGGCACCTTCTCCATTCGGCAGATCGTGTAGACTCGACTGGATGAAGGTGACGCCCAGGATGAGTATCGAGCGGCCCGTGTCCCTCGACGGCGTGCTGCCCTCCAGCAGAAACTGCCCCCACGTCTTTCCGCCGGTCCCGCTCGGGTCCGTCACGTCAAATTCGGCCACGCGCGTCCACGCGCCAATGTTGCCGGCGAGATACTCGTCCGTCCGCACATAGTGCGCCACAACTGCAAAGGGAAACTGCGGCATTTTTTGTTTCGTGTCTCCTGTCAAGTCCACCAACACCGCCGGCAGCACCTAAACATGTGTAAAAAAAATAATTTGAATCTGTCCCGTCCCTCTCTCTCTCTCGCGCCCTTTATGCCGCGTGGACGGGGAGGGGGTTTTTTATTACAGACGGAGGGGACTGGGGTTGTCCTTGTCGTTCTCTTCTCGGATGGCGACGATGGCGAGCAGCGTCTGCTTGGAGCGCAGGTCGAGGTCCGCGAACACGGGCACGACCTGCGTCGCCGTCGAGGTCACCTTGGTCTCGCCTTTGCGTCCGCCGCGACCCGCGCCGTGCATCCCGGCCACGGCCTCTGCGCCGCCCGGCGTCGACGCGCCCGCGCCCGCTCCCGCTCCCGCTCCGGACTTGTGTCGCTTGTTCGAGGACGTCACCGGCGGCTGCTTCTGCATCTTCCGGCGGGCTGAATCTGGGTGTCGCGAATGTTTGGTCTGTGTTGTTTTTATTTTCATACTAGTAGCGGCGGCAATCCCTAAACTGCAAAACCCGCTCTCCCACCCCACCACCCCACCCACCACCCCACACTCCTGCAGTTATGACGACGACGACAGCGAAGGCCGACGAGCGAGGCGGACTGGACTCGGGGAAGCACTTTGTGTTTGTGGCGCGCGCGGTGCCGAGCGGCAAGGTGTACCACGGCGACGACCCGGCGGAGCACAACATGCACATGGAGTTTATCGCGGACGAGACGCAGCAGATGAACCTGACGGGGATGAAGCTGAACTACGAGCACATGACGGGCAAGCCCGCGATGGGCCGCGTCGTCGACACGATCAAGCTGCGCGACGGCGGCGTCAACGTCGTCGTCGACATTCCGCCGGTAACTGCAGAAGACTTGGCGACGGAGGACGGGCAGAAGGTGCAGCTGGCGCGCAGCGAGCTGATCCGCATGATCGAGAGCGGGTCCGTCGGGTCCGTGTCGCTGCAGTCGAGCGTGCTGCCGCGCATCGACACGGACACCGGGTTCGTGGCCCCGAAGGTGATTTTCGAGCTGTCCGTGGTGAAGATTCCGATGCGCGAGGGGGCCGACATTCTGGGCCACGCGTGGCTGGACGGGCCGTACGACCCCAAGCGCCCGCCGTCGACCGAGTTTTCCAGCGCGCTCACCTTCATCAACGTCGAATTCCAAGGAGGGGAGCCTTCGTCCGGAGGGGAGCCTTCGGCCGGAGGGGAGCCTTCGGCCCCCCTTCCAACCCCCACGCTCGCCCCTGCAGTTGACGAGGGCGCAAAGGATGGTGCGGCAACTGCAGGAGAGGGGGCGGTGGGGGTCATACCCAAGGGCTGGGTGCCGATCGACTGGACGCCCACCGCCATCTCGCCTGCAGTTGAAGCACCGCCATCAAGTGTCATCACGGAGGGGGGTCTGGGGGGCGACGAAGGCGCCCCCCAGGGGGGTATGGGGGGCTGGGGCGCAGACCCAGCCCCCCATGGAGGAAAGAAAAAAGATATAGCCAGTGGGGCGAGTTTGTGGGAGGGAGATTCGAGTGATTACGAAAAAATGCAGGACCAAGGAAAGGACAAGGTTGCCGCTGCGGCGGCGCAGGCTCCCGCGAGTGCGGCGAACGACGTGACGGCGATGATGCTGAAGCTGGCGGAGATGCAGCAGCAGAACGCCGCGCTGGCGAAGACGATGGAGGAGCTGAAGAAGGAGGCCGAGGAGGCCAAGCTTCTGCGCCCGCAGGTCGAGGAACTGCGCAACATGCGTGCGGCGGACTACAAGCGCAAGGCCGAAGAGTTCATCGGAGACACGAGTGCCATCACGAACGACACGAGGAAGCGCCTCAGGGAAGACGACCCCGACGCCAAGGAGGCGGCCGAATATCTCGAAAAAGTCAACACCTCCGTCACATCGACAGTACAATCATTCTATGACCAGGCCAACAACAACAGCGGCCAAATCACCATCCCCGAGAACGTCCTCACGAACTTCCTCAACGACCTGCGCACCGTCTCCGTCGCGGCAAACAACCAGGCTTCGGCCCTCTACGAGGTCGCCCGCCAGCGCCAGTTCGCCGAAATCAACGAACGGGGCAAGCAGTTGTCGCAGCAAGCAGCTCCGCCGCCGCCGCAACAGCAACTGCAGAAACAGTCACTTTTTAACTCGCCCACGTCATCTACCTCAAACACCGCCAACAGCAGTGCAAATCGCCTCCCCGCCGCCATCGCCGCGCCGAAGCCAAGCATGTGGCAGTCGCTCGTGCAACAGCCCGCGCCCGCCGCAGCGCCCGCCCCCGCCCCCGCTCAGGTCCAGCCGCCTGTTTCCCAGCCCCCTCCTCAGCAGCAGCAGCAGCAACAACAGCAGCAAGCAGCCGCTCCTCAAGGCCAGACTGCCCGCTTCACGTCGTTCGCCGACCGCATTGCGGGGCTCAAGTCGACCTCCTATGCCTCCTCGCGCCCCGCCGCGCCGCCCGGCGATGCACGCTCGAACAACCAGCCCGGCGCCGGCGTCGGCAACGGCTCCTACAACTGACAACCCGGCCAGCACCACCCTCACACACCTCGCACAGCAGTTGAAATCTTTACAATAAAATAATCAATCATCCTCATATCTAAATTCCCCATTCCATCCCACCCCACCCTCTTCTGCAGTTTCGTGGCTCGGTTTTCGGGCCCGTTTGTACTTTCAAAAAAACACGCACTCCAAAACGCCTCCCGTTGCTCTCCTGCCGAGATCCGCAAACTGCAGGGCGTGGGAGCGCGCGAGGGGTGGGTTCGAGCGGACGTAAATTGTGACGCGGGCTAATCGAGCGATTTTTAGCAGGACGCGCAGTCTCGATTTTTAGACGTGCAGTCTTGAATTTTTAAATTTCACGTCGAAAAACCGACGTCCGCTAATCAGTACGTTCAAATTTCACGTCCAAGTTACGCGCAGTCTCGATTTCGGTTTAAAAAACGCACCACA
>Ga0302319_10012561_pt1 | contig 15955 bp, 11 predicted proteins | sample Bog_T0_2_FD_203319 | JGI IMG/M metagenome (GOLD analysis project Ga0302319, IMG submission 203319) | Peat permafrost microbial communities from Stordalen Mire near Abisko, Sweden - Bog_T0_2 | ecosystem: Environmental > Terrestrial > Soil > Wetlands > Peat | place: Sweden: Abisko, Stordalen Mire...
GCCGCCTTCGAAATCCTTCTCCCGCTCCATCGCCAAGCGGTGCAGGAAGGCGAATAGCGCAAATCGGCGGAATGGAATCCGCGGGGTTCCGGGGTTGGTACCTTGGGACGTCCATGATCGATTTCCAGGACATCCGGAACCTGCCGGAACAGACCGCCTTGGACCGCGCCCGGGCTGCCCGCGCGGCGTTGGGATCCCGCCTCGCCATCCTGGGGCACCACTACCAGGCCGATGCCATCGTGGAGATCTCCGACATCACCGGCGACTCCCTGGAGCTTTCGCGCCGGGCCGGCGGGTTGGAATCCGAATTCATCGTGTTCTGCGGCGTGCACTTCATGGCCGAATCCGCCGACATGCTCACCTCCCCGCAACAGAAGGTGATCCTGCCGGATCTCGCGGCCGGATGCTCGATGGCCGACATGGCCACACACGAGGAACTGGAAGCCGCCCTGGAATACCTGGAGGCGTCCCTGGGCCTCTCCATCCTGCCCATCACCTACGTCAACAGCTCGGCGGCGGTGAAGGCGGTGGTGGGACGCCACGGCGGCGCCGTCTGCACCAGCACCAATGCCCCCCAGGTGGTGACGTGGGCGCTCGCGCAACCCGGCAAGACTGTCCTCTTCGCTCCCGACCAGCACCTGGGCCGCAACACGTCCCACCGCTTGGGCATTCCCCTGGAAGCCATGCCCGTGTGGGACCCCAAGGTCCACGACGGAGGCGCGGGCGACGACGCCTACGGGAGCGCGAAGGTGATCCTTTGGAAGGGCCACTGCTCGGTGCACACGCGCATGACGAAATCCGACGTGGACCACTGGCGTCTGACCGACCCGGACCGGAAGGTCCTGGTGCATCCGGAATGCGTCTTCGACGTGGTCCAATCGGCCGACCTCGCGGGTTCCACCTCCTTCATCCTGGACACCCTCGAAAAGGCTCCGGCCGGTTCCAAGTGGGCCGTGGGCACGGAAGCGAACCTGGTCCGACGCCTCTCCAGGCTCCACCCAGACAAGGACGTGGTTCCCCTCTCGCGCGTCCAGTGCCTGTGCAGCACGATGTTCCGCATCGACCCCTGGCACCTCTGCTGGGTCCTGGAAAACCTGGTGGAAGGAACGGTGGTCAACCGGATCACGGTGGACGCGGATACGCGCCATTGGGCGGGACAGGCCCTGGAGCGGATGCTCGCGCTGTCGTAGGTCCAAGACGCGCGGAGCGCGCGGCGGCGAAGCGCCTCGCCAGCCGCGGTAAGTACGTTGGACCCTCCTTCCAGAAAGCCTCCTCCTTGTCGCCTTCCGCGGACCTCGCCTCCAGCCTCTCCACTCTCCCGGCGCCGTCCCTCCGGCGCCTCAGGGTCAGGGTCACCCCTCCCGCCGAACGCCATCTCCGGGACGGGCACCCCTGGCTCTACGACACGTCCATCTCCGAGGTGGATGGAGAGGGAGCGCCCGGCGATTTCGCCGTCGTCTTCGACCGGAAGAACCGGTTCCTGTCCATCGGTTTGTACGACCCGACCTCCCCCATCCGCGTCCGCATGCTCCACGCGGGGAAACCCGCGCCCATCGACGCCGCCTGGTTCCGAGCCCGTTCCGCAAACGCCCGAACATTGCGCGCGCCTTTGGAAGATCCCGACCGGCCTCGCACCGACGGTTACCGGCTGGTCAACGGGGAATCGGACGGCTTTCCGGGTCTCGTGGTGGATCGCTACGCCGAGACCCTGGTGGTCAAGCTCTACACCCCGGGCTGGATTCCCCACCTCCCGGTGCTCCTCCCCGCACTCCTCGAAGTCCAGCCGGCCGATCGGCTCGTGCTGCGGCTCAATCGATCCATGCGCCGCGAACCGGCCTTCCTGCACGGACTGACAGATGGACAAATCCTGTTCGGACCTCCGCTGGCAAGCCCCGTGGTCTTTTCCGAGAACGGTCTGCGCTTCGAGGCCGACCCCTTGCACGGTCAGAAGACGGGGTTCTTCCTGGACCAAAGGGAGAACCGCTCCCGGGTGGAAGAGCTTTCGCGCGGCAGGGAGGTCCTGAACGTGTTCAGCTACACCGGTGGTTTCTCCCTCTACGCGGCCCGGGGCGGGGCGCGGTCGGTGACCTCGGTGGACCTCTCGGCACCCGCCATCGCCGGGGTGGAACGCAATTTCGCCTTGAACATGGATGTCCCCCGGGTCCGATCCTGCCCCCACCATCCGGTGGTCGGGGACGCCTTCGACGTCCTTTCGGGGCTTGCCCAATCCCAGCGCCGCTTCGGGCTGGTGGTCCTGGATCCGCCCATGTTCGCGCAGTCCAAATCCCAGGTGGAGCCTGCCCTGGAGGCCTACCGGAGACTGTGCCGGATGGGCCTTGCGGTCCTGGAGTCCGGCGGCACCCTGGTTCAGGCCTCGTGCTCGGCACGCGTTCCCGCCGAGGCGTTCTTCTCCGCGTTGGAGGAAACGGCCGATGCGGCGGGAAGGCCATTGCGGGACATCCAATGCACCGCCCACGCCGTGGACCACCCCGCGAGGTTCCTCGAGAGCTCCTACCTCAAGTGCCTGTTCGCGACCGCGTAGCGGCGCGATCCGACGAAGTCCCGCATCGATCCCGTTTCGCACGCGCAACACCGGGGAGATAGGTTTCACATCGTATGCGCAAACATCTCCTGTCCACCATTCTTCTGCTCGCGGCGACGGCACGTCCGTGGGACCTCGCGATCGCGCACATCAACGACATCCATTCCCATCTGGACCCCACGGAATTGCGCCTCTCCCTGGACACCCCCCTGATGGTCCGCTCCGGAGGGGCCGCGCGGCTGGTCGCCGCCATCCGAACCCTGCGCGAGGAACACCCCGACCTCCTGGTGCTCCACGCCGGCGACGAGCTGGTGGGGACGCCCTGGTTCACCCAGTACGACGGGCTGGCCGACGCCGCCTTCCTGGACCGGGTGGGGATCGACGCCTTCGTCCCGGGAAACCACGAATTCGACCGTGGTCCCGCGTTCCTGGGCCGCTTCCTGGATTCCCTCCACGTGCCCGCGGTGGCGGGGAACCTGGACGCCTCGGGGGACTCGGCACTGGCGGGGAAGATCCTGCCCTGCATCGTGGTGGTGCGGTCGGGACATCGGGTGGGGATCGTGGGGGTGGCCCAGCCCGAGACCCCGGGGATCTCCCGGCCGGGGCCGCGCCTGCGGTTCTCGCGGGCGTCGGCGGTGCGCCGTGTCGTCGATTCCCTGCGCCGGGCGGGCGTCCGGACGGTTCTGCTCCTTTCGCACGCGGGGATCGAGGAGGACACGGTGCTCGCGCGGACGGTGCCCGGGATCGCCGCGGTGGTGGGCGGGCATTCCCACACCCGGATGGGACGGAATCTGACGGATGCGGGACTGCGCACGGACGTGCCGTACCCCGTCGAGGTCCGCGCCGCGGACGGTCGGACGGTTCCCGTTGTCCAGGCCTGGGAGTGGGGCAAGGAGATCGGGGAGATCGTGCTGCACCTGGACGACTCGGGCCGGACGTCGGGCTGGGCCGCCTCGCCTTTCCTGCCCCTTTCGGACACGCTCTCCCGGGACGGTTCCATCCTTCCACCGGACCAGGCCGGCGCGGTCCGCGAACGGCTGGCCGCCACGGGCGCGGTTCGGTTCTTCCCGCCCGACGCTGCCATGGCTGAGCTCCTCTCGCGCCTGGAGGGACCCATCGACAGCCTGCGCCACGCCGTCGTCGCCTTCCTGCCCCGCGAGATCCACCGCGGCGATCCTCTCCTGGGAACGCTGTGCGCGCGGGCACTGCGCGAGGCGGGATCTCCCTGGGGGGCCCGGGTGGGCCTCCAGAACGCGGGAGGGATCCGCGACGACCTGCCCGCCGGGCCGGTCACGGCGGAGGCGGTGCGCAAGGTGATGCCCTTCGAGAACACCGTGGTGGTGGTCGCGATCACCGGAGCCCAACTCGCCGCGCTGCACAGGCAGACCCAAGGCCGCGGCGACCGCCAGCCCGGGTGGGATGGGCTTTCCGTGGAGGAAGATGGTTCCCTCCGGGTGCGCGGCATGTCCGGTCCCCTGGGCGACGCCGATTCGGTCCGGATCGCGACGAACTCGTATCTTGCCACGGGTGGAGACGGCTGCCGGATCCTGGAGCGTGCGGACGGATTCCGTCTGAACACCGGGATCTCCGACGCCGAAGCGCTCTCGGACCTTCTGGGAACGCTCGACTCCGTGCAGCCGCGACACGGCACAACAGACACTTCGAGAGGAACCAAATGAGCACCCTGTCCGAAACCGACCTCCTCAAGGCGCTTTCCTGGCGCTACGCCACCAAGAAGTTCGACGCCGCCAAGAAGATTCCCGCCGCCACCTGGGAGACCTTGCGCAAGGCCGCGAGCCTCACGCCGTCTTCCTTCGGTCTGGAGCCCTACCGGCTGATCGACGTCGTCGACCCCAAGGTCCGTGCAACCCTGCAGCCGGCGGCCTACAACCAGACCCAGGTCGTGGACGCCAGCCATTTCGTGGTGCTGGCCATCGAGAAGGGCTTCGGAGAGGCGCAGATCGAGTCGTTCCTCCAGCGCTCTGTACGGGATCGCCATGTCACCCTGGAGAGCCTGGCCGGCTACAAGGGCTACATGGAAGGGACGCTGGTCAAGGGTCCGCGCGCGGCGGCCATCGACGCCTGGTCGGCGCACCAGGCCTACATCCTCCTGGGCAACTTCATGACTTCCGCCGCGCTGCTGGGCGTGGACTCGTGCCCCATGGAAGGCATCGACCCGTCCAAGTTCGACGAGATCCTAGGCCTCAAGGCCAAGGGCTTGACCGCCGTGGTGGCCGCGGCGTTCGGGTACCGCAGCCCCGAAGACAAGTACGCCGAGCTTCCCAAGGTCCGAAAGACCCTGGACGAGCTGTTCGTGACCATCTGAGATCCGGCCGGGGCGGCGCAACGGCCGCCCCCGGAACTTTGTGCCCGCGATTGCGAGAACTTTGCAAATTGGGGGGTATCCGGACCGGACACCAGGAACTTGCTTTTTCAGGGAGGAGCCCCCCAATGCTTGCAGCCTACCGCCAACACGTCTCCGAGCGGGCCGCCCTGGGCATCCCCCCATTGCCTTTGGATGCCGAGCAGACCGCCTTCCTCGCGGAACTGCTGAAGGATCCGCCTCCGGGCGAGGAAGCGTTCCTGATGGATCTCATCACCCACCGGGTTCCGCCGGGAGTGGACGACGCGGCCAAGGTCAAGGCCTCCTTCCTCGCGGCCCTCGCCCATGGGGACGCGAAGAGCCCGTTGATCTCTCCCGCCAAGGCCACGGAGCTTCTGGGGACCATGGTGGGCGGCTTCAACGTGGCAGCGCTCATCGAACTGCTGGATGTTCCGGCCCTGGCCCCGATCGCCGCGGAAGGTCTGAAGAAGACCCTCCTGATCTTCGACTACTTCCACGACGTCGCCGTGAAGGCGAAGGCCGGGAACGCCCACGCCAAAGCCGTGATCCAGAGCTGGGCGGACGCCGAATGGTTCACCACGCGCCCGGAAGTGCCCAAATCCCTGAAGCTCACCGTCTTCAAGGTGGCCGGGGAAACCAACACCGACGATCTCTCCCCCGCTCCGGACGCCTGGAGCCGACCGGACATCCCGTTGCACGCGCTGGCCTTCCTGAAGAACGCGCGACCCGGCATCGTGCCGGAGGAGGACGGGAAGCGCGGTCCCATCCAGTGGATCCGCGATCTCGCCGCCCGGGGGCACATGGTCGCCTACGTGGGAGACGTCGTTGGCACGGGGAGCTCGCGCAAGTCCGCCACGAACTCGGTCCTTTGGTGGACCGGCGAGGACATCCCGTTCGTTCCCAACAAGAAGTTCGGGGGAGTGACCCTGGGCGGGAAGATCGCACCCATCTTCTTCAACACCCAGGAGGATGCCGGCGCCCTGGCCATCGAGATCGACGTCTCGGCGCTGGAGATGGGCGACGAGATCGAGCTCTACGTGGACCACGCGACCGGTGCCGTGAAGGTCCACAAGAACGGCGCCATGGTGGCCCAGTCGGCGCTCAAGACCCTTGTGCTCCTGGACGAAATCCGTGCCGGTGGGCGCATCAACCTGATCATCGGCCGCGGCCTCACCGCCAAGGCCCGCGAATTCCTGGGCCTGCCCCAGAGCACCCTGTTCCGGCTGCCGGTGGTGCCCTCCAAAACCGTCAAGGGTTTCACGCTGGCCCAGAAGATCCTGGGTCGCGCCGTGGGCCTACCCGAGGGACAGGGTGTTCTTCCCGGCACCTATTGCGAGCCGCGCATGACCTCGGTGGGGTCCCAGGACACCACCGGTCCCATGACCCGCGACGAGCTCAAGGATCTGGCCTGTCTGGGGTTCAGTGCCGATCTCGTGATGCAGTCCTTCTGCCACACGGCCGCCTACCCCAAGCCCGTGGACGTGAAGACCCACCGCGAACTGCCGGCCTTCATCTCCAGCCGCGGCGGCGTGTCGCTGCGGCCCGGCGACGGCATCATCCACTCGTGGTTGAACCGCATGCTGCTCCCGGACACGGTGGGCACCGGCGGCGACAGCCACACCCGCTTTCCCATCGGGATCAGCTTCCCCGCGGGATCGGGTCTCGTGGCCTTCGCCGCGGCCACGGGCGTCATGCCCCTGGACATGCCGGAATCGGTCCTGGTCCGCTTCAAGGGCTCCTGGGAGAATGCCCAGAAGCTGGGCGTCACGCTGCGCGACCTGGTCCACTCCATACCGCTTTACGCCATCAAGGCGGGTCTGTTGACCGTGGCCAAGGCGGGCAAGAAGAACGTGTTCTCCGGCAAGATCCTGGAGATCGAAGGACTGCCCGACCTCAAGGTGGAGCAGGCCTTCGAACTGACCGACGCCTCCGCCGAGCGTTCCGCCGCCGGATGCACCGTGCGGCTGAACAAGGCCCCGATCATCGAGTACATGAACTCGAACATCGCCCTCCTGCGGTACCTGATCGCGGAAGGGTACCAGGACGCGCGCACGCTTCGCCGGCGCATCGAGAAGATGCAGGCGTGGCTGGAAAATCCGGTCCTGCTGGAGCCGGACCCCGGGGCGGAGTACGCCACCACCATCGAGATCGACCTGGACCAGATCACCGAACCCATCCTTTGCTGCCCCAACGATCCCGACGACGCCAAGTTCCTCTCCGAGGTGGCAGGAGCGAAGATCGACGAGGTGTTCATCGGGTCCTGCATGACCAACATCGGGCATTTCCGGGCCGCTTCCAGGCTGCTGGAAGGGAAGCGCGACATCGCCACGCGCCTTTGGGTGGCGCCCCCCACCAAGATGGACGCCGAGGAGCTCTCCAAGGAAGGCCACTACGCGGTCCTGGGCGGTGCCGGAGCGCGCATGGAGATGCCCGGCTGCTCGCTGTGCATGGGAAACCAGGCGCAGGTGAAGGAGGGGGCGACGGTGGTCTCCACCAGCACCCGCAACTTCCCCAACCGGCTGGGCAAGGGCGCCAACGTCTACCTGGCGTCGGCCGAACTTTCTGCCATCGCCTCCAAGCTCGGACGGCTCCCGACCGTGGCGGAGTACCGGTCCGAGATGGGCGTTGTCGAATCGCAATCCGACAAGATCTACCGCTACCTGAACTTCGACAGGCTGCCGGAATACGCCGAACCGGCCACTGCCTGACGGATTCCGGCGCGAGCGGTCAGTAGGAGGGGCCGTCCTCCATGCTTTCCCGGGTGACGGGGCCGCCGAAGCGCACGTACACCCAGGTCTGGTAGCAGATCACCACAGGCAGGAACACCAGCACCACGCCCAGCATGATCTCCAGGGTCAGGGGGCTGGAGGCCGAGTTGAAGGCGGTCGCGGAGAAGGCCGGATCCAGGCTGGAACCGACGATGTTCGGGAACATGCCCGCCACCCCAAAGAGAGTTGCCATGGCGATGAAGACCCCCGACGCACCCCACGCCGCCCAGTTCCTTCCCGATTTCAGGAAGAGGGGAGAGGCCACCAGCCCCGCCACCGCCAAGGCCGGAAGCGCCAGGAGGACCGGCCTTTCCAGCAGATTCCGCCACAGCCGGGTGCAGGACCACGTCATGGCCAGGAAGGCCACCGCCGCGATCAAGGCCACGAACCAAAGCCGCATCGCCAGCCGCCGGGCCCGCACCTGCAGGTCTCCGCGCGCCTTCACGGATAGCCACAGGGCTCCGTGGTGGATGAAGGCCGCCACGAAGAAGATCCCGCCCGCGAGTCCGTAGGGATTCAGCAGGGTGAGCAGGTTCCCGTGCAGGACGCCGTCCGCGTCCACGGGGATTCCCTCGAACAGGTTGGCGAAGGCCACCCCCAGCAGCAGGGCGGGAAGGAAGGACCCGAACACCAGGGCCATGTCCCATACCTTCCGCCAGACGTCGGAATCCACCTTGCCCCGGAACTCGAAGGCCACCCCGCGCAGGATCAGCGCGAAAAGGAGCAGCAGGAGCGGGGTGTAGAGGGCGGAGAACATGACCGCGTACGCGGTGGGAAAGGCCGCGAAGGTCACCCCTCCCGCGGTGATCAACCAGACCTCGTTGCCGTCCCAGAAGGGACCCATGGCGTTGACCAGGATGCGCTTTTCGGTCTCCTTCTTGGCGACGAAGTGGAACAGGGTGCCCAGTCCCAGATCGAAGCCGTCCAGCGTCAGGTAGACGGCCCAGGCGACACCCCAGATGGCGAACCAGATGGTCTCGAGCATGTCGTTCTCCTTCAGGCGGCGCGGTGGGGGGAGGTGGAGTTCTCGGGAAGGGGTCCCTTGCGGGCGTAGCTCCAGAGCAGATAGAAGTCGACCGCTCCCAGCAGGGCGTAGACCAGCACGAAGGCGCCCAGGGAGACCGCCACCTGCGACGGGTCCACGCGCGAGACGCCGTTTTCCGTCCGCATGACGCCGTACACGATCCACGGTTGGCGACCGATCTCGGCGATGGTCCAGCCGAGCTGGTTCACGAGGTAGGGGATGGGGACGACCCAGGGGAGGACGCGCAGGAGCCGGGGGGAGTCCTGGATGGAGTCGCGCTTGCAGAAGGCCCAAACGGAGATCCAGAAGAGCAGGATCCCCAATCCCACCATGGCCCGGAACGAGAGGAACACGGGAAGCACCGGCGGCCGGTCCTCCACGGGCACGTCCTTGAGTCCCGCCACCCGGTCGTGGGGGTCGTAGTGGACCAGGAACGACACCAGTCCGGGAATGCGCAGGGCCTGGACGGAGTTGCGCTCGTGTTCCGCGTCGGGCCAGGCGACCAGGTACATGGGCACGTCCTTGGAGGTTTCCCACTGCGCTTCCATGGCCGCGAGCTTGGTGGGCTGTGCCGTGGCCAGGATCTCCGCGTTGAGGTGACCCTGGAACATCTCGAAGATGCAGAAGACCAGCGTCCAGACGGCGCCCACCCGGAAGGTCTTGGCGAACACGCCCACGTGGCTCTTGCGGGCGATGTGCCAGGCGCTGATGCCCAGCACGAAGAATCCTCCCAGGATCCAGGCGCCGCCCACCGTGTGCACGAATTCCAGGATGGCGAACTTCTGGGTCACGATGGCCTGGAAGTCCGAAAGCTCGGCTCGTCCGTGGCGGAGCACGTAGCCCACGGGGTGTTGCATCCAGGCATTGGCCACCAGGATCCAGAAGGCCGAGAGGTTGGAGGCGAGGGCGACGATCCAGATGGCGACGCAGTGGAATGCTGGCGACAGTTTCTTCCAACCGAAGAACCAGACCGCGACGAAGGTGGATTCCAGGAAGAAGGCCACGGTGGCCTCCACCGCCAGGAGCGATCCGAAGATGTCCCCCACGAACTTCGCGTAGCCCGCCCAGTTGGTGCCGAATTGGAATTCCAGGGTGATGCCGGTCACCACCCCCACCGCGAAATTGATCAGGAAGAGCTTCCCGAAGAACTTGGTCGCCTGGCGCCACTCCTCGTCCTTCGTGCGGACCCAGGCCGTCTCGAAGATGGCCACCAGGAAGGACAGCCCCAGCGTCAACGGAACGAAGAGGAAGTGGAAGTAGGTGGTCACGGCGAATTGCAACCGGGACAGGAGGAGTGTATCCACTTTGGATTCCTTTCTGCGGCGAATGGAAACGGCGATTCCGATTCGGATCGAGATCGAATGCGCGCGACGCGCAAGTCCTTAAACTATCAACGGGCCTGATAATCTGCAGAAGGATTTTGCCATCCCGATCAAGAGATTGCAAGATCGATCAAGACTTGTATTCGCATCCGTTCCACCGCGCCCGGAGCCCGCCGCCGGCGATCCGGGTAACTTGATCGGATGCCTCCCGTCCGACAACCGGTCCTGTTCCTGAGCCACGGCTCCCCCATGAACGCCATCGCCGACAATTCCTGGACACACGAGCAGAAGGCGCTCGGGGCGGGATTGGAGAAGCCCCGGGCCGTCGTGGTGGTCTCCGCCCATTGGTGGACCCATGGCACCTTCGTCCAGGCTTCGGCGCACCCCGAGACCATCCACGATTTCGGGGGATTTCCCCGCGAGCTGTTCGAAGTCCGCTACCCGGCGCCCGGGAACCCGGAACTGGCGTCGGAGATCGGCGCCCTGCTGGGTGGGGACACCACGCCGGAGTGGGGGCTGGACCACGGGGCGTGGTCGGTGCTCGCGCGCCTGTTCCCGGACGCCGACGTCCCGGTGGTCCAGGTCTCCATGGACGCGGACCTGTCGCCGAAGGGGCACCTGGAGATGGGACGGAAATTGTCCAACCTCCGGGATCGCGGGATCCTGGTCCTCGCCTCGGGGACGATGACCCACAACCTGCGCGACGCCTCGCGCCGCGCCCAGACCGGAGATCTTTCGCTCCCCCAGTGGGCCGAACGCTTCGACGCTTCCGTGGCCAGGGCGGTGGAAACGAGGGACGAGCCGCTGTTGCTCGCCCTCCATGCCACACCCGACGGACGACTGGCCCATCCGACCCCGGACCACTGGTTCCCTCTCCTGTGGGCCTACGGAGCCTCCGATTCCTCCGATTCCATCGCCTGGCCGGTGTCGGGATTCGACATGGGTTCCATGTCGATGCGATCGATCCGGTGGGGTTAGTCCGTCCGGTCGCCCGGGCGGGTCCGGAAGCGATGCCGCCCCGCGGATGATCCGTTTGGATTGCAGGCCCGCGATGCCGACGGCCTTGCGACTACGTTGCAGGAAATGAAGACGAAGGTCCACCTCTGCGAACCGGGGAAGAGGGTCCGGCTCGACCGCCTGCCCACCGACCCCGAGAACGGTTCGGAAACGAAGACCGAGGCCATCGAGCGCACCGAGGCCCTCCGGCTCGTCCTCCGCGACCTCCAGGAACGACTGTACGCCGAGGGGCGTCGGGGCCTGATCGTGATCTTCCAGGCCATGGACACGGGGGGGAAGGACGGGGCCGTCCGCAGCCTCTTCGCCGGACTGGATCCGGCGGGCGTGGACGTCACGGGCTTCAAGGGTCCGAACAGCTCCGAGCTCGCCCACGACTACCTGTGGCGCGTCCACCAGCGCGTCCCCGCCAGGGGAAAGATCGGCGTGTGGAACCGGAGCCACTACGAGGACGTGCTCGCCGCCAGGGTCCGCCGACTGGTCCCCGAAGAGGTCTGGAAACGGCGGTTCGGGCACATCAACGACTTCGAACGGATGCTCTCCGACGAGAGGATGGTGGTGGTCAAGTACTTCCTCCACATCGGCCGGGAAGTCCAGAAGAAGAGGCTCGAGGAACGGCTCGCCGATCCCTCCAAGCATTGGAAGTTCGACCCCGCCGACCTGGAGGACAGGCTCCACTGGGACGACTACCAGAGGGCCTACGAGGAAGTCCTGGAGCGTTGCTCCACCGCGTGGGCCCCTTGGCGCGTGGTCCCGTCCGACCGCAAATGGGCCAGGAACCTCGCGCTGGCGGAAGACCTGGTGGAGGTGCTCCGGGGCCTGGATCCCAGTCCTCCGCCCTCCAGGTACGACCTGTCCAGGATCGTGATCGAGTAGTCCGCTACCCGAGGCCTCTGGGCATGTACCTTTCCCCGCCGGACATGCTTCGATCAATTTCCGTCATACTCCCGACCCTGATGGCCCTGGCGGGGTGCAATCCACCCGACCCCACGCCGCGCGACCTCCGGGTCCGGATCGATTCCATCTCGAGCCGCGTGGAGGAGATCCGCGGGCAGCGCTTCCACACCCCGGTGCAGGGCCGCTACCTGGACAGGGCCGATCTCCTGCGCATCTACGATTCGGTCAGTTTCGAGGAACCCGATCCCGCCGACAGCTCCTGGGACCGGATGCTCTGGGCCCTGGGTTTCGTGGACAGCCTCGGTTCGCTGGACGGGGCCGCGGACTCCGTCGACCAGGCCTCCATCCAGGCCTTCTATTCACGCGGTGTCCTCTGGGTGACCGACGAGGTCCGCGATTCCGGGAAGGATCTGGACGTGACCATCGCCCACGAACTGACCCACGCGCTCCAGGACCAGCGCTGGGACCTGGCGAAGATGTACCGCGAACACCGCGGGTTGGACGGGCGGCTCGGACTCCAATATCTCCTCGAGGGGGAGGCGCGGCTGGTGGAGACCATGTACGCGCGGAGGCTGACGGATTCGCTCGCGGTGCTCGCCCTCTTTCCGCAGCTCCCCCTGGAGGCATTCCGCGACACCCTTCGCCAGGGCGACGCCCTGGATCCGGAAATGGTGACCCTTCCCACCTACCATCCCTACGAACAGGGGGCGCGGGCGCTGGCGCTGCGCCGCTCCCGCGGCGGCTGGGCGCGGGTGGACGACTGGTTCCGATCCCTTCCTCCCGTCTCGTGCTTCCTCCATCCCGACAGCGTTTGTCAAACTCCGGAAAGCCTGGATCCTTCGGCACTGGACGCCTCGCCGCCTGGCTGGCGCGTCCTGAGCGACGGTCGCGTCGGCGAGCACTACATGGACATCCTGTTCTCGCTGTGGCGCGAGTCCGGTCGCGAAATCCCCTCCGGATCCGTGAAGGCCCGATCCATCCTCCGCGAGCCTTGGAAGGATCCCGGGCCCGACGGCTCGGTGGAAGGTTGGAGGGGCGACCATTTCCAGGTGTCGCGCGACGATTCGGGCGACCTCGCCCTGGCCTGGCGCACCGGCTGGCGGGACAGCACCAGCGCCGAGCGCTTCCTGGAGAGCTACCTCCACCTGCTGGTGCACAAGCAGAGGGACGACGAAGTGGTCCTGCGACAGCCCGGAGTCGCTCTCTTCCACGACCGCCAAGCCGGGGTCTGGGACAGGGTGGAGCGTTTCGGATCGGAGGTCTGGATCGCGGAGGGCGTCGCTTCCCGGGAACCCTTCGCCTTTCCGGGTTCGCGAGCCACCGCCGTGCGCAAACGCAAGAGACGTCCTTCGCCGTAGGGAGGCCGCGCAGAGGTGGTGGCCGGGTCCGGTTTCTACCTTGTTGCATCTCCATGGTCGACGAACTCCACGAGGAATGCGGTGTCATCGGCGTCTGGGGCCTGCCAAAGGCGGTCCAGGCGGCCACGTTGGGACTGCACGCCATGCAGCACCGGGGCCAGGAATCCGCCGGGGTCGCCGTCAGCGACGGCGTGGACGTTCGGCAGGTCCGGGCCATGGGCCTGGTCAGCCGCCTCACCGAACAGCTCGCCTCCCAGGAGGCCCTCCCCGGCGAAGCGGCCATCGGGCATGTGCGATATTCCACCGCCGGCGCGAGTCTCCTGCTGAATGCGCAACCCCTTCTCATCCGGCACAAGCGGGGCGCCCTCGCGATCGCCCACAACGGGAACCTGATCAACGCGCGCCAGATGCGTCGGCAGATGGAGGAACTGGGGCACATCTTCCAGTCCACCTCCGACACCGAGACCATCCTCCATCTCATCGCCAGGTTTCCCGGTGACGACCTGGACGAGGCCGTGCGCCATTCGCTCTCCCAGGTCAAGGGAAGCTACTGCGTGACCCTGCTCGCCAAGGACAGGCTGTACGCGGGTCGCGACCCCATGGGCATCCGCCCCCTCTGCCTGGGGCGCCTGGACAAGGCCTGGATCGTGGCTTCCGAGTCCTGCGCCTTCGACCTCCTGGGCGCCACCTACGTGCGGGAGATCGAGCCGGGCGAACTTCTGGTGATCGACGAGAAGGGACCGCGCAGCCTGCGGATCGCCGAATCGGAGAAGCGCGCGCACTGCATCTTCGAGTTCGTCTACTTCAGCCGTCCCGACAGCCAGATCTTCGGCCACTCCTGCGACAAGATCCGCCGCCGCCTGGGCAAGCAACTCGCCCAGGAATGCCCGGCGGAAGCCGACGTCGTGATCGCCGTGCCGGACAGTTCCAACACCGCCGCCCTGGGGTACGCCCAGCGATCCGGACTGCGCTTCGAGATCGGCCTCCTGCGCAACCACTACGTGGGACGCACGTTCATCGATCCCACCCAGTCCGGCCGCGAGACCAAGGTGAAGCTCAAGTTCAACCCCATCCCCGGCGTGCTCAAGGGCCGCCGCGTGGTGCTGGTGGACGATTCCATCGTGCGCGGCACCACCCTGCGGGCCCTGTGCCGCATGGTGCGGGAAGCAGGTGCCACCCAGATCCACCTGCGGATCAGCTCGCCTCCGGTGCGCCATCCCTGCTTCTACGGCATGGATTTTCCCACGGAAGCCGAGCTCCTGGCTTCCAACATGACCGTGGAGGACATGCGCAAATACCTGGGCGTGGAGTCCCTGGGCTACCTCTCCATTGAAGGCATGGTGGCCGCTGCCCATGAACTGGAAGGCCAGTTCTGCACCGGGTGCTTCTCCGGGGAATACCCGGACGAGGAGCTGAACAAGCCGCGCGCCCAGTTGCAATTGGGGGTCTGAGGCCGAACTCCGGCCCTCCATGGCCATCCTCTCCTTTCGCGACGTCTCCTTCCAGTTCGACGGCATCGCCCTCCTGGACGGGGTCCGCTTCTCCATCGAACGCGGCGAGCGGGTCTGCTTGACAGGTCGCAACGGCACGGGCAAATCCACGCTGATGCGCCTGGTGACGGGCGAGCACGAGGTCGATTCCGGCGAGATCGTGCAGGATGCGTCCGCTCGCATCTGCTACCTGCCCCAGGACATCCCGGAACTCGAAGGAACGGTGTCGGAAATCGTCCGACAAGGCGTGGCGCACCACGAGGACGAGGCCTCCTGGAAGGCCGAGATCGAGGCCGAGCGCTGGGTGGAGCGGGCCGGACTCCCTCCCGACGCCCTCTTCTCCGAGCTTTCCGGCGGCCAAAAACGCCGTGTCCTCCTGGCGCGAGCGCTTTCCGGCGAGCCGGACCTGCTGCTTCTGGACGAGCCCACCAACCACCTGGACATCGATTCCATCGCCTGGATGGAGGAGGTCCTCCTCTCCACCGGCACGGCGCTCCTCTTCGTGACCCACGACCGAGCCTTCCTGAAGCGCATCAGCACGCGCATCCTGGAGCTGGACCGCGGTCGCATGTTCGACTGGGCCTGCGACTGGGACACCTTCCTGGTGCGCAAGGAGGCCATGCTGGAAGCCGAGGAGAAGTCCCGGTCGGAATTCGACAAGCGGCTCGCCGAGGAGGAGGCCTGGATCCGCAAGGGCATGAAGGCCCGCCGGGCCCGCAACGAAGGCCGCGTGCGGGCGCTGGAGCGGATGCGGCGCGAGCGGACGGACAGGCGCGAGCGTTCCGGCGCGGTGCAGATGAAGATTTCGGAAGCGGAGAAGTCGGGCCGGAAGGTCGCCGAAGCCAAGAACGTCTCCTTCGCCTGGGGGGATGAAAAGCCCCTGTTCCGGAACCTCTCCACCATCGTCAGCCGCGGAGACAAGATCGCCCTCCTGGGACCCAACGGATCGGGCAAGACGACGCTCCTTCGCACCTTGCTGGGAGAACTCCAGCCCACGTCGGGATCTGTCGTTCTGGGAACGAACCTGGAGATCCTCTACTTCGACCAGATGCGCGACCAGATCGACCCCGAGGCCACGGTGCGCGACAACATCGGCGAAGGGCGCGAGACCATAACGGTGGGCGGCCAGCCCCGTCACGTGATGAAGTACCTGCAGGAATTCCTGTTCAGCGCCGAGAAGGCGATGCAGAAGGCCA
>Ga0302319_10012566_pt1 | contig 15950 bp, 16 predicted proteins | sample Bog_T0_2_FD_203319 | JGI IMG/M metagenome (GOLD analysis project Ga0302319, IMG submission 203319) | Peat permafrost microbial communities from Stordalen Mire near Abisko, Sweden - Bog_T0_2 | ecosystem: Environmental > Terrestrial > Soil > Wetlands > Peat | place: Sweden: Abisko, Stordalen Mire...
AAATCAAATTGGGGCGCACTCCGCACTCCGCACTCTCCATTCCGCACTTGAACGGCTCTTTTCCGGTTTTCATTTTGGAATGGACGAACGTGGGAAAAGCGGTGGAGGGCCACCGCAGTCCAAAACCTGGCGGAAATGAGGAGCGGCCCGCCGAACGCGAAGCGTCTTGGAGTGCGCCAGCCCTCTGGCGCTTTGGAACGCGGCAATTGCCAAATCCAATGCGGCTTACGGCAATCGCATCGGCTTGAAATCTGGCGGACAAAACAGCCGTGCAGAGGATCAAATCAAAAAACTGTTGCGGAAAGCATTTCTTGCCAGATTCGGAAATCCATTTTGACTGTTTTCGGACTGTTCGGATTTGAAAAGTCCGTGTGAGGCTCGTTTTTAGTTAGTGGAAAATGTTAGTGTTATGATTACAACTGACACGAACATCGCTGGCGACCAAGCTCAAACCAGTTTACGGCAAAGCACCGATCCAGTGGGCGACCACGACCGCAACTTCAAACAAGAATTACGCCGCAATAAGCAATTTCGATTGCGCAAATCTGGTAAACGCCGCCGCGCAGAAACAATTGCCCCAAGCTGCCCGGTTTGAATCATCTGTCGCGACGGTGGTTCAGGTAAATACGGCCAATGATCTGGCTTTGTTGAAGGCGGACGGGCGGTTTGCGCCGCTGCCCATTGCCGCCAGTCGCACGGGGCTGCTGGGCGGCACGGTGGCGACGGTCGGTTTTCCCGACATCGTCAGGTTGGGGCATAACAACGGATAGCCATTGGACATCCGCCAAGCCCTTTGTTACGCTCCGACAGCATTTTTATGAGCTTGGAAAACAAAGAAAGTCCCGCCGCGCCATCCGATTTCATTCGTGACATCGTCGCGAAACACGTCGCGGAAAGGAAATATCCGCAAATCCACACCCGCTTCCCGCCGGAGCCGAACGGCTACCTGCACATCGGCCACGCCAAGAGCATCTGCCTGAACTTCGGCATCGCGCGCGAGTTCGGCGGCATCTGCAATCTCCGCATGGACGACACCAACCCGACCAAGGAGGATGTCGAATATGTGGATTCCATCACCGAGGACGTGAACTGGCTCATCTCCGCGTGGGCCGACGACAAGCTCGGCCTCAAGCCAAAGGGCGCAACGCCCGAAACCATCGCCGAGGAAGGCAAACGGGACTTCTATTTGCCCGCTGTCACCAAATCGGAAATCGGAAATCGGAAATCGGAAATGTTCGAGCCTTTCTACGCCTCCGACTATTTCGACCAGATTTATGATTACGCAGAGCAGTTGATTGAAAAGGGCAATGCGTTCGTCTGCGATTTGACGCCGGACGAGACCGACGAATACCGACGCAACGCCAAAGCCTCGCCCTTCCGCGACCGCAGCAAGGAGGAAAACCTGGATTTATTCCAGCGCATGAAGGCCGGCGAATTTCCCGACGGCAAGCGCTCGCTCCGCGCCAAGATTCAAGTGGACTCGCCGAACATCTGGATGCGCGATCCCCTGCTCTACCGCATCCGCCACGCCGAGCATCATCACACCGGCGGCAAATGGTGCATCTACCCGATGTATGACTTCGCCCATTGCTTGAGCGATTACATCGAAGGCATCACGCACAGCATTTGCACGCTCGAATTCGAGGTGCACCGCCCGCTTTACGACTGGATTCTCGAAAGCCTCGGCCTGCCGCGCCCGCTGCCGCATCAATACGAATTCGCCCGCCTCTCGCTCGGCTACACCATCATGAGCAAACGCAAGCTCATGCAGCTCGTGAACGAAAATCTCGTCTCCGGCTGGGATGACCCGCGCATGCCGACGATTTCCGGCATCCGCCGGCGCGGCGTCACGCCCGAAGCCTTGCGCAATTTTGCCTACAACATCGGCATCACCAAATACAACGGCATCACCGACGTGGCCGTGCTCGAACACGCCATCCGCGAGGACTTGAACAAACGCTCGCTGCGCCGGCTCGCCGTGCTGCGCCCCATCAAGGTCGTCATCACCAACTTCCCCGAAGGCAAGACCGAGGAACTGGACGCAGTCAACAATCCCGAAGACGAGGGCGCCGGCAAACGGAAGATTCCGTTCAGCCGCGAACTGTTCATCGAGCAGGACGATTTCAAGGAAGTGCCCCCGCCGAAATTCTTCCGGCTCAAACCCGGCGGCGAAGTCCGGCTCAAATACGCCTACATCATCAAATGCGACGAAGTGGTGAAGGACGCCGCGGGCAACATCACGGAATTACGCTGCACCGCCGACCTCGACAGCAAGATGGGCGGTGCCACGGCAGGGCGCAAAGTGAAAGGGACGATTCATTGGGTAAGCGCCGCGCACGCGATTGACGCCGAAGTGCGCCTTTACGACCGGCTCTTTACCGAAGCCGAGCCGGAAAAGGACGGGCGCGATTTCAAATCCGTGCTCAACCCGCACTCGCTGGAAGTGGTGACGGCCAAATGCGAGCCGAGCCTGAAGGATGCCAAGCCGGAATTGCGCTATCAATTCGAGCGCCTCGCCTATTTCACGCTCGACCCAGATGCCAGACCCCAGACGCCAGACGCAAAACTCGTTTTCAATCGCACCATCACGCTAAGGGACACTTGGGCGAAGGAAGCCCACAAGGCTTGAACGGTGCTTGCCGGAAGCCGGTTCGCGTGTCATTATTTCAATATGCAGACAGTGGAATTAGCCGAAGCCAAGTCGCGGCTGGGCGAGTTGGTGGAATCGCTGACCCCTGGCGACGAGATTGTGATTGAAAAGAATCACAAGCCCGTTGCGCGCTTGCTGCCAACCGAATCCCGCTCTGCTTCCCGCAAGCCGCGCCCGCTCCGCGAATTTGCCGGCAAGTATCAGCCGCTGCCGCAAGCCGAACAGGACACGCTGGCACTCCACGACAAAGCCTGGTGCGACCCGAACGCATGAAAACCGTGTTCGTGGACACGTCTGGTTTCTACGCCTGCCTTGACCGCACCGACCCGTTTCATCCCGCCGCCCTCGCCGCTTTTGAGCGCGCCGAGCAGGAAGGCTGGGCGCTCGTCACCACCAATTACGTCACTCACGAGACTTGGGCGCTCGTCCAGCGGCGGCTCGGCTGGGAAGCCGTCGAAACTTTTCTCAACGATCTGCTTCCGCGCTGTGCCGTTCAATGGGTGGATGAAAACCTGCATCAACTGGGCGCGGCGCGCTGCCGGCAAATCCGCGAACGCCGCTACAGTTTGACCGACGCCATCAGCCTGGAGTGCATGGCGCAAAAAAAAGATTGTTGAAGCGATTGCCCAGGACGATCATTTTGCCCGCGTGAACATCACCATGCCGTGAAAAATGAAATTGAACTACGAAATGATCATTTGGTGGAGCGTGGAAGATGAAGCCTATGTGGTGGACGTGCCGGAATTGTCCGGCTGCATGGCGCACGGCGCAACCCGGCAGACGGCCAACAAAAACGCCGAAGACGCCATCAAGTTCTGGATCAAGACCGCGAATGACAATGGTTTAGAAATTCCCGAACCGCGCGGACGACTGGTGTTTGCATGACAATCAAATGCGTTGTGAAAAACGAAAAATACAAATCTCGTAAAGCTCCGGCGTTCGTCGCCCGTGCCGAACGCGCGTTCCGGCGCGTGGCCCGGCAACTGCGCGCGGAGAATGCCCGGCTTGGCCTGCCGCTTATCTTGGGGGAAAAAGGCCATGTGCGCCTCGTTCGCGCCCGATAAAAAAAGTGCGCCCGGCAAGCTCGTCTTGAACCGGACAATTACGTTGAAAGACACTTGGGCGAAGGAAGCGCAGAAAGGGTAAATACGACCACCTACGGAGAACACATGATACCTCCAATTATGCAAAAAACCCTCCACAGCCTGGCAGTATCCGCAGTTGTCTTGATCGGACTTTGGCAAGTTCATGCGGCGGACATGCCATCCGAAGATGAAATGCCTGCGCAATCGTTCGATGATAGATTTTCAACCAACTGGTTTGCGGCAGTCCGGGCGGTGTTGCCGGCCAGTTATTCAGAAAATCACAATTTTGATTTTCAAATGGCAACCAACGCTTTGTGCCAAGAGAGCAGGAATGGAAATTTAACGGCACAGGCGTTATGGGGATGTGCATTGGTTGTCTTAAGCAGTTCACCAGAAAGAACGAACACGGGTTTGCAGCTCCTACGCGGTTCGGCGGAAAACGGCAATATCCCGGCCATGATGAATCTTGGCTACCTGTATGAAAACGGCAAATATGTCCGCAGAAATTACAATGAGGCCATACGCTGGTTCGAGGCGGCGGCGGAGCTGGGGGTCCCCGAAGCGCAGCTTCAAATGGGAGGATGTTATCAATACGGCTTGGGAACCACCCCGGATTATTCAATGGCGGCAAAATATTATCGGCTTTCCGCCGAACAGACCAATTTTGTAGCCATGAAGAGCCTTGGCTATCTGCTGATGAATGGTTATGGCGTAGAAAAAAGTGAGGACGAGGCCAAATACTGGCTGATGCGGGCGGCAAACGAAGGGGGAAACCGTCGGGCCATGTATAACCTCGGCGTGATATACGGTCTGAAATATCCCGACACCAATGCAATGATTGAAGGTTTCAAATGGATGCAAAAAAGCGCTGAACTGGGCGACGCGTTGGGTGCTTATGAGTTATCCAACTACTATTTTCGCGGCTGGGGCGGGACGGAAACCAACCTGATCAACTATCGCTACTGGCTATTCAAAGCCGCGTTCCTCGGAGCGACCGATGCGCAGTTTTACATGGGGCAGGCATATCGGACCGGCGGCAACGGCGTGCCGAAGGATGCTGTAAATTCCCTGATATGGTATGCAAAGGCCGCAGCCAAAAACCATCCCGAAGCCCTGTATGACCTCGCATTGCATTATCTTGACGACAAGACCAACAGTGGTTCATTGCAATTGGCGAATGAATTGATGCTCCGGGCGGCACAAATGGGCCATTGTGAAGCGCAATTTCAATGTGCCATGAGTTGCTTCCGCGGCGATGTCAGCCTGGATTTTGAAGGAGGGAAGGAATGGTTATCCAAAGCGGCTGAAAATGGATGGCCGAGAGCTGAATTCTGTTTGTTCCAATTATACTACAACGGGCTCCCTCCAGGGAAGGGCTGTCCGGCTTACCCGAAGGATAAAAGTGAGGCGATCAAATGGCTGCGCCTGGCTTCTGAACACGGAAATCTTCAAGCGCAATCCACATTGGCCATCATGCTGATCCGCGGTCTGGACATGGAACAAAACAAGACGGAAGCCGAGAAATTATTGCGAGACGCGGCAGAACATGGATTTGCCCAAGCACAAAGTGATTTGGGGTTCTCTATTCTGAATGGCGACATCGTTTCGACGGACCCAACGGAAGCCGCCTTTTGGTGCCAGTTGGCGGTTCTACATTCATCTGATCCAAATGTTTCAAGGCGCGCGATCGTTAACCTCACAAATGCACTGTCGCACCTGACGGCAGACCAGCAACAGGAAGTGGAGAACCGTGCGAAAAGCTTCCAGTCGCAACCAACACCCGAAATGGATCCAAAAGTAAAAGACTGGCAGCATAATCCAGAATATCAGCAGGAAAATGGACAGTTTGGGCATTGAAAAGGTAGATCGAGCAAGTGGCAGCAACTCGTTCAAATAATTTGTGCTGACCAGTTGATGCGCTGCCGGAGTTGCGCGTGGCTTAAACGGAGCGCGGTTTGTCCCAAACCGCAGCGGCAACGAACTTTCACACGGCTTGAAATATTTCAACCGTTCACCTCGTATTCACGCGCTGCGGAATGAGACATTCCGCGCTCCGGCGTGCTGCCGAAGTTGCATGCCAAGCCAACTTGAGTTTATTCTGACCGCACCATGATTTCCTGCATCGTTCCGGCGCACAATGAGGAATCGTGCCTTCCCCGGACGTTGCAGGCAATCCATGATGCCGCCCGCGTCACGGGCCAGCCGTATGAAATCATCGTGGTGGACGATGCCTCCACTGACGCCACAGCGGAAGTCGCCCGCCGGCACAATGCAATCGTGGTGCCGGTCAATCACCGGCAAATCGCCGCCACCCGCAATTCCGGCGCGCGCGCGGCGCATGGCGAGCGATTGTTCTTTGTGGATGCCGACACAACCATCAATCCGCGCGCCGTGGCCGAGGCGTTGCGATACATGGACAAGGGAGCTGTCGGCGGCGGCGCACCGACATGGATTGGCAAGGGCGAGGTGGTGCCGCTTTACATCCGGCTCATAGCCATTCTCGGTCTGGTAGCAGTGAAGCTCATCGGGTTCACCGGCGGCGCATTCATGTATTGCACGCGCGAAGCCTTTCTTGCCACCGGCGGATTCGATGAACATCTTTACTGGTCGGAAGAAAATTCGTTCGCCCTGGCATTGAAACGTGAAGGCCGGTTTGTGGTGCTGTGGCATTATGTGCTCACGTCGGGACGCCGGTTTCGCGCCATGTCGGGATTGCAAATGCTGGCGGTCTGCGCCCGCACGGCTTTATCCCCGTCCAGGATGACCACCCGGCGCGCGTCCGTGGAAAAAGTCTGGTATGACTCCAATCGCGCCAATGACGACAAGATGCCCGATACACTGGCAGTAAAGGTTTCAAACGGCCTCGCGTTGTTGATCATCATCGTGCTGGTCACCGGGCCGGTTTGGATTTTTATTCCCCTGTCATGGATGCCTTGGGACAGTCTGTCCGGCAAGTTCAGATTCTTCATCTGCGGCTTTATTTGCCATGTGGGATTGGTTCTCTGGCCGTGCGCATTCGTGCTTTTCAGGAATCTCCTGCGCCAAAAGCGGTGGACGGGATTGGTTCAGTCAACGGCCTTGATTGCCTTTTGTGTATGGCAGGCGTGGGGTGCCACACACGGTGTCATCAGGTTTTGGCCATGGCTCTTCCATTGGCTGGCGCATTTCTTCAATTCCTGACGACTCGCTCAAGGAATACATGCCGGCCAGTTGATGCGTTGCCGGAGTTGCGCGCCAAACTTGAAATCCTCTGCGGGTAACACCCCATGGCGGCCACGCCCGGGAAGTGGCACGGTTGGGGACATGAAAATTGTCCTGCTCGTTTTAACCGTTGTCGCGTTGGTCACCACGTCCGGATGTATTTTCCCCGGCGGCGGAGATCGCGGGGGTGATCGCGGCCATCCGGATGATCAACATCGTGATGACCATCCATCAGGCGGAGATCACGGCGGTCCTCCGGGAGATTCGGATCACGGTGACAACCATTAAACGCAAACCCCAGACCGGATCCGCCCCATGAGATATTTGCTGTTAATTTTGGCCGTCATCCCGTTGCTCGCCGCCAACGGATGTTCGATGTTCTCCTCAAGCCGGAATAGTGCCAACGATCGGAACCATCCTGAAAATGGAGGCAATGCCAATCATTCGTCGGTCGTGAATCAGGGAGAATACACGGGTGACTCGGAATAGCAAATAGCCAGTGAGGTTAACCCCGGTAATGTTCGACAGGATTGAATCCCGTCCATGCTGTAAATCCTGCCGTGAACTTCGGCCTTGACTGACGGCTCGTTCGAGAAATTGGCGCTGGACCAGTTGAGGCCGTTGCCGAAATTAGCCGCGAAGAGGAGTTGAACTCGCGGCCAACCGGTGGCATTATTGATTTAAATGCCAAAGGAATTCAAAAATATGAAAAACAAACTCGCAATCGTCATCGGAGTCGTGGTGCTTTTGTTGTCGGGCCAGCGGGCGTTCACCGCCGATGCCACCAATGAACTCAAAACCTTGGTCACAAAAATAAACGCGGATATTGGCGCGGGCAAAACGACCGAAAGCGGCCTGGCCGACGACCTGAAGCAATTCGATGTGCTGCTGGCCGAGCACAAAGGCGAAAAGACCGACATCGTTGCGCAAATTTTATACATGAAGGCCACGTTGTATGGCCAGGTCCTGCAAAATGACGCCAAAGCCCAGGAACTGTTGACACAACTCAAGACCGATTACAAAGGCACTTCATTTGTCGCCGACCTGGAAAAGCAGGAAGCGGCGGCGGCGGCGGCGAAAAAGATTCAGGATTCACTGGTGGTCGGAACGAAATTTCCCGATTTCGATGAAACCGACATGGCGGGCCAGCCGCTTTCCATTGCCAGCCACAAGGGCAAGGTGGTGCTGGTTGATTTTTGGGCGACGTGGTGCGGGCCTTGCCGCGCCGAACTGCCCAATGTCATTGCCGCCTATCAGAAATATCACGCAAAGGGTTTCGACATCATCGGCGTAAGCCTCGATAAGGACAAAACCGAGATGTTGAGTTTCACCAAGGATCAAAACATGACCTGGCCGCAATTCTTTGACGGACAGTTTTGGACCAACAAACTTGCCGTCAAATACGGCATCCAAGCCATCCCAGCCACTTACTTGCTGGATGGCCAAGGCAAAATCATCGGCAAAGATTTGCGAGGCGATGCCTTGGCGCAGGCTGTCGCCGGCGCGCTGGCGAACAAATGACATCGCAATCCCGTCAAGGGAATATTCCAAACGATTCTGCAAAGAATTTGCGCCCGGCCAGTTGAGCGCTTTACCGAGCTTGCGAGCCGCTTAAACAGAGCGCGGTTTGTCCCAAATCACGGTGGTCACGAACTTTCACACGGCTTGAAATGTTTCAACCGCTCAATTCGTATTCATGCGCTGCGGGATAATATAGTAGTTCAATTTGACATTGGGACACTCTAGTTCACGCGGCAAAGTCGGTCCCGCAAAGCGCCAGAGGACTGGCGCAGTCCAAGACGCTTTGCGCGGTTCGGTGGTTGCCGGTTGACGCGTCAGCGTCTTGGAGTGCGGCGGCCCTCCGCCGCTTTTCCCTGCGGCATTTCAGACTATGCCAATGTTAACCAAAACTGCTATACATGCCGCGCTCCGTCACGTTGCTGAAATTGTCCGTTTCGGCTAGACTTTTCCTGTGGCTGACGACTCGTTCAAAGAATTTGTGCTCGACCAGTTGAGCGCGTTGCCGGAGGTCCGCGCGCGGGCGATGTTTGGCGCGCATGGGCTTTATTCCGGCGAAAGTTTTTTTGGCATTCTGGACGAGGGACGGCTGTTTTTCAAAACGGACGCGCGTTCGCAGGCCGATTACACGGCGCGCGGCATGGGGCCGTTCACTTACGAGTCCAAGGGCAAAATGATGACGATGTCGTATCACGAGGTGCCCCCGAACGTGCTGGAGCAACCGCAGGAACTGACCGAATGGGCGCGCAAGGCCATCGGCATCGCCGCCAATTCCAAGAAACCCGCCAGACGGGCGAAGCGAGGTTGAAAGTGTTGCCGGAACATTTTATAATGTGCGCGTGAACGAGAAAACACCCGGTCCGGTTACATCATCCAGACAGCGCGCGCGACGGCTCCGGATGGCCGGCATCATTGCGCTGGCGCTGGGGATTGTGGCGGCGGGCGTCGTCTATTGGATTGGGACGCGTTCTCCTGATTTGTCGAATGACCCGTCCATGCTCGGATTCAACCGGGCCGAGGCGCGGCAGATGGGACTGCTTTACGGCAACCAGGGGCTGTTGATTGAGAGATGGGCTGAAGACTTGAAACAGCCCGGCACGCAGGCCATCCTGATCGCCCTGTTTTCAATCCTCCTTGCCGCCGGCTGTTTTTACTTCGCCCGATTGCTGGACATTGACGACGAACCCGTCTGACAGGAAATTTTTCGCCTTTTCTTTGATCCGTCTCCAAGGCAAAATCGCGTTATCATGAAACGACTCCTAATTATAATTGCCGTGGTTTCAACCGTTGCGGGCGCGCGGGCGGATCTGGTCATGCGGGAACAGGCTGATGTTGGAAATCCAACCAACCTCATGACCATCACGATACAAATTCATGACGACAAGATCCGCCAGGACCTCACCGGCGCGGCATCGGGCGACATCAGCATGATCAAGGATGCGAGCACGGGCGACTGCGTCGTTTTGATGCCTCAACAGAAAACCTTCACCAAGCCCGGCGGGAAAACCGGGAATCCTCAAAGCCCGGAGGCCGCGTTGTCGAAACCGCAGGACACGGGCAAATCAGCCAAAGTGGGCGGTTATGATGCCGAGATGTTCGCCTGGGCCGCCGACCGGAAACTTTGGAGCGAAACCAACGGCATGATTGAATCACTCTGGGTCGCCACGAATTATCCTGGCTACGAAAAAATCCAGCCCTACCTCGCCAAACTGGACCGGGCCAATGCCGCCTTTCCGGGCAAAGCCATGCAGCCGGAAATCAGCACGCTGCCGGGTATGGTGGTAAGGTCAGAGGTGACCTTGAAAATGGGCGAGCTTCTGCAAACAGTCAACTACACGCTGGTTTCGGCGAAGGAAGAACCGGTGAACCCGTCCATTTTTGAAGTGCCGGGCGACTATAGAGAATTGACTCCGTCACCGCCGCCCGGCCAGCCGGCTCCTACGCCCGCGCCAGCGAAATGATGCTGTCAAATCGTTCAAAATAATTGTTCCGCCAATTGAATTTGTTTCGGGAACCGGCTCCGCCGGAGAAAGAAATTGTTCACCTGCCCCGTTGCGTTATCATCGGGCTGAATGCCAGTCCAAAACCGAATCGTCAAAATCCAGAAACGCAACCGCGCGCTCGTGCGGTTCGATGCCGGCCGCATCGTCAAGGCCATGGCGCGCGCGGCGGAGTCCATCGGCGGCTTTCAGCAGGATTTTCTGCCGGGCGTGAACGACCGGATTTTTGGCGCGCACCGTTCGGACGATGACATCGCGGCGTTTCTGGCGGACGCGGCCATTGTCTGCCTCAATTCCGATCCGCACCACCTCATCTCCAACTTCCCGCCGACGATTGAGACGATTCAGGACGAGGTGCTGCACGCGCTGCGCAGTTACGGATTCCAAAAGACCGCCGACGCCTACGAATGTTACCGCTGGGGTCGGCACTGGCTGCGCGAAGGCGCAATCACCAGGGAACAATTCTCCGGCAACGGTTTTCCGCGCGAGCGGATGGCGCAAATCCTCGAATGGAACCGTGGGCACGGCGTGGACACGATTGCGAGTTTGAACGAGACGATTCGCAGCGGACGCATCAAGGACGTGATTGGCGCTTCGCTCGCGGCCTACGAAGCGTCGCTGGACGAGGCGGCGCAAAAGGTGGTGACGCGCCTGAACGCGGGCGACCAATTGCGGATGATGTGGGTGAGCGGGCCAAGTTCGTCCGGCAAAACGACGACGACGGTGAAATTGACCGAGCGGCTCAAGCGGCACGGCCTGCGGTTTTTGATGCTGAACCTCGACGATTATTTCTGGTCCGCCATCGAGCATCCAACGGACTGGCTGAACGACCGGAACTACGAGACGCCGGAGGCGCTGGACATTCAGTTGTTGAACGGGCATCTGCGCGCGCTGCTGGACGGCGGGACGATTGAGAAGCCGATTTACAGTTTCAAGGAAGGTCGGCGCGTCGGAACCAAGCCGGTCAAGCTGGAGCCGGGGCAGATTTTGCTGCTCGACTGCCTGCACGGGTTTTATCCGCCCATCACCGAGGGCATTGATATCTCCGCGCAGTTCCGAATCTACATCGAGGCGATGAACGTGCTTTACGAGGGCGATGGGAGCACGAAGCGGCTGACGCAATTCACGGACGCGCGGCTCATCCGGCGGATGTTGCGCGACGTGAAATACCGCAACCACAGCGCGCTCAACACCATTTTGCACTGGCACTATGTCCGCTACGGCGAATTGTTCAGTATCATCCCGCTGATGGGGCTGGCCGACCACGTCGTCAACGGCGGGATGCCGTTTGATTTGCCCGTTCTAAAACCGTTCCTGTTGGGCGACGGCGGATTGCTGCCCAAGCCGGAGGAATTCGCGCCCTACACGGGTTTTCTCGACGCGCGCATTCGCTACGACCGCGTGAAGGCGCTGCTCGAATCGGTGGAAGGCTTCACGGAGAAACAGCTTTCAACCTGCGACCTGATCCCCGGCGACGCGGTCATCCGGGAATTCGTTGGCGGCAGCACAATTAAAATTCCGCACAACGAGTAGGCCGGATTGCCCGGCCCGGACAGATTTTCCGTCCTTCAACCCTCAACTCCCGGCGTTCAACTTCCGGGTGGCGCTGCGAGTTGGGACAACCTCGCGCTCCGCAGTTCCGGGGCGCGGATTGTCTCAATCCACTCGGCATCAAAGCAAGTCCAGTCGCGCAAAGATTTTCTCCCTCTCCGCGCTGGGGAGAGGGTCGGGGTGAGGTGTCGCACTTCAAAACCCCAGCCGGATGGGAAACAGCTTGCGCGTTTTTCTTTCTTCTCCACCTCACACAGCTTTCGTCGGCATCATGCCTCCCGCTCTGCCACCAGCATGTCGCCCTGATACTCGACACGGAATCCCTGCTCCGCCAGATGCAGATACCGGTCCAGGTCAATGATGGCCCGGCAGATGTCGCTGTCGGTGGAATTTCTGGCCACCGCCAGGATTTCATCCGTGTTGGTCAAGCGCCCGCCGGCGGCACTTCGGGGATAGGCGCCGGGCGCATATTTGGACGAGAAATAAAAGCCGGCATACTTGGGCGTCTTCCGCACCCGGTCATACACCCGGTTCTTGAACCGGAAGAAGCGGTTCACCGCGTTGGGCCGCGCCGCAACGGTCACATTTCCGCCGATGTTCTCGTGGCAACAGGTGCGGCACATCACCTGTCTGGCACCCGAGACGATGGCGTAATCCAGCGCGCCGTCCGAGACGGCACCGCACGCGCCGAAGAACACAACCGCCGTCGGCTGAACCTTCAGTTGCGGGTCGAAAATGTTGTCCTTCACAAAGCTGAAATTCCCGGGCAGGCGGCCAAGCCTCATGGCCCGGTAAGTTTGAAAATATCGCGGGTCAATGTCCGTGGCGATGACCTTGGCGCGCGGCAATCGCGCGGCCAGGTGGCACGCGTGGCGTCCGAACACACAGGCGGGGTTGACGATGGTCGTCTCACCGCCACAACCCGCCAGCATCTGGACAATGATGTCCTTGAGGTGCGCATCACGATGCTTGCGGTAAAATTCCCCCCGGAACGAGGTGTAGGGAAAGTATTTGCCGGGGAAACCGGGAAAGCGTTGGTTCCATCGCGCGGACAGCGGGCCGGCGTGTCGTCGCATTCCCTGTTCCTCGGCGGACCGTGCCACGATGTTCCCATGCCGGAACTCGTCGAGGAGTCCCGCCAGGGCTTCCATGGCCGGTTCACTCTGAACGGGTGTCGCCATATACCACAATCTTCATGTTGGAAATGTCAAAGGCCCAAGCTCAAAGTCTGAATATGCGTTTGGTTTCAGCATTTCAGATTTTCAGCGTTTCAGCTTGCCGGCAATGGGTGCAGACCAGCAGCAAGGCCGGTTCGCCGCCGTCCTCATCCATCTCACTTGCCGACAACCTCGTTTGCGCGATACACTGCCGGACATCATGGTTGAAGTGCAAGCACACGGTTTCAGTTTCGAGAAATGGGTTCGCGACCATTTCTTTTCAGGTTACCTGGGCACGTATATGCAAAAATGGGATGTTCCTCCTAACCGGAATAACCATGCATCAGTTCCCGCTCAATTCCATAATCTGCCGGTCTCCATCAAGACGGCCAAACTTGGCAGTCCAATTGGTTTGGGCGATGTGCTTCGCCAGCGTCAAATTGATCATAGCTTTTTAATGATCGTCGGATTCTGGGAACAACGCACCTCCACTGAAAAATGGATTGTGGATATTGGGTGCGCCGCATTTGATTCGGCAGCATGGCAGGGCCTATGGGGGCAACTGACTCTGGATGACATTTCGAGCATTGATAATGCCGTGAAGAATATGAACGAGCATTATTCGATGGTCAGAGCCAAAGCGCAGGAATGGAAAACAAAACCGGCGGTTCGGACCAGCACACTGGTGATCAATCCAAAAATTGATTCCAAGACGCAGCGGCGTATTCAGTGTTCCCTGCCATACTCAGCCTTCTGGAATTTTGCCGGGCGAAAACACCTGCCACAAGATCACCCCGAATTATGGGGATATGTTTTTCCGAACCCCATTAAATAATCGGCCCGCACTTTTAATTGACGCCCGGATATTGTTGCGCGCCTTTTTTACCGGTGCGGCGGTGCTCCATTCCGCCGCTGTCCGGATTTGCCCGCCGGAGTTGAAGGCCCGGAATTGAGCAGCTTGGAAGGTATTCTCAGTTCCGCCAGGGACGATTTGGAAACGCTCAATGTTCCCACACCTTTGGCAAGTCTTTTGACTTCTGAACGGCCCGCTTCGCTATTGAACCACTCAACCAGACCAGCATGGTTTACCGGAGCCAATGGGGTCAGCACATGAATCCAATCATCGGCTTGGGCTGTCAAGCCCGGCGGCACCAGTGCCGTGCGCCCATAACAACCCGCTCCAACCCGCACGAACAGAATCTCACCCGGACGGACCGCCGACTGTTCACAGAACATTTCGCCTGCATTTGAAATATAGGCGCAATTGCGATCCAGCCGCAGCCCGCCTTCGGGTGCGAGATTTTTTGCACGAATCAACAACACCCGCTCTGGGTTTGGTGCTTCAAAGAATTCCCGTTTGTTTCCGTATAAGGCGTAACCGGTTCTCAACCTGCAAACATCCCCCAACCGGACTGTCCTGGCATCCACTGCCGGCCTTTCACCGCTGTGTGCTTCTGGACGCCAATCAGCCTCCCCGGCCAGCACCGCTTTTTTCCAGCGCGGTTCAATTTTTTCCCATTCACCAAGACGCACCGGTTTCAAATCGCCCAGCTCCTTGCATTCCAGCAGGAGGGTGGCATCACGATATGGCTGGGCCGCCACCGGACGTTTTTGCGCGATGAGGATGTTTGTTTTTGCCGTTGTCCCATTAAAGATTCCCCGGGGCAGGCTGATGATGGCTTCCACCTGGGCACGGCACACCAGCCAGTCGCGCACATATTTGAATGGTTTGTTGCTAAGTGGTCCATCCGGCAGAATGATTGCAATCCGGCCATTGGTCCTGGCAAGTTTCAGAAACAACTCTAAAAACAAAACTTCAAGGCACTGCGATGTTCTGCCCGCGCCAAGATCAAAACCCTGCAACACTTCTGAACGCCGTTCAAGGCTTGCCTGCGCGCTGAAAGGTGGATTGCCAATTGCCAGGTCGAATGTTCCCCAGAGTGCTACCAGTCCGGTCAGCGCATCGCCTTCTATAAACCTTTTGCCAGTGACCAGGTGTTTGGCGACTGACGCATACTGCGGATCAATTTCACATCCATGCAACTCCAGCGTTTTCGGAGCGACTCTCAAAAAAGAACCATCACCACAGCTGGGGTCAACCACTCGCTGGCTGCCGTGGACGCCGGCAATCCGAAACATGCAGTCGGCGACAATCTCAGGCGTGAAGAATTGGCCAATCACATCCTAAATGTACCCGCTTCTGTACCTTGGTCAAGAAAAACTGCGCTTTATCGGAATGATGACCGGGCCAAGATCGGTGGGGCGGATGTTGGCGCATTCCCTGTTCCTCGGCGGACCGTGCCACGATATTCCCGTGCCGGAACTCGTTAAGGAGTCCCGCCAGGGCTTCCATGGCCGGTTCACACTGAACGGGTGTCACCATATACCACAATCTTCATGTTGGAAATGCTAACGGCCCAAGGCCAAAGTCTGAATATCCGCTTGATTTTAGCATTCAGTCTTCAGACTTCAGCCTTTGTTTAAGCACCTGCAACCGGAATTTAATTTGATGCCAGCCGCATTTCAAATAAGGACTGACGCCTTAAAGTGTAAACAGTCGCAAGGAGAATCAGGGAGATATACAACCGGCACAAAGTAAAATGCTTGCCACATGGATTTAGAAAATTCGTTTTCCAGGCATTGCCGTGCCGGATTGTTCGCGTTCTTGCTTCAACTGCATCATCAAATTCTCATATTGGTCATAAAAATGATCGTCTGCCGGCGTCAGTCGCAGCGTGGTTCGCACGATCAGGATGGCGTCGTCAAACCGGTGTTGTGCTGTCAAAAA
>Ga0302319_10012569_pt1 | contig 15948 bp, 9 predicted proteins | sample Bog_T0_2_FD_203319 | JGI IMG/M metagenome (GOLD analysis project Ga0302319, IMG submission 203319) | Peat permafrost microbial communities from Stordalen Mire near Abisko, Sweden - Bog_T0_2 | ecosystem: Environmental > Terrestrial > Soil > Wetlands > Peat | place: Sweden: Abisko, Stordalen Mire...
GAGGCGACGAACTCCATCTGCAGCTTGGCCAGTTGAATTGCGCTTAACATCCGGCTTCTCTGGATGGCCCAGACCGCGGCACCGGAGATCAGCAGGGTGAAGCTATGGATTCCCACCAGCCTCCAGGTAGAGCGGCGCGCGGAGGCCACAAGGTTTGCCTGGCTACGGGCGGCGTCTTCACCGTAAAGGCGCTTGACCTCGTTCAAGTCCTGCCGGACGCGCTCGAACGCGGGCACACCCCCAGAGAGATCGAGACTCACAGCCTCTTTCGTGCTCCCCTCAAGAATCGAAGCGAGAACTTCGTCGCGGACGCTGAGATAGTTGTTCCAGTCGCGGCCAAGGCGAATGGCGAGCACACTCTCCTCGGGCCGCTTTGCCTGGCTCCCATACTTGGCGATGCCATCCTTCACACGCTGGTCCGCGGTGCGGGATTGGTCGGCATATTCGACCTGCAGGTTGCTGTCGCTGGTAGTTAGGGCGTACAGGGTCGCGCGACGCGTCTCCTGGGCGTCGTACTGCAACTCCCCGATCTGTTGCAGGCCTTGAACGGTGCCGGAGTACGCTCGCTGCGCTTCGGTGTTAGCGGACTGCAAATCGCGAATCACAAAAGCGCCAATCACTGCAACGCCACAGCAAACCAGCAACAACAAGAGAGCGGCATTGTGGCGCGAAGCTGCGCTCAGCGTGCGGTCGAGAGCCGGCGTGAGGCGGGGCGGCCGGGGGCTGAACGCGAATTTGAGCCGCCTGGTCACTCTAGTTTCCCACCTGGTTCTGAACGTGGAGTTTGTAGCCCTTGTCGTTGGGAAAAAGCTCGTCAATACGCACGATCTTGATCGTGTCATCCAAATCGCTCACGCGCAAGTACCCAATGGCGCCGGGAACGTTGAAGATGAACTTGCGGACACCCGTAGGAGTTGAGAGGGTTTTGGGAGAAACCAGAATCTCACCGGTAAATAGGCCATGAAGAAAGTGGTTCTTCAGCTGGTCTTCATTCATGCCGCAGACATCGCGAAGAATGGTCTTCCGTTCAGGTTCGTCTGGATCGCGCATGACAAGGGTGATGCGCCTGCCATTTGCCCAGTGGCTTCGATTGCCCAGAAAGATCCTGCGCAATTCGGCCATGGAGAGGTCATCCACCGGATTCGATCGATTGACGACGATGACCAGCGGCTCAGCGGCCGCGCCTTGTTGTGCCCAAACAGATTCGGTGGAGAGGGCAGCCGACACAGCGGCTTCTGACTGCGGCCATCCAGTCAGCGCAACGATCGTCAGAATTGCGGTCATACGTCGCAACATGAATATCACTCTCTAAAAGGTGAATCCAAGCTGAAGCTCGAGCGCATTCACGTTCGGCTGGCTTCGCAAGAACGTGTAATCGTATTGAAACTTCAAGGCTACTGACTCGCTGGCGTCGTAGCGCAGGCCCAATGAGGGGCCGTGTCGCAGCGCCACATCGGAGAACACAGGCTCATTGTTGGCCACATTCACATACTGATAGCGAAGATAGGGCCGGTAATCTCCAAATTGCTTTGAGACCTGCGAATAAAAGCCTGGAGTATTGAATACGCTGGAGGTTCCATTGACGGCGTGGCGATCGAGCAAGGCCTCATTGAGCCACTCGTATTTCGGGCGGATGAGAACAGCGTGAGCGGCAAGGATCGTCTCCCCGATCCTGGGAGCATTGACGGGGGCAAGCACATCCCGATAAATGGAAAAGCCCGTCTGAAGCCCAGGAATGGCTTCAGGCCTTGCGAAGAGCGCAATGTTGAATGCTTTATGGTTCTGATCATCGACCTCGTTTTGGACCGGCTCTTCTACAAGCGGAGTTCGCGACGCTCGCCCGTTACCCACTTCGGCAACGTAATGCAGTCCGAGGCGGCCGGAAGGGATTAGGCCGTTGGCGGATGCGCCGACCGTGTGAATGGGAAGAATTCCTCCCTGGTCCTCAAAGTTAAACAGGAAAGGCCGGCCCGTTGTCGTCTGCAACCACGTGCTGTGGTGATAGGCCGTGTTGTAATAGCCGATCGCGGTGTGTCCTCTGCCGGCGGAGATATTGAAGTAATCGTTGTGGGAGTATTGCAGCAGGTAACGCTCGACATCCACGTCGAAAGCATTCTCCGATCCGCTGCTCACGCCGTAGTAATTGCTCGCTCCGGCCTCAAACACAATCTCGCTGAGGAATTTGAACTTGTCGGAGACGTCTGAAGAAACAAAGAGATCAAGCTGTCCCAGAGAGAAGGAAGTGGTATCACCCTTTTGTGTATCGCCATGAAGCGAGATATCTCCGAATCCGCGAATGCGCAGCAGCGTCTTGCTGAGGTCCATTCTCTCGGCCATGACATTTTCCGATTGTGTTTGATCGGGTTCCGGGGCAGTGGCAGAAGCAGGCGCGGCAGGCGCAGAAGCAGGCGCGGCAGCGGTCTGGGAAGCTGCGCGTGCGAGCGCCGGCGCCGCGGCTTCAGTTGCAGGCGGAGTCGCCGCGGCAGCAGAAGGCGCGCCGCTTGCTGGCACCGGCCGCTGCCTGTCGGCTTCCAGTTGTCTCACCCTGGCTTCCAACTGATCGATTCTCACCAGCAAGAGCTGCAATGTTGCCTTGTCGACGGCCTGATCATTGCCTGCCTGTTGCCCGCCAAGAGAAGAGCAGCTCAGAGCGGCCAGGCAACCTGTGACCAAAAGCCGGCCCCTCAGTCTTCTGAAAATCGCGTGGAATCGACCCATTGCATTCTCCTTCCGAATCCGCATCCCTTTGAGCCATATACCCTGGCCGCTGCGGGATGCGCGATGCTGCCTGAAATCAAAACCGGGCATTCCGCATAAGCCCATCAATCCAGGACCTGCTTCAGATTCCAGAAGCGCCGGTCCAATCAGCCGGCGAAAGCAGTTGAAATGCATTTGGCCGTCCGAAACAAATTAATGAAATCCCGAAATAACCCCTTAGCATACTTGACCCCGTCGGCGGAGAGCCTTGCTAAAGAACAACCTGCGAAAGTCGGCACGCCGTAAGTACCCCACCACACATCGCACACTTTTCGCCCTTTTTTGTTAGGCGCCTACTATCTTGGTAGCTATTCACAGACCTATAACAATTTACAACTATTTACACGCACATTACAAGAATTTACAACTTCGCTTGCGAGAGCCTACAGATTCCTTGACATGTCGCATACAACTCCAGATCGGGTTGAAGATACGATTCATCCTGTAGGGACCATAAGAGCGGCAGCAAGTCAATTGCGCATCCCGACGATGTGAACTAATCCGGGTACAGCAAATTCAACGGCGCAAGCCGGAACTATGATGGCGCAAATCGCAATGCATCGGATAACAACACCGTCTATATGACACTCTGGCTGAACTTCTAGTGGTGTGTTTCACGCAGATGATCGTTTATCCACTCTGGAGGCTATAGTCTTCCAAGATAGCGATAAACTCGGCTTTGTATCAGGGCACGACTTCAGTCGTGCCGCAAACGCGGCAAAATGAAGACGGGCTTTAGCCCTCGAGGATCTACCGGATAAGCCATTTGATCGCTGCGAGCCTCTGACAATGGACGCTACCATTGAGACACTACACTAACAATTGCCCGGGAGGGAGAGACTTACCATAACTCATCCAGGAGAAATGAACGAGGCAGTTATAAGATGCGCACAGTGTCCGGCCAGGAATCCAACCGTAGTTATAAGGCAGTCCTTCTTCGGCGCTCTTATCGGTAATGCCTAATCGAGTATGGGAGCACTCCTTGGAATGTCCAGGTACCCTATGTGATGGTCTGAGTCATGGCCTTGCCCGGTCTTCTGGCAATGGTGTTCTTTCTGATGCGCTTCCTCAACCGCAAATTGGAGACCAGCCCGTGGCGAAGACGGAGTGAATGGGACCATCGCAGTCCCTGGACTGGCTGGAACAGCCTCGTTGCCGCCCAAGTCGACCATCGAATCTCTTTTGCGCCACCACACCACGCGAATGGAAAGAGGCGGGATGCCCAGGACCAATTTCAATGCGCAGGACGCGAAGAGCATCGTAGCCTATAGACGATCGATGACTTCTGCTCCCGAAAGAAAAGTCGTGGCTTTCCAGAAGGAGAACACCAGGAACTAACTCGCGCATCATTTGGGAAATCGAACGCTGCGATGAATCCAATCCGCGATCAAGTTAGCCATAGGCTCGAGTTGCGTACTAATCTCCGGGGCTTGTCTCCTATCGGACGGTCTCGAATGTCGCGCAGAAGCGATCGCAAGCCCAGCAACGTTCTGGCTCGGCCGCTTTTGAGATGTAGCCACAGACAGGGCGAACGTAAAACTCGGCAGCTGTGACAGCCTGGGTGTGCGCACTGCCAGCTTCGATTTGCCGGATTTCTTCACTGAGCAAGCGCGCATGTGTCTTCTCTGCTTCAAGGGCCCAGTTAAGTGTGCGTGCGGCTGAGTTGTCCGGTCTCCGATTCTCGGCCAGAAAGCGAGGATACATCGATTCGATCTCATAGAGCTTATCGCCCAGTGCCGATGTCAGGTTATCCAAAGTGGTCTTCACTTCGATCGATTGAATCTGAGCTTCAGGCTCGCCGCCCAACTGCCGAATCACGCGGGCATGGTTGACGGCGTGGATCTGCTCAGAGAGCGCGAGGGAGCGAAACAGCCTGGCAGTTTCATGCAATCCTTCGGCATCGGCCTTTGCTGCAAAAGCCGCGAACTTGGCGTGAGCATTCGATTCGCTCTCAAACGCGGTCTGCAGGTTCCTGATAGTAACTTCATTTTGCGGGGCTATCTGATTCATTAACATGAGTCATCCTTCGAGCATTCACCCCGCCGATTGAGATGGGGGTAGCAAGATAGAGTTTCGTGAACCAATCGGTCTATAGCATTTTCGGAAGTACTGTAGCCCGAAACCATGACCTTAAGCTGGCGCGACCATCAGGGAGTGACAACCTTTGATGACGTCATGAGGTTCACACTATTTCCGAAAATGTTCTTGGACTGCGCTATGGCTGCAATGAGTGCGCTCACTTCGCGAGATCTGTGCACCCGTGCTAAAGATCGTCACTCGCGAGTTCAAGCCGAATCGGATCGCGCACCAGGACCGACTCCCTGCGGGGCAAGACATAGCCCATCTCGCCCCACTTGGATAGCAATCGGCTTGTCGTAAATAGCGTTGTACCGGTCATCTGGGCCAGTTCTTCGCGCGAGAGCGATATCTCGACCCCTCCGTGCACCTTTTTGCCGATATGCTTGAGCAGCCTCAACAATGCGAGAGCAACGCGCTTGGCGACCTTCTCCGTTGCCACCTCGCGAAATCGCTCCTCTAACTCATTCAATCGCGAAAAGAGGATTTGACTGATATTCTTCCTGATTTGCGGGTACTGCAGCATGAGGCCTTGAAGCACCGAGTAATCCCAGACCAATGCCGTGCTTTGCTCCATCGCGCGGGCCGAACAACTATGGAAACCCGATATAGGTTCGGAGAGACCGCCGACAACATTTCCGGCGCCGTAGATCCAGAGAATAACTTCGTTGCCGTTCGGACCGAGTTGCATCACCTTTACGCTGCCAGAGCGAATCAAGGCCAGGTTGCGGACTGGCTCTCCCTGCATGAACAGCATCTCATCGCGAGCAATCGCCTTGGGCCGCGCTTGCCGGGCAACATCCTCGCATTGATCCGGCGACAGGCCGGCAAAGAGCGGGGAAGTGCGAATCAGCACGACGCGCTCCGCGAGGTTGGATGAAGTTAAGGTTATCCCTGTGGCACCTTGCCGTGCTGTTTGCAGAATTGCTGTCGCCATAGTTCCCCCTTACATTGGTTCGATCTGCATTGATGGATCACAACGCCACAAGTGTTAGGAATAAGAGGCAATTGACCACCCGATTGCCTTCTGGTTCCACACGCTGGAAGGTCTTGACGAATAACTCTTCAAAGTTACTTGAGTCTCAACCATTCCCCCATTCGACCTCGTTATCGTTGCGCCTTGAGGCCGTCTTTGCTGGAAAGCCCCACAGTAAGAAACACGTGGCCGGAATTGCTTGGAGCTGCTGCGAGCGCCCGGTTCAAGCGCCAACTTCGCTGAGGATGAGCTCTGTCTCGGCTGGTCGCATTCCGATGGCAGTATGCATGTGGGTGTCTCGGGCCACGGGTATCGCCGCCGGATCGTGCGCCGGACTCACAGCCGGCAGCATATAAGCGATGGCATTCAGTAGATCGAGCAAACGCATCGGCTTCGACATGAAGCTATAGACAAGGCGCTCTGGAGCGGCGCTCATTACATCGGACATGGAGGCAAGGCCGGAAAGAAACAGCACTTTGCAGTCGGGCAGCATGGCGGTGATTGAGGTTGCGACTTCCACCCCATTCACTTCACCCATGCAGACGTCCGAAATCAGTAAGTCGGGGAGAAGCTCCACCGCTTCCGCCACCGCCTGCTCGCCGCTGAATGCGACGGCAACCTCATAGCCCTGCTCCTCCAGGATTTCAACTAACGTAAGGGCAACCGTTAGCTCGTCGTCCACGACGAGGATTCTGGCTTGTCTTCCATTCCCGTGCTTTCTGTGCGTCATTGCGATTCCTCTTTCGCGAAAAGCACGGCCTCATGCTTGGCGCGGTGCAATTTCATCAATCGCTTGGGTGTTTCTGCATTGAAAGTAAGGGAGGCGAGTCTCAGTTGCCATAAGGGAACACTGGATTTTGTGTAAGCTTTTCCGCGTCAGCCCTGTAAGGCTATTCCTACAGCAAGAGGTCAATAAGCCAGGCAGTATCAGTGAATTCTAGTGGAGTCCGCCACACAGACGGTCGTTTATGTCTTGAAAGGGCACGACTTCAAAGCCTGCCCTGAGCGCAGCCGAAGGATGCCTTGAGCGGCCCAAAACATGCTGGGCTTTACAGGCTGCGGAAAAACCCCTGCTGAGCTGCGACAGGAGTCAGGGCACGACTTCAGTCGTGCCGCAAGTCGAACAAGAAAAGACAGGGCTTTAGCCCCTGACGGAAGCCTCTCCTACGCATTCATTCGAATTCGCGGGCATCGCTAGAGGATCCTATTTGCGGCGGCCTACACTAGGGCCTGTTAACACTACTCAGGTGGAAGCCGAAGGGACGGGGCCAATTCCCACGATTTCGTTGTCGCTTGTCGTTTCAGTAACTGGCTACAGTGCACTCCTCGCTCCTAGAACTCGTGAAAATTGGCTCCCGTCGCCGCCGTCTGAGTAGTGTTAACAGGCCCTAGCTGCGCGGACTGTGGCAGTGGTACTCGGCCAGATTCTCCATGACCGCCCGCACCAGCTCCTCAGTGGCTCTGTCCTTGTTGACATAGGCGGCCGCGCCTGCCCGCAAACAGCGCGCCGCATACTGGTCTTCTGGCTGGACGCTTACGATGATGACCGGGATTGTCGGATAACTGCGCTTCACATCCCCCAGCACCTCCAGCCCATTGCGCCCCGGCATGTTGATATCCAGCAACAGAGCCGCATATTCAGACCTGGCCAGATGCCCGAGCACCTCATCCCCGTCGCAGGCTTCGGAGAAGTGCGCTTCGGGAAGCGCCTCGGCCAGAATCTCTTTCAGGCCGTTGCGCACTGCGGCATGGTCGTCAGCGATCAGAATGTGCATGACTGTTCACGCTCTCGCAGGCGTAGCGGTCTCGTATTCGAGAGAGAGTAAGAGCGCCGGTTCGGTGATTCTTCTGTCACCGTATCGGCGCTCACGCTGAAGACCGGGGAACGGCTAAATAGTACGGCTAACAAAGCCCTGAGTTGCTTTTCGGACATACAGCTCTCCACAAATCCAAATTCGCCATCAACGGATCAATGGCACTCGCTGCGCCGATCTTACTGACAACTATCAGGCTACTGGCAATTGATATGCTGTTTATGGGTTCATGATAACGAAGTTATAGAAGATTTCAAGTCGGCGAATGCTGGTTATCTTGTAGGTGTTTATGTGCATAACTTGTAGGGTTATTCCTACAGCGGCAGGCTTTTCTATTCGATCAATTGGTGCATCATGGCGTAGCGGGTCACTTCGGCATTGCTCTTCATTTCCATCTTCTCCATGATGCGCGCCCGGTAGGTGCTTACCGTCTTCACGCTGACATGAAGCCGGCCCGCAATCTCAGTCAGCGGCACGCCTGAGGCGATCATTCTCATCACCTCGTATTCCCGGTCCGAGAGCAGCTCGTGTAAGGGCTTTGCAGTCGGTTCATCAAGCTGGGCCACCAGTTGCTCCGCGAGGCGCGGACTGACGTAGCGGCCCCCGCCCAGGATCCTCTTGATCGCCTGCGCAAGCTCTTCCGGAGCGCTGTCCTTGTTGATGTAGGCGGAGGCGCCGGCTCGCAGGCAGCGCATCGCATACTGGTCCTCCGGCTGCACGCTCAGGATGATCACCGGCATTCGCGGATAATCCCGCTTCACATCCCGCAGCACGTCCAGCCCGCTGCGCCCAGGCATATTGATATCGAGCACAAGTACGCCGGCCGGGGATCCAGCCAGCCGGCTCATCACCTCATCCCCGCTGGCGGCTTCAGAAAAGCGCGTGCCGGGAAGCGCCTCGGCCAATATCTCCTTCAAGCCGCGGCGCACCACGGCGTGGTCATCTGCTATCAGAATATGCATTGTCCTCACGCTCAACGCCAGCGGCGCGCACCGGCACGCGCACAGTCACCGTCGTCCCCTTGCCCGGAGAACTCGATACCTGCACGTCGCCGCCGCACGCCTTCGCTCGTTCCTTCATTCCCAAAACACCCAGAGATCCTGCCGCCTCGGATGCTCTGAAGCCCTTCCCATCGTCCTGAACGACCAGCAGCAGTTCCTCATCCTGCGTGGTTAGCGAAGCGCTCACCGATTGCGCCTCGGCGTGCCGCGCAACATTCGTCAGGCACTCCTGGAAGATCCGGAAGATCGCAGTGGACCGGTCGCCGTCCAGGCGCAACTCGGCGGGCGGTAGAGTGACCTTGCAGCGGATTCCAGTTCGAGAGCCAAACTCGTTCGCCTGCCAGTCAATGGCCGCCGCCAGGCCAAGATCATCCAATATCCCCGGCCGCAATCCGCTGCATATCTTTCGCACCGAGTGAACGCCATCGTTGATCATCTCAATCGACCCGGTCAGCCGGCGATGCACTTCATCTTCCGACTTCGGCAGATGCCGCACCGCCCACGCCATGTCCATCTTGATTGCGGTCAGAATCTGCCCGATCTGATCGTGCAGGTCGCGCGCAACCGTCTTGCGTTCTTCTTCTCTCACCTGTCGCATTCGGTCGGCAAGGGCGCGCAGTTGCTGACGCTGGAAGGCTTCCTTTTCGCTTCGCAGCAGCGCCTCCTGGGCCTTTTTGCGCTCGGTAATCTCTTCCGAGAAGATGACGATTCCGCCAACCTTGCCATCGGCGCGGCACCAGGGCCGAACCTCCCATCGAATCCACTGCTCGGACCCGTCGGCCCTTTCAAAGCGGTCGGCATCCCCGCGCAAGACCTCGCCGGCCAATCCGCGGCGGTGCGCCTCCCGCCACTCTTCGGGAATCTCGGGGAATACATCGTAGTGCGACACTCTGTTGAGGTCGCGGTCGCCCAGGCCGTAGTCGGCCCTCCAGCGGCGGCTGGCGTGCAAGTAGCGCATCTTGTTGTCAAACATCGCCAGCGCTGCCGGAGCATGTTCGGCAAACAGCCCCAGCAGCTCTTCGCTCTCACGCAATGCTTCCTCGGCCCGTTTGTAATTGCTGAAATCAGTGAAGACAATTGCCACCCGCCGCATCTCCGGTTCGCCCACGCGGTAGGCATGAACGTCGTAATAGCGATTCAGCGCCTTGGCTTCGTTGATGAAGTGTTCAGCTTCGCCGGTCATTGCAATTCGCCCGTAAATCTCGAACCAATGCTCCTCATGATCCGGGGCAAGCTCGCGCATACGCTTCCCCACGGCATCATGCAGTCCGGTCTGCTTTTCAAAAGCGTCGTTCACCTCGATGAAACGGTAATCCTCGGGCTTTCCATCCGCGTCAAAGAGAACCTCGATGACGCAGAAGCCCTCGTTCATCGAATTGAATAGATTGCGATACCGCTTTTCACTCTCTTGCAGCGCCTCTTCCGCCTGAAATTTTGAGACTGCCGTAGCCAGGTGTCCCGCCAGCCTCTCCCACAAAACAACGGACTGCGCCGAAAATCTCCCCTTGCGCCGGTCATTCAGTTGCACCAGTCCAAACCGCTCTTCGCCGACATAGATGGGAAACAGCGCCACCGACTCGTATCCCGCTCGATTGCACCGGTGGCGCGCACCAGCGGGCAAATCGCCCTTTTTGGCGCTGGCAATCAGTTCCGTGCTGCTGTTGCTCCAAAAACTCCCATGCGCGGTGTAAAACGGCTTCGAGGATTCGAATTGGCCGCGGATCACGTTGCCGCACAGGCACTCCAGCTGAACCTTGCCTGCGCTGTCACGCAAAGCTTTGCCAGAGGCCGTCCGCACGCAGAGTTTGCTCTCCAGATGGACAAACTCGTTGGAGAATCCGCGCGCTTCAAAGTACGGAAAGTCTTCCCCCTCGCGCAGCCGGATGCCGACCGCCTCGCAGCCCGATCGCCGTTGAAAGAAAGTAGCGGCCCTCTCAAGCAAATCCTTCGTTCCCTGGCTTTGATTCACCATCCCAAGAAAGTCGATGGCAATCTGACGCTCTTCCTCCGCCTGCTTGGCCTCCGTAATGTCGCGGGCAGTAATAACGGAGCCGATGATCGCGCCGTCCTCATCGCGAATGGGGCTGAAGGAAAGGCTGCCAATCCAGGCCTCGCCGGTGTCTTTGCGCTGCACTGTGTATTCGGCTCCCGTCGCCGTCTCGCCGCGCAGTGCACGCTGGATCGCCCACATCTCCCGTGGCGCCGCCTCTCCGCTTGGCAGGAACACATCGAAGATGCTCGCAAATTCGTCGAAGTTCTTGGCGCACTCTTCTTTGCTCTTGAACCTGTAAAACGCGGCAAAGGCGTCGTTGAATTCCACAAACTTCCCTGCGGCATCCGTAATAATCACCGAGTCCGTCATGCTGGCCAGCGCCGCCTCGAGCTTTGCCCGGCTCTCCCGCAGCGCCTCCTCGGCCCGTCTGTTCTCAGTCACATCGTGGAAGACGAGCACAACGCCGACAATTCTTCCTTTGCTTTCCATGATCGGCGCGGCACTGTCCGCAATGGGAATCTCCCGGCCGTCTTTTCGCAGCAATGCCGTGTGATTGGCCAATTCAAAAGTGCGTCCCTCTTTCAGCACGCGGTCGACGATATCCTCAGCCGGAACCCGAGTCTGCTCGTTGACAATGTGGAACACCTCTTGGATCGGCCGGCCCAACGCATCCTCAGACCGCCAACCCGTCAAGGCGGAGGCGACCGGATTGAGGAAGGTGACCCGTCCCTGGTGGTCAGTCGCAATTACGGCATCGCCGATGCTGGCCAGCGTGATAGCCCAGCGCCGCTCGCTCTCCTCAAGCGCCCGGCGGGACTTATCAAAAGTTTCTGCAATGATCTCCACGCGGCGAAACGTGAAAATCGCGAGCGCCGACCCCACCACCAGGCCGAGCAGAATGCAGATGGTCTCCACCAGCCGCCAATCGCGATGCGCCGTGCGGTTGCGCTCTTCCCGCAGATGCTCTTCGACGCTCTGAAATCCGGCGATCTGATCGCGGATCTCATCTACTTCCCCTTTCCCGGCCAGATTGATCTTGAGGTCGGCATACGCTCCTCCCGTGCGGCGCAGGGCAATCATCTGCGCGGCGTAGCTTTGCCAATGAATCAGACTTTCGTGCAGTCTGTCCAGACGGGTCTGCTGTGCAGGGTTGTCTGCAACCATGTTGTACAAAGACTGATATTCGGAATCGACTACCTTCGAGGCTTCATCATACGGCTGAAGAAATGCATCGTTGCCGGTAACCAGATAGCCTCGTTCGCCGGTCTCCATGTCGACAGTTAACTTGAGCAGACGCCGGGATTCACCGATCACCTGGTCTGTGTGATCAACCGATTTCATCGATGCGTTCAAGTCGTAGGCAGCCCAAAGCGCGGCTCCGGCAATCATCAACGCGGCCATAAAGGGAACCATCACCGTCCGGCGAAGCGAAGCCTTGAACTTCCCCTCGTCCAGGCTTGAACGTTGCCCATCCGCACCGGATTCCCGGCCGATCGGGTCGACTTCAGTGCATTCCGTCGAACCGTCCATTCCGCGCAGCGACTTCAGCACGCCAAGGAAACGCAAGCGCTCCTCGAGGATTGACTCCGGCAGATCCTGCGCTTCCTCCACCTTCCTGCGCTCGCTCCGGACGGCTTCCTTGAATCTGTAAGCTTCCAGCTTCCCCCGGTTTCCCTGGACCAGTTCAGCGACAATGGAAACCGTGACTCCCGAGACGCAGAAGATCGCCAGACTCACGATATCGGAGGTCGAATGGACAGAGAATTGCCCGACCGGAGGAAGCAGGAAATAGTCTGCCATCAGTGCGGAAAGCGCCGTAGCAAGAATCCCTTCCCACATACCGCCGAGCACAGCGGCCAGAAATACAGCCGGATAAAAGGTGATATAGGTCGGCAGCGTGATGGAATATCGGTCCAGCGCCACGCGCAGCAGAAGGGCAAGCACCACCGCGATCGCAGCGGCGAGCAGCCGCGCAATCCGCCGACCTGGGCCACGGACGATCTTTCCCGACTTATGAGTCGCCACAGACTCTTCCTCTGCGCTCCGCCCAATCTCGCCTGCCCAGGCTCAAATCGAGCCGAGGTCAGTTCGTGGTCTTACTCCGCAGCCGACACTCGGAACCATCAAAGACGCCGGCTTCAGCGTACTGGTACAGGAAACCACCCTCCTGCTTCCCCAATACTGAGTAATTACCCTGAGCACGATGCCCCAGCACACACTCAAGCGATCTTGCAGAATCGGAGCATCGTGTAGCCTGGGCCACCCGACGCCTGAGCAAGACACACTTCGCCATATGGCAGTTTAGGGCCAATTCAAAACCGGCTATGTGACACATATCACCGCCCTGCAAGGCTTCTTCGCTTGCAAAACGATGGCAAGAGAGGCTGAGTTTGTACTTGAGCTGTAAATCGAGGATTCCGAAGCGAGTAGGGGGCTTTACATGCTGCGGAAGGCCCCCTGCTGAGTTGCGACAAGATTCAGGACACGACTTCACCGGGGTCCCCATCGAAGGGTCCTCGTCGATGGGGTTGGAGTTTAGTCGTGCCGCAAATGCCGCAAAATCAGTCTAGGCATTACAGTCTACGGAAAAACAATGCTTTGTATCAGGGCACGACTTTACAGGCTGCGGAAAAACTCATTCGGGCGGTAGGCCGGGGATTCATCCCCGGTATAAAGACAATGGAATCAGCGGTGGCCTCACGGGCTGCGGAAAAACTCGATGAGGAGGGAGGCGGGGGTTTCAACCCCCGCATAGGGCCAACAGAATCGACGTGGGCTTCAGCCCCGGAGGGATGCTTTTCGCCCTTCTCATCCTAATCCCCAAGTTTTTCCGCAGCCAGTATTAACCCCCCGAGCGACTACCGGCCTTTCCGGCAGATTGCTCAAGGCTCCCTTCTGCTTCCTGGGCCATCTAGCTCTAAACCTCTGCAAGAGCTGGAATCCTGATGAAAATGCTCTCCACTCACCGGACCGGCGGAGAAATCTGGCGGAATCGTAGTGCAATCTAGCACATCAAATAGTCAGCACAGATCGGAGACGCCAAACACTTTGCCGGCAGTCTTGATCCCGAAATGAGACGCCAAACACTTTGCCGGCAGTCTTGATCCCGAAATGAGACGGCAGGGAATTCGAGGCAACTGACATCCCACACCATGGGATGGAGTCCCCCTCCTGATGGCGCATACTGGTAGATAGGCCGCATTTGAGGAATACCTCCCCTTGGGTTTCCTCGTCTCAACCTCGGCCCTTACACTTGAAAGTGCATTCCAACCGAGCCGCGAGAAGCGGCCCGATAGTCTAACTGAACGGACCGCGACGCGGATTCGAGTGAAAACCCTTCCCTCGAAATCGACGCTCACGCCAAGGTCGAAGACGCCGAAGCTTTAGCGTTCTCAGAGATGTTGTAGACCGAAACCATGACCTCAAGCTGGCGTGACCAACAGGGAGCGACAGCCCGCAATACCGTAATAAGGTTAACGCCTTTTCTGAACACGCTCTGGAACTGACGCCAAGAGAGGAATTCATGACTGCTGCTGCTCGCTTTCCCGGAATCCGGGTCACTGCAAATGGAAATCAGCTGGTCTCATACCATACCGAGACGCGCATCGCCGACGCCGGCGTCTTTTATCCGATTACGCCGTCGACTGAGGGCGGCGAACTCTTCCAGCAGGCCTACGCCGAGGGCCACTTGAACGTCTTCGGGCAGAACACCATCGCCATCGAGACCGAGGGCGAACACGCGGCCCAGGGCGGAGCGATCGCTCACTCCGTCTGCGGCAAGCGCGTCGTCAACTTCACCTCCGGCCAGGGAGTCGTCTACGGCGTCGAGCAGTATTACCACGCGCCGGGCAAAGGCTCGACCATGGTCCTCGAGGTCGGCGCGCGCGCGCTCACCAAGCACGCCCTCAACGTGCACTGCGGCCATGACGACATCTACGGCGCGCTCGACACCGGCTGGATCATGCTCTTCGGCAAGGATGCGCAGCAGGCCGCCGATCAGGCGCTGATCCTGCGCCGCGTGACAGAGTTGAGCCTCACCCCCGGCATGAACATCATGGACGGCTTCCTTACCAGCCATCTTGAGCGCACCTTTCATAAGCATGAATCCGAACTGATCCGCGAATATCTCGGCGCGCCCGACGACATCATCGACTGCCCCACCCCGGCGCAGCGCACCCTCTTTGGCCCCACCCGCCGCCGCGTTCCCAAAATGATGGACCTGACCAACCCAATCCTCCTCGGTCCCGTCCAGAACCAGGAACACTATATGAATGGGATCGTGGCCCGCCGCAACAACTTCGCCGAGCCCATTCTCGAATTCCTTGAGCAAGCCTACAAGGAGTTCGCCGCGCTCACCGGCCGCGACTACGGCCTCATCAGCCAATACAAAACTGATGACGCCGAGACCGTCTTCGTCTCCCTCGGCTCAGCCGCTGAAAACATCGAAGCCGCCGTCGATTATCTGCGCCAGACACGCGGCGCAAGCGTCGGCTCCATTCACGTCAACGTGATTCGCCCCTTCCCCGAGGCAGCCATCGTCGCCGCTCTCAAGGGCAAGAAAAACGTCATCATCCTCGAGCGCACCGACGAAGCGCTCTCCGGCGACAATCCGCTAGGCCGCGACATCCGTACTGCCTTCTCCAAAGCAGTCCAGGGAGTCGAGGGCCTGCCCGCAACTTCGCTCGCCGAGGTCCCCATGATCTACGGCGGCAGCTACGGCCTCGGTTCCCGCGACTTCCGCCCCGAGCACATTATTGGAGCATTTGAATTCGCCACCGCTGGCCGCGCCCGCACCGACGGCAAAACAGCCGCCGACGGCATCAGCTTCTTCGTTCTCGGCATCGACCACCCTTATGCAGTTCTCGGCGACGAAACCCCCTCGCTCTTGCCCGAGGGCGCAGTGGCAGTTCGCTTCCACTCCATCGGCGGCTGGGGAGCCATCACCACCGGCAAAAATCTGGGCGCCATCCTCGGCGACCTCAACGACTTGATCTTTGAACGCGACGGCGAGCGCGACGAATTGGGCCACCCCAAAGAAGTCATTCACGTCAGCGCAAATCCCAAGTACGGCTCAGAGAAGAAGGGCGCGCCCACCAGCTACTTCATGGTTGCCGCCAAAGACCGCATCCGCGTCAACTGCGATCTGCGCCACGTGACCGTCGTTCTCTGCTGCGACCCCAAAGCCTTCACCCATACCAACCCCCTCGACGGCATGGCCGAGGGCGGCTCGCTGATCTGGGAGTCCGATCAGGAAGGCGAAAAGGCCTGGGAGCAACTCCCCCTCTGGGCGCGCAAGCAGATCATCGACAAAAACATCCGCGTCTTCACGCT
>Ga0302319_10012571_pt1 | contig 15946 bp, 14 predicted proteins | sample Bog_T0_2_FD_203319 | JGI IMG/M metagenome (GOLD analysis project Ga0302319, IMG submission 203319) | Peat permafrost microbial communities from Stordalen Mire near Abisko, Sweden - Bog_T0_2 | ecosystem: Environmental > Terrestrial > Soil > Wetlands > Peat | place: Sweden: Abisko, Stordalen Mire...
GAAGAACATGGACAGTTTTCAGGCGACCTGGGAGTATGCGAACCAGCGTCCCATGGTTTATCCGAAGCCCCAGTATGCGGATCCGATTCTGATCGATCCCGCGCAGTTCCGATGGATGCCGGTCGCCGGCGAAAGCGGCGTGGAAGCGAAGACCTTCGGCATGTTCACCGATTGCCAGATCGGCTGTGCGCGTTACCGGGTTGCGGGCGGGGCACGCTTCACGGCCAGGGGGCGCGGGCTTTTTATGGTGTTGTCCGGGAAAGGCTCGGTCGCGGGCGAGCCGATGCGCAGGTACACGTCCGTTTATCTTGCGGATGGCGAACGGGCGGTATTCCAGGCCGAGGAGATGGCTGAGATTCAGTTGCTGGGGTTGCCTTCGGAATTGCTGATCGGCCGGCAGATTGAGGCAGTGGACGAATCGGCAGCGGCCTGAAGTTATTTCACTTCGAATTCGATGATTTCGGAGAAGGCACGATCCGTGTTCTTTTCGCTTGCGGTGAATGAGCAGCGGTATGCGCCTGCACTGAGAACAAAGGACAGCGGACGGGGCGTTGAGGATGCCGGGTAATCGTCCCAAAAAGCAGCCACCTGCTTTGGTGTTTCTCCTGAAGATTGAATCTGACCGTAGACCACAACATTGCCGGAGAACGACGCGAGTGAGATCGATAAGAACTGGGATGCTGACGCGGGGTAGGTCTGCATAGTCCCGTGAGCGCTGCTGTAGGTCGCGACAGGAGGCGGCCAGTTGATGCGGACGCTGTTGCGCGTAAATTCGAATTCGGCTTTGCTTTGGAAGCTTTCGAGATAGTTGTAGCGCCAGATCTGCCGGTCTTCGCTGGCGTCGACTGTGTCGGGCGGACCGAAGCGTTTCAGGTAGACGCGGCCAATAGGACTTTCAGCGGGGCCGGCGGCTCCTGGGTTGATGGGAAAGATGGCGACGTTGGCTATTTGGGCGGCCTGGATGGCGGCTTGCAGTCCAGGTGTGCCGGCCTGCGCGGCGGTTGTTGAGTAATACAGGAGCGATTTCTTTTCGGGAAGCGCAGCGAGGAGGTTGGCGGCCGATTCGATAGCCGGCACGCCGGCCGTGGCCACTGGTACTCGGAGGATGGCGGCTTCGAGAAGGACGGTGTCGCTGGTGAAGTCCTGTGCCACGGAGACCTTGCCGTTGTCGGTGGAAAGGACCGCGACGGTGTCTCCAGGTTTCAGAGAGGAGGTCAGGTAATCGATTGCGGCCTGGCGGGCTCGGGCTTGTTGATCGGGTGTCATGGAGGCGAGGTCGAAGAGCATCGCGATGAGGCGATGGTCTTGTTTTGTCGGCGTTTCCGGGGTTGGCTTACGCGGTGTGGCTTGTACTGGCTGTAGTGCGGGCGTCGGGATGGCAGGCGCCTGAGCGTGGACCGCGGGCAAATGAGGAACTCCGAGGACGAGTCCGATTGTGATCGGGATTATGAGTGCAGTCGCGGCTGCGATGGCGAGCAGCAGCTTCTTTGTTCGGTTCAGTGAGTTGCGCATTCGGTTCTCCATGATGGCTTCGATTCGTTGTTTAATACTGCCGCCGGTGACCCCTGCAACGCAGGTCAGTGGGGATTCAAGATAGATTTTGCAGACACCGACGATGGCCTCGGCGTAGGCAGCTGGCTGGTTTCCGAGGGCGAGCACGGCTTCGTCGCAGGCCCGCTCGCGTTCGTCGATGAGGCGTGCTCCGATCCACCAGACCAGGGGATGGAACCAGAAGAGGGCTTCGACAACCATGTGAATCGAAGCGAAGAGATTATCGCGGCGGCGCGCGTGGCAGAGTTCGTGGGCGATTACCGCTTCGAGTTGCGAGGGCGTGAGGCGTTGCTCGATACCTTCGGGGAGCAGGATGACGGAGCGCGCTATGCCGACCACTCCGGGTTCGAGAAGACCTTGCGAGGAGCGGATTTCGAGAGGCGAGCGGATATCGAGCGGTTGGCTCGCTTTCAGAATGGCTCGGATGCGGCCCCAGGCACGCAGACGCATGATGAGGATGGCCAGGGTTCCGGCGGCCCATAAAGTGAGGAGCGCGATGGGGCGCCAGTCGGTGTGCGGCGGTGCGGGTGGCGCGGCGGGGAAGGGTTCCGCGAGGTATTGCACTACGAAGGTGACGTTTTGCGTGGCGATTTTTTGCGCGGTAGGTGTTGGTCCCAGATAGGTACCGAGGCCGATGAGCAACGCAAAGGGGAAAAGGAATTTGAGCGATGCGCTCAGCCAGAGGCAGAAGCGCACCTGGGCTCGATCATTTCGAAACGCCAGTGTCAGTAGGGCGACGGCGACCGCGAAGAGCGTAGATTGCCAGAGATGGGCGATCATTTCGATTTTCCTTTCTGTTGGCGGATCAGTTTTTCCAGCTCGTGGACATCGTCGAGCGTGAGTTTGCCCGCTTCCGCAAGTTGGGCCATCATGGGCTGGGCGCGGCCCCCGAAGAAGCTGAGAATTTCATCAAGGAGGTGATGGCGGGTGGCGTCGCGCGAGACGATCGGCTCGAAAATGTGGGCGTTGCCGATCTTGCGGACGCGGCGGAGGGCCTTCTTCGCTTCGAGGCGATAGACGGTGGTCTGGATGGTTGTGTAGGCGGGTCGCGGTTCGGGGAACGCTTCCTGGATTTCGCGGACGGAGGCTTTTCCCTGTGCCCAAAGGGCTTCGAGGATCTGGAGTTCGAGTTTGCCGAATTGGGGCGAAGGCATGCGGTCTACTACCTCATGCCTGAATCTACTACTGAGTAGTAGGAATGTCAAGCGGGCGGAGTTTTTGCTGGTCCGATTCGCGGGGAACTCGCCGGCGGTCGGGCGCGCGGAAGACCGTCCCACAGTCCCGGCACAGATATTTCCGCTTACCAGTGATGAGGATCTTCCAGGTTTCGAGGCCCTTGCGATGTTTGATTTTCAGGGACTGAGAACGGCAATGTGGACACATTTGAGTTAGCTACTCCCCCTTTGGGGAATACTAGACGTTTCAGAAAAATAAATAAATACTGTCTTTCGACATATACGGTACGGATCGGCGGCTATGTGAGGCTGAGGCCTCCATCGACGGCTATGGTTTGGCCGGTAATGAAGGTGGTGGATTTGAGGAAGAAGAGCACGGCTTCGGCGATTTCGGCGCCTTCGCCCGCTCGACCAGCCGGCGTGGCCTTGATAAGGTTTTCGATGCGCTTGTCGGTTTTATCGAACGGGATCACTCCTGGGGCTACAGAGTTGACGGCGATCTTCGGGGCCCAGGCTTTGGCCAGGGATTTTGTCAGCATGACGACGCCGGCTTTCGAAGCGTTGTAGTGGGAGTGGTGGGCCCAGGGTTTCAGCGCTCCGAGAGAACTGATGTTGACGATGTGGCCGCCTTCGCCCGCGAGCATGATTTTAGCGGCGGCCTGGCACGCGAAGAAGACGGCCTTGAGGTTTACGGAGTGGATGAAATCCCAGTCTGCTTCTTCGATTTTGAGGGGGTCGAAGCGGGTGAAGCGGGCGGCGTTGTTGACCAGGCCGTCGAGCCGTCCGAAGTGTTGGGCGACCTTGTCGAAGAGGGTTCGGATTTCAGACACGCTTTCGAGGTTGGCGTGAAACGCCGGAGCTCCACCGCACTCTTCGGCAGTTTGGCGGGCTTCGGATTCGGAGGTGGAGTAGTGGATGGCTACCCTTGCTCCTTCTCTTGCGAGTTCCAGTCCGATGGAGCGGCCAATGCGTTTGGCCGCTCCAGTCACGAGAACGACTTTGCCTTCGAGATTCATCCTTGAACGGGCGGTTCGGCTTTTACTTCGGCTTCCTCGCGGGCGGTGACGGGTTGCATGGGTGGTTCGGGCAGGAGTCCTCTCCAGTTGGCCCAGGTCCAGAAGAACGCCGTCGTCGAACTGATGATACCGGACCACATCCCGATTACTCTTGGGCTATGGCTTATGGATGCCGCGCCGGCGGCCATCATCGAGAGCATCATAACCGACCAGGTGATGGATTCCATAGTGGCGAAGACGCGCCCCCGGTAACGGTCTTCCACATGGCGGAGCAGCTGTGAGAAGTTCATCACGGAACTCACGGCCACCGCGCCTCGTGAGAGAGCGATGAAGACACAGGCCCAGGCAAGAGTCGGCATCTGGCTGAAGAGTACGTAAGCGCCTCCGTGAAGCAGGTAGACAAGCGCGATGGTTCGTTTGTATTGCACGAACGTGAGGCGTTTACCGAGGTAATAACCGATGGAGCCGCCGATGAGCAGGCCGATGCCGGCGCAGCCCCAGATGACTCCGATGCCCATGGGTCCGGCGTGAAAGACTCTCTCGCCGAAAAGGCTGAAGAGGATTTGCGCGGCGCCGCCTCCGGTTGCCCAGCCTACGCTGATGAGCGCGATGCCGGCCACAAGCGGCGTCGATTTCATGTAGCGCAGGCCTTCTCGGTATTGCAGGATGCCGGTCTTTTGCTTCTTCTCCAGACCCGCTGGTTTGAAGCCTTGCGCGCGTTTGAGCTGCGAGATGCAGGCGGCAGAGATGATGAACGACAGCGCATTAAAGCTGAATGCGATTTCATAGCCGGAGTGCGCTCCGATGGCTCCGAGAAACGCTCCGATGGTGAGGCTCGCCCAGGACGTGGTTTGCGTCATGGTGTTGGCGACGTGGAGTTCTTCGGGCGTCGCGATGCTGGGCAGGATAGACGCGCGTCCGCTGGTGAAGAAAGGCGAGGCGAACATCAGCATGGCGCTTAGCAGGAAGATGAGCCAGTCGGCTTTGTAGGTGAGGCAGACGATGAAGCCGAGAGCGATCACGGCGCGCGCGAGGTCGCTCGCGATCATGATGCGCTTGCGGTTCATGCGGTCGAGAAGGACGCCCGCGATGGGGCCTGCGGTGAGATTAGCGAGCGCTCGCGAGAGGAAGACGCCGGTGACGACAAGGCCGGGGTTGCCGTGTTCCATGGCGAGGCTGAGCACGGCGATGTTGTTGAAGTGGTCTCCGACTTCGCTGACGACCTGGCCGGACCAGGTGAAGCGGTAATTGCGATTGGTGCGGAGCAGGTCCGCGAAGGCGCTCACGCAAAACGCTCCGTGATGTAGACTCCCGCGATGATCACTCCGCCAGCGGCGATCAGGGGAGCGGTGAGTTCCTCGCCCAGCATGAAGACGGCCATCAGGGTTGCGAAGACAGGCTGCAGGTATTGAAAGGCCGCGATGCGCGAAGCGGACATGCGGGCGAGCGCATAGTAGTAGATCAGGTAGCCGGTGACGGACGACATCGCGCCCATATAAAGAATGCCGAGCCAGGCGGCGGTGGTGACTTTAGAGAATTCGAAGCCGCGGCCAGCCAGCCACAGCACAGGCAGGAAGACGAGCAGGCCGCCCACGTAGCCGACGGCATTGACGGCGATGCCTCCCGATAGGGGTTTGTGTCGTTTGCCGAAAGCGGTCATGGCAGCGAAGATGAGGGCGCAGAGCAGGACGAAGAAATCTCCCAGGAGTGTGGGCGCTCGGTTCGCGGATTGCGATTTGAAGAGCTGGAGCATGGCCACGCCGCTCATCGCAAGTGCCATGCCGCCGAGCTTCGGAGGCGTAATCCGTTCAAGTCCGATCAGGCCGGCGATCAGCAGGACCCAGACCGGTGTAGTCGCCATGATCATCGATGAGTGCACCACGGTGGTGCGCGCGACTCCGAGGGTCCAGAAGAGCTGGTTCAGGGTGATGCCGAAGAGGCCGAGAGCGATGAGCAGGCCGAGTTCGCGCCGGGTCCGGTTTTTGATCGGCTTCTCCTTTTGCGTGGCGAAGATCGCGAGCATGAGCGCGCCCGAGACCATGGTGCGCAAGGCCATTACGAGGACCGAGGGGATTTCGCGGAAGACGATCTTGGCCGCGACGTAATTGCCCGACCAGCACAGGACCATCAGGAATACAAGGCTGTAGAGGACGATGTGCGGGTTCAAGTCACCGCTTCCTCGCGGACGGTGACGTGTTTGATGAAGTCGTGGTCGAGTTCATAGCCGAAGCCGGGTTCGTCGCGCAGGGCGATGGTTCCCGCGGGCGTGACTTCGACCTCGGGAGTAATGATGTCGCGCTTCCAGTAGCGCTTGCTGGCGGAGACGTCACCGGGCAGCGTGAAGTTGGGAAGGGTGGCGAGCGCGATGTTGTGGGCGCGGCCGATGCCGGCTTCGAGCATGCCTCCACACCAGACGGGAATGCTGGCCGCTTCGCAGCGATCGTGCACGCGTTTGGCTTCCGCGAAGCCGCCGACGCGGCCGAGCTTGATATTGACGATGCGGCCAGCCTTGAGGCGAATGGCCTGCTCGACGTGATGCGCCGAGCGAATGCATTCGTCGAGACAGATGGGGGTTTCGAGCTGGGGCTGGAGCACGGCGTGGTCGATGATGTCGTCGTGCGCAAGGGGCTGTTCGATCATCATGAGATAGAAATCGTCGAGGGCTTTGAGGCGCGCGGCGTCGTGGAGCGAATAGGCGGAGTTGGCGTCGGCCATCAGACGGATTTTCGGGAAGCGCTCGCGCACGCGGCGCACGGCATCTACGTCCCAGCCGGGCTTGATCTTCATTTTGATACGCTGATAGCCGGCAGCGAGTTCAGTCTCGATCTTTTCGAGCAGTTGTTCGATGGTGTCCTGTATTCCGATCGAAACGCCGCAGGGGATTTCGCGCCGGGCACCGCCTCCAATTTCTTTCCAGAGCGGATTACCGTTGCGACGGGCCTGCAGATCCCATACAGCGGCTTCGACTCCGCCGCGCGCCATGTTGTGGCCGCGGATGTGGCGGGTGAGCGGGTCGATGGCGGAGGCGTTTGCGATTTCACGATTCAGGAGTCGCGGGGCAACGTAGTTCTTTGCGATGAGCCAGGCGGAATCGGTCCACTCTTCGTTATAGAAAGGGTTTTCGCCGGCGGTGATTTCGCCCCAGCCGGAAAGGCCTTCGCTCACCACTTCGACGATTACGATGTGGCGCTCATAGGTGCGGCTGAAGCTGGTTTCGAAGAAGTGCACCAGCGGCATGCGGAGCTGGCGAAGAACGATGCGGTCGATTTTCATTCGAATTCACCAAGCAGGTAAGTGCCGAATTCTTCGCTGCGGTCCATGCCCAGCACGGCGAGTTTGTGGCTGAAGGCTTGTTCGAAGCGCTCGGCGATTTCGGCCTGGATGGCGCGGGCTCGCTTCGGATCCGTGCGACGGATGTCGGCGATGGCGGCGGGCACCTGAATACGCTCGACGATGGCGGGGTTTTCATAGGGATCGCCATTGACAATGCTGCGCACGCGTTCGGACGCAACCCACCATTCGGCTGTGCAGCGGTCGGTGGGCAGGCCGCCGTGGAGATGGCTGGTCGTGGTGCCGTACTGATTGCGAACATAGCGGCGCACGATGGCGCCGAGGCGCTCCATGTTGAAATAGGCGTTCTTGATTTCGAGCGGATCGAAGGTCCATTCGATCAGGTCGATGCCGCGGGCGAGAGCGTCTTCACGCTGGCGGAGCTTGAGGCGGCGGCCGATGCCGGCGTCTCGATACTCAGGTAGCACGCCGAGCATCTGGCTGTGAAGGAAAGATTTTGGGCCGGGTTTCAGGCCGGGCAGCGCGAGGCAAAACGCGATCATGCGGCCTTCCGCATAAGCCCCGAACGCCTGGCCTCCGACTTTCGTGGCGACCACGAACAGGCGCACGGGCACGAGCTCGATTTCGTCAAAGCCCCAAACCGTTTTCTGTAGTGCCACGGCGTCTCGGAACTGCTGCTCCGTGGTTAGAGCTTCGATTTCGATGTTTGTCTTTTTGCTTCTTGCCAAAGCTCCTCCAGCTCCGCGATCGGCGTGCCGGAAACCTTGCGGTTTTGCTCGCCGAGCCGCTGTTCGATGTATCCGAAGCGCGTGCGAAATTTCGCGTTGGTGCGGCGCAGCGCCTGCTCGGGATCGACCTTCACAAAGCGCGCGAGATTGACGATGACGAAGAGGAGGTCGCCCAGTTCGTCTTCCATTTCGGATGGCGATGCGCTGAGGCGCGCCGCGTCAAACTCGGCCAGCTCTTCGTGGAGCTTTTCGAGAACCTGTTCGGGATTCTCCCAGTCGAAGCCGACACCCGCGGCTCGGGATGCGATTTGTTGCGCTTCGACGAGAGCGGGCAGGGCGCGGGGCACGGTGTCGAGAAGACCTTGAGGCTTTTCGGTCTTCCCGGCCCTTTCTTCGGCCTTGATTTCATCCCAGCGTTTCCTGACATCAGCCTCTGTCTTGGCCTCGCCATCGGCGAAAATATGCGGATGGCGCCGGATCAGCTTCTCGTTGATGGCGTCAAGCGATGCGGAGATGTCGAACAGCTTTTCTTCCGACGCCATTTGCGCGTAGAAAACGGCCTGCAGGAGGAAGTCGCCCAGTTCGTCGCGCAGGTCGGCCCAGTCGCGGCGGTCGATGGCGTCGAGGACTTCGTAGGTCTCTTCAAGAGTATATTTTTTGATGGAATCGAAGGTCTGTTCGCGGTCCCACGGACACCCGTTCGGAGCGCGTAGACGGGCCATGATGTCGACCAGCTTCTGGAAACCTACACCTGTAGCGTTTGAAACTTCTTCCATTGGTCTTTGGGGTAAGTTTCAATGTAGCAGGAGGTTAATCTTCGGGTAGCTCGGCGACGGCGGCTCCGCTGAGGTGCGGCAGTTTCGGTTTGTTACGAACGCCCACGGGTGAGTCGGGGTCTTCCGGCTGTTCCGACTTTCCGGTGAGCAGTTTTTTCAGTCGCTCTATGAGAGTTCGAGCTATATCGTCCATGCGGCAATTCTACCGCTTTAGAGGGGGCTGCGCGGAATGGCGTAGACTGGTAAAGACATGAGTGAAGAAGCGCTTCAGGACGTATTCGGGGACGGCGATTCGCGGCCCGAATTGCCGCCGGCCGATTTCGATTTCCTCGTCTACTCGCTGCGCCTTCAGGCGGAGATGAACCTGGGGCTTTTGCCGTTCGGCGACAAGCCCGAGCCGGACTTCGAACTGGCCCGGCATCATATCGATCTGCTCGCCATGCTGCAGGAAAAAACCAAAGGCAATCTGACGCCTTCCGAGCAGAAGCAGCTGGATAATTCGGTGACTGAGCTGCGCTTCCGCTTCGTCCAGACTAAAGGTTCCGAGTAATTACCAACGCAAGACAATGAGTTTGAAGATCACGGTGCTGGGTTCCGGCACCAGTTCCGGAGTTCCCACTATAGGCTGTACATGCGCGGTGTGCCATTCCACAGACCCGCGCGATAAGCGGCTGCGTCCTTCGATTCTGATTCAGAGCGGCACTTCGAATATCGTGATCGATTCCACGCCCGATTTTCGGATGCAGGTCTTGCGAGCGGGGATCGATCATCTGGACGCAGTGGTTTTTACCCATGCTCACGCCGACCATATCTTCGGGCTGGACGACATACGGCCGTTTAATTTCCGCCAGCAGACGCATATTCCGATCTACGCCCATGAGGCTACTTTTGCGGTGATCCGGCGGGTTTTCGAGTATGTGTTCGATACCCGCGAGCGCCATACGACGGTCCCGAAGCTTGACGTGAATATTGTGGGCGAGGCGCCGTTCGATGTGTGCGGGCTGAAGTTCGAGCCCATCCCGCTGATGCACGGCGATGCTTTGATTCATGGGTATCGGGTGGGCAATTTGGCTTATCTGACGGACCACAGCGCAATTCCGGAAGCTTCGATGGCCAGGCTGGGCGGGCTCGACGTTTTGTTTCTCGATGCCCTTCGGCATAAGCCGCACCCAACGCATTCGACACTGGCGCAGTCGGTTGCGACGGCACTGGCGCTACAGCCGAAGCGGACATTTTTCACTCATATGTGCCACGATCTGGGTCATGCCGCAACCGAGGCGACGCTGCCGCCCGGGATCTTCCTTGCCTACGACGGGATGACGATCGAAGCCGCATGAGAGTCTTTCACTCCGTTGCGGAAGTGCCTGGGAATTTCGGGCCTTCTGTGGTCACGATCGGCAATTTCGACGGTGTCCACATCGGGCACGGCGAGATCATGCGCCGCGTTGTGGCGATCGGTCGCGAGCGCGGTCTTACGCCGACGGTTCTGACGTTCGATCCGCATCCGGCGCGGGTGCTGGCTCCGGCGCGCGCGCCGAAATTGATCAACACGATCGGACAGCGTTTGCGGCGGCTGGAAAGCCAGGGGATTGAGGCGGCTTTGCTGATCCCGTTCTCGCTTGAGTTCGCCAAACTGACGCCCGACCAGTTCGCGCGCGACATACTGGCGGGGGCTTTGAAGGCTCGCGTAGTATTGGTGGGCGAGGATTTCCGGTTTGGGGTACAGCAGTCGGGCGATATCGGGACTTTGCGGGCATTGGGCGCCGAACTCGGGTTTGAGCTGCAACCGGTGAGCGCGGTGGAAGGAAACGGGGCGCGGGTGAGCAGCACTCGTATTCGGGAAATGGTTACGTCGGGCAAGGTGTCGCAGGCGTGCAGGCTGATGGGCGCGCCGTTTGCTTTGGAAGGCGCGGTGGTTTCGGGGCGTGGGATAGGGTCGAAGATGACCGTGCCTACGCTGAATCTTGCGGCGGAGAATGAACTGCTGCCGAAGAATGGTGTCTATGTGACTCTGACTCGTGCGGCTGGCCGCGACTGGCAGTCGATTACGAATGTGGGCTATCGACCTACATTTAATGGCGAAGGACTTACGGTTGAGACGTTCCTGCTGGATGGGTCGCCCGAGGAAACGCCGGAAAGAATTGAAGTGGCCTTCCTCACATTTGTGCGGGATGAGATGAAGTTTGAGACGCCGGAGTTACTGAAAGCGCGGATTCTTCGCGACGCGGCGGCGGCGAAACGTTTTCATACTCGTTTCGCGCGTCTACGCATGGGATAATTTGATGTTTCGCACGGAGAAAAGGAGATTTTACAGATGAGTCTTTCGCCAGGGAAACTGAAGCACATGAAGGCGCTATCGAACAGCGCCGGCGTTATCGCGGCCGCGGCCATGGATCAGCGAGGCAGCCTGAAGAAAGGCATCGCGTCTGCTAAGGGTATTCCTCAGGAGCAGGTCACGGACCATCAGATGGAAGAGTTCAAGGTCGCGGTGTCGCGCATCCTGACGCCTCATGCGAGCGCGATTCTGCTCGACCCGGAGTGGGGGCTTCCGGCGGCAAAGGCTCGGGCGAAGAATGCCGGGCTGTTGCTGGCTTATGAAGAGACGGGCTATGAGGCGACCGATAAGCATCGCATGCCCGATCTGCTGCCGCATCTTTCCGTAAGCCGCATTGTGGGTATGGGCGCGGACTCGGTGAAGATCCTGCTCTATTACACTCCGTTTACTCCTTCCGATGTGAACGACATCAAGCATGCCTTTATCGAACGCATTGGCGCGGAGTGCGAGGCTTACGATATTCCGTTCTTTCTTGAATTCGTTGGGTATGACGAGAATGGTGCGGATGAGAAGGGCCTGGAGTATGCGAAGAAGAAGCCTTCAGTGGTTAAGGGCGCGATGCTGGAATTTTCTAAGCCTCAATACAAGGTGGATGTGCTGAAGGTAGAAGTTCCGATTAATCCAGCCTATGTGGAAGGCAGCCGGGCTTATAAGGGCCAGACGGCTTATACGAAGGCGCAGGCTTTGGATTATTTCCGGGATTGCGCTTCGGTTGCTACGAAGCCGTTCATTTATCTGAGCGCGGGCGTGAGCAATCCAGTGTTCATTGAGAACCTGGAATTTGCGGCGGAAAGCGGGACGGATTATTCGGGCGTGTTGTGCGGTCGCGCGACCTGGCTGGATGGGGTGAAGATTTACGGTGAGAAGGGGATTACGGCGCTGGAAGACTGGTTATCGGTTGAGGGCGTGAAGAATATTGAGGCGGTGAACGAGGCGATTAAAGGCGCGACTTCGTGGGAGAAGAAGGCAGGGGTGGCTGCGGCTTGATGACCAAGCCACTGTAAGCCCCGGACCGCGAGTTGAGTTTCGAGATCCGGCCCTTTGTCACATCGAAGGAGCGGCGGAACTATAATTGCAGGCTGATGGTGCTTGACATCGGCCTGCTCTGAATCCTGTCTCAATAGCCCGGTCCTTCCGGTTCGTCAATGGATCGCGGACCATGACCGGCGGCAATTCCATGAAGACGGGTACATGGTCATACGAGGCGTCATTCCCCCGGACCTCACCGAAAACGCGGTCCGTGAGATTGCCGCGTTCGCGGGTGCCGACCTTGACCACGCCACTACCTGGTACGGCGGCGCGTCTGAACTCGATGGTATTGTGCCACTGCACCACGCCCAGTCGCTGTGGGATATCCGGCAATGCCCGAATCTCTATTGCGTCTTCTCGGAGTCCTTTGGCAACCCGCGCCTCATGGTGGACATTAACCGGTGTATTTTTCGCCCCCCGATCCATCGGCGCCGGCCCTCAGTCAGCTATGGAAGTATCCACTGGGACACCGACCCGAGAAGGAAGGGACCCGGTTCGCTGCAGGCCGTCGTTTTACTGACCGAGGTGGGACCCAACGGTGGTGGCTTCCAGTGCCTGCCAGAGGTCTATAGAAATCTGGATGAGTGGCTGGAACGGCACGCCTCGCGAGACGACTTCAATTTCTTCGAGCCGGGGTTGAATGGATGCAAGACGACGCAGGTTGTGGGAAAGGCGGGCGACGTTATTTTATGGTCGACCCGACTGCCGCACGGCTCGGCGGCCAACTGGTCGATGCGGCCGAGAGTCGCGTCGTTCGTTTCGATGCAGCCCCCGCCAGCCGATAACGCCTGGCTTCGCGAGTCAATGAAGAGATGGTGGCTGACAAAACGAGCCCCCGATTGCTGGCGAGGTCTGCCGGGACAAATGGACCCGGAGCCAGGAGCTCCCGCCGTGCTTTCCGAGCTCGGCCTGAAGCTGATCGGCATGTTAACCTGGTAAGGAAAGCGGGTGCTCGCCATAAGTAAAGCATTGGGTACATGATTGCTAAAACAGGTTCATGCTCTCTCGTGCCGCTGGCGCGCTATTGTTCGCCACTCTCCCCGCCTTCCCCCAAATCACCTGCCTGGAACCCAACTTCCTCACCCCGCGAACCCTTGACCTCAAACCCAGCCCCACCACCCACCTCGACGTCCTCCGCCAGCCTGACGGCTCTTACACCGGTTTCGAACTCGCCGACGCTGCCCCGTACCGCCTCATCTCTGTATCCAAAAACCTCGAACGCCCCCTGGCCGCCTGCCTCCCTCATACCCTTCCTGCAAAGCCCGTCCTCGCCACCTGGAACCCTCTCGGCGCTACCGGCCAACCCCAGGCCGCCGCCGCGCTCCCCTCGGGCGGTACGGTCCTGGCCCAAATCACCTCCAACCCGGCCATCCTCGCCATCGACACCTTCGACTCGCAACACAACTTTCTCGCTGAGACCACCTTGTCCTACAGCACCCTCGCGGGGTCCGGCAACCGGGCCGACGTCTTCGTCGCCCTCGCCCTCGCCGACCTCAACCACGATGGCAAACCCGACCTCGTCGCCGCCTTCGCCACCAACCGTATCAACGGCACAATCGAGGGCGGAGTCTGGGTCTTCCTCGGTAACGGCGACGGGACCTTCCAGCCCGGCACGCGAATCGTCCTGAAGACCAACGTCTCGCTCACGCCTACCCTTTCCCTCACTGTCGGCGACACCAACGGCGATGGCATCCCGGACATCCTTATCGCGGGCTATGCCGACACGCAAACCGTGGTTTCCTACGCGATCGCCCTCGGCAACGGCGACGGCACTTTCGGCCCACCGGCTTTGAGCCAGTCGGTCAACCTCCCGTACAACACCTCGTTCGCGATCGGGGACCTCAATGGCGACGGTATCCCCGATGTCGTCGCCAGCCCAGACACTTATGGCAATTCTGCCTTCATCACCGTCATTTTCGGAGGCCCGGGCGGCACCACTCAAATGTACCCCGTTCAGCCCATCCCCGGCACCTTTGGAAACGCCACGGCCGCCGCCGTGGCTATAGGCGATCTCAACGGCGACGGCTTTCCCGACATCGCCACCGCGTCCGGCACTATCCTTTTCGGCAACGGCACCGGCGTCTTTCCCAACCGCGCGGACTATGCCATCGCAAACCCCGCCTCGGTAATGATTTCCGACTTCGACGGCGACGGTCTGCCCGACCTCATCTTTGGCAACGGAAACCCGATCTTCCTCTCCGGCACCTCGCTCGACCCCACCCTTACGGTACTCTTAGGAACCGGTTCCGGCACCTTCGCCGGAGCCCCCGTCAGCCTCGTCACGCTGGCCCCCACCGCCTACGCCTTCGCCACCGCCGACTTCAACCGCGACGGCATTCCCGACGCAGCCGTCGTGGCGTGGGTCTATCCCTCCACCTACGTCCACATCGAAAAAGGAAACGGCGACGGTACATTCCTTCAAATCGGTCCTACCGTCAATCTTCCTGTGACGGGCGGCCCGCCCCAGTCGGCGATCTCCGCCGATTTCAACCATGACGGCATACGCGACCTTGCCATCGTCTCCCCGTCCGGCAACACCTCCGAAGAACTGATTGTGCTCCTGGGCAAGGGCGACGGAACTTTCGAATCACCGCTCTCCTTCACCCTGCCCGATTCCTCTATTAGCGTTATCGCCGCCCCCGACGTCAACGGCGACGGCATCCCCGACCTGGTCGCCGCTGCCGACACCACAGTCTTTGTGCTGCTCGGCAGAGGCGACGGAACATTCTTAGCCAACCCCTTCCAGATCTCCAATGTCCTGCCCGCCTTTACCTTTGGCGATTTCAACGGTGACGGCAAACTCGACATCGCTCTGGTCAGCAGCCAGGGCAACAACATTGCCGTCTACCCAGGAAAAGGCGACGGAACCTTCGGCCCCCCTGTATCCACACCGCTCCCCGCGCCAGCCCTCGCCTCGGCCATGAGCGTCGCCGCCGCCGATTTTGATAGCGATGGCAACCTCGACCTCGCTGTCACCCTTTACGCCCGCGGAATCAATGCCGTCGACGAAGTCCTGATCCTCTCGGGCAATGGAGCCGGCAGCTTTCTCATCAATCACCCGACGCTGCCATTCACCACGGCACTCACAACCGCCGACATCAACGGCGACAGAATCCCCGACATCGTAGGCAACTCCGCCACCGGCTTTCTCTCTGCCTGCCTCGGCAACGGAGACGGCACTTTCCAACCCTGCGCCGCCATCGGCCGCTCCGCTCAGTTGTACACAATCGCAGACCTGAACAGAGACGGCAAACCTGATATTGCCGCCCTCAATGGCGGAGGACTCACCTCATACCTGAACCTCTCGCAACCGAGTCCGCCTCTGACCGTCGTCTCGGCCGCCAGCTTTGCAGCCGGACCATTGGCACCTGGCGCCATCGCGTCGGCCTTCGGTGAGCACCTCGCCAACGCGACGGTAGCAGTCTCGGATGCCAGCCTCACAGCTCGCCCGGCTTTTGTCTACTTCACGTCCGCATCGCAAATTAATTTCGTCATCCCGCCCGCGACCAGCGCAGGACCGGCCACCGTAATTGTCAACGGGACCCTGCGCGCCTCCATCCAGCTCAACCCCATCGCCCCGGCACTTTTTGCTGGCGCCTATGTCGAACTTGCGGAACCGGGCCAGACATACCTGGTGCTCTTCGGAACAGGCTTCGACGCCGCGGCGGCTGCGGTAACAACAGCCAGCGTGCAGGGCACCGCCGCACCGGTAACCTACGCCGGTACTCAACCCAGCTTCGCAGGGTTGGATCAGATCAACATCGCGCTGCCTGCGTCTCTGCTGGGGACCGGGAGTGCGGCCGTCTCAGTGACGGTTGCGGGTGTGACCTCGAATACGCTCTATGTGACGATCCGGTAGCGCGCACGAATCAAACCATTCGCCGCCGTTGCACTGGTGGGCGAGGACGTTCCGAAAGCGAAGCCGGTCGTCTCTCATTGTCCCCGTCTGGGAGGGTTGAAACCCTCGCCTTTAGGCGACGGCTTTCAGCGCGTGCGCGCCGGATAAACTGCGGGGATGGCAGAATATCGGCGGGGCGCGCACACT
>Ga0302319_10012572_pt1 | contig 15946 bp, 14 predicted proteins | sample Bog_T0_2_FD_203319 | JGI IMG/M metagenome (GOLD analysis project Ga0302319, IMG submission 203319) | Peat permafrost microbial communities from Stordalen Mire near Abisko, Sweden - Bog_T0_2 | ecosystem: Environmental > Terrestrial > Soil > Wetlands > Peat | place: Sweden: Abisko, Stordalen Mire...
TGCTGGGTCAGGGCGACATGCTCTACATGGCCGGCGGCGGGCGGATTTCGCGCGTGCACGGGCCGTTTGTGTCGGACGCCGAGGTGGAGAAGGTGGTGGCGCATCTGAAGATGCAGGGCCAGCCGGAATATCTCGACGCGGTGACGGTCGAGGACGAACCGGAGGGCGAGGATGACGCGGCGGCGGCCTATGCGGCCGACAGCGACGAATCGAGCGATCTTTACGACCGCGCGGTGGCCATCGTGTTGCGCGACAAGAAGTGCTCGACGTCTTATGTCCAGCGCCGGTTGTCGGTGGGCTATAACAAGGCGGCGTCGCTGGTGGAGCGGATGGAGAAAGAGGGCGTCGTCGGGGCGGCCAACCATGCCGGAAAGCGCGCGATCCTGGTCGGCGGCGGCGTGGATCGCGGCGCCTTCGAGATGGATGACCAATAACATCGCAATTGCGCCACAAGCTCGATTTAAGGCTCGCGGGCTTTCCACCATTCGATCGGACGGCGCCGTATCCATAAATTGGATTCGTCCAAAAATTCAAAAGGAAGAAAAATGAAAAACGCCATTGCCTTGCTTTGTTGCAGCTCCCTATTCTTATCCGCAAGCGGCATGGCATTTGCGCAAAAAACTCCCGGACCCGGAAAGCGCGCGACACCAAAGACAGAGGATACAGCGAGAGTACAGTCAGCCGATGAGCAGCCACAAGTTGCAATTCAAATGGCCAATGACTACTTCAACGCCTCACAAGTTATGACGGCCGACTTTGTTCAAATCGGCGCCGATGGACGTCGCTCTGAAGGAAAACTTTACGTATCCAAACCGGGTCGTTTGCGGTTCGAATACGCCCAGCCCGCCACCATGGAAATAATTGCCGACGGCGTCTCAGTGGCCATTCGTGACCGAAAGTTGCAAACTCAGGAACTTTACTTCATAAATGACACGCCGTTGAAGTTTCTTCTTAAAGCAGGCGTCAACTTGCAGCGCGACGTGAAGATTATGAGCGTATCGTCCGACGATAAGGCGACAACCATTGACGTCGAAGACACCGCAACCTTTGGTGGAACGTCAACGATAAAGCTAAGATTTGATAAGAAAAGCTTCAGCTTGAAACAATGGGAAGTTACTGATCCCCAAGGTTATCAAACGCTTGTTACACTCCATAACATCGACTTAAATGCTACGCCCGACGGAAATCTTTTCAAGATTCCAAGCAATAATCATTTTCCATTTGCCAACTGAACGTCATTTTTTTATCCTTGCAATCTTTTGCACAAAAGATCGAGCTGTTCTAAAGATTTGTACTGGACGCGCAGATCTCCCGCTTCGCCACGATGAGAAATTTTGACGTTCAAACCTAGCAAATCCGAGAGAAGTTTTTCGAGCGCTTTAGTATCCGCTTCGTCTTTCGCTTCAACCTTAGCCTTTAGAGCTTTCTCAACTGGCGGCTCTGCCTGAACGAGGCGCTCGACATCGCGAACAGTTAAACCTTCGTCTACGATCTGCTGAGCGATCTTTTCAGGATTCGGAACCGATAAAAGTGCGCGAGCATGTCCCGCCGAAATACTGCCATCGATGACGAATTTCTTTGCTCCTTCGGGCAATTTTAGAAGGCGCAATGTGTTTGTTACGTGACTCCGGCTCTTGCCAATAATTTTTGCGACATCCGCTTGATTATAGGAAAACTCTTGGGTCAGCTTTTCATAACCAATAGCTTCTTCCAGCGCGTTCAGATCCGAGCGCTGAACATTTTCGATGATGGCATATTCCAATGATTGACGATCGTCAGCATCAACAACGACAATCGGAACCTCGTGTAGCCCAACTCGCTGAGCCGCACGCCACCGGCGCTCGCCGGCAATTATTTCATAAGCGTTATCGACCCCCGCGAGATGCCTCACCAAGATCGGCTGTACAATTCCCCGCTCTCGGATCGAGTCAGCCAATTCCTGGAGTCCACCCTCGTCAAATGTCTGACGGGGGTTACGTGGATTAGGCCGGAGAAATTCTATGGGCGCCTTTCTTTGAGCGGCGTCCATAGAATCGCCCTCGTTGGAGGAAGCCTCACCAATCAACATCGCCAAGCCGCGCCCGAGTCGCGTGCGCGATTCTTCCGCCATACCCAAACCCTTTCGATACGTTGCTTATGGGTCAGCGACCCCAACCTCAGCGCGCTAAGCCGCCCTGAGAGCTCTCTCCCGCTGGATGACCTCGGAAGCCAACTTCAAATAGGCCTGAGACCCATTACATTTCAAATCGTAAAGCAATACAGGCTTGCCATAGGACGGCGCCTCTGAAACTCGAACGTTTCGAGGAATCACCGTTTCATAGACCTTATCCCCAAGGAATGCGCGCGCATCGGCGACGACCTGGCCAGCCAAGTTGTTGCGGGGATCAAACATTGTCAAAATCACGCCGTGTATCGTCAGCTTAGGATTCAAGCTCCGCTTGACTTGTTCCACTGTGGATAAGAGCTGAGACAGCCCCTCCAGCGCAAAAAACTCGCATTGCAATGGAACAATCACGCTGTCACTTGCGGCCAGCGCATTAATTGTAAGAAGATTCAGAGACGGAGGGCAATCAATGAGAACGTAGGTGATTCGCTCGCCATTCTGCAATTGAACATTTCTGGCCGTCATTGAGCGTAGAGCATTTCGAAGCCGATAGTTGCGGTCTTTCTGATCGGCGATAGCAAGCTCGACTCCCAAGAGATCGAGGGTCGATGGAGCCACATAAAGGCGCGGAACGGCCGTCGGCAGAATCGCTGCATCCAAAGTCCGCTCGGCTGTCATCACATCGAAAGTCGAAATCTTTCTATGCTTGCGATCAATGCCCAACCCCGTGGAAGCATTGCCCTGGGGATCGAGATCGATAATTAATACCGTCTCTCCGATTGCCGCCAAGGCCGTCCCGAGATTGATCGCGGTCGTCGTCTTGCCGACCCCGCCCTTCTGATTAGCAACAACGAGGACTCTCATTTGGTCCTGATTTTCCATTCGAACACCCCTAAACGGAAGCCGGCCTGATATCATAGCCGCGAACGACGACAATTTTTGCGTTCGAATCCGTTCGACTGTCGACAAGCGTCAAATTGAAGCTAGCCCCGGGCGCCAACTCGGTCAATTCGCTTGGTAATGCTTTCCCCTTTAAAAAAAGGCCAACTGCTCCTTTTTCCAGCGCCGGACGCGCGTATTCCACGAGCTCGCGCATTGGCGCCAAAGCCCGAGCCGAAACAACATCGACATGAACTTGAGAAACGAGCCCAGGCAAAACCTTTTCTATGCGGTCTACGTGGATCTCGACTTTAACCTGTGTTTCACGTGAAACCTCACGAAGAAATGCGGCCTTTCTTTTATCCGATTCCACCAGATGAACCGTTTGTCCTTGCCCTTGAGAGGCCAGCGCTATCACCAATCCAGGAAATCCTCCTCCTGATCCCAAGTCCACCCATTGCGACCATGCCCCGGCAATCGGCAATAGTTGCAAGGAGTCTTCAAAATGCCGAACCCACAGCTCGGACAAAGTCGACGGGCCGACGAGATTGATTTTCGTTTGCCATTTACGCAGCAGTTCAGCGTAAACATGGAGGCGCGAGTGCAAGGCCTCGTCGGTCGGCAAATGCCCAATCCGCGGCGTCATCTCGAGCTAGCCGCGCTGCTCGAAATCGGGGAGTTTCTCAAATTCTTTTTGACCCAGGCCAAAATTAGCGTCAACGCTGCGGGCGTGACGCCTTCGATGCGCCCGGCCTGACCAAGGTTTTCCGGTTGGGCCGACTTCAATTTCGTACGCGCTTCGTTCGACAGACCGGAAATGCGATCGTAGTCAAAATCTGGTCCCAGTTTTACACTTTCATCCCGCTTCAACACAGAAACCGCAGACGCTTGGCGTTCCAGATAGACGGCGTATTTTGCGTCAATTTCCAGCTGGTCGGAAATCCCCTCTTTGAAGTCGCTCAACTCTGGCCAAATATTAACAAAATCCCTGAAACGAACATCAGGATAAGACAAAATCGAAAACGCCGAACGCCGAACCCCATCACGATTTATTTGAATATTATGTTTTTCTGCTTCACTCGGCGTCAAATTTAATTCCTGCAACCTTTCCTTCAAGTGCTTCAACTGCGCCAACCGATCGGAAAACAATTGGCTCCGTTCGGCTCCAACACATCCAATTTTTTCTCCCTTCGTTGTCAGCCTTATGTCCGCATTATCACAGCGTAGGGACAGTCTGAATTCCGCGCGTGAGGTGAACATGCGGTAGGGTTCAGTGACGCCGTGCGTGATGAGGTCGTCAATCATCACGCCGAGGTAAGCTTCGGCACGGTCGAAAATGATCTCGGGCTTTCCAAGCCCGAGAGCTGCTGCATTAAGGCCCGCTACGAGACCTTGCGCCGCAGCCTCCTCATATCCCGTCGTGCCATTAATCTGCCCGGCCAGAAAGAGGCCTGGAAGCTGCTTCATTTCCAAAGTCGATTTGAGTTCCCGTGGATCGACGTAATCATATTCCACGGCATAGCCTGGCCGCAGAATCTCAACCTTGTGCAAACCGGGGACGGTTCTCAAAAATTCGTACTGTAAATCCACCGGCAACGAAGTGGAAATTCCATTTGGATAAACGGTGTCATCGTCGAGCCCCTCCGGCTCCAAAAAGATCTGATGACTGTCACGGTCAGCGAAACGGACAACCTTATCCTCGATCGAAGGACAGTACCTTGGTCCCCTGCCGGCGATTTGTCCGGAATAGATTGGCGCACGATCTATATTCCGGAGAATAACGTCGTGTCCCAAAACCGTCGTATGCGTAATCGCACACGTAACCTGTCGATTCTCAACTCGCCGCGTAAATGCAGAAAAAAATTCTGGATTGGCGTCACCCAACTGTTGCTCTAGCGAGTCCCAATCAATCGACTTTCGGGACAAACGCGGAGGCGTTCCTGTCTTCAAGCGCCCAACACGAATGCCAAGACTCTTCAGTTTATCGCTCAGATATCTCGCTGGAGCATCTCCGATTCGTCCGGCGGGTCGTGACTCTTGTCCGATATGGATCATGCCGTTCAGGAAGGTGCCACTCGAAAGAACCACGGCTCTGGCTTCAAAGCAGGTTCCGTCGGAAAGAAAAAGTCTGATCCCATCCTTGTTTAGAAATTCAAACCCTTCGACACCCCCTTCCGCCATTGTCAGATTAGGCGTCGCTTGCAAAAACTCTTGTATGGCTTGTTTATACAGCTTCCGATCAGCTTGCGCCCGTGGTCCGCGTACAGCGGGCCCTTTCGAGCGATTTAAGAGCCTGAACTGGATGCCGGCGAAATCCGCCGCGCGACCCATCAATCCATCCAGGGCATCGATTTCGCGAACAAGATGGCCTTTGCCTAAACCGCCGATTGCAGGGTTGCAGGACATCTCACCAATGGTGGACAACTTGTGCGTCACCAAGACAGTTCGCGCGCCACACCGCGCCGACGCACTTGCAGCTTCGCACCCGGCATGCCCCGCTCCAATGACGACGACGTCGAATTGATTTTCCTTGCCAGCCATATGGTCCCTGTTATTTGCCTATGCAGAATCGTGAGAAAATCCGCTCGAGAACATCCTCAACTCCAACTCTTCCGATCAAGCTTTCGAGGAAAAAGCACGCCCGGCGTAAATCCTCAGCAATAATCTCTAATGGCGCGGTCTCATCCATCGCGGCCCTGAGCGCTACCTCGGCAGAGCAAATTGCCGAACGTTGCCGCTCGTTCGAGACGATCAATGATCCTTCAACGAACATGGCATGTCTCGCATAAACCTCCAGCTCTTTGATGAGCATATCAAGATTCCGACCATTTTTGGCCGAAATTTCAATCTGCACATCTACCATTGTCGCTGAAGTCTGGCTTTCAAGGTCCTCATCTGCTTTTGTCAGAACGCACCATAAGGGCCGATCGGTCAGTTCGCGGGGCGGCGAATGACGCGGCTCGCCGATCGGGTTAAGCCAAAGAACAAGATCCGCTACCGCGCTCTTCTTGAGCGCCCTTTGGACACCTTCCCGTTCTATTGGATCGTCGCTTTCGCGAATTCCAGCCGTATCGACAAGGTTCACTGGAAACCCCCCGAGGTCGAGTCTAACCTCGATCAAATCCCGAGTGGTCCCCGCCCGTTCTGAAACGATGGCCACGTCCCTTCGAGTAATCGCGTTTAACAGTGTCGACTTCCCCGCATTCGGAGGCCCCGCGATTAGAACCGTCATTCCTTCCTTTATACGCTCAACTTGAAAACTTTCTGCCGTCAGTGGCGCAAGGCTGCGCAGTATCTCGTCGCATTTCACCCGCACCTTAGGACGCGATGCCGGCGGGGCATCCATTTCATCGGAGAAATCAAGATCGCATTCGACCATGACCAGAGCATCAAGAAGATCGTTACGCCAATGCTCTACGGTTTCTTGCAAATGGCCGCCGGCCTGATCTATCGCCAATCGCCTTTGTTGCTCGGTTTCCGCCTCGATCAGATCGCCAAGAGCTTCGATGGCGACCAGATCAAGCTTGCCGTTTTCGAGCGCACGCCGCGCGAATTCACCCGGCTTTGCCAGGCGCAATCCGGGAATCCGGCCTAATACTTTCAAAAGCAGAGACACCACAGACAACGACCCGTGGACCTGGAACTCGCCGCTATCCTCACCAGTGAAGCTATTGGGACCAGGAAACCAGAGCACTAGCCCGCTATCGATGATCCTGAGATCATCCGGATCAATAATCTTCCGATATAACGCTTGGCGGGGCAGCGGCAATTGCCCAATTAAAGCTTTAATTGCCCGGGCCGAACTGGGGCCAGAAACCCGAATGACAGCTATTGCCGCCTTGCCCAGTCCCGACGCCAGCGCGAAAATTGTGCTGCGATCTTCGAGACTATAAGCCATCCACCATACCCGCTTGTGCTCTCCGCCATGTTTCACGTGAAACATGGCGGCGCATCCCGCCGCTGAAATCCGAGCGTCAGGTGTTCATGGAATCGAAGAAGGACGAGTTGCCCTTTGGCGTTTCACGCAACTTACCAAGCAGGAACTCGATTGCATCGACAGTTCCCATCGGATTGAGAATTCGCCGCAAGACATACATCTTTTTCAGGATGTCGCCCGGCACCAACAATTCCTCCTTGCGTGTTCCCGAGCGCGTGATGTCGATTGCAGGGAACACCCTCTTGTCCGCCACCTTGCGATCGAGAATAAGTTCGGAATTGCCCGTTCCCTTGAACTCTTCAAAGATCACTTCGTCCATACGCGAGCCCGTTTCGATCAAAGCCGTCGCAATGATTGTCAGAGAACCGCCCTCTTCGATGTTGCGCGCGGCGCCAAAAAAGCGCTTCGGCCTCTGGAGTGCGTTGGCGTCAACGCCACCTGTCAACACCTTGCCCGAAGACGGCACGACCGTATTATAGGCTCGGCCGAGGCGCGTTATCGAATCCAAAAGAATGACGACATCACGACCGTGCTCGACCAGCCTCTTTGCCTTTTCGATGACCATCTCAGCCACCTGGACGTGACGAACGGCGGGCTCGTCGAAAGTCGACGAAACCACTTCGCCTTTGACCGACCTTTGCATATCCGTCACTTCTTCGGGACGCTCGTCGATAAGCAATACGATTAGATAGCATTCGGGATGATTGGTCGTGATCGACTGCGCGATGTTTTGAAGGATGACCGTCTTGCCGGTGCGGGGCGGAGCGACGATCAGGGCGCGTTGACCCTTGCCTATCGGGGAAACAATATCGATTACGCGGGCCGAAAAGTCCTTCCGTGTCGGATCGTCAATTTCCAGCTTGAGCCGCTCATTCGGATATAAGGGGGTTAAATTGTCGAAATGGACCTTGTGACGGACCTTTTCGGGATCCTCAAAATTGATAGAATTGACTTTAAGAAGAGCAAAATATCGCTCGCCCTCCTTTGGGCTACGAATTAGTCCTTCAACCGTGTCGCCCGTCCGCAAGCCGAACCGTCGGATTTGCGAGGGCGAAACGTATATGTCATCTGGCCCGGCGAGATAATTCGCGTCTGGGGCGCGCAGAAAACCAAAACCATCCTGTAGAACTTCGACGACGCCCTCGCCAATGATCTCGATATCTCGAGAAGCGAGCTGCTTGAGGATCGCAAACATCAATTCCTGCTTTCGCATGATTGAAGCGTTCTCGACCTCGTGTTCTTCCGCGAAGGCAAGCAAATCTGTCGGCGATTTGGCCTTCAAATCCTGGAGCTTGATCTCACGCATACGGATTTCGGTTTCGGTTTTTTCGATGTCTGACATGGGGCGAGATGCCCTTCCAATTCATGGGGGAAACAATCGGGGCGGAAAGCGCCCTCTTGCCGCCGAACGCCTTCGCGGCGTTAACTGGCAAGCGACTGCTAAAGAGGAGAGAAGTCCAATTTAGCGCTTTTTCGACCCGGCGACAAGATCGCGCCTCGAAAAATGGCTGCCGATCAGCGAGCGATATTTGCGGCGATTACTCCGCTTGTCGCGAGTAATGCGCGGCGCGATTCTCCTTGCTGCCAAACATCGGCCGTGCTCAATAAAACGAGTTGTCGGTAGTGAGGCGCGAGGCGATCCGGTGAAACTGAAAATTGCAACTTGGAACATAAATTCTGTCCGTCATCGCCGTGACCTCGTCAAAAAATTTTTAATAGACCATCAACCCGATGTCCTTTGCCTGCAGGAAACCAAATGTCGCGATAGCGAGTTCCCTGAGTCCGAAATTCGCAAACTTGGCTATGAGCACATCGCAATCAATGGACAAAAGGGCTATCACGGCGTCGCCATCATTTCGCGTCTGCCATTTGAAAATATAGAGAAAAGAGAATTCTGTTTGAAGGGTGACGCCCGACATTTGGCTGTAACTTTACCGGTCAGCGGGCGCAAGATACGGGTCCATAATTTCTACATTCCCGCCGGCGGCGACGAACCTGACCCGCAAGCAAATGATAAATTTGCTCATAAACTTGGGTTTCTGGACGAAATGCACCGATGGACCATGGAGACGTCGTTTGTTGACGCCGACACAATTTTACTCGGCGATTTCAATGTTGCTCCCTATGAAAATGATGTCTGGAGCCACAAGGCCTTATTGAAGGTGGTAAGTCATACGCCGATCGAAACCGAAAAACTCACAGCGATTTTGAAAGCTGGGGACTGGATAGATGTTTTGCGGCGTTTCACGCCGATGGAACAGAAGCTTTATACATGGTGGAGCTACCGTGCCCGTGACTGGGCAAATGCTGATAAAGGCAGGCGGCTCGATCACATATGGGCGTCTCGATCTTTGGAGCCCGCCCTTTCTGCAATTGATATCCTCCGCGATGCGCGTGGTTGGGAGGGGCCTTCCGACCATGTTCCCGTCAGCGCAGTCCTGCAATTGTGACAGGCTCATCATTCCCAGGCACGAATGGCATCGGAATTTGTCAGTCCAGGAAGGATTTCCGGGCCTTTTCGAGGTCGTCGACGAATGTCTTCAATTCACGGCTTAGTTCAACTTGCAAACGTTGTGCGCTGGCCGGCGATTCGGCGAGCGTGCGAAGAAACAACGCTCGTGAAATTTTAAGCACGGTCAAATTTTGTCTTGCGATCGCCGTCGCCGCATTTCTGGTCGCGACCATGAGCGCCAACTCACCCAAAAGTCCCCCTGGGCCCAAGATTTTCGTCGCTACGCTACCATTTTGTGACGAATCGAGAGCCACCGCGCCTGACACAATGACATAGCCGCCAAAAGACGACTCGCCTTGGCGATAAAGCACATCCCCGGCCATGAAGGTCCGCGCCTCGGCCGCAAACGCGATCAATTTAAGCGCTTCCGCGTCCAGGGACGAAAAAAACGGCAAGCCAGCCAAAAGTTTGACGTCACTATCCAAACTCATTTGGTCACCAACCAGAAATCGAGCCTATTTTGGAAGCCTTAAAAGGCTAACCGATATCCGCCCGCATCCGTAACCAACAACTGAGCATTGGCGGGATTGGATTCGATTTTCTGCCTGAGACGATAAATGTGTGTCTCCAGCGTATGCGTGGTGACGTTTGCATTATAGCCCCAAACTTCGCGCAGCAGTTCATCACGGGACACGACAATGCCTTTTGCGCGATTCAAATAAAGTAATATTGCCGTCTCTTTCTCAGTTAACCGCAATTTTTCGCCTCCGGCCGACGTCAAAAGCTTCCCGCTGGGGAAAAACACGTAGGAGCCGATTTGAAATGTCGCATCTTCGCTCATTTCATGCTGACGCAACTGAACTCGGATGCGCGCCAGCAAGACAGCAAACCTGAACGGCTTGTTGACGTAATCATTGGCGCCAGATTCGAGGCCATACACAATATCTGTTTCAGAATCGTGGCCTGTTAAAAGTATAATTGGCTTTTGAAAGCCCTCCATCCGTAACCTTTTAACCGCCTCACGACCATCGCCATCGGGAAGACTGATATCCATAATGATTAAATCAATAGAATCTTTTCGCACCGCCACCAATGATGAGGCTATATTATCCGCCTCAAGCGCCGCGAATTCATGATGCACAGCAAGCTGTTCAACGAGCGAATGGCGTAACAGCGCGTCATCGTCAACTATCAAAATCCGGCGGAGTTGTGACATGAATTATCCTGTAACCGGCGCGAATCGCATTTGATGGTGAACTCAAGTGAACAAATTTTGGACGAGCAGGTCGATAGCAGAACTTACGCTTTCAACGAATTTTCGTCAAAAGCACACCGTTTTCGACCCTCGCGGAGGCGCCACCGTTTCTCGCTTATCCATTCGCGCCTTGCCTTTATTGCCCGATCGCCCTCATCTTGGGCTGATTGCAATGGGATCGCTAGCGATTCCTTGCGCCATCGGTCGGAATGGAATTGGACCCAAGCTCCATGAAGGCGATGGGCGCACACCAATCGGTCGATTCACCATCGTTGAATGGCGCAGGCGAAAAAATATTTGGGCCATTTTCAGACCAGATTGCCGCACGATCAAGCGCACCGATGGATGGTGCGACGATCCGGCATCCTATTGCTATAACCGTCCTGTGACCCTGCCCTTTCGAGCGGGCGCCGAATATTTGTGGCGCGACGACGGCGTTTATGACGTGATCGGCATCCTGGATTTTAATTTCTCACCGCGCGTCAACGGTCGTGGAAGTTCGATCTTTATTCATCTCGCGCATGATGACTGCCGCGCGACAGCGGGATGCATCGCAATCCGACGTGCGACCATGCAAAAAATGCAAATTTTATGCTCCGCCAAGGCTAAGGTTAGCATTGGCTAATCCGTCCTTCTCAGTCGCGTTCCGAAAATTGCCGAGCCCACCCGAACAGACGTCGCCCCAAGTTGGATGGCCAATTCGAAATCCGAGCTCATGCCCATGGACAGTTTTTTCAGTCCGAATTCCGAAGCCAGTCGGCCAAGGAGCGCAAAGTGGGGCGAAGCCAATTGATCTACCGGGGGAATGCACATCAATCCTTCAATATCCAAACCCACTTCGCTTCGGCAAAAGTTCAAGAATGCGCCCAGGTCGCAAGGCGCAACGCCTGCTTTTTGCGGCTCTTCACCTGTGTTGACTTGAATGTACAGTCGCGGATTTCTTCCGCTCGCGCGCATGGCCTGCGCGATAGCCCGCGCGATCTTCGGTCGATCCACCGTCTCGATGACGTCAAACAGTTGCACCGCTTCTGCTGCCTTGTTGGATTGCAGCGGACCGATCAAGTGAAGGGCGAGATCGCTATAGTTCGAACGAGGTCCGGGCCATTTTTCCTGAGCCTCCTGCACCCGATTTTCGCCAAAAACTCGGTGGCCCGCCTGTAAGGCAACTTGAATAGCCTCCGAACCAAAATTCTTTGAAACGCAAATCAGTTCGACATCGTGAGAATTACGGCCAAAATCAAGGCAGCTTCGGTCCACGCGAGTCCGAATTTCTTCCAAATTTGCCTTGATATGATACGACCGAGCGTCCGTCGTCAAAAGCCACCTCTTAAGTTCGATTATGGAAGCGCGACGAATCCGTGTCCGGCCGTCGCCTGGAGATCATAATTCGGTTGATCTCTGAAGCAAGGAAACCATGTAGCCCGGCCTTCGAGAAATCCGGCAAACCAATTGACCGTGGCTCGGAAATGATGCTCATTGCGCAAAATATCAAAGTCTAAATGAGCGGAATCCCTATGCGATCTGAGCGCTATAACGCCCTCGAAGCCGAACCAAAATGGCAAAAAATTTGGCGCGACAGGGATACCTTCGCAACGAACAACGAAGATCCACGGCCCAAGTATTATGTCCTTGAAATGTTTCCCTATCCTTCGGGACGGATACACATGGGCCATGTCCGAAATTATGCGATGGGCGACGTCGTCGCGCGATCGATGAGGGCCAGAGGCTTTAGCGTCCTGCATCCGATGGGTTGGGACGCCTTCGGCATGCCGGCTGAAAACGCGGCGCGCCTCAATCGATCGCATCCCGCTACGTGGACCTACTCCAACATAGCAACAATGCGCGCACAGTTGCAAAGCATGGGATTGTCAATTGACTGGTCGCGCGAAATTGCGACTTGCGATCCAAGTTACTACAAGCACCAGCAAAAAATGTTTCTCGATATGCTCGGGAAAGGTCTCGTCTATCGCAAGAACGCGAAGGTCAACTGGGACCCTGTCGATAACACTGTTTTGGCCAACGAGCAGGTTATTGACGGCCGCGGCTGGCGCTCCAACGCGCTCGTCGAACAACGTGAACTGACCCAATGGTTTTTCAAAATCACTGAATATTCGCAAGACCTGTTGCAATCACTAGACACGCTGGACCGTTGGCCAGAAAAAGTCCGACTGATGCAAAAGAACTGGATCGGCCGCTCCGACGGCGCCTTGGTCCGCTTTGCCTTGAAACAGCCCGCGTCAATCTCCGAAATCAAAGTCTACACCACCCGGCCTGATACTCTTTTCGGGGCTAAATTCCTTGCTGTTTCGCCCGATCATCCGCTCGCGGCGGCGCTGGCGGGGAAAGATGAAAAACTACGTGCGTTCATCGATGAATGCCATCGGATCGGCACGTCCGTCGCAGCCCTCGAAACCGCCGAGAAAAAAGGCTTTGATACCGGATTACACGCTGTCCACCCGTTCGACCCGAATTGGCTTCTGCCTGTTTACGTCGCCAATTTCGTGCTGATGGACTATGGAACCGGCGCCATATTCGGCTGCCCCGCACACGACCAGCGCGATTTTGAATTCTCGCAGGCCTATGGCCTCGGCTACACGATTGTGGTCTGCCCTGACAACGCAGATCCGGCCCAGTTCGATCTGGATGGAATGCCTCATGACGGCGACGGACATTTGATCAATTCCCGCTTTCTCGATGGGATGAACCCGCAAGATGCGCGCGAAGAAGTTATCCGTAGACTAGAAAGCGAAATATCGGCCGGCGAGTCGCGCGGTCAACGTCAGGTGAACTATAAACTGCGCGACTGGGGCATATCGCGTCAGCGCTATTGGGGCTGCCCCATTCCAATCATCCACTGCGACAACTGCGGCGTCGTTCCTGCGGAAAGCGATAGCCTCCCTATCATTTTGCCGGCGGATGTTTCCTTCGATCAACCCGGGAATCCGCTTGATCGCCATCCGACCTGGAAATTTGTCGATTGCCCGAGATGCGGACGTGGGGCCCGGCGCGAAACCGACACGATGGATACGTTTGTCGATTCATCCTGGTATTTCGCGCGATTTACCGATCCGAGCAACGAGCAGGCGCCGACAACGCGCTCCGCAGTGGATCATTGGCTGCCGGTCGACCAATATATCGGCGGCATTGAACATGCGATCTTGCATCTGCTCTATTCGCGCTTCTTCACCCGAGCCATGCGCGCCACCGGCCATATCGGGGTAAGCGAACCTTTCGCGGGCCTGTTCACCCAAGGCATGGTGGTGCACGAAACCTATCGTTCGGCCGACGGCGCCTGGCTATCGCCCACCGAAATCCGTTTTGAACAAGAGGGCGGCGAACGCCGCGCTTTCGCGCTTGACGACGGGCGCCCGGTGGCGATCGGCGGCATCGAAAAAATGTCAAAATCAAAACACAACACGATCGATCCGGACGATATCATTGCAACCTATGGCGCCGACACCGCCCGCTGGTTCATGCTGTCCGATTCGCCGCCGGATCGCGACGTCAATTGGACGGAGGAGGGCGTTCAGGGCGCCGCGAAATTTGTCCAACGTCTCTGGCGCCTCGTTGCCGATATTGCCGAATTCAGCATCCGAACAAATGCGATTTGCGATTTCGGGGATAGGGCTCAAAAAGTCCGCAAAGCCGCCCACACGGCGTTGTCAAAAGTTGACGAAGATCTCGCGCGGCTGCGCTTCAATCGTTGTGTCGCCCACATCTATGATCTGGCGAACCAATTGACAGCGTTGCTCGCAACGGTCGAGGATCCTGGAGAGCCAGAAGATGTCCGCGTTGCATTTCTTGAAGCAGGCAAAATATTAACCCATCTCTTTGCGCCCATGATGCCGCATCTCGCTGAAGAATGCTGGTCTGAGTTGGGAGAAAAAACCCCGATTGCTGAATCAGGGTGGCCCGTTGCCGACCTTTCTCTGGTCATCGATAACGTGCTATTGCTGCCCGTTCAGGTCAACGGGAAGAAGCGCGCCGATCTCCCGATCGACCGCAATGCGTCCGTGAGCGAAATTGAAGCGGCCGCCCTCGATCTCGATATAGTCCAACGCGCATTGGATGGTCGAAAGCCAAAAAAAGTAATTGTCGTGCCTCAAAGGATCGTCAATGTCGTTATCTAGCGTCCCACACTTGGCCCGGGTCTTTCGACGGACAAGCGGATATGCCATGTTTTTCGCCTTGGCCCTTGCTCTTTCCGGCTGCATCCAACCGCTTTATGGACCCGGCGTCGGCGGCGATTCTGTGGCCGCGGAAATGCAGGCCATCAAGATTGAACCCATTCCAGACCGCCTCGGACATTACGTCGAGAACGAACTGATTTTTGCGCTCAATGGCACAGGCTCTTCTCCGGTCCCAAAATATCGACTCATCGTCACATTGCATGAGCGGATGGCAACCCCTGTCATCAATACGGTGACCGGACAGGCCGAAGCCGGAGACGTCAACGTCGACGCGGACTATCGATTACTTCCCATCGCCGGCGGCGGACAGCCAATCGCAACGGGAAATGTCACGCAATTCGTCGCCTATGATCGCACCAGCCAGCGACTTTCCAATGTCCGCGCCGCGCGCGATGCCGAAATCCGCAATGCGAAAACGCTCGCCGACCAGATCCGCACCCGCATCGCAGCCACCCTGGCCACGCGTAGCTGATCAATGACCGCTATTTCGCATCAGGAAGCGGACCATTTCCTCGCGAGATCAATCAGCGACTTCAGCATTTTTCTTCTATTCGGAGCCGACCAGGGGCTCATTTTCGAGCGCAGCCAAAAAATCATTCGTTCGGCCATTGGGACCCAGGGCGATACGATGCAAATCGTCGAATTCGCCGGCGACGCCGTTACCGCCGATCCCATGATTTTGCTCGATGAGGCCAATGCGATCAACATGTTCGGAGGCGACGTCCGCGTCATTCGCATCGCCGCGGGGAACCGCTCCTTAGTGCCTGCGCTGGAACTCATTGCCCAAACCCCTCAAGCTGGATGCGTCGTCATTATTGAGGCCGGCGAGCTAAAGCGAGACGCTTTGCTCAGGAAATGGATTGAAACACAATCTTTCGCCGTCTCAATAGAGTGTCGCGCGGACGATCCGAAGGATATTCAGCGATTGATCGACGCTGAGATCAAATTTGCCCGCCTCTCAATCGATCCTGACGCTCGCGACGTCTTGGGCGCCATGTTAGGCGAGGACCGATTATCGACGCGCTCCGAACTCGATAAACTCACGCTTTATGCGCATGGTCAAAACGCCATAACCATCGAGCACATAAACGAAATATTGCATGATGCCTCGGCGCTCGGCGTTGACGCG
>Ga0302319_10012574_pt1 | contig 15944 bp, 18 predicted proteins | sample Bog_T0_2_FD_203319 | JGI IMG/M metagenome (GOLD analysis project Ga0302319, IMG submission 203319) | Peat permafrost microbial communities from Stordalen Mire near Abisko, Sweden - Bog_T0_2 | ecosystem: Environmental > Terrestrial > Soil > Wetlands > Peat | place: Sweden: Abisko, Stordalen Mire...
CTGTACACCCTTACCATCTTCCTTAGCTCGGCGCTGTTGTTCCTCATTCAGCCGATGGTCGCCAAGATCATCTTGCCTGCCTTTGGAGGCTCGCCCGCTGTCTGGACAACCAGCATGGTCTTCTTCCAAGCCGTTCTTTTAGCCGGCTATGCCTATGCGCATTTCTCCAACGCCAAACTGGGGCCCAAGAGGCAAGCCGTCATCCACATCCCGTTGATGGTGCTCGCGATCTCCACCCTCCCATTTGCAACCCATGTCGTAGGAGGCGCAACCGGCAGCAGGACGCCTCTGTTCCAAGTCCTTGGAGCACTCTTTGCAATGGTGGGAGCCGTCTTCTTTACCGTTTCGGCAGGAGCGCCCATCCTCCAGAGGTGGTTTGCCGCAACCGACGATCCAGACGCCAAAGATCCGTACTTCCTATACAGCGCTAGCAACTTGGGAAGCATGATCGCTTTGCTGGCCTATCCCATACTCATGGAACCCAGGTTTAGGCTCTCAGAACAGACCCGAATCTGGATGGGAGGATACGCCGCACTCGTTATCCTGATGCTCGCAGCCGCAATCGTCGTCTGGACGAAAAAAACGGCTGCCCAAGACACTGAGGTGAAAGTTGCCCCCGTCAAGATAGAGAACCGCCAGCGAGTAATGTGGGTCATCCTCGGAGCGGTTCCGTCTAGCCTGCTTCTGGGGGTCACGGCCTACCTTACTTCCAACATCGCACCGATACCGCTTTTATGGGTCGTCCCACTCGCTCTCTACCTACTGACGTTTATCCTGGCTTTCGCAAGAAAGAGAATCACGACTGCCGCTACCCTTGCACGGGTTTTGCCGCTGCTCATGACGCCGCTGGCCGTCGTGGTTATCCTCGAGTCCTCCTACCCGCTTTTGCCTCTTGCGCTGTTTCACTTGGCGACTTTCTTTGTAGCGGCATGGATGTGCCACTCCAGGCTCAGCGAATCCAGACCCGATCCAACTCATCTCACCGAGTTTTATCTGTGGATGTCCGTCGGAGGCGTCGTGGGAGGGCTCTTCAACGCTGCCATCGCTCCCCTGATATTCACAACCCTCATCGAGTATCCCATCGCACTCGTCATCGCATGCTTCCTTAGGCCACCTAAGACGCCAGGCGATGCGACCTTTACGAGCGCAGACGCGGTTTATCCCCTTGCATTAGGATTCACAACCTTCGCCATCACCGCGGGCGCGAAACTACTGAATTTCCCTCCTTCTCAAGGCAGGACCATGGTAGCCATTGGATTGCCGGCAATTGCCTGCTTTCTTGCCGTTGATCGGCCGAAGAGGTACGCACTCTCGCTTGCAGCCGTATTTGTGGCGGCGTTCGCCATGCACACCTCCTCCGGAGGCGCAGTGGTTTACACCGCCCGGAGCTTTTTCGGAGTTCATCGAGTGCTGGAAAAGGGCAAGGGATATTACATGCACGAGTTGGTTCATGGAACCACGACTCACGGTATGCAGAACACACGCCAGCCGTTGGAGCCGCTTACTTACTACACTCGACAGGGCCCCATCGGTCAAGTTTTTGGCGAGTTTCATGGCCCCAAGAAGAAGGCGCGGGTGGCGTTCGTTGGCCTTGGCGTCGGCTCCGTCGCCGCGTACGGCGAGCCGGGCCAGGAAATGACCTTCTTTGAGATTGACCCGGTTGTTCGCGAAATCGCTTCGAATCCTAAGTATTTCACCTATTTGAGGGATTCCAAAGCGAACGTCCACATCGTCATGGGAGATGCGCGGCTGACGCTTGCGCAGCAGCCTGACGGATGCTTCGGGATCATCGTTCTGGACGCATTTAGTTCGGATGCGATTCCCATCCACCTCCTGACCAAGGACGCCATCCGGATGTACTTCACCAAGATGGAACAGGGTGGGATTTTGGCGGTTCACATCAGCAATCGGTTCCTCACGCTCGGCCCCGTCCTAGCCGCGATCGCCCGCGACTTGCACCTGGCCACCTTGCATGACGACGACTCCAACGTTCCCGAAGATGAACTACTGCAAGGAAGAACACCCTCTGATTGGGTCATCATGGCGAGAGATAAAGACAACTTTGAGGGCCTGAACAAGAACCTATCGTGGCAGAACTTAGATGATCCCGGAACACTCAAGGCATGGACGGACGATTTCTCAAACATCATCGGCGCGTTCAAGGGCGCTGGCGAGTAGGAATTCGAGCGCGGCCCGGGGAAATCACTTTACAAACGGGGCGAGTAGCCTCACGTACAACGCTTGATAGTAGATCGCCGGCTCAGTGAGTTCCCAACTGCTCTCGGGCCAAGCCAAATTGAAGTCGGCGTATGCCTTACCTCGTGGTTGAGTTCGAATCCAGTCGATCGATGCATGTCCGGCTGCCGCCTTCCCGCTGAAGCTCTGATTTGGACCGCCAACGACATAACCGGGAGGGGGGTTTTGTGAAAAAGCTGTTCCGTCGCCGTAGTGTGCGTGGTAAATATGCCCCAACGAGTGCTCTGCACCGTATGAACGCATATTCGTCAAGTAGACAACGCTCAGTGGATTCACTCCGTGAAAAGAGTGAAGCATGTCGGCGGCCCGCTCATGCAATCGCAGCTTGGTAGCGGCATCAACCCCACCGTGATCGGCGGCGAGCAAAGCAATGACTCCCCAACTGGCACGAACGAAGCTGCTTCCCCAATGGTAGTTATACGGCTGCATCCAAGCCCGATAGAGGTCAGAATCTGCCGGTGGCGCAAAATGGTCGCTTCTCGCCGACTGCGCCAACTGGTTCCGTATGCGCGCGACCACAGTCGGATTCGCATGTGGAATGGTTAGGTAATCCACCAGTGATTCGGCCGCCCCTGCTTCGTAGGGGCTCCAAACGCCCTCTGACAGCTGAAGCGACTTACCGACTTTCTTGAGGATTGCATCCTGATATTTCTGGTCTCCCGTCAACGCGAAGAGGTGAATGGCCGAATAGGCCTCCAGCCGATCCTGTTCGTCATCCGTGCGGTTCGCGATTCCACTCTTCTCTTCGCCGGTGTCGGTCTTATAGGTCCTTGGATGGCTCATGAACCAATCCCACGCCATGGTCGCACGCTTTTGTAGCGAAGACGCGTAGGTCTTCCATGCCGGGAACTGGCGATAGACTCGTGCTGCATGGGCAAAGATTGAGCAGGTGTAAATGGTCGCACCAGAGTCGATTGGGGCGTAATAGCGTGTACGTAAGTCTAGACTCAATGGATGCTTCTCATTAAAGTCTATATTGCCCATCTTAACCGGGACCGAGCCGTCCGGAAACTGCATACGAACGAGCCAATCCAACTCATACTTGACTTCATCTAATAGGTCGGGAAGTCCGTTGCCTGACTCGGGAATTCCAAAATCGTCCTTGAAGGCACTGGGGTTGGCCGTGTAAGCATAAAGGAGGGCGTGAATGACCTCGCTGTTATTCGAAGGATATTTGTCCGTATCACCTGCGTCCATCCATCCGCCCGACATATCCCGTTCATCCGCGACAGAGTTCTTCTTGGTCACCAAGCGCGTGTGCTTGTCCTGTAAGAACGTCGCGGCGTCTGCCCATGGTCCTTTCGAGTACTTGACGAGGATTGGAACGCCCTCACGCTGGAAGTAGTACATTCGCGTCGACGCACGTAAGACGCCCTCATAGACGCCATTGCCGATTCGGAACAGCGCAGAGCGACGCTTCGTAGAGGGGTCGTAAACGTAGTACTCGCCAGGAGTCGAAACGGAAGAGAAATCGAACCACCATCCCCGGTCGCCGGAGTCTTCGTCAACGGCCCCTTTGTTCCATTGGGACGGTCTGCCCACAAAGACAGACTTGCCCGACCTCTTGCGAAGCTGGAGGCTCGTTCCTGGCACATAGTGGTCAAACGAGTTGTAACCCTTGACCGGATCCGCAATTACCGCAACCTTTCTTGAATCTTGAAGGTAGCCGAATTGGTCCACGCAAATGTGGCTAGTTACCTCAGGAAGTCCAGGAATCGTGACACCGGAGAGAGGCTTGACGGCATATGCCGGATAGGAACTCTGAGCTCCGATGAAGAGGGCGACAGCGACCATCAACATGCCCCCACGTTACCTTAGAGAGTCACGCTTCAGGTTACTGATGCACCGGCGGACTCAAGTGCATCTCCACCTCGCCACGCCTCGAAGAGAGAGCGTCGCTACTCAAGCTCTACTCTGCGGGCCTGTTCCTCGTACATGGCGCTCCAGACCTGTAGATAAGCCTGTCGCCGATCACCATCCTCGACCGCAGATTCAAATGCGTCGTAGTGAATTTCCTTGACCGTGTTGGCAATTCGTTGAGCAACCCGATCACGGGCGACGCTCGCCTGGAATCGAAAGTCGGCTCCTGGTCTCTCAAATACCTCTGCCTCGGGAAATATCGTCTCGATGTCGCCCGCAATCCGGCCACGGACAACCAGAAAGCGGTCGTCCTGAGCGTGGTCCACAATTGAGAGGAACGCATTGCGCGTAAAGATCAGCATAGGTCCAGAGGAAGACCATCGAATATTACCGAGTTCCGCCAGATTTAGCTATCTTCGGATTCAAACATAGGAGCGCTAATCTAAGGCGAAATGCCAAGCGGTGCTTACAGCGACTCTCGGACCGCTCAAGGGACGGAGTGTGAAACAGACGAGAAGTCGGGTCCCCAGAACGCTTGTTCTGCATCGGAAGAGCGGAGCCGGGATAACACCGCCTGGGAAACTGGAGACATTCAAAAATTATTTGAAACGATAGACGATCCGACCCATGGTGAGATCGTAGGGACTAAGTTCGACGCGAACGCGGTCGCCGGGAAGGATTCGAATGTAGTTCATCCTCATTTTTCCACTTACGTGAGCGAGGATCTCCACTTCACCCTCATCTAACTTCACGCGAAATCGGGCGTTGGGCAGGTTCTCAAGAACCACACCTTCGACTTCAATACCTTTTTCTTTGTCCTGCTGAGGCTTATACGGAGGTCTTTTGCGAGCCATTCTCTACAGTTTACCGCTATTGATGAGAGGGGCTGGAAATGGGGGCAGGATTGGAGTGGTAGCGTCATCAAGCAAGAGAGAATCGAATCTCAACAAGATTGATCGCCTGTGTTTTCGAGGCGCGGCTGCCACTTTTACATGATATTGCATCATTGTGAGCAACCATGACTAGAACGATCCCGTTATTGGTCGCCCAGGCTATTCTTGAGTCAGGATCTCCACCCCTTCTCGGGTGATGGCAATTGTATGCTCGAAATGAGCGGACAGCTTTCCATCTGCCGTGACCATTGTCCACTTGTCCGGCAGCGTCGTTACTTTGAAAGTGCCCTGATTGACCATCGGTTCGATACAAATGGTCATGCCATCGCGTAAGAATTCGCCCGTGTGAGGATGTCCAAAGTTCGGCACTGCCGAAGGTTCTTCATGCAATTTGCGGCCGATACCGTGGCCGACGAGGTCGCGCACTACCGAGTATCCGTTTCGCTCCACGTAGTTTTGGACAGCGCTCGCAATATCGCCAATTCGATTCCCGACCCGAGCCTTGGCAATACCTTGATAAAGGGATTCGCGGGTGATATTCATCAACCTCTGGGACTCCGGGGCGACGGTTCCGACCGGATAGGTCCAAGCTCCGTCTGCATGCCATCCGTTCAGAAGCACGCCCATATCCAAACTTACGATGTCTCCTTCTTCCAACGGGATCGAACTGGGAATGCCGTGGACCACAACTTGATTTACAGAAATACAAGTGCTTGCAGGAAAACCTCGATAATTCAAAAAGCTCGGGACGCCTCCAGACTCCGCCACGATACGTGTGGCGACTGCATCTAAGTCGGAGGGACTCGTCTTACCGGGCACAATCGCCTCGGACATTAGTCGCAAAGTGCGGGCCACGACCTTTCCGGCGGCCCGCATTTTCTCGATTTCGTCACGAGACTTGAGACAGATCATGCTTGAGGTCCGAGACAATCTGCTGATACGTCTCTTCTGGCCCCATACTTCCGTCCACGCGCTGAAGTGAGCCGGTTTTCGCGTAATATCCGATCACTGGTTCGGTCGTCTCGTGAAACACGCGGAGCCTTTCCATGATGGTGGCGGGTTGGTCGTCCGCACGCACAAACAACGGTCCGTTGCATTTATCGCAGAGGCCCTCGCGCTTTGGAAGCTTATCCTGGTTGTGGTAGATCTCCCCACATTTCGTACAGCCCATGCGACCTGCAAGACGATGAAGTACGACTTCGTCTGGGACTTCGATCGAGATAACCTTGTCTAAGCCCATATCCATCTTGAACAGGATATCGTCGAGCGCTTCGGCCTGGCGGACGGTACGGGGAAATCCGTCAAGAACAAATCCATTGATACGTGCATCGTCCTCTCGGAGGCGCTTTGCCATCATTTCGATTGTCACGCCGTTCGGGACCAACTCTCCCCGCTCGATGTACCGGAGCGCCATGCGCCCCAGATCGGTTTCCGATTCGATCTCCCTACGGAAAATATCGCCAGACGAGATTGGATTTAGTCCGAGTCTCGTCTGCAGAAGAGCGCCTTGTGTGCCCTTACCCACCCCCGGAGGGCCAAATAATACAAGTCTTGTACACATTAAAAACTGCCAAGCCGCCCTTTTCGGGCGGCGGTACTAAGGAAGTTCCAACATATTAAGTGGAACAAACCTAAGACGAATTTCGCCTTAGGCAGTTCCCTTACTGTCCGTACTGTTTCATCAAAAGATTGGCTTCGATTTGGCGCATCGTATCAAGTGCGACGCTCACCATGATCAAAAGGGTGGTTCCTCCGATGATGCTGAGTCGAACTCCAGACGGGATCCCGGAGATTCGTGGGGCAAGCCACTGAACCAATGCGACAACCGAAATGAATCCGGCTCCCACGATGGTAACCCTAGAAATGACTCCATCTAAAAAGTCCTTTGTTTGTTTTCCAGGTCGGACACCCGGTATAAAGGACCCTCCACGCTTCAAGTTGTTGCTGATATCCTCCACGTTGTACTGGATCGCGGTCCAGAAGTAGGTGAAGAAGAAGATCATCGCCGTGTAAGCGATCGAACCAGTTAGAGCTTGGAATGCGCTCGGAGAACTTGGATTCAAATACTGCCCAAGGGTCTGCAGGAAGCTCCCAACCGCGGTTCGGGATCCATGGAACATAATGCTGAACTGGCCGGGCAAGCCAATCAGCGATACGGCGAAGATGATCGGCATAACGCCGGCCATGTTGACCGACAGAGGAAGATAGCTCGTCTGCCCGCCCATCATTCTTGTGCCGACCATGCGGCGCATATGCTGAATTGGAATTCGGCGTTGGGCAGTCGTGAAGTACACGATAACCCAGGTCGTGCCTAGGAAGAGCGCAGCCAGGATCACAAAGCTCCACCAGTGGACATAGCCCTTGTGGTAGCCGGTCATCAGGTTATCGAACTGATTCGGCAGCGCCAAAATAATCCCCGCAAAGATCATCAAAGAGACTCCGTTGCCGATTCCCTTTTCGGAGATCTGCTCCCCGAGCCAAAGAACGAACATGGCGCCAGACGTCCAGAACGTTACGATCATCGCCTGTTGCTGCCAGGTTAAAGCTGCGATTGCCGGAGCGGCAGCCATGATCTTCAACAGTCCCCAGCCTTGTATGAGGCATAAGGCAATCGTGAGACCGCGGGTCTTTTTGTTCTGTTGCTTCCTTGCGTACTCTCCACCGTCTTGCAACTCCTTTTTCCACTGCGGGACCGCCGTGTAAAGGATCTGCATGATGATCGAAGCCGTGATATAAGGGTTCAATCCCAATGCAAAGATCGACAGCCTTCGTAGGGCGCCTCCGCTCATTGCATTGAGGAGTTGAAGCGCGTCCACGTTCTCCAACGATTTCATGACGTCCGAAGACGAAATGCCAGGAACCGGCACCGGAATGTGAACGCCGAGTGTAAAGACCGCGAACATGCTCAGCACGAACGTGATGCGAGCTCGCAATTCAGGGTCGGCCCATGACATTCGCATCGTCTCAAGAAGGGGAAGGGTTAAGGCCTTGTCCCCTTTGCTTGAGTAGCTTCCGCCACCGCCACCAAATCCTGCAGGCAGGCTCACAGAGTTACCGCCTCACCGCCCTTCGCCGCGATTGCTTCGGCGGCAGCCTTGCTGAACTTGTGCGCGTGGACCGACAGCTTCTTTGTAAGCTCGCCAAACGCCAAGATCTTAACTCCATCCTTAATGCCCGAAATGATGCCCAATTTAATGAGCGCCTCCGGCGTAACGTCCTGCCCGGCCTCGAACAGCGTTTCCAGGTCGTCCAGGTTTACGATTGCGTATTCCTTGTGGTTGATATTCCGGAAACCCTTCTTTACCGGAAGGCGTCGATGGATTGGAGACTGGCCCCCCTCGAAGTTAGGGTGAATCTGACGTCGGGCCTTCTGACCTTTCGTACCGCGCGTGGCGGTCTTACCCATGCCAGAACCGATGCCGCGACCGATGCGCCGCTTAGGGAACGAACTTCCCTCATTGGGATGAAAATTATTGAGACTCACTTTTCGTCACCCTCCTTTTTAGCGCGCGGCTTCCGTGCTTCCTTTGGAGTTGGCTCCTCGGCGGCCACGGCGGCAGCGGCCTGATCGGCCACTTCCTTCGCTGCGTTGATCTTTTTGGGCGTGTGTTTGGCCGCAACCGAGCTTTCCACTTCTTCCACTAGAAGCATGTGCTTCACGTGATGAATCATTCCTCGGATGGTCGGCGTATCCTCATGCTCAACGACCTGCTGGGTCTTGCGTAGTCCTAGCGCTTGAACGGTCGCTCGGTTGCGCGTATTGTTTCCGATGGGACTTTTGACTAGTTTAATACGCAGCATCCGCTTCCTCCTTACGAGCTTTTACAATCCAAGGAGTCAGTTGCTTGGCTTCGAGTCCACGACTGGCCGCAACTCCTTCAGGAGTCGTGAGGCCCTTGAAAGCTTCCATCGTGGCATAGGCCATATTGATTGCGTTTCGGCTGCCAAGCGACTTGGCAAGGACGTCGTGTATTCCACAAGCTTCCAAGCAGGCTCGGACCGCGCCACCGGCTTTGACGCCGGTACCGGCAGCTGCCGGTCGAAGAATAACCTTCGCGGTGCCGGACATCGCAACGATCTCGTGAGGGATCGTGGTGCCGATCATAGGAACGGCGAACATCGCCTTTCGAGCGGCTTCTTCGGCCTTGCGGATCGCATCCGGAATGCCGCGAGCCTTTCCAAGCCCGACGCCTACCTGACCCTTGTTGTCGCCAACGACGACGAGGATGGACCAAGAGGCGGTTTTACCACCCTTGTGAGTTTTGAATACTTTATTGGTTCGCACGACTCGAACGTCGTACTGAGGACCTTCAGTGGCTCGACTCTCGCGTTTGCCGCTGAGGCGGTTCATCATCTTCATGGTTAGAACTCCAACCCTGCTTCCCGGGCGCCGTCCGCAAGGGACGCCACACGGCCGTGGTATTTGAAGCCTCCACGATCGAATACGACTAGGCTGATGCCTTTCTCTTTTGCTCGTTCGGCCAATTTGGCTCCTACGAGCTTGGCGCCGACGGCATTACCGGTCGCTTCGATCGACTTCTCAACCGAACTGGCCGCGACAAGGGTTGTGCCCGTCGTGTCGTCAATTATTTGTGCGCTGATGTGCTTCAGGCTGCGGTGTACTGCTAGCCGCGGGCGCTCCGGCGTTCCGGACACCTTCTTGCGAAGGCGCTTGTGCCGCGCTTCACGCAGCTCTTCTCTAAATCTGTTTGCCACGTTTCGTTAACTCCTTACTTCTTCGCGGCCGCTCTCTTACCGGCCTTCAATTTAACAACTTCGCCCTTGTAACGAATACCCTTGCCCTTGTAGGGTTCCGGCTTTCGCACCTTGCGGATATCGGCTGCGATCTGGCCGACAAAGGCCTTATCGATTCCGTTTACGAGGACTTGCTGGGTACGCGTCTTTTCGTCGGCTTTCACTTCGAAGCTGATGCCCTCGGGCGCTTCGATGCGAACGGGATGCGAATAGCCCATGTTGAGGAGCAAGTTCTTGCCCTCAAGGGTAACGCGATAGCCGACGCCGAGAATTTCCAGCGTCTTGGAGTGACCCTTTGTCACGCCTTCGACCATGTTGTTGACAAGCGTTCGCGCCAAACCGTGTTGGCTGCGAGCCTCTCGAAGATTATTGGGTCGCGCCAACTGCAGCTTGCCTTCCTCTTGCTGAAGAGTCAGCAATCGGGAGATCGGCTGAGTGAGAACGCCCTTGGGGCCCTGTACGGTGACCACGTTCGTCGCTTCATCGACGGACACAGTAACGCCGGCGGGCACAGTGATGGGTGCTTTACCGATACGTGACATTAATAGACCTCGCAGATGACTTCGCCGCCGATCTTGCGCCTTCGCGCTTCGCGGTCCGTCATGAGTCCGGCACTCGTACTGATGATTCGAGTGGCCAAGCCGCTTCGAACCGGTTTCAGATCGCTGACCGGCTTGTATACACGAAGACCGGGTTTGCTAACGCGTGCGATGTGGTTGATAAGGGGCTTACGCTTGTTATCGTAGCGTAGGGTCACCTTAATAGTTGGGAATTTGGTTTCGTTGGATACCTCATGGCTGGTTACGTAACCTTCCGCCTGGAGGATCTTCACGATTTCTACTTTGATATTGCTGTGCGGAACGTCGACCGTATCGAGGTGTGCGTGCACACCGTTGCGAATACGTGTCAGAAGGTCCGCGATTGGATCGCTATGCATGTTCTGGGACCTCCCGTCCTTACCAGCTCGACTTCTTTACGCCAGGCAATTCGCCTCGATGCGCTTTTTCCCGCAAACAAATGCGGCAGATGCCGAAAAATCGAAAGTAACCGCTGTCGCGCCCACAAAGAGCGCATCGGTTGTATTGCCGAACCTTGAATTTCGGCTTCTTCTTCTGCTTTTCAATAAGAGATTGCTTTGCCATTCTTACTCCCGCCGTTCCCAATCCGGTTCGTCCGATCCCCTGGCTAGGAAGCGACGCCTTGATCGTGGCTTGGCTGTGATTGCCAGACCCAAAGACCCAGCAAACGCAAATGATACCTGGGATTGGGGAATGGGAGATACGTTTGGGGGCGAGGGGCGTCAGGCCACGCCATGATGGAATTGAGCACGATGCCAGCGAGATTCTCCCTCGCCATGGTTAATGGGCGAGAAATAAGTGTAGATCGCGTATCCGAACCATTCGTCGTATTCGTCCCATAGGTCGCATCCAGATTGACCGCAACCCCGAACGAACCTTCCTCAACCAGCTTTGCGACTTAATCTAGCTTTATTTTCTCGCCGGATATCCTTTACCCTTCAACCATGCCTTGAGTTTTGGCCGTGTTCCCCTTGGGTCGAGTTTCAACAGGGCGTAAACGACATGCTCAAGAACCTCGGAAGAGCGATCATTCAAAAGCTCTGTCAAGGGGCCAATCGCCCTCGTATCTCCGCTCTTTCCCAGGGCGTCGATCACATGCACGCGAACGTAATCTTCGTCCGTTAGAACGGTAAGGGATTCGCGTCCGGTGCCGATGTGCCGATGCGACTCGGCGCGAGTCACCGAATTCAGGGTCTTCAATTGGACCAAAAGCGCCGGGACAGGTTGCCGGCGCCTTCCCTGATCTTTCGTTAAACTCGGTAGGGCATCCGAAAGAGCCACGAGGATCTCCGGATCATCGCTTGACTGCCATTCGAGGACGGCTGGTAACCCCTTTGGATCACCGATTGCCCCAAGCGCTCTAATAATCTCCGCCGTGACTCCGATGTGGCGCCCCTGGAGGCTCTTGTCGCGAAGTTGCGCAACAAGAAAGTCGACAGCAGCAGGGTCGCCAATCTCACCAAGAGCTGTAAAGGCGGAGGATTTCATTACGGTCTGAGTCGTAGCATAACGCATAAGCGCAGGCAGAGCTTGGCGGGCCTTTAATTGCCCAAGAGAATGCATCAATGCAAAAGGCGTCGCGCTCTCTCGTCTATCGATCTTCATCGTCGCGTACTGGTCCAAGGCCCTAATCAGAGGAGGTATCGCTTCCGGCGATTTGCAACTTCCCATCATAAATGCGACTCTCGTTTGCATCTCGGGCTTGGTCCAGTGTAAGAGAGCGTTCGACAAATAAGGCAGAGCCTCTGTGCATCGAGCAAGTAGTTCATGCTCCGCAATATCGCGATCGTCGTAGTTAGCCTCCGTTCCTGCTTTCTCGAAATCGCTCATAAGTTCGTTAATGGGCTTTGGAGCAATATGGGTCCAACTCGATTTAAGGTCGCTACTGGAAGGTCGATACGACGTCAGACCCGGACGGTCCACTGTAATATCGAGCACCTTCTTGGCGGCTGGCGGTTCGAAGTGCGACGGTACGTCTGCTGACGCCATCGGGAGAGAACGATGCGGTCGGCCAAAGACCAAGTGAATCAGTCGACCGCTCTTCGTAAAGTCGCCAGTCCCTTCCTCCAAGCCGTACAGCCCGAATGTCCCGTTACTCCGAAGCAGAAGCTTGGTGTCTTTCCACGTCTTGTGGGCAGATAAGCCGACCCCGGATCGCACCGGACGAGTCCGGTGCGATCCAGCGTGAGACGGGGCAGTGAAAATGAGAGCGATCCAAGCACAACCAATGCATACTGCCCCCACCACTGCAATCTGCACGAGTCTCATGTGCTCATCTTACGCGACAATTTGGTTTCGCGTGAAATGCGCTCGCAACCTCAAGGACACCGCTAAAGAGAGTCCAGTCAGTCGGCCCTCCGGTCAAATTCCGCTTGAGTGGTTCGTATCAGGCATCGTATAATTCTCTCATGTCCCGTTGCAGCCACGTTAGCCAAATCCAGGATGTCACTCCGAGCGCGAATGGGTGCGAAGAGTGCCTTAAATCGGGAGGACGCTGGGTCCATCTACGGATATGCCTCATTTGTGGGCACGTGGGTTGCTGCGATTCATCGCCCGGCAAGCATGCAACCGCCCACTTTCACCTGACTGGACATCCGATCATGCAATCGTTCCAGCCTGGCGAGAGTTGGCGTTGGTGTTACGTGGATGAGACTTACGTCGACTGATCTTTTTCAGTCTCTTTTTGCACGATCTTCACGAAGGAATAACCGGCAAAACCGATGAGTACTGCGGCGACGACGAACCAAGGCCATGACGGCTTGGTCGCGCGCCACTGATGAGCTCCCCACCACAGAGCAACGATTCCAAGAATCGAATTCACGACCGCCAGAACTTTTAGGTACGGCATTGCGAACTCCTCTTGGAGATAGTGGGGTACGCCGGGAGCTTTGTCGTCACAATACTCGTCGACGATCTTATAAGCCTCGGCAGGTGGGATCGTGAGCTTGCTGCTGACCAGCTGGCCTAATTTTTGGCGTGAGGTGGGAATGCGATCGAAGTCGGCTTTAGCTATCTCAGTCGCGATCAGTTCAATCGCTTTATCTTTTGGCGTTGACCCGTCATCAAAATTTGGCATCGACAATCCTCCATCGTCAGTATAGGACGCTTAAGGATATCAAGATTACCAAAGCGTTAACAGGTTTTAACAAGAAACCTTATGAGTTAGCCGGTTTTAAGTTAGAGGATAGCCTGGGAACCATTACTCCGTCTATTGGGCGGATCATCTCTAACGCCACTAGATCGATCAGCCTCGCTCCCAATTCCATCGGATTGAGCAAGTCGCCGCAATGAAGTTCATTGCCATCCAAATACAAGACTTCGGAAATAACCTCAAAACATGTCCTGCTCTTTCTCTTTGGAACGGCTTGCATGCATCTAGCCTACGCAACGATGGGTTGAAGTGCGTAGTCACGTAAATGTGCTAGCCCGTTCGTACAGCCGGGGCGTCTTGGTTGCCAAATGGGACGGATGCTGCTAACTTCAAGTTTTCAGTCTCAGATTTTCGTCACTCTACGGCACGATCGAGAACTGGCGAGTTGGATTTCCACGTTAGGTTGGTTGATGTCGATCACGTCTTGGACAATTCTTCTACTCGAGTCTTGACCGTTTCCACATGCGTACGGTGTCGGCGCGAACGTTTAGCGAGAGCTAAGAGGCGTGCCGGAATACCGGGCCTCCAATTCCGGACGGAAGCAGCATAGGACCAAACTTGTTATCACCGCGATCGAGCGAGCCCAGCCTGTAGACGGCCCACCATTTGAAGTTGAAGTCCCCTCATCCACTTAGCTCACATTGAGGTTCCTAGCTTTAGGATCGCAAGACAGATCACCGGCAGTACGAATCAATCGGGTCAATTCGGACCAAAATGGAGCAGCGGACCCGGGCCAGATTCGAACAAGAGCAACCCAACCCATGCGGACACCAGCATGCGCAAAGTAGGCTTTACCAGCGTAAAGCCCTGTCCACCATGTGATAATCGCCTTCGAGATTAGTCGAATAATGTCTCCACCCTATCCACCGATATCGTCCGGTGATGCGGATCCTGACGCCGCAATAAATTGGAGTATTTTTTTGCTGTAGTCCTTTCCTTAGACACTCGTTGGAAAGACGGTTAACATGGAGATTCACCGGCCCTAAACAGAGCAGCACCTCTTAAATACCGGTTTGGCCGGTGCCGCAACCATCTGGGGAGACGCATCTGTGACGGCGTCTGGGCAGATGTCGATGGGAGTTGCATTGGGAATGGGTCCTTTGGAACTCGCACATTTCCGAGAGATTGAAAGGAAGCCGAATGATACGTCTGGCATCTCTCGTTTTGGTATCCGCCGGGTTAGACGGTTACGTCGTCTTACCACCCATATTCGCAAAGCAGATGGCCAAGGCACATCGATACACTATCTCCAGCGAAGTGCCAATCAAATTGCTGAGGCACGGTTATTCTCTGGACTGGGGACATTCTTTGGATAGTCCCTTGGGACTGCCTGTGACTTACGATCTGTGCTTGGCAGGGCCAAGGTCTTTCACTTCAGTCCGGGACTTAAACGACCTTAGAGGTTCCGTGAAGGTTTCCTCGTCCCGGGATGATTTGAGATTCGTTCGACTACGAACGAGTCCCACGACATGTCTGACTTTCGGGACGAACTCCGACGTGTGGTGCGAAATCGTTGATGTGTCTAGTCTCGGCCCAGATTCTTGTCTCGGTCTGGTTAGGTGCCAGGAGCTTTAGCCACACGTACATGGAGGACAAATACGGTGTCCTGTCGCATCAGAGATTCCTCGCTTGCCGACTGGAACGAGTTTCCATCGAGAGGGCCGACAATGTTCCCGAGGCCATGCATGTGTGTGAGGAGGTCACGGACGACGGCGGGCGCCAAGTTATCTCGCACGTGTCTCTATCCGTCGCGAAATTTGCTTCGATTGAGTGGCGCCTACCAAAAGCGGAGTTAACCTGCGACATCGATGGGGTCTATCCGTACCCCTTCTTGAAGGTCTGGCTGCGCTGACCAATTCTTCCAACAAGAGGACTGAAGAGGTGGCCGTGAAAGCGTGATTCCACCAGTTTTCAGCGAGTTCGTGAAGCTAGTATTGTCCAGAAAACCAGTTGCTGACGGGTTTTGAAATTCTCTGTGGGGCCGTAGACAGGCCGGGCCAACGCTGCTAACTGCCACTAAATTCAAGGTTTGCATCTAGGCGCAGGTTGGGTTCGTCGGCAAGAACCATCCGACGTCTACATACATTCGAGAATTTTGGTGACTCCGTAAATGGTCCATTTGATGCGACTTTCCAGAGCTAATGCCTGGTTGGGGCTGTCCTCACATGATGCAGGGGGGCCACATACATCCGTCAACCTGCACTTATCGAGGCAGTCCATGCCCGGCCTAGGTAAGAATGGAGTCTCTAGTTGTACGACTACCGATGGGCGACAGCCGAAGACTCCATGGCACGAAACGTGGGGACTGGCGTGCCAAATCATCGTCCTAGTGTAGTGTCTCAATAATCCTCCAGCTTACTTAGCCATTGAAACGTCCTTATTCTATGAAGATTGAACTTTCCTCGGATGACAGGGCGACGCTATTGTCTTGGGTGCGCAAGGGCACGACAG
>Ga0302319_10012576_pt1 | contig 15942 bp, 17 predicted proteins | sample Bog_T0_2_FD_203319 | JGI IMG/M metagenome (GOLD analysis project Ga0302319, IMG submission 203319) | Peat permafrost microbial communities from Stordalen Mire near Abisko, Sweden - Bog_T0_2 | ecosystem: Environmental > Terrestrial > Soil > Wetlands > Peat | place: Sweden: Abisko, Stordalen Mire...
CCCGGTATCCGTCACTCCTTACTCCTTGAACTCGTAAAAATTGGCTCCCAGCGCCGCCCGCTCCAGTAGTGTTAACAGGCCCTAACAGCAATAGGTGACAATACTCCCATGAGCGCTTCTCAGCATGATGCCGATGTGATCGACCAGTTCACCCGCCAGGCGGAGCCGTTTGTGCAGCGCCATGGCCAGGGCAAAGACGGCGTGCTACCTCTGATGGCCGAGTGCGCGGCCGCAAAACCGGACGACACGCTGCTCGATGTGGCCTGCGGACCGGGCATTGTTTCCTGTTTCTTTGCCAGGCGCGTTCGCCAGGTGACGGGACTCGATTTTGTTCCGGCAATGCTTGACCGTGCACGGCTCTACCAGACCGAACAACAGGTTGAGAATATTCAATGGTTGCAGGGATCGGTAACCGAGCTGCCCTTTGCCGCGGGCTCGTTCGATTGCGTGGTGACGCGCTTCTCGTTTCATCATTTTCTCTCAGCGCAACAGGCGCTCGACGAGATGACACGCGTAGCCAAACCCGGCGGCACGGTGCTGGTGTGCGACGTAGCCCCGCGCAAAGAGGCGCAGGACCGGTTCAACGAGTGGGAGATTCTGCGCGACCCTTCGCATACGCGCGCGTTGACTCAGGCGGAGTTTGAAGAGCTTGGGCTGAGCGCCGGCCTCGCGCTGCGCCGCGCGGAGCGATACGGTTTGCAGATGGGGCTCGAAAACCTTTTGTCCGGCTCATTCCCCAAGCCGGGCGACGCGGACCGGATTCGCGCGCTGTTCAACGCGGAAGTCCTGGCCGGGACGGATAGCCTGGGCGTGGCCGCACGGCGCGAGGCCGAGGCTGTCCGCATTACCTACCCGGTGGTTGTAGTGGCGTGGCAAAAACAGGCGTGATTGCCGCCAAGGTTTTGACGGCACAAATCCTTCGATGATTTTGTCGCAAATTTCTGTAACAACCTGGCACTTCGCCGTGTCTAATGTGTGCAGAAGCTCTTCCCCGAGTGAGGTCATCCCATGCCGATCGGCAAACCGCCCGATATTCCATCGTCTGAGATTACGCCGCAGGACGCATACACCGAGTACATCAACCGCCGCCGTTTTTTGAAGGGCGCCGCAGCAGCGGGCGCAGTAGCGCTGGGTGCGGAACGGATCGCCGGAGTGCTTTCGCCAGGCACGGCTGTGCACGCGGACAGCAAGCTGCAGACCGTGCACAGTCCCCTGACCACTACCGGCGAGCAGCTCACCAGCTTTGACGATATTACGCACTACAACAACTTTTACGAGTTCGGCGTGAATAAGGACCAGCCCGCGGTGAATGCCGGAGCTTTGCCCACGCGGCCGTGGACGGTGAAGGTAGAAGGCAAGGTGGCCAAGCCGCTCACCTTTGACATTGACGCGCTGCTCAAGCTGCGCCCGCTTGAAGATCGCGTCTATCGCCATCGTTGCGTCGAGGCTTGGAGCATGGTGATTCCCTGGGTTGGCTACTCGCTTTCCGAGTTCATCAAGCTGTGCAATCCGCTGCCCTCGGCCAAGTACGTCCAGTTCCTTTCATACTTCGACAAGAAAGTGGAGAAGTGGTACACGCAGGACTCGACCATCAATTGGCCCTACTCCGAAGGGCTGCGAATGGATGAGGCCATGAACCCGCTCACACTGCTTACCTTTGGCCTGTACGGGCAGGTGCTGCCCAATCAGGATGGCGCGCCGGTGCGCATCGTGGTGCCGTGGAAGTATGGCTTCAAGTCCGCCAAGTCGATTGTGACCGTGCGCTTTGTCGACAAGATGCCGCCGACAACCTGGAACGATCAGGCACCCAACGAGTACGGCTTCTACTCCAACGTGAACCCAAATGTGGACCATCCCCGCTGGAGCCAGAAGACCGAACGCCGCATCGGCCAGCCCTTCTACGAACAGCGCCGCACCACGCTCATGTTCAACGGCTACACCGATCAGGTAGCGTCGCTCTACGCAGGCATGGATATGAGGAAGAACTTCTGAGCGGGGTTAGCGTTGTTAGCGGAGTAAGCGGGGCTAGCGGCTTCTCTCTCAACTTCGCGCCACAAATGGCACTGTCATTCTGAGCGAATGGGGCCCCGAACGCTTTTCAGTTCGGGGGTGGTGAGCGAAGAATCTGCGGTTGCTCTTTGTAATTGATGGCAAGATCTTCAGACTCACTACACGAGCGGCGTTTGCGCAGTTGGAGTAATCAGGCATCTTCCTGCATACGGCGAGTCTCCATCGGTCTAGCTCCGCTAACAACGCTAACTCCGCAAGCACCGCTACAAGGAACCCATGAAACGTTCGACTCTCATCGCACTCAAGACGCTGGTTTGGATCGGTTGCCTGCTGCCCGCGGCATCGCTGCTTTTGAAAGCGGTGAACAATAACCTCGGCCCCGACCCAACGGCGGAGATCGCCTCCGTCACCGGCCTCTCGGCGCTGTGGATGCTGGCGGCAACGCTGGCAGTTTCGCCGGTGCGCGCGCTCTCACCGCGGCTCAGTTGGCTGGTAAAGTTCCGCCGGCTGCTTGGGCTGTTCGTGTTCTTCTACGCCTCGCTGCACATGCTTACGTGGCTTGGCCTGTATGCCGGCTTCGATCTGAACACGATCGAGACCGACATCGGGAAACGCCGCTTTATCATCATGGGCGTGAGCACCTATCTGCTGCTGCTGCCGCTGGCGCTTACCTCCACAACATGGGCCATTCGCAAGCTCGGCGGCAAAAACTGGAACCGGCTGCATACGCTTGTGTACGTGGCCGCGCTCACCGCCGCTGTGCACTACTGGTGGAAGGTAAAGACGGGCGTCACCACTCCTGCGCCGTACACGCTGGTGATTCTGCTGCTGCTTGCGGCGCGGCCGCTGCTGGCGTGGAACAGAAAGCGTAAGAAGCGCGCCGTTGCCGCCTGAGCACTTCCCCGTTTCTGAACGATCCCTTCGTGTGGTATCCCAGGTGCCCAACTGCGAGGCACCTGGGGCACCCACTCATAGCGGAAGAACTCGCACCCCCACGGGGCCCGGGCTGTCCGCCGGAGCTTTCCACTACGGCGTTTGAGCCTTGTCGGGGATAGTTCTGGCGAGCGAGAGATTTACATCTTCCATGTCGCCTGCGACTATCAGAGGTATCTCCTTATCCATATAAGTGCGCGCGGGGCTGGCCTGCGTGTCGCCGTCGGTCTTTTGATCCGCATCGGCCGCGCCGGATACTTCGACGATGTATTTGCCATCGGGAACAAACCCGAAAGCAAAACTTCCATCTTCGAGCAGCGATGTCTTGCGCGCTACCTCTCGATCGTCTGCGTAAAGCAATTGCACAGTGCCGCGCACAATTGGATGCGCGTCGACCACGGCGGTTACCGTTCCCGCCACTTTGCGCAATCCGGTGAGGGGAATAGCGATGTCTGTGCCGCCGACCGTCTCACCGGCCTGTACTTTGACCGTTGAGGCGTTCTTGCTGCGAAATGTGTTGCCCAGGCATACATGCGGCGCGGCATCCTCATCGTCGGCCGGCAGCAGGGCGCAGACTTTGTACTCTCCCGCTGGCAGATTGGCGATGCTGTAGCGGCCATGGCCGTCGCTGGTTGCCGCAATCTTCCAACCGCTGAACAGGGCGAGGCCTACGCCGGTCCAACCGTTTGTGGCCGTTTTGCGAAGCAGTTGGAAATGCATGCCAATGGCGGGACTGCTGTCGTCATAGGTGACGACTCCCGCAATCTCTGCAGCACGCGTTACACGAACCGTGACCTCAGAGGAACGCTGCGCGCCAACCGTCACCTCTACCAATTGATCTTTCCACTCGCGGATTGCCTCCCCAGTGCGCTGACGGTCGTTCTCAAAACTTTCGAGCTTGTCGAAATCGATGCCGCGCTCAGGATCGAGATAGCCTTCAAGCGTGGCGAAGGCATAATAGCGGCCAGGCTCGACGGCGTCCATTCTGAAACGGCCATCGAGATCGGTGGTGGTGCTTTCAAGAGCCGGCAATGGCCCATCCTCATGGTTCTTGCTGTCTTTTGCGGGAACGGCGGTGAGAGCTACGGTGGCAAAGCGCGCAGGCTTGCCCGTATCGTCGCAGAGGACGATTCCGGTGACCGTGCCTTTTGTGGGATCGGGCTTCTTGGGCAGGTTCTTGTTATCGCAGCCGAGCAAGCCAAGGCACACAGCACAACATAAGACTGGCAGAGAATGCAGAGTCTTCATAACCCGCTCCGGAGTAAATCAAGAGTCAGGGAATTGTAACGCTGCCTGGGCGACGGGGGCGTAGGATTTGCGGTGCATGGGCGTTGGGCCCAGGCGTCGCAGAGCCTCAAGGTGCTGAGGCGAGCCATAGCCTTTGTGGCGGGCGAGGCCGTAGCCGGGATAGACGGCATCCAGCTCGACCAGCAGGCGGTCGCGATAGACCTTGGCAAGCACGCTGGCGGCGGCGATGGAGAGGCTTTTGGAGTCGCCTTTGACGACGGGCTGCTGCGGGCAGTGCCAGTCGATGCGGTCGAGGCCGTCAATCAGTAAATAATCGGGGAGCAGATTGCCGGAGGGCGGATTGCCGGGCGGTTGCGAGAGCTGCTGGACGGCGAGACGCATGGCCATGAGCGATGCCTGGCGAATGTTGATGCGGTCGATGGTTTCGGCATCGACGGCGGCGATGGCGAAGGCCACGGCGTGGTTGCGGATCAGCACGTCAAACTGGTTGCGTTTATTCTCGGTGAGCTTTTTTGAGTCGGTGAGGCCGGGCAGCGAACAGTCTTGCGGAAGAATGACGGCGGCGGCGACGACCGGGCCGAAGATGGGACCGCGGCCCACTTCATCGAGACCGGCAATGCGGAGAGCGCCGAGTTTGCGCGCGGCTTGCTCGAGTGTGAATCCGCACGCGGGAGCTTTGGCCATGTACCAAGTATAAGAAGTCCGGCCGGCGAGCGATGGAAGGAGACCCGCAACACAAAAACAACCCCGGCCGAAACCGGGGCTGTGGTGACGCTTGAAGAGCGTGGAGTTAGATAGCCACTTACGCGCGAACCTTGCCGGTTACGCGGTCGACTTCCTTGAGGCGGGCAGCCTTGCCACGCAGGCCGCGAATGTAAAAGAGCTTGGCGCGGCGAACTCTGTAGCTGCGAACCTTCTCGATTTTGTCGACGACCTTGGAGTTGAAGGGAAAGATGCGCTCGACGCCCTGGCCAAAGCTCATCTTGCGGACGGTAAAGGTGCCCTGGGGGCCATTGTTGATGGCAATGACCAGGCCCTCAAAGGCCTGCAGGCGTTCTTTATCGCCTTCCTTGATTTTTACCTGGACGCGAATTTGGTCGCCGGGCACAAAGGTGGGCAGATCGGTGCGCTTAAGCTTGTCGGCCAAGCGCTGCATTACGGGATGTATTGACATGGCTTCTTCCTGCGGTTGAACTCAGAATTTCCAGTTTATCAGAGAAGCGGCCCCAGCCGCCACTTCTGAAGAAGTCTTTTCCCACGGTATATTTGCCTTATGGAAACCAGCCGTGAGTGTTTGCGACATGCCCTGGCCGCTTTGGCCTACCGTGCCACGCGCGCGCTTGAGAACGCGCCGGCGAATTTTGCTCACTTTGACGGAGCCGGCCGTGAGCCGATAAAGATAGTGGCCCACATGGGAGACCTGTTTGACTGGGCGCTCTCGACTGTGGAAGGACAACAGCGCTGGAATAACTCCAAGCCACTGGAGTGGGCCGAGGAGTTGCAGCGGTTTTATGCCGCGCTGGGCGCCTTTGACGCGTTTCTGGCATCGGATGCCGAACCGGCTGCGCCGTTGGAGCGTCTGCTGCAAGGGCCTGTGGCCGATGCGCTGACGCACGTTGGGCAGCTCGCCATGCTGCGTCGGCTGGCGGGATGCGCGGTGCACGGAGAGAACTTCTACGTGGCCGATATTGCGGTTGGACGGGTGGGGCCGGAGCAGGCCGCGCCGGTGAAGACGTTTTAGTTGCATCTATTCGTCGCCCACGTCTTCGAACGCGCAGCTGAGTTCGTGCTTTCCCAGGCGCCCAACCGCGAGGCGCCTGGGGCACCCATTTTCATTGCTTGATTGAGATTAGGGCTTGCTGTCTTGCGATCCCACCCATTCGCCAGAAAAAAGCGAATGGATGGGACATGGGGATGATGCAGGTTCACACGATCAGCGACCTAGTTGCGGTGGTCGTGGTCCCCCATCTGCCCATCCATCTGGCGCGAGATGCCGCGATCGTAGCCGCGCCTGTAGGCTTCGCGGTAATCGTTGCGCATGCCGCTCGGCACATGCGGGTGGCGGTACTCATCGCGGTTGTTCACGTTTGGCTGGCGATGATTGTCAAGGTCCTTGCGTGCGCCATCCATACCATCTTGAAAACCACGGCGCTGGATGTCGCTACCCATCCCAGGCCCCATGTCCATTCCCATGCCCGGCCCCATATCGGGTCCGCCATGGTCCTGGCCGCCCATCCGCTCTCCGGGCCCACCCATTGGCTGCTGATCGCCGCCCATGAAGTGCGAAATGCCTACCTGGTATCCGCGACGGAAGCCGTCGCGATACGCGTCCCGCTGTTCGCGAGGAATCCGCGGATTACGGTACTCGTCGCGGCTGTTTACGTCTGGATGACGATGATTGCCGAAGTCATTGCGCGCGGCTTCGATACCGTCGTGGAAGCCGTGGCGTTGAATCTCCTGCAATTCCTGCGGAGGCGTGTCCCAGCCGCCGTGGTCCTGGGCGTAGTTTGGGTTACCGGGTGCTTGAGACATGCCCGGCGCGCTGGCCATGCAGAGTCCTGTTGCTCCCAGGAAGAGGGAAAGTGCCGGTACTACCAGTCGAGTGAGAGTCATGATGTAAATCTCCTTTTCTTGCGGTTTCAAAGGCAAATCAGGATCGAGACCAGGAAAGATTACTGGACAGGCCGGGCGCAGAAATGGTCACTGTTGCTCAGCATCGGTTTTTGGGGGGCGGAGCTCCGGGGCGGCGCGCCCGACCCTACCGGAGCAGATCTTCGAGTGTGGCGCTAAGGGTGGTTTTGTCGTCGCGGTACTTGACGATGACGGCGGCGTAGAGGCTGAGGCCCCAAGCATCGGCGTTGGGGTGGGCTTTGCCTTTGGTGATGGCGCGCGCGCCGGGCACAACCACGGCATTCTCAGGGATGATGAGCGGCAGCTCTTCCGTCGCGCGCAGAACTTCGCCGGTAACCAGATTGAAGACAGGCGTGCCGCGGGTGAGGATGGTTCCTGCGGCAAGGACCGCGCCCTTGCGCACGATTGCGCCTTCGTACACTCCACAGTTGCCGCCCACCAGCACATCGTCCTCAATCACGACCGGGCTTGCGTTGATGGGCTCAAGCACGCCGCCGATTTGCGCTGCCGCGCTCAAGTGGACGCGCTTGCCGATCTGCGCGCAGGAGCCGACCAAAGCGTGCGAGTCAACCATTGTGCCCTCGTCAACGAAAGCGCCGGCGTTGATGTACATGGGCGGCATGCAGACAACGCCTTTGGCGACGTGAGCGCCGGCGCGGATGGAAGAGCCGCCGGGCACGACGCGGATGCCGTTTGCGGGGCGGAATAGCTGCACGGGATAGGTGTGCTTGTCGACAAACGAGAGTCCGTTGGAGGACTGGTCCTCAAGAACGCCGAGACGAAAGCCGAGCAGGATTCCCTGCTTGACCCACGGGTTGACGCGCCAGCCCGTGCGAGATTCGGTATCGGGCGAGGCGGCGCGCACTTCTCCGCTTTCAAGAGCGGCGCGGAGCGAGAGGAAGCTGGCCATAGCGGCGGGATCGGCTGCGGCGGCGGGGCCGGCGGCGAAGTGGGCCTCGATTGAGTTCTTGAGCTGGTCGATGGATTTGGAGGAATTGGACATGGTCTTGGGTTGGTTGCACTTTGAGTCTACCAACTTGAGGGCGGGGGTGAGCTGCCTTGATGGGAGCTGTGCATGCTTTCCCATATCTCAAAATCGAGATATGGCCCACCCGATTGCATGTGCGACGGACGCGCGGGAGTCGATCTCCTCAGGCGGCCTCGTAGGAGTAGGCGTGGTGGAGGTGATGTGCGGCGGAGATGGTTTGGAGGCGGAAGGAGTTGTTGCCGGTGGGGATCATGGCGACGGGGACCGGCGCACTACCCAGCGATTCGCGCAGGACCTTGGACTCGAGCCATGCGCTGAGGCGGGGGTCGCGGATATGCGGCTGGCCTGTCCAAAAGTCCGGATCGAGACCGCACTGAATCCGCAGATGGTCGAGTTGAAGCTCGATCACCGAGAGGCTTTTAGGAAAGTGTTTGCGAACGTTGTTGATGCCTACCTGCAATCCGGTGATTGCGCGGCCTTCATTTTGCGTTTGAACGACCATCGTGCACCTTGCATTCTTTCCACGACAAGACCAGAGTGTAGCCAGGTTGGGTAAAGGTGCAATGCCACGAAAGTTGAATTCCTGCAAGGGGTTCCCGATTTATTAACGGCTGCGATCGAATTCCGGAAACTGGAATCTAGCTGGGGACGGGTGCGGATTTCAGCTAATGGAACGGGACGGATTGGGCGGGTAGGCAGTGTATCAGGTCCGTATGCGATACTCGGGAGCAGATATGTATAAGCGGATCGTACTCAAGCTATCGGGAGAAGCGCTGGCAGGCGAGCGCGGATTTGGTCTAGACGCCCAGAAGGTCACTGAAACCACCGAAGAAATAGCCGAGATCCATGCCATGGGCGTGGAGATTGGCATGGTGGTGGGGGGCGGCAATTTCTTTCGTGGCATTGAAGGGCAAGCCAGAGAGATGGACCGGGTGAGCGCCGACAACATGGGCATGCTGGCTACGGTGATGAACGCCATTGCGCTGCAAGATGCGCTGGAAAAGCGCGGAGTGCAGTGCCGCGTGATGAGCGCCGTGTTCATGAACCAGCTTGCCGAGCCTTACATCAGGCGGCGCGCTGTGCGTCACCTTGAAAAAGGCAGGGTGGTGATTTTTGCCGCGGGCATCGGCAATCCGTTTTTCTCGTCGGACACCGCAGCCAGCCTGCGCGCCATGGAGATCAAGGCGGACGTGCTGCTGAAGGGCACCAAGGTCGAAGGCATCTACAACGCCGATCCCGTGCTGGTGAAAGACGCGGTAAAGTACGACGAGATCACCTACATGGAGATCCTGCGCCAGGGACTGAAGGTGATGGACCTGACGGCTGTGAGCCTGTGCAAGGACAACAACCTGCCGATGATCATCTTCAACATGAACCAGCCGGGCAACATCAAGCGGGTGGTGATGGGCGAGAAGGTGGGTTCGCTGGTGACGGCTTAGCAGCTTTTTTGCCGGAAGCTGCACACGGAGACGTCTAACTGCTAGTGGAGACAAGCAAGCCAGCGCCGTTGAAAGCACTCACAGGGCTTCGCTGCTTTGCGGCGATCAACATTGTGCTGTTCCATTTCTCAAACCCGCAATGGTTTGGGTTTATGGCGCCGGTGGTGAACGCCGGGTTTATCTCGGTGAGCTACTTCATTCTGCTGTCGGGGTTCGTGCTGGCTTACAACTACAGCGCGCGGGCCCAGAATGGGGAGCTGGACCGGAAGCGCTTTTGGGAGGCGCGGTTCACGCGCATCTATCCCATCTACCTGCTCAGCCTTCTGCTGAGCCTGGGACAGCTTAAAACCGAATACCCGACGCATACGCCGGCGATGTTCTGGACCGGCGTGGTGCTTACGCCTTTGCTGCTGCAGGGATGGATTCCAGCCATTGCCACGTTTTTGAATACGCCGGCGTGGACCATGTCGGCCGAGGCTTTCTACTACTTCATCTTTCCGTGGGTGGCGAAGTGGAAACCGCCGGCAAGCATGACCCGGCTCTTGTGGAAGATGGCCGGAGTGTGGGTGGTGGGCCTGGTCCCCGGCGCTCTGTACATGATCTTCAATCCCGACGGCATTCGAACGCCTGACCGCTGGAGCTATGGCATCTGGCTGTGGGCCCTGAAATACACGCCCTACGCGCACGTCTGCAGCTTTGTGTTTGGCGTGATGCTGGCCAGCCTGCATGGGATGATTCCGCGCACTCACCCGGTGCGCCTGTGGCTGGGACTGCTGGGGTTTGCTGGCATCTACGTGCTGGCATGCATGGGGCCGCTGGTTCCTTACGTGATAATTCACGATGGGCTGCTGATGCCGCTGTTCGCCTGCATCATTCTGGGGCTCGGTGGAGAGAACCTGCTGGCCTCGGCGCTGAGCATCCGGCCGCTGGTGTTTATCGGCGAGGCCAGCTACTGCCTGTACCTGCTGCACTTCAACCTGTGGTACATGGTGCATGGATCGCATGTGCTGGACTGGCTGGGGCTGATGCGCTTCGATCCGTGGATCAGCTACGTGCTGATGATCGCGATGGCGCTCTTGGCGCTGCACTTTGTGGAGAAGCCGGCGCAGCGGGTGCTGCGGGGCTGGCTGAATGTTTGGAGATAGCAGGTTAGCAAGTTAGCAAGTCAGCCGGTCAGCCGCTGTTTGCTGGCTGCGCAAAATGTCCAGGTAGGCACGAAGCGTCGGGGCACGGGCTTACAGCCGTGCCGCCCGCGAAGACAAAAAGATAGCGGGCTTTAGCCTCTGTCAGATTGCTTTGCTCGATTGAATGTGGGTCAGCTCATGTGCTATCCCACCCTTTCACGATAAGACTGTGAAAGGATGGGGCACCCAGATTCAATGCTTGATCGAGACAAAGGGCAACCAATATTTGAATGCTGCCGGGGCAGAACGCCCTGGCAGCACTTACAGACATTAGCCGTTGAGCAGGTCCTGCAGCTTGTTGAGCGTGCGGTGCAGGTCCTTGTCGGTGCGGCGCTGCTCCTCGATTTTTGAGATGGAGTGCATGACCGTGGTGTGGTGCTTGTTGCCGAACTGACGGCCGATCTCAGGCAGGCTGGCTTCAGTCATTCCCTTGGCCAGGTACATGGCGATCTGGCGGGGCACAACGACGTTGCGCGAGTTGTTCTTCTGCTTCAGGTCGCTGACTCTCATGCCGAAGTTTTCTGCCACGGCGCGCTGAATGGCCTCTATGGTGATCTTGCGCACCTGCATGTCAATGAACTGCTTGAGGCATTGCTGGGTTGAGGCCAGCGTGATCTCCATGTGGTTGTGGTGGCACCAGGCGATCAGGCGCACCAGCGCGCCCTCAAGCTCGCGCACGTTGGTGCGCACGTTGGAGGCAACGAACAGAGCCACATCGGTAGGCAGCTGCACCTGCTCGGTCTCAGCCTTCTTGAGCAGGATGGCAACCTTGGTTTCAAGATCGGGCGGCTGAATGTCGGCGATCAATCCCCACTCGAAGCGCGAGCGCAGCCGGTCTTCAATCTCCGCCAGTTCCTTGGGCGGACGGTCGGAGGCGATCACGATCTGCTTCATGCTCTCGTGCAGAGCGTTGAAGGTATGAAAGAACTCCTCCTGGGTACGCTCTTTTTGCGCGATGAACTGAATGTCGTCCACCAGCAGCACATCGACGGAGCGGAAGCGATCGCGGAAGCTGGTCATGCGATCGTTGCGCAGCGAGGTGATCATCTCGTTGGTAAATTTCTCAGCCGAGACGTAGCAGATGTTCGACGAGGGCTGACGGCGCTTTACCTCGTGGCCGATGGCGTGCATCAGGTGGGTTTTGCCCATGCCGACGCCGCCGTAGAGGAACAGCGGATTGTAGGCGCGCGAGGGCCGCTCGGCGACGGCGAGCGAGGCGGCGCGTGCGAACTGGTTGCCGTTGCCGATGACGAAGTTGTCAAACGTGTAGCGCGAGTTGAGCTGCGCGGCCGTGGACCAGTCAAAGCGGCTCTGCTCAGGCGAGCGGGCCGGAGCCGGCGGCGGCGCGGTGGGCGCGTGCGAGGGGACGGGGCCGAAGCCTCCGTCGCGGCGCTGCGGCGGAACCGAGGGATCTTCTTCCGCGGTGACAAAGCTCACGTCGTCCAGCTCGAGCGCCTGCAGATCGATGGCTTCCTGAATCAGGTCGCCGTACTTGTCGCCGATGTGCTGAAACTCCGGCGAGGGCACGCGCACGTAGAGCGTGCGGCCCGTGGTGTGGCTATAGCGCGTGGGCTTGAGCCAGGTCTCGAAAGACTGGCGGATCACTTTCTTTTCCAGGGCCGAGAGAATCTGAAGCCATGGATTAAGAGCGGAACTGGGAGAGGTTGCAAATGCCATCGAACAAATCCTTGCGCGCCCCGGCTGGAACATCGATCGGTTCAAATTGCGAATTTCAGGCAACGGCTCTCTCTCGACGGAAAAGCGATTTCTCCGCCTGAAATGACTGCCGACCAATTACCTGATTGCCGCTTGTCTGTCTCTGAAGATTACCTCGAGACGCGAACAGTGTGACCGTTCCGTGGACGCTGTTTAACTTTCCTGAACGGTCCCGATAGTAGCACATTTAGCGGTCATTGCAATCACTCTTTAACAGAAGTTTTCGAGCCCCTGAGTGAGTTGCACCATTGCTGGTGAAAGATGCAACTTATGTTACCAGAGTTACGGATGTGCGTTAATGCGCGCGCGTAACAAAACCATTTTCCGGTTACTTTTTTTCTGGATTAAATCACAATGCAAGAAAACTTTCGTTGCGACAGAGGCCGGCGAAGCCGATTTCGAGTGTGAACAGGCCCTGGTACAAAAGCGATGGCGGATGGATGGATGTTTCGGTTCGATGAAAATTCATGGTGCAGCGAGGTGCGGGTGCGTTGTTCCAACGTGAATGCGATCTGTGGCGCGGGGCGTCGCAGACCGAACCGACGGAATGGCGAGCGGGCGGGGCGAGGAGACAGGGCGCCCTGGAAAGCAGACCGGCTGGAGCCGGTGACCGGGCAAAGAAATGCGAAACTGGATTCCTGAGACAGGTTCAGATATACTCGAAAGTGCTCGAATAGCGAGAATTCTCTAGAGGAAACAGGAGCGCACTCCAATGCCCAAGCGCACATTTCAACCCAACCGCCGCTCGCGTGTGAAGACACACGGATTCAGGGCGCGCATGAAGACCAAGTCAGGCGCAGCCGTGCTGAGCCGCCGCCGCGCCATTGGCCGCAAGCGCGTAGCCGTAAGCGCCGGATACCGCGACTAATCAGTTCCCCACCGCTTCTCCCGCCTTTCTTGTTTGGCCCGGAATGAGCTGCCTTGAATGCGAATGAAAGCGCAGCCTTTCCGGATTGAACTCACGGCGCGAATGCCATGAATTCACCCCGACAGCCAGATCCCAGCAAGCCGATTGCGCGCCAGTCGATGACTGGCCTGCGTTTACGCAAGCACGCCGATTATCAGCGCGCTTACGCGGGCGCGCGCAAACGGCAATCGTCGTCGATGAGCTGGTTTCTGGCATCGCAGGCAGGCAGCCTGACGGCCACCGGGCCGCGCGTGGGGCTGACGGCCGGCAAGGTGCTGGGCAAAGCGCACGAGCGCAATCGCATCAAGCGCCGCATGCGCGAGGCGCTGCGCCGCCATGTGGACCTGCTGACGCCGGGGTTCGACCTGATCCTGCATCCGCGCCGCCAGGTGCTTGCACTGGAATTTACGAAACTGGAAGCCGAGGTTGTGCGTATTCTTGAACAGGCAAAATTGGAGGCGGCACGGGGCACGCAGATTTCCCGACCGCAGGCCGCAAAGCCCGCACAATGACGCGCATTCTGCTCGCGCTACTTGCTTTTTATCGCCGCTGGCTGTCGCCGGCCCTGCATACGCTGGGCACGGGAGGCTGCAAATACCTGCCCACCTGCTCGGAGTACGCCATGATCGCGATCCAGACGCATGGGCCACTGCGTGGCTCGGGGCTGGCGCTGTGGCGGCTGCTGCGCTGCCATCCGTTCACCCCCGGCGGGCTCGATCCGGTTCCTACGGCAACCGGCAAGCGCCACGCGGATCGCTGTGGAGAGCTGGATTCTTCTTCGACAAATAACGCGCAACCCTCTCCCCTTCACCACGAACCGTTACCATAGAAAGAGCGGTGGCTTTTGGGCCGCCGGTTCGATCTGACAGGACGTATCCTTTGCCCGAAATTCAGAATCCCAATCTCCAGGCGCAGGGCTCCGGCGGCAGCGGCGGCGGCGGCGATATGCGCTCGACAATTACGTTCACCATGCTGGCTTTGGCAGCGCTGCTCGGCTACCAGTATTTCTTTAAGCCCAATGCGCAACAGGCCCCGCAACAGCAGCAGGCGCAGCAGCAGCAAGCGCAGCAACAGCAGACGGCGGCCACGCAGCAGGCAACGGCCCCGACGGCGGCTATCGCGCAGGCTCAGCAAGCATCGGCAACACCGGTAATCGCCGCGCAGGTTGAGAGCGACATCACGGTGGAGAACGACCTGTTCAAGATCGTCTTTACCAATCGCGGCGCGCAGGTGAAGCACTGGATACTGAAGCAGTACAACGACACCGCGGGCAAGCCGCTCGATCTGGTGCAGCCGCAGACGTCGGAGAAATTCGGCTATCCGCTGGCGCTCTACACTTACGAGCCGCAGTTGACTTCGCAGTTGAACAACGCGCTCTATCAGGTGACGGTAGAGGGAGCGCAGCCGTCGGCCACGGGTCTGGTGGTGGCGCCGGCCGCAATCACCTATCACTACGCGGCCAACGGACTTGACGTGCAAAAGACCTTCCGCTTCGATTCCACCTACGTGGTGGGCATTGAGGCACAGGTCAAGCGCAATGGCGCGCCAGTGCGGTCGCTGGTGGAGTGGCCTTCGGCGCTGGGCGACATGGAAGAGTTCCTGCCGTCTTCGTCCACGCGGTCGACGATTAAGACCTCGGCAACCAGCTACTTCGCCTGGGCGCTGAACGGGAAGACCGATTCGACGATCGCCAAGAAGGTGAGCGGCAACGCCACGACCGATGCGCCGTACAGCTACGCGGCCGTGATGGATCTCTACTTTGCCGCGGCGTTTCTGCCGGACGATCCGGCGGGCACGACGGTGGTGACACTGCATAACGCCATCAACGTACCCAAGAACCTGAGCGATCCGAACAGCGAAAAGATTCCTGCGGACGTTGTGGGCGTTGCGGTTGGCGACCAGAGTGGCGACACGCATCTGCGCCTGTTTGCCGGCCCCAAGGCAACCGACATTCTCAAGTCGGTACACGCCATCGGCGCAGACGGCAAGGCGGACGGGCAGTCGCTCGAGCCGCTGATTCAGTTTGGATTCTGGACATTTATCGCCAAGCCGCTTTACATTGTGCTGCGCTTCCTGGTGATGCATGGAATCGGCAACTGGGGATGGGCCATCATCCTGTTCACGGTGGCCTTTACCGTGCTGCTGCTGCCCACGCGCTTCATGATGATGAAGTCGTCGCTGAAAATGATGCGCATTCAGCCCAGAATTGAAGCCATCAAGAAGCGCTACGAACACCTGAAGGTGAACGACCCCAAGCGCACCGAAATGAACACGGAGATGATGGCGCTCTACAAGACCGAGGGCGTGAACATGTACGGCGGCTGCCTTCCGCTGCTGGTGCAGATGCCGCTGTTCTTCGCCTACTTCCGCGTGCTGCAAAACGCCGTTGAGCTGCGCCAGGCGCACTGGTTCTGGCTCACCGATCTTTCCAATCCCGACCCCTTGCACATTCTGCCGGTGCTGATCATCATCACCATGTTCTTTACGCAGTACATTACGCCTTCGCCGGGCATGGACCCGGCACAGCGCCGCATGATGGCGTTCATGATGCCGATGATCTTCGGCTTCATGCTGTTGACGTACGCGTCGGGACTGTCGCTCTACTGGGGCACCAGCAACCTGATCAACCTGCTGCTGCAGATCGGCATCAACCGCTCGCATTATGGCAAGGAGATGCACGCGATCGCGGCCAAGCGAGCGGCCAAAAAAGCCGGGGGAAGCGGAAGGACCATTCAAGGACGGCGATAGCGCATTGAGCAATCGCGGTTTAGATTGCGGGATGATTCTGCTTTGAAAGATTCTCTGTTCAAGATCAAGCCGATTTTCCGTATGTGCATTGGATTTTCCGAGGCATGGGGGTCTTTCCCTCTGATGAGTTAGCCGACG
>Ga0302319_10012579_pt1 | contig 15940 bp, 22 predicted proteins | sample Bog_T0_2_FD_203319 | JGI IMG/M metagenome (GOLD analysis project Ga0302319, IMG submission 203319) | Peat permafrost microbial communities from Stordalen Mire near Abisko, Sweden - Bog_T0_2 | ecosystem: Environmental > Terrestrial > Soil > Wetlands > Peat | place: Sweden: Abisko, Stordalen Mire...
TGGTGGGGGAGCGTTGTTAAGAAGGTTAAATTTCGGGTTTATCCGTTACTTCTGGCATAGGGCGTCCAGCACGCCCGCCAGGCGTTGGGCCGCCAGGCGGGTCTTCTTTTGCAACGCCAGCAGGGCACCGATTTTTCCGGGGGACCGGGCGATGGCCAGGGCCAGCCGGCCAAAATCCAGGCTTTTGTCCGGCTTGGACAGGGCGTTGAAATCCAGCGGCAATTCCTCGTCCGCCGGATCCGAAATCGCGCGCAGAGTGATGCACGGAATATTGCGCTCCCGGCAAACGGCGTGGATGGCGGCCGATTCCATTTCCACCGCGTCGGCCCCGCTGGTGGCGCGCAATTGCTTTTTCTCAGCCACGGTGGTGGCAATGCGGTCGGCGCAGACAAACCTGGCCGGTTGGGCCCCGGCAGCGATCAGCGTTTCGGGGCTTGGTTCCGGTTCGGGCTGGGTGCCCAGTTCGAAGACCACATCGCCGATCTTCAAATCCGGGTTCAACCCCCCGGCAAAACCGCAGGTGAACACCAAATCCGGCGTGCAGGCCTGCAGGAAGCGGCGCACAGCTTGGCCGGCATTTTGCCGGCCCATGCCCACGATCAGCGTGACGATTCCCGGCTTGCGCGCTGCGACCGCATGAAATGGCGCGGCTTCCTCCTTGAGGGCAAAACAGACGAGGGTGGTCATTTGATCCCCGAGAGCCGTTCCTTCCAGATTTTATAAAGATCCACCGTCGCGCGGACATCGCGCAGGCAATACTCGGCAATCTCCCGGTATTTGCCCTCGGCCATCAGATCCTTCACGTCCATGCCGGTCACCCCATGGCTCTTGGGCGATTCAATGCCAAAGGCTTTGCAGTAAAAATCCAGGTTGAACCGCCGGGCCGCGCCATCGCGTCCGCTGACGCTGTAAAAGGTCATTTGTTCGGCCAGATCGCAATGCGGGTCGGTGGCGTAACGATAGCCGAGCCAGTTTTTTTTGGTGATGGGCACGTTGAGCAGCGCGGAACGCAGGTAGATGAAGGGCACGTCAAAGCCGCGCCCATTGAAGGTCACAATGTTGTCGTAATGCTTGGCCACGTCCCAGAAGGCGGTCAGCAGTTCGCTTTCGTCGGCGCAGGCCACGAATTCCACGGGGCCGGCCTCGGCGGCGTCCTCGAAATCCTCGGCGAGATACTGCACCTGGCCGCGCCCGGTTTCGGCGTTGAGCATGGCGATGCAGACCACCTGGGAGGTGAACGGCCACAGGCTCATGAACCGGGTGATTTCCTCGCGCTTGGCTGCCTTGGCCAAGACATCCTCGATTTTCCCGGTGTCGCGAAAGAGATATTCCTGCTGGGCCTCGTCGAATTGTTCGAGGGGCAGCGCCGAGGTTTCAATGTCAAAAACAAGTGTGGCCATGCAAGGTTTTGGTTCGCGGGAAAGTTTAAGGCCACGGGCAAACCTTCCGCAAACACCAAAATGGGGAATCGCTTTCGCCATTCGCCCCGCCCCCGCCGTCGTCCGGAGTCGGGCAGGCCATTCTATCAGGCTGGCTCGCTCGCCTGCGTGCCGTTGCCTTCCACCGCAAAGAATGATACTGTGCTGGCATGAAATTGACGGCGATTATTTATCCTGATTCGGAAACGGATTTGCTGGTGGCCGAGTGTCCCGAAATCGGCACGGCCAGCCAAGGCCACACCGAGGCGGAGGCGCTTGCCAACTTGCAAGAGGCCACCGATCTTTACCTTGAATCATTTCCGCAAGCCGTCAGGAAACCGGCGGCGATCCACACTTTTGAATTAGCGCATGGCTAAACTGCCCATCGTGTCCGGCACGGAGGCGGTGAAGGCTTTGAAACAACTCGGATTTTTCGTTGACCGCCAGGGGGGCAGCCATGTGGTCCTCAAAAAAAACACACCCGAAGGCGAGCGCGGTTGCGTCATCCCCATGCACCGGGAAGTTGCCCTTGGCACGCTGCGGAGCGCGTTGAAAATGGCGGGCGTCACGCCGGAAGAATTTTCCGACGCCTTGTAATGGCGCTCGAAAGCAAATTTCCGTCGGAGAGGAGAAGTTTTATGAGGAAGTAGCGCGTGAGCTGCAAGCCAAGCCAATGATTCCCGGACTGTGGACAAAGGCTTTTGCCGAAATGGGTGGTGATGATGCCAAAGCACGGGCGGCAGACTGCGGTTTTGCGCGCTTCGGTTACGCGCGCAAGCTGGCTGGGCCTACGCTTCAAGACCGCAGACTGCCTCCGGGCAGGTTGCCTGACACTGACGCCGCCAATTCCCGCCGTTTCCATTCCGCTCCATTGCAGAGCCCCCGCAACGAGGGGATGGCTCCCCTCGTTGCGGAGATCTGTCTGAAATTACTGCAATTTGGCCAGCGTGGCCTTGATGGCGTCGAAGCTGGGCAATTCTTTCGGGGTGGCGGTCTTTTCGCTGTATTGCACCACGCCTTGCTTATCAATCACAAACGCGGCGCGAGCGGAGGTGTCGCCGATGCCGGCCAGCATGGGGAACAGCACGTCATACGCCTGCGTGACCGTTTTGTTGAGGTCGCTGGCGAGGGTGATGCCGATCTTTTCCTTCTGCGCCCAGGCCGCCTGCGCAAAGGGGCTGTCCACGCTGATGCCGATGACGTCGGCGTTCAAGCTGGAATAAGCGCCAAGGCCGGAGGTGATGTCGCACATTTCTGCGGTGCAGACGCCGGTGAACGCCAGGGGGAAGAACAGCAACACGGTGTTTTTCTTGCCGAAGTTGTTGCTTAATTTGACTTCCAAATCCGCCGGGGTTTTGGATTTAAGGGTGAAATCAGGGGCTTTGGAGCCGACAGGAATTGCCATAGGTTGTATTGTGTTGTTGGTTAAATGACGCCGTCCGCACCAAAAATAGCCGTTGTGGCGGGCTTGTCAAATTTTTTGCCCCGGGCAATCCGGCTTGCCAAAATCAAATCCCAGCGGATAATTGAGCATATATGAGCGCGCAGGAAACTTTAATCGAAGAAATCAAGCGCCAGCCTGAAATTGTGGCGCGTGAAATCTTGCACTACCTAAAATTCCTCGAATGCCAGCGCCAGATGGAATCGCCGATGGCCAACCTCGTTGCGGATACCTGGGAAGAACTGGGACCGGCCCCGGATGTGGACTATGACAAACTTTAACCGTGGCGATGTGGTCTTGGTGGACTTGGGCTTAGCGGCCAAGGTGCGCCCGTGCGAGGTGGTTTCCGTTGGCCAGCCTGACCGTGAGCGTAACATGTCCGTGGTGGTGCCGATGACGACGGAAATTCGGGGCGGCGAATCTGAAATTTGCTTTCCAAAACCAGCTTGGCTCCGGCAGGAATCGGTTGTGAACGTGCTGGGCATTGCCGGGGTGGACAATGTAAAAATAGAGCGACGCCTTTCGGCCTTTCCTGCGGACAAAATGGTGGAGATTGATTCTGTGTTAAAACGGTTGCTGGGATTGTAGAGGGTGCAGGGGTTGCAACGAGACCATCTGCGTTCCCACATTAAAAAGTTAAAAACCGATCCGGGCCACAGCCGCCAAGGAGGCGGGACAGGGGATGTCCACTGAAGAAACGGCTGTGCGCCCGGATCAAATTCAAATAGCGGCTTGAAACTGCCTCGGGAATGGTCGCGAAACCTATCGCGCTGGCCTCACCCGTGTTACACTCTTTTCAAAGCCCTGAGCCCTTAGCTCATGGAGACAGTATTCTACAGGTGAGGAATCTCAGCCAACCAGATTTAGCCAAATCTTAGACAAATATTGTCATTTGCCCGGCGGGCAGGATCACCAGGCCGCCAGCACCTCGGCGGCGTGGTCCTCCGGCTTTACCTGCGGCCAGATTTTCTGGATGCGTCCGTCCGGCCCGATCAGAAAGGTGACGCGGTAAATGCCTTCATATTTCCGGCCCATGAAGGTTTTCCCGCCCCAGACGCCGTAAGCGTTGACTATCTTTTTGTCCTCGTCGGCCAGCAAGGGAAAGGACAATTGGTGTTTCGCGACGAACTGGTCATGGGATTTCACGGAGTCGGTGCTGACGCCCAGGATGACCGCCCCCTTTTTCTTGAAGGCGGCAAAGTGGTCGCGAAACGCGCAGGCCTCCTTGGTGCAGCCCGAAGTGTTGTCCTTGGGATAAAAATAGAGGATCACGTGCTGGCCGCGAAAGTCGGCCAGCGAAACGTGTCCGCCCCCGCTGGTGGCGGCGGAAAAGTCCGGGGCGGGATCGCCCGCCTTTAATTTGAGTTCAATGGTTTTGGCCATGTCTTTAGCCACAGATTATGCCGGCCGGTCAGAACTTGAAACCATTTTCGGACGGCCACTTTTTATGTCCATTCGCCGTGGCTGGACTTTTTCCATAAAAAAACACCTTGAACAGCCTGGGTCCAAGGTCCCCGGTCTGGCTAAAACCAAAAAGGTCAATCCGCATGCCGCCAGGCAAGGGATTGACCCGCCTGGCCGCATCAGGTATCAACAGCGGAGGATTTATGGGAATGGCAATGACAAATGAGCCGGCTGGTTCCGACGAGCAACTTCGCAAGGGTTTGCTGGAGGTTTTAAGCGCCTGTCCGACGGAGGCCTGCAACCCGACCGACTGCCCGCTTTATCAGCTGCGGCAGATGGAATACGAGCGCCGCCTGCAATGGCTCAATGCGCTGAGCCGGTCTGACCTGGAATACCTTGCCGCCTACCATTATGTCTGCATGAAACTGAAGGCCGGCGACCGCCCCGCGCATCCATAATTGTTAGCATAAAATAACCGGCGGCCCGGAATGCCGCGCCCGAAAAACGGCTGGTTCAGGGAGATGCGGCCCGCGCCCGGATATTTCACAGCCATTGGGAAAGAGTCGCGAAAAACCCTATGAAAAGAGGGGCGCAAACACGTGCGAATGCGTGGTTGAAACGACACGGCACGCAGGTTTGGAAACCTGCGAGCCGAAGCTCGGCTTGCCAACCGCAGGCGGGGAAGCCTGCGCTACGACGTTGGGATGCCGCTGTGTCAGCAGAAGAATGGTTGCGCGCTTACAGCGCTTGATGGCAATTATGGCATCAAACCCCAGGGCGTTGCCCTAGGCTGTCCTGTGGCGGTCTTTCAGGCCTGCTCTTTGCGGCGTCATTCTGGATGAAGAAAGCCATGGGTTTTCCGTTGACGGAACGGCTCAGGTGTTGCGATACGGCAGGCTGGTAAGCCTGCGCTACAAGGGTTGGCCATGGTTTTGCCGGTTTCACTGTGAAATATCCGGGTTAGGGCTAGCACGGGCTAGCACGAATAGAGTGACAGGGTCGTTTTTGGTCGGCGGCGGCTGGGCGGGCTTGGCCGCCTATTTCCTGGCTGAGGCTTTGGGCGTGCGCGGCAAAATCCTGGAGTGCGATTTTGGCCGAACAGAGCGGGCCGCGCAGTTTATCATTGGGACCAGCCAGATTGATTCGATCCCGATTCCCGGGAGAGGTCTGATTTTGGCATCTTCCCGAACTTCTCCGAGTAAACATGAAAGGACAGGTAGCAGATATCCTCACATTCAACATCCATTTGCGCCCGCTCGGGAGTGGCGTTGACGGCATTGTAATAGTCACGTCCGGCGGCAACGATGAACCCTCGCGCGTAGAGGAATCCGTCATCCGATCCGTCGGTGTGCTCCTGAATTTCAGCCCGGTCAATCTCCCAAAGTTTCCGCTCTAAAATGCGGTCAAACGCGAGCAAATCGTTTTGATTGAGTTCCTGCAGGCGGTCCCGAAGCGCGGGAATAACCTGGTCCAACGCATCGGCGAGTTCGGTGAGTTGATCGTCGGGAAGCTGGCCCGCGGCCAAGGCCTTGCGTTCGTCGCTCCAGCCTCCGGTGGAAGCCCAAGCGTCTTCGATCATTTGCCAGAAGCGGGTCTCGTCCATGGGTTTGAAGGATTTGGTGGTCACTCTTCGTCAAACTTGCGTTTGACCAGGGCTTCCAGTTCGCTGATGGCGATGGAGGCGTCGGCTCCCTTGACGTGGAGGGTGACTTTGCTGCCGGGGCCGGCGGCGAGCATCATGAGGCCCATGATGCTTTTGCCGTTGATTTTTTCGCCGTCTTTTTCCACAAAGATGTCGCACCCGAAGCGGGTGGCCACCTTGACAAACATGGCGGCGGGCCGGGCATGGATGCCCGACTTGTTGGCGATGGTGAGTTCTTTGGTGAGGAACTCGCTGGCGTCACTTTTTTTGGCGCTCATCAGATGAGTGAAGAATTTAAATGGGGTGGATTGGTTTCGCCACCATTATTTATGGTGACAATGGTGACACCGGTGGGGCCGGCGCCCCCGGAGCGGGGGAGGCTTTCGCGGCCATCTGGGCCAGCAAGCGCTTGTTGAGTTCCTCGGCGGCGTTGTAGCCGGATTTGCGGAGTTTGGTCTGGAAGGCGGCCACCTCGATCAACCGGGCGATGTCGCGGCCGGGGCGCACGGGAATGGTGACGTGCGGAATGTCCACGCCGAGCACCTGGACGAATTCCTGTTCCATGCCCAGCCGGTCCACGTCCTTGACCTCCTCCCAGGGGCGGAGGGTGATGATCAAATCGAGGCTCTTTTCTTTGCGGATGGCCTTGACGCCAAACATGTAGGCGACGTTGATGATGCCAATGCCGCGCACTTCCATGTGGTCGCGGGTGAGTTCGGCGCTGGTACACAGGACTTCCCGCCCATCCACGAGGGTGCATTTGACGACGTCGTCGGCGACCAGGCTGTAGCCGCGCTCAATGAGGGCGAGGACGGCCTCGCTTTTGCCGATGCCGCTTTCGCCGCGCACAATGGCGCCGACGCCCAGAATGTCGATCATGCTGCCCAGTTCGGTGGCGCGGGGGGCGAACATCATTTCCAGCGCGAGGGTGGCCTGGTTGATGAACTTCATGGTGACCTGGGGCGTTTGAAACACGGGCACGCCGGTCTGGCTGGCGGCGGCCATGAACTGGCGGTCCGGCCGGAGATTGCGGCTCAAGACGAAGCAGGGGATTTTGTAGGCAAACAGGTAGGCATAGCGCGCCTCGCGTTCGCGCTCGGGCAGTTCGCGCAGGTAAAACACCTCGGCATGGCCCATGACCTGCATGCGTTTGTAGGCGAAATAACGGGTGAAACCGCTCAGGGCCAGGCCGGGCCGGTTGACGGTGGGTTCGCGGATGATGCGTTTCAGGTTGCAGTCCTCCGAGAGGAGCTTCATCTGGAGCGGCGCGGCGTGTTCTTTGAAGAACTGCTCGACCGTGAGGGAGGGGCGTTCCATAATTCAGAGGTTAAACTCGGGGCCAAGGTAGATTTCCCGGGCCCGGGGATCGGTGATCATGCTGGGGCCGTCGCCCTCATAAATCACCTTGCCCTTGTGGATGAGATAGGCGCGGTCCACGAGCTTGAGGGTTTCCCGGGCGTCATGGTCGGTGATCAACACGCCGAGCCCGCGCTCCTTGAGGCGGCGGATGATTTTGCCCACCTCGAATTTGGCGATGGGGTCTATGTTGGCAAACGGCTCGTCGAGCAGCAGCAGCTTGGGGCTGGTCACCAGGGCGCGGGTGATTTCGAGCCGCCGTTTTTCACCGCCGCTCAACTGATACGCCTTGCTCTTGCGCACGGGCGTGAGGTCGAGTTCTTCCAGCATGTACTGGAGGCGGAGCGCGCGTTCGTCGCGCCCCAAGCGGCAGGTCTCAAGAATGGCCAGGATGTTTTCCTCAACCGTTAGCTTGCGAAATAACGAAGGTTCCTGGGTCAGGTAGCCAATGCCCAAGCGCGCGCGCAGGTGCATGGGCAACCGGGTGATGGGCTGCCCTTGGAAGATCACCTGTCCCGCGTCGGGGCGCACCACGCCCACAACTATGTTGAAGGTGGTGGTCTTGCCCGCGCCGTTGGGGCCGAGCAAACACACGATTTCGCCAGCGTTGACGTGGATGGAAACGCGGTTGACCACCTGTCGGCCCTGGTATTCCTTGGCCAGATTTTCCGTCTGCAGCAACGATTCCACGCCGGCGGCAGCAACGCTGTCCTCGCGTGTCAATTCAGGTTGGGGGAGATCGCTCACGAACAAAAAATGGATTGGTGGATTGGTGGATTATTGGATTGAGTTGCGGCGGGTGGGATCATCCCGAAAACCGAAGTTGGGACCTGGAAACTTGGGAATGGACTAACAGCCGGTTGATGAATTCGAAAAACGCCGTGTGAGGGCACACGGCCTGCAGAATTATCACGAAAATCAGCGGTTTCTGCAGGCCGGGGGCCCTCACCGGGCGCGGTTTTCAAGAGGCTGCTGATCGGTAACGGGTTTGGAATGCGACGATGGGGACCATTTGCACGGTCTGGTTGCAGGCGCGGCGTACACGGAGTGACGCGCCATACCACGATGGGCTCGCGACAAGGCGTTTCGATTTCACGGCCCACTTCGTTTTGGGGAATCATAAATGGTTCGGGGAATCGTTGGTGTCGCCTTCGGCATGGCGCATCCGGAAATGGATCTGCACGTTGCTGTCAATCTTGAAACTATTGTTGGCCACATCCCAGACCAGGGGTTCGCCCGTCATCCAGCCTTGCGCCATGGTGTTGGTGGCGTGGCCGGTAAAGGTGAAGGTTTCGTTGGTGATGCCCTCCACCACGCTGTAATTGTAAATGCCCTGGTCGGCGGTGAGATGGTTGGTCTCATGGTCTTTGTTGACATACTCCACCACGAGATTGCTTTCGGCCACGGCATTGGTGGGGTGATTGTCGGCGGCCCCGAGGGGCGGGAGGTGGAGGGTCAGCCGCTGGCAGGTCAGCCAGCCCTGCGGACTCGTCAACCGCACGTTCTTGCCCGCATTGCTGGTGAAGGTGAAGAGTTCGTTGGTGGTGCCATGCGCGACGGTGTGGTCGTAAACGCCCTGGTCCGCCGCGAGGCGGTTGGTGCCACCTTTGCTGTCAAAGAAGAGCACGACGAGGTTGGTCTCGGCGATGGCGTTGGTGGGATGATGGTCGGCGGCGGTTTCGGGCGGGAAATTGAAGGTGAGCCGGCCGCACATCAGTTGCCCCCGCGCGTTGGTGACACAAACCTGGTCGGAAAAAACCACTTGCTGGGAGTTGCCAAAGCCATGTTGGGACCGGACGCCGATGTCTTTTTGCGACAAAATCTGCAGCATCGGGCCGGTCTGCGCGCACAGGAGCCCGGGCAGGCCGGCAACCAGCAGGGTACACAGGATTGTTTTCATCGAATGAGCTGGTTGGTTCCAGGTTGGATCAGGGCGTGAACATTATTGGAAATGTAGAGGTAGTTGCTGGCTTGCTGCCATAAAAAACCGTCGCCTTCCAAGTGGACGACCCCGCCCTGCAATTGGGCGGACAGGTGGCCGGCGGAACTGATCTGGGTGTCCTTCGGCGAATAAATGCACTGCGGCGCCTCCACCACGGTGAGCAGTTTGCCGGCGAGGTTGTAGCTCTCGATCCGGATGTTTTTCACATCGTAGGTGGCTTCCGGCAGCGCGGTCATCTCGGAGCCGGTCACGCGGTATTTGACGAGCTGCTCATGCGGCGGGTCAAAATAGGTCACGGCGGAAAGATCGCTGGCCGTGCCTTTGAGGGGAATGGATTGCAATTGGGAATTGACCCGGGCGGGCCCGAGCAGCCAGGCCAGGACGGCCAGGGCGACGATTTTGTGGGCGGAACGCTTCATGCCGCATACTGTTTTAAAACCGGAGCCCACTTGCCCTGCGCTTGGAGGATCAATTCCAGGGTCTCGCGCACGGCCCCGCGCCCGCCGTCGGCCCGCGTGATCCAATGGGCGGCCGCGCGGGCTTCGGCCACGCCGTCGCCCACGGCCACGGCGAGTCCGGCGCGCGTCAATGGTCCCAAGTCAATAATATCATCTCCGACAAAACAAAGGTCGCTCCAGTTCAATTTTTCCTGCGCGAGCAACTGCTCGATGGCGGCGGTTTTGCTGGTGTGATCCCCTTGCTGCACGAGGAAATCCACTTTCAATTCCTCCGCGCGGAGCTTGGTGGCGAGGGAGGGGCGCGCGGACACCCAGCCGACTTTCAAGCCCGCCCGCCGGGCCACGACGATGCCCAGGCCGTCGCGGATGTTGAACCGCTTGAACTCGCGCTCGCCGCCGATGAAAATGGAGCCATCGGTCAACACGCCGTCCACGTCGCAGAGGAACAGTTTGACGCGTTTGAGCCGGGTGCGCAGGGCCGGGGAAATTTTGGCAGGCATGTTCAGGGCAGAAGCCGGGAGTTAGAAGTCAGGAGATAGAATGGTGGCGCAGGAGAGTTCTGGTCAAGGCGGGGAAATGCCCGGATTGGCAACAGGTTGGAAACGCGCGGCCGGGTAAATTTCGAACACGCCAGTTGCAGGCGCGGCGCGCACGGAGTGACGCGCCCCACGGCGCTGGGCTCATGACGAGCCCTTTCGATTTGATGCCCGCTTCGGAGTTCGGCATGGCGGGAACTGCCCAAGGGTTGCGATCCGGCAGGCGGGGAAGCCTGCGCCACGACGGGGGGCAATGTTTTGGCCGATTTCACCATGAAATACCGGGGTTAATGCACGGCGGCAAACACCTTGAGCAAGGCCTTCAGCGTGGCTTTCATGTCGCGCAGGGGAACCATGTTGGGCCCGTCGCTGAGGGCCTGGTCGGGCTGGGGATGGGTCTCAATGAAGAGGCCGTTGGCCCCGGCCGCGAGGGCGGCCCGGGCGAGCACGGGGGCGAACTCCCGCTGGCCGGCCGACTTGTCGCCGCCGCCGCCGGGCAATTGCACCGAATGCGTGGCGTCGAACACGACGGGAAAGCCAAACGCCTGCATGATGGGAATGGAGCGCATGTCGGCCACGAGATTGTTGTAGCCGAACGTGGTGCCGCGCTCGGTGAGCAGCAGGTAACGGCCGCCGGCCAGGCGCGCCTTTTCCGCCACGCGGCCCATTTCGGCCGGGGACAGGAACTGGCCCTTTTTCAAATTCACGATTTTGCCGGTGGCGGCGGCGGCATCAATCAGATCTGTCTGGCGGCAGAGGAAGGCGGGGATTTGGAGGACGTCCACCACCGCGCCGGCGGCGGCGGCCTGGGCCTCGGTATGCACATCGGTGACGATGGGCACGCCGAATTCCTCGCGGATGCGGGCGAGAATCTCGAGCCCGGCCTCCAGGCCGGGCCCGCGGAACGCCTTGCCGGAGGTGCGGTTGGCCTTGTCGAAGCTGGCCTTGAAAACGTAAAAGATGCCCAGTTCGCGGCAGGTCTTGTTCAGCGATGCGGCGACCTGGCGGCAGAGCTTTTCATTTTCAATGACGCACGGCCCGGCGAGCAAAAACAGGCGGTCCGGCGCGTTCAGGTTTTTCCAGATGGCGGCGGGGGTAAACACGGGCATTTAAATGATCGTCCCGTGGGGAATCACGGCATCCTTGGGGATGATCACAATGCCGTCGCGGATGAAATAGCGTTCGTGGTCGAGGTTTTCCGGCTTGCCGGCGGGGGAGATGATCACGTTGTTGCCGATGCGGGCGTTTTTGTCGATGATGGCGTTCTCAATCTTGCAGTGGGCGCCGATGCCCACGCGCGGCTGGCCGCTGCTCTCGTGGCGCTCGACGGATTCGAGGGATTCGTAATAGTCGCTGCCGAGGATGACGGTGCGGTTCAATTCCGTGCCTTCGCCAATGATGGTGCGCAAGCCGACGATGGTGTTGCTGATGCGGGCGCGGTTGATGATGCAGCCGTCGGAGATCAGGGCGTGCTCCACCTGGGCGCCGTTGATCTTGGAGCCGGGCAGATAGCGCGGGCGCGAGAAGATCGGGGCGCTCATGTCAAAGAAGTTGAACCGCGGGAGCTCGCTGACGAGGTCGAGGTTGGCCTCAAAAAACGAGCGGATGGTGCCGATGTCCTCCCAGTAGCCCTGATGCGCGTAGGAGAAGACGCGGTGGGTGTTGATGGCGTGCGGAATGATGTGCTTGCCGAAGTCGGACAGCGGATTGTCCAGGAGGTCGCGGATGATGCCGCGGTTGAAAACATAAATGCCCATCGAGGCAAAGAAGGATTCCTGCCCCTCGGGGAGGCCCAATTGGGCGGCCATGCGCGGGGTGATCCGCAGCGAATCCAGGGTGGCTTCGTCCTTGGGTTTTTCCAGGAAGCGGGTGATGCGCCGGTCGTCGCCGGTTTGCAGCAACCCGCAGGCCTTGGCCTCGAGGCGGCCCACGGGCAGGGCGGCGATGGTGATGTCGGCCCCGGTCTCGCGGTGCTGCTCGATCATGTCCTGGAAATCCATGCGGTACAACTGGTCGCCGCTCAGGATCAGGAGGTAGTCGAAATCGTGGTTCATGAAGTGAACCAGGTTCTTGCGCACCGCGTCGGCCGTGCCTTCATACCACGAGGTGTTGTTGAAGGTTTGCTGGGCGGCGAGGATTTCCACGAAGCCGGCGGAAAACTGGTCGAACTTGTAGGTGCGCGAAATGTGGCTGTGGAGCGAGGTGGAATTGAACTGCGTCAGGATGTAGATGCGGCGGAACCGCGAGTTGATGCAGTTGGAGATGGGGATGTCCACGATGCGGTACTTGCCCGCGAGCGGCACCGCCGGCTTGGCCCGGTCCTTGGTGAGCGGAAACAGGCGCGTGCCCTGTCCGCCGCCCATGATGACGCACAGGACTTTGCTGATATTGAGAGATTGGCGACCCGTTTGTGACATAAAGATAATAAGGTTGGAAAAACATTAACGCCGATACCGGGGCCGGGCAAGCCGCAGTTTGCGGAATCGGGAAATAAATTTCGGGGGAAAAAGGGGGCCCGCGCAGGAAACTGTTTTGCGGGCGCGGCCGGTTTTGCTAGGCTTCGGGCATGCGCAAGCTGATTATTTTTTGCTGTCTGGCCCTGGCGTGGCCCGTGGCCGCCGCGGAGCTGGACTTTAATTTTGGCGAACTGGCCGCCAGCGGCGCGCTGACGAATTTTCACGCGGAACTGCTCGGCGGCGGCGGGCCGGTGGCCTGGCAGGTGCTCCCGGGCCTGGCCCCCTCCGCTTTTGCCTCCCTGGCGAACCCCGCCCAGAACGCCGGCGGCGGCAGCGCCCTGGCCCAAACCAGCCAGGACCCCACGGATGAGCGCTTTCCGATGTTCATCTACGACGGTCTCAAATTCCGCAATTTCCGCTTTGCCACCCAGTTTAAAATCGTCAGCGGCGTCACCGAGCAAATGGCGGGCCTGGTGTTCCGCTTCCAGAACACCTCCAATTTTTACGTGGTTCGCGTCAGCGGCCTGGGCAAAAACGTGCGCTTTTACAAGGTGGTCAACGGCCAGCGCTCGGACCCCATCGGGCCCACCTGCGAGCTGGCGCCCGGCTGGCATGAGCTCGCCGTGCGCTGTGAGGGCAACCAGATCAACCTCTGGCTGGATCGCCGCCCCGTGATGCCCGCGCTCGGCGACAGCACCTTTGACGAGGGGAAAATCGGGTTTTGGACCAAATCCGACGCGGTGAGTTATTTTGCCAATGCCACGGTGGAATACACCCCGATCGTGCCGGCGGCGCAAACGCTGGTGGACACCGTTTTACGCCAGCAACCGCGCATTCTGGGCCTGCGGATTTACACGCGGGGGACCAATGACACCACCCGGGTGCTGGCCAGCAAGGACCCGTCCGAACTGGGGCTGCCCGGCACGGAGGCCGAACTGGCGGCCATCCGCGACGGCTCGGTTTCCTTCGGGCGCGACTCCGGCATTGTGCTCATCACCATGCCCCTCCACGACCGCAATGGCGATTTCATTGCCGCGGTGCGTTTCAAGTTGAAGAGCTTCCTGGGGGAGACCGAGAAGAATGCCGTGATGCGCGCGATGATGCTTTTGAAGACCATGCAGGAGTCGGGGCTTTCGGCTGCTGACCTTGAAAAATGATGCGTGATGCGTGATGCGTGATGCGTGATGCGTGATGCGTGATGCGTGATGCGTGATGCGTGATGCGTGATGCGTGATGCGTGATGCGTGATGCGTCCCGGGCGCGATCGCCGAAGGTATTACGTATTACGTATCACGTATCACGTATCACGTATCACATCGTTATTTCTTGGCGGGCACCGCAGGAGCTGGCGTGGGGGCCATGACGGCATCCGGCATCTTGATCGTCGGGAGTTCATCGGGCTTGGGGCGGCGCACGCCCCCCGCCACCGAAATGCTGCCGTTGCTGGGATCCAGACTCAGATGCGGCCGCGAATTGAAATTGTCATAGGTCTCGCGCTGCAGGACCTCGCCGTCCGGGTTGAGCATCACATAGCTAAACGACTGGGCACCGGTCTGCCACAACACGTGCAACCGGTTCCGGAGGTCCACCATCTCCTCGGGGGAATTGAAGGCCACCAGGGGCCCCAACTCGGCCACTTTCAGGACTTGCGAGCCGCCGGCGCTGCTCACCTCCGCGTACAGGCGCAACTGCTCCTTCAAATAGTTGGCCTTGAGCAGGGAAAACCGGCGCGGCTCCGGCGCGAGTTTGTCCGGCGTGATCACGCCAAAATCCTGCGCCCATAATTCCGCGCCATGAATGACATCAAAATGAATCGGCGCGCTATTGACGATCAGCCCCCACTCCTTGATGCGCAGGGTGGCGGTGATTTTGTAGCGGCCGGGCCGGCCCATTTGGAAATAGGGCTGCAAATTGACGTGCAGCGTCCCCATCTGGGAGGATTCCAAGTCAAAGGGATTCAGCACCGGCACGTCGCCATTTTTGATCACGATGAAATTGTCCGTGGACTCCACGTTAAAGGTCAGCCAGTCCGGCGTGGCCCCCAAATGCAACGGCTGCCCCGAGCGATTGGTGATTTTCACCGCCAGCGGCTCCGCTTCATTGGACAAGTACTGGTCCTGATCCGAGACCAACTCCAGGCTCACCTGCGCCGAAACGCGAGCCGCCGCAGCCAAGGTCATGACCAAAACAATAAATGTTCTCATTTGATGAATAATGGACAGCTTAGACCCTCCCGCGTTCGAGGCAACTGCAAAACGCGGTTCCGCTGTTCCAGCAGGGGTGGTGGGGTGCATCTGGACACTGTCCTTGCGGAGAGAAAATGGGGAGGCTTCTGGGTATAACCACCCTCACCCTTGAATCCCCTGCCCATGAACCGGAAGTTGGACCAGGGGAAGCCCGCCCTCACCCCGGCCCTCTCCCTCCGGGGAGCCCTGTTGAGGGGGAGGGAAGCCAGTGGCGACGCGTCCGGGAATCTTGGGCGCTTTGGTTGCGAGCGTAACATGTTGTAAAAACAGGCACTTGCATAATTTGTTTCTTAAGAGTGAAGCATTGGGATGGCGGCGGTTGGAGCAAGCTTGTCCGCTTGGAGGTCAATAGCGGCGCGCACGGAGTGACGCGCCCTACCACCCGTGGGTTGGCGAGGCGTTGGATGATTGAGGGTGCATTCATGGATGTTTCAAGTTGTAAATAGTGATATTACGGGGGTTTTTAAGGATGACGATGACGATAATTTTTGAGCGCGTGGGAGCGTTCGCGGGGTGGCGCGGCCAGTCCGACGTTGCGCGGGCGGAACATGGGGTCCGGCCCGGACTTTGACATTATGGTGGCAGGTCCATGTCAATCCGGGACGAGTATGGCAGGTTTCTGGCAAACCGGGTTGTTAGCGGCTAACGGATCCGTCACTTTTCCGGCATTTATTTTCAAAAATGCGTTAGCGGCTAACATTCGAAAAGGTTCAAGGTTGAAGGTTGAAGGTTTCAGGTGCCAAAGCACAGACAAGCAAAGGGTTATGTGAACGCCGGAAGCCGGCGCAGGGGGGCTTTAACGAAAAACAAAGGGGTTTTTAGGTTTTTCTGACCGCCAGGGCCAACCGATGCGAGTTCCAGCATCGGTGTATCACGGGCTCCAAAATGGGTGAAGCCGCCATCGAGATAGAAGCCGTATTGACAATCCAGATTGCAGACGGGCCCCACGGGTTTCGTCAGCAGATGAAACGGGCGTCCGGCATGGAGGACCGATGGACGATTCAAGATTCAAGTATCAAACAGTAGCGCCAACGGACCGCG
>Ga0302319_10012580_pt1 | contig 15940 bp, 9 predicted proteins | sample Bog_T0_2_FD_203319 | JGI IMG/M metagenome (GOLD analysis project Ga0302319, IMG submission 203319) | Peat permafrost microbial communities from Stordalen Mire near Abisko, Sweden - Bog_T0_2 | ecosystem: Environmental > Terrestrial > Soil > Wetlands > Peat | place: Sweden: Abisko, Stordalen Mire...
TCGTGTCACGAAGAAAGCTCCAGCCTGATGCATCGCGAAGAAACGTCTGAAGTCCAGATATCCGCGATCCATCACATAGAAGCTGCGTAAGCGTTCGGAGTTCCCATCTTGACAGGAGGAGAGTGTCCAACAGGTGTCCGCTTGTTTTTAAGCGGACACCTCAAGAGCGTGTCTAAGCTGCTTGGGAAGAGTCTGTTTGAAGGAACGCGGCGATGTTCCAGGGCATGAGTTCTTCGATTCGATTGATCGGATGCTCGGCGATCGTTGCCAGGACCGTGCGCAGATTCCAGGTCTGGATCCGACGTGTCGTCTTGGCTTGGGAGGGATCTCAGCAGGTTCGCACCTGGGTCTTCCCACTGTTCGTTGCCCGTCAGGGTCTTGCGCAGATAGACTGGCCCCGAGTAGTTGCTTGGAGTGATCTGGCCAGTAACCTGGAAGGCACCTAAACAAGAGGTATAGCCGGGGGGAAAGCCGTTGATTATCTGAGTCCCCATGCTTGGGAACGGGAAGTTCACGTTAGGTACTGCATTTTTCCCAGTCGTTTGAAGCGAAAGTGCGACGCTTACCACGCTGAACGCCAGTGGAGCTGTGGCATCCTCCTGGGCGGGGCTCGATGGTTCGGCGCCGGGAATTGTGGCGTCCAGCGTGATGTTGTTCGCCGTGCTGCTTGCTGTGATACCGGTTATGTTGACTGTCGTCGGCGCCGTTGTTATCGTCATGGTCGAGCCTCCCCCTGAAAATCCTGCGGCGCCAGTCCCTGGCGTGGTGGCAAGGGAGATCGTAATTGGCACGGGGCTTGTGGTAGCGGCACCGCTAAAGGTGATGATGACCGGCATAGTGCCTCCAACCGGCACTCCTGTGAGCGGGCTGAATGTCACCTTTGGCGGTGTAGTCGCGGGAACGTTTCCGGCGAAGCCCTCTGAGGGGCAGGGTACGAGTTCTCCGGCACAAATCGTCCCTGCATCGATAGGCACGTTCATGAGTGTGAAAACGATCGGAGTGGTGCCCGCAGACTGTCCGGTAATCACTCCAGAGGAGTTCACAGTGGCGACGGCTGTGTTGTTGCTGCTCCATACCCCGCTCGAATTGTTGGTAATCGTCGTGCCGGTGTTCATCACTTCAGTGAAGGTTGCTGCGACGTTGCCTTGGATGACCACAGTGTAGGTTGCCTCGCCGAAGAACTCATTCGCAAGGCCGTTGCAGGTGTTGCAGATGTTGCCACAGGTGGCATTGCGAACATTGAAGATTGAGGCGGCCACGGCAACGGATATTTTGTCGGTTTCGCCCCCCGCGCCGGAGAGGATGCCGCTGCCGCTGGTGATGTTGGAGGGGATGAGCGTGCCGCTGGGGTCTGGGACTCGGCTGCGGATGAGGCTCATCATGTCGAGATTGTAGCTCTGGCGGGCGGCGAGGTGGATGGGAATGGTGTAGTGGCCGCCGCTGTAGTAGAGAGTGAGCACCAGATCCTGTGCGGTGGTCTTGTAGTTCCAGACGGTGATCATGGTGTCGTTGTCGCCCTCGGCGGACCAGAAGCAGAGGGAGCGGCTGGCGGAATCGGCCTGCTGCGACGGAATCACCTCGAAGACGTAGCTCATGCTTTGGTCGGTGCTGCCGGTGGACATTTGAAGGTCGCCGTCGTGGCCTTGGAAAGACGCTGTCAAGTGTCCGTAGCCGTCGGGGAGAGGATTGGCGCTGGTGAATTGGGAGTCGAAGTCGAATTGGGAGGTTTCGCCTGGCTGGAGGGTTACTTCCCCAAGTGATCGTGTTTGCGGGGTGTCGCCCGAGCCAGGGCTAACGAGAGACAGGCTTACCTGGAGGGGGTTGGCGGAGACGTTGTGGAAGTAGGCGTATGGCTTGAAGTAGGTGTCGGAGGGGAAGAGCATCTCTGGGTCGGCTTTGCCGAGAAGCAGGCCGGGAGCGCTGAGCGTGACCTGGTGGGCCGGGCGGGCGGGGTCGAGATGGTCTTCGATGAGGATGGGCGATGTCGAGTATCCGAGGGATTCGTCCTCGACGCCTGCATAGGCGACTACGCCATGGTCTGGGCCGGTGTAATGAATTTCGATGCCGCCGACGGTTTCTGCGCCGCGAGCGGCACTGAGGGCAGAAGAAAGTCGCACGACGTTGGTGGCGTGGCTCGGGAGTTGGACTTGTTGTTTTGCGAGAACACTTCCGGTGTGGCCGGAGAATTGTATGGTGGCTTGTTTGGGAGTCATGGAGGCGTTTTCCAAGACAATGTAACCATCTGCGTTGGCTGTGGGCAGCCACCATTGGCCGCGTGTGACCTGAGTGGCATCGACCTCGGGCGCAGCGTGGACGTGGCGAACGTCAGCGCGGAGCGAGTTGGTGATGGTGAGGCTGGCAATTTCGTCGGTGTTCTGGATCGTGGCAATGACGGCCGGCCAGGACCATTGATAGGAGATGCCCGCCATGCCATAGGTGGAAATGTGGCTCAGAAGCTTGGCGGGAACTGACTGCAATGCGATGCGAATGTTTACCTGCGCAACCCCGGCGGGTTCGAGAGTTATAACTGGCAGCGTGAAGGGCGTTCCGTCGGCGAAGTAAAGGATTGGCGTGACGCTGATGGGCTGGGTGAGAAGGACATTCTTCAAACGGAGGATGGGATTGAAGTCATGGTCTGTCTTCCAGTAGCCGCCTTCCATGCCCTGGGGAGTTGCCGGACTTAGCTTCGGCAGGTGGATTGGCTTTGAATCGGTGGCGTGGGCCAGGGTGGCTTGGAGCGAGAGGAGCAGGACAAGGAATGACAGAAATCTCAAGGGGAACGGGGAGGATTTCACTGATCGACCTCGTGATAGAAGAAGCTTAAGTGAGTGGCCAGAACTATGACGGAGTTCTCGATCTGTGTCAAGTAAGTTATTTCTGGAGCTTGCTTCGAGCGGCTCTAGTAATCAAGGTAGTTACCGCGGAGTTAATAGCGGAGTATTTATCGAGTAACCTGCTTTAGCTATCAGGAGGCACCCGCCCGGCGAATTGAAGCAGCTGCTATACACGTCGGAAAAAGCGGGTGTTCAAGAGGGCAGAGGCGTCTTGCGCATCGACTTCTCGAATTGGATTGGATGGCGAGAATTCGTAAGAGTGGCCGGTGGCGAGTCCTCGGACGCGAACGGGCGATTTCTCAATGTACGCGATGGCAACGAGCGAGCTTTCATGCACAAGAGGGCCCTCAAGCACTCTGCCGGAGGGGGAGATCTGCGGCTGGGGGGCAGTATTGACCGACGGTGAGTGGTCTATCGACGCGGTCCTCGCGCGTGCCAAGTCAATCCGGCGCGGAGCGCCTGTGAGTGGCCGATTCGGGGTCGCGGCCGGCGTCAACATACTGTTCCTCAGTTCCGAGCGTTTCGATCCGCAGCACATTTCTCAGTTCTCCTTCAGTGGGTTGTGTGGTCATGGAGATGGGATCCTGGTCTTTCACGAGTCGCTCGAGCAGGCACGAGGCTCCTGAGAGCGCAAGCCATGTCATGAGCCAGTCGAGCGGCTTGCGGGTGACAAAAAGAGCTGCCGGGGCTGCGACCCACAGGCTCAAACAGTAGAAGCAGTCCATGAGCCGGCCGAAGATGCTGTGGCCCAGCAAAGCGCGAAATCGAACAATGATGTCGGCGGGACCGTCCTCGTTTGCCAGCAGGTGGGTTACCCGCCAGGTGGCGAGAACGGCCAGGACGAAACTGAACCAAATGCTCATGGTTGTACCTTCCTGGCCGTGCCCGCGGTTACCGGTATCCTTGACCGGGTTAGTTAGCCGAAACAGTTGCCCCCGCAGACGCGGCTGCCGCGGTGGTACCTGCCTGACCGCGAAGGACCGTCCACGCGGTTCCCGCTACGCCGGTTACCGTCATGATCTCCGATGTACTGATGAGGAGGACATTGAACGGCGCAGGTGGGAACCCGGCGCTGCTGGTGACGTTGATTGTGGTATTCGCCGCTGTGATGGCTGAAGCCAGGGTAGTGCCGACGTGACTGCAAATGGCGAAGGTCAGCGAATTCGGATCATCGCTGTCGTCAGTCAGGCCGTTGGTAAGTCCTGGCGTGGTGGTGAGCGTGGCCGTGTAGGAGCAATTGGGCCATAGAGTCGTGTCCTCGACGATGGTGCCCGAACCGCCTCTTCCGCCCGCAGTGAATGTTACGCCAGGGACTGGAGCAGGAAGCGGAGGAATCGGACCAACATCGACGAGGTCGATATTCGAGGGCAGGGCACAACTGCTGATGACGAGTGACCATTCGCCGCCGGCCATCTGCTCATGGTCGACCGTGAATTGAACGGAGAGTGTCTTGTCGATGGGCGTGCAGCAGCCAGTGGCAAACTCAGCGAAGTTGAGCAGGTTTACCTCGTCCCAGTTGTTGATGTGGATGGTATCGACCTGGTTGGTGTAGTCGGGCGCTGCGCCTCCGTTGACGGCGGCAATGGTGCTGACGCGCGTCGCCTGGAAGATGATCGCCGCAGTGAAACCGTTGTTCTGGTTCGCAGGGGGGACAGCCGTTCCTGCCAATACGCCCGGGGTCGGATCGCCGCCAGGGAAGGCCACGTTGGAGGCGAATCCCATCAGGTAGCCGTCGAATATGCCTCCTAGGGAGTTCGGATCGACTTCAACCCATCCGTTGGCATCCGGTACGATGTAGTGATCGGGCGGCGTGGGCGAAGGGGTGAAGAGAGGCGGAGTGGGCGAGGTTGTGCCCGTGCCTGTGATCCACATCTTCTGAACGGTGTTTGGGTTGCCGTGCCAGGTTGTGTATCTGTAACCCGGGCTCGCGCCGGACACGCCGTTGATGCCAAACACATAGTCGCCGGTGGCGCCGGTGGGAGAAATGGGCGTTGGCGTGGCCGCTCCGGCGGTCTGATAGAGGAAGCGGTATGCCATGGGCTGGCTGGTGGCCGGGTCGAGATAGGGGCAAAAACCGCCGAGGCTGAGGTCCTGGTAGAACGCGAAGTTGGGACCGCCGTGGCCGTTCTTGGGATGAAGGGTCAATCCGGTCGTTGTGGAGATGTCGGTACCCGGATTGATAATGCTGAAGTCTCCGACGTTTAAGAACCACGGGTGGTTGTTGTCGTTCGGGCACACGCAGAAGCAGAATTCGTAGCATGTAACCGAGGTGACCCAGGCGCACACCTGCCAGCAGTAAGGGCCAAGGTTGAAGCGGTCAATGATCGCGGCATAAGCTTTTGCATCGTTGGATTGCACAGCGCTGACCAGGTCGGCGAGCGCGCGCGGCTGACCGGCCAACTGCCTGGCCGCCAATGCGAAGCTCTGCGCCTCTTCAACGGCGTGTGTCCCGGTAAGAACCACGGGAGGACGCTGGCACAAGTGCCTGCAAACCCATACGCGACGCCAGATGCAGAAGAATAAGCAAATGGTTTCGCATCCGGTGGGCAGGCCGGCGGCATTGATGGCAGCTTGCAGCTGAATGCAGTTCGGCTCCGCTACAGATTCTGCGAGACCCCTCAGAACCTTTTTGTTTTCGATCAGAGCGGCCAGCACCTTGGCGGTCGAGGCCAACTCTGCTGCAGGGTCAAACACGGTTACCGTTCCCGGCCTGCAAACGACTTCGCACACGCGTCGGTAGCCAACACTACATATCCATTGACAGATGAGATGGCAGAAGCGTTCGAGCTCGAGCTCGCGGATGGCCGCATGGTAGGCGTTTGCGTCGCCGCATGCGACAGCATCCACGACATTACGGAGAATCCTTTTGTCGGAGGCGAGGCGCAACGCGGCGTGAGCGAACTCCTCCAGGGTTGGGATTTCCTGGTCGATGCGAGGCGGTCCGCAGACTTCGACACAGCGCAACACGCAGAGTTTGATCCGCACCCACTCGCAGATCAATTCGCAATATGGCAACATTTCGAGGCGCTCCAGGACCCAGCGAAACGCGTTGGGGTCCTTGGACTCGAATGCTGCGACGACGGCGGAGAATCCGCCAGTATCCTGGGCAAGCCGTCCGATGGCGTCGGATTGCGACGCGAGACGGCTGACTGCATTGTCAAACGAGCTGCTCATAACATTTTCTCCCTTTATCTTTTTATGGACAGGTTGAGCATTTTCACTTCAATGCCCTCGCGCACAATGGACTGAAAGCGGCTCACTCATTCCGAGGGAGCCGCCTGGGATCATGCACCGTTTTCGAAATGGAAGTGGAAATGCCGATTTCGAGTTTGCCGGTTGTCGTTTGGGGTTGGGGAGGTTGAGGTGGGGTTGGTTCCGACGCGGGGATAGCAACCGTAGAAACAGCAGCGGGATTAAACATCCGGGCCAATTCTCTTGTCAAGAGGAATCGTGGACTGCGAACTCCTGGTTGAGGAATAGAGCCGCACGGCGGGATTTTGTTGCAAAGAATTCGCGAAACGTCGCGGGCACTTGATATGGGGCGAACCTGATGGAGGGGCATGAGACGGGGCGGTTGAGAGAGCGAGCGGTTTGAGGCCGGGATTCGACAGATAGATTTGCAGGGCTGGAGCCCAACGGGTGATTTGATGGGGTTTGTACCGGGGAGGAATCCCCGGCCGATCGCGGGAGGGAGTTTTCAGCAAGCAGAGACGTTGGTGCCCTTTCAAGGGAACAGGGATTTTTATGCAGGTGCTGGTAATATCCTTGACAATATCTATATAGATTTATATACATATTTATTATGACCCAGACGAAAACGGAGCGATTCCTGCCCTTAAAGCCCCAGTGGTTTCACATTTTGCTGGCACTTGCGGGTGGAGAACAGCATGGGTACGGGATTATGCAGGAAGTGCTGGAGAGGACGACTGGCAAGGTCCGCCTGTGGCCGGCAACGCTTTACGGGTCGTTGAAACGGATGATCGAGGCGGAACTGATCGAGGAATCGAGCAAGCGTCCGCGGCCTGAGCTTGACGATGCGCGTCGCCGGTACTATCGGCTGAGCTCGCTTGGCCGGCAGGTGCTGGATGCAGAATGCGAGCGGTTGCAGGGTTTGGTCCACGCAATCCAGTCAAAACGGAGGGCGGTGACGCAATGAAACGATCGCAGCGTGTGTACGAGCGGCTGGCGCAGGCATTTCCTCACGAGTTCAAGCTGGCGCACGGCGACGAAATGCTGGAGACAGGCGAAGCGGCCATGGCGTATTTGGGAAAGCGTCGCGGCTGGACCGGAATGGCGCTGTTGCTGGCCGATGCGGCCGTTCGCCTGCCTCTCGAGTACTGGACCGAGATGCGCCGCGACCTGCAGTATGCCATGCGCGCTCTCATCAAGTCGCCGGGCTTCGCGCTTGTCGGCATTCTCTCAATGGGGCTGGCGATTGGGCTTACGACGAACGTCTACAGCTCGAACTGGGCACTGCTCACGCGGCCGATGCAGGGCGTTACGCATGCGAGCCGGCTGGTGATGGTGGAGAAGCCGGTGTCGTACTTCTATGTGGAGAATTACCGCGAGCAGGAAAAGGTCGTTTCGGGAGTCGCAGCATTCCAAACCGGCGTTCCCTTCAACGTGCGCCTGCCTGGAGATGCAGACGGCAAACAGGAGCGCATATTCGGCCAGATTGTTTCTCCCGACTACTTTCAGGTGATGGGAGTGGATGCTGAGCGCGGGCGCGTGTTCAATGCCGAAGTGGACCACGCGGGCGACGCGCCCCCGGCGGTGATCAGCGACAGATTCTGGCGGACGCGCCTCGGGTCTCGCCCCGATGCAGTGGGACTTGCGCTGCGTGTGAATGGACAGGCCGTGACGATCGTGGGCATCGCCGCTCCCGGGTTTGAGGGTGCTTTGGCGGCCGCGTCGGCCGCGGAACTGTTTGTGCCGGTGACAGCGCCCGCGACGGTGGCGCCTGAACTCGCCAATGATGTTCTCCATCGTCGCAATTCCCGGGAGTTTTATGCACTGGCGTTCCTTGCGCCGGGCGTCACCGCTGCGCAGGCAGAATCGGCGCTCGACGGAGTGACCCGCCGGCTGGATGCGGGCGATCCTGCAGCACCGCCGCAAAGCGACAAGGCGCAGCGCGCGAGGCTGTTGCCCGCGGGGACCCGGGCGCCAATTCCGCTGGAAATCAAGCGAGCGCTGGAAGGATTCTTCATTGTGCTGATGGGCATCGTGATTGTGATTGCGTGCATGAACCTGGGCACGATGCTGATGGCGCGCGGGGCGGGCCGGCGCAAGGAGTTTGCCATCCGCATGTCGATTGGAGCCAGCCGCTTCCGGCTGGCGCGGCAGTTGATGAGCGAGGGATTGCTGCTGTCGCTGCTAGGCGGGATGCTGGGATTCGGCGTGGCCTGGGTGCTGAATGTGCTGAACGCGAAGTTTCGCCATGCGGTGGACACGCCGGGCATGCCGGATATGGGTCTTGACTGGCGCGCAGCGGTATTTGCGTTCGCGGCAGCCCTGGTGTGCGGGGTTGTATTAAGCATTGCGCCGGCATTGCGAGCCACGAAGTCAGAACTGGCGCCGACGATGAAAGAAGGATCGGGGTTGCAGCTTCCCGGTCATCGGCGCTTCGGCGTTCGCAATCTAGCCATGGCCGGCCAACTCGCCGGCTCCCTGATGCTGCTGCTGATCACCGGCTTTGTGCTGATGGGGTTCGAGCGGGGCTACCAGGTGCAAACCAACTTCGATCCGAAGACAATGGCTATGGTATCGGTTGATCCGGTGCGCGACGGAGAGTCTCCGGAAAAGGCTCTCGATTTCTTTGCCAAGCTACCGCAACGGTTGAAGGACTCGGGCAAGTTCTCGAGCATCGCTCTGACCACGCAGCCGCCGTTTGCGGCTGTGGATGACGACGACGGCGAGCAGTTGACGGTGGACGATGGGCAGGGCGCCCAGCGGGTGCAGCAGCCCGCGATCAAAGTGCCTGTAGGCGCCGGATACTTCAGGGCGCTGGATGAGCCTATGGTGTCTGGACGAGAGATCAGCGATGCGGACGAACGCAGCTTGATGGAACCAGCGCCTGCGAACGCGACGCGCATATTGCCCGTGGTGATCAACGAAACGGCAGCGAACAAGCTGTTCGGAAGCACCAATGCTGTCGGAAAGCATTTGAAAGATGGAAGCCACGGCTACGAAGTTGTCGGAGTGGTGCACGACCTGAAAAGCGGCATGGGCATGAAGCAGGCAATCGCCTACGTGGCGCTGTCGCGCGACGACTTTGCGCGCCCGCCGGCGTCCGGCATCACCATTCTGGCGCGCACCAGGCCGGGAGTGGACGGCACCGCAGCGGTGCGCGACGTTGTGTCAGGCTTGGATTCGAAGCTTGTGCCGTTCCATGCACAGACGTTGAGCGACCAGCTTGCGGAGAGCCGTCGAGTGGTTCGATCGGCGATGCGGACCTACGGTGGTATCGGCCTATTCGGACTGATTCTGAGCGCCATCGGGCTGGCGGGAGTGACCGCATACGCGGTGGCGCAGCGCAAACGAGAGATTGGAATTCGCATGGCACTGGGCGCCAACAAGGGTCAAGTGTTGCGCCTGGTGTTGCGGGAAGGCGTCGCGCTCATCGCGGTGGGAACGGTGGTGGGCTTTGGCGGCACGGTGCTGGTAGCCAAGGTGCTGGAAGCGGCAACGAGCGTGATTGCCGATGCGATGGCGATGGGTACCAACGATCCGCGCCTGCTGGTGGGCGCGCCGGTTCTGCTAGCCGCGCTGGCCCTGGCAGCCTGCTATGTTCCGGCGCGCGCCGCAGTGCGAATCGACCCATTGAAAGCACTGCGAATGGAGTGAGGGATTGGGACAGAACACGCTGGGGCAGGGTTGGACATGCACTGCTGAACTGACCTCTGCTTGCCTGGATTTTGCTCCGTTGCGCAGCGTGATGATCGGGTCCGACGCTGCGATGGAAGACAAGACCGCTCTGCTGCGAATTCGCTGGCCGGTTTAAACTAAAGGCTGTGCGGACGCGAGTGACAAGCACGAGCCCTATGCCAGCCGAAATTATCCTTCAGCCCAGTCCCAACGCCGCGAGTCTAGCCGAAAAGCGCGAGCGGCTTACCACGGTCCGTGTTGCGCTTGCCGAGCGCGAAGCTGACATTGCACAGATTCGCTCGCAGTTGAAGGCATTTGAAGGGCGCTATCTGCAGCGGGTAGGAGTGCTTTATGCGGAGCTGGACGAGATTGCGGCACGCATTACCGAGCTTGAAGTGGATCTGTACGACTCGGACTCCGCGCGAAGGCGTGCGCAGGAAGCGCGACAGAGAGCGCAGGAAACGCATGAAGCTGCATTTGGCGCCGACCAGGAGCCCGAGGAGTTTGACCCGTCGCCGAGTCTCAAGACGCTGTTTCGCGAGGTTGCAAAGCGCATTCACCCTGACTTTGCGAATGACGAGGCAGAACAAAAGCACTTCACTTTGCTGATGGCGCGCGCCAACGAGGCATACAGCCGCGGCGACGCCGAGACTTTGCAGCGCCTGCTGGACGACCATCTCGAAGTCAACGCGGCAATGGCCGATAAGGGGGCCGATGACGGAGACGGCGCGGCATTGCTTCGTCTGGAGCGGCAGGTTCAACATGCTGAGCGGGACATTGCTGCGCTCGATCGCGAACTGCAGACGCTGCTGGAAAGCGAGATTGGCCAACTTTATACCGACGCCGAAGCGGCTTCACAGGAAGGCCGAGAATTGCTCGCCGAACTGGCAGCCAGCCTGCGCGAGCGCATCGCCGATGCACTGTACAGGTTGGAGTTTGTCACCCGCCAGGTGAGTGCCCTTGGAAGATAAAGCGCAATCGGGACTGCAGCATATTCCATCCGGCGGCGCTTTGGCGCTGCACTCCGGTCGCTCCAGCATCTTCGCCCGTGGGCGGCGCGACGCCGCAAATTCGTCTTCAAACTCTGACTACCAGAGGGCGGTGGCGGACTACAACTCAGGCCAGTTTTCCCAGGCAGCCAAATGGTTCCGCGCGGCGGCCGAGCAAGGCCACGCTGAATCGCAGTACATCCTGAGCACCATGTATGACGCAGGCAAGGGCGTGCCGCAAGACGACACACAGGCTGCACGCTGGGAGCGTACGGCGGCAGAGCAGGGCCACGTGTATGCGCAAGCTAATTTGAGCTTCCGGTGTTACAGCGCAAGCGACTTGGCCGGCGCGTTTGAATGGTGCCAGCGCGCCGCGGACGGGGAACTGGCCTGGGCACAGTACAACCTCGGCCTGATGTATCAGAAAGGTGAAGGAGTGGCCCGAAGCGAAGCCGAAGCTGCGCACTGGTATCGGCTGGCAGCATCGCAAGACTTTGCGGACGCTCAGGAGCGGCTCGCAGATCTCTACTACCTTGGCCATGGAATGCCGCGCAGCTATACCCAGGCCGCGCTATGGTATCGCCGCGCGGCGGAGCAAGGCCGTGCGCGGGCTCAATTCCAGCTTGGTCATCTGTACGATGTGGGTCTTGGCATTGAGCACGACTACACGCAGTATCGATACTGGACGCACATGGCCGCGGAGCAAGGCCACGAAGATGCGTTGCGCGAAGTCAGGCGCCGCGATTACCGTGACCCATAAGCCAACCACCTCAGTCTTGATTGCCGTCCGACAGACAGTTCACTCCCGCGAGGACGATCTCTGAATTCTCTCTGGTGGAGGTTGAGGAGCTCTGGCGGCCTGGTCAAGGGAGGGGCAGATGGGTCTGAACGGGCCGAGGAAAGGGGTCGTCCTACGGCCTGAGAGAAACGTTAAGCCGTACCCGAGGGGCCGGAGAGGCTGCGTGAGAAGGCCAGTTCGAGCGTTAATTCTGGCCCCTGGTTCTGCGGGGGCTGAAGCGAACATGGATTCGATTGGCTTTGCCGGCACGATTCACGAGCTTTTGCATTTCCGTTCCTGGCAGCGGATGGAACCCCTGACGGCGGGAGGGCTATTCAGGCGGTTGCGCTGCGTCACGGCTTGGGCAGTTCAGGGGCGGGGAGTGGGCGTGTAAGATTTCTGCATCTTCTTTGGAGACTCCTATGCGTGCAATCTCAAGAACTTCGGTTGTCACTGCTCTCACTTTTGTCTCGGTTTGCATTGCCGGGATGCAGGCGGTATCTGCCGGCGCCGCGGCTCCGCACATTTTTCAGCGTCCCGCGCTTAGCCGGGATCTGATTGCGTTTGGGTACGCGGGGGACTTGTGGACGGTGGCGCGAACGGGTGGGCGTGCGACGAGGCTGACAACGGGTGTGGGGATTGAGACGAGCCCGGTGTTTTCGCCGGACGGGACAACGATTGCATTCACGGGCGAGTACGACGGCAATACCGATGTGTACACGATTCCGGCGACCGGGGGCGTGCCGTTCCGCGTGACGTATCATCCTGCGACCGATTCGGTGGTGGGATGGAGCCCGGACGGGAAGGAGATTCTGTTTCGGTCGGACCGCTCGGCGACGAGCCGGTATACGCAGCTTTTTTCGGTTCCGGCACAGGGAGGGATTGCCAAGGTGCTGCCGCTGCCGATGGCGTACCAGGGGCAGTATTCGCCGGACGGAAAAGAGATTGCATACTCACCGCTGGCGCCGGCATTCGCGTTCAACTACACGGCATATGTTTCATGGAGAAACTATCACGGCGGGCGGGCCAGCACGATCTGGATTACGACGCTGCCGGGGCTTGATTCGGTTGAGATCCCACATGAGAACGCTTCGGACCTTTCCCCGGTGTATGTGGGCGGGAGTATCTACTTTCTCTCCGGACGCGCGGGGGCGATCTCGATCTTCAAGTACGATGCGGCGACGAAGAAGGTGAGCGAATCGCTGCACAATACCGCGCCGGATATTCGTTCGCTGGCGGGGGAAGGCAGCACGCTGGTGTACGACCAGTTGGGCGAGATTTATCTATTTGACACGGCGACGGGAAAGAGCCGGCTGGTGCCGATTGATGTGGACGGGGATTTGCCGGAGGTTCGTCCGCGAATTCAGAGCGTGGCGGATGAACTTGAGCACGTGACGATTTCGCCGACGGGTTTGCGCGTCGCGGTTGAGGCGCACGGAGAGGTTTTGACAGTGGCGGCCAAGCACGGGCCTACGCGGGATATTACGAATACGCCGGGGGTGATGGAGCGCGATCCAGCATGGTCGCCGGATGGACAGTCGATCGCTTATTTTTCGGACGAGTCGGGGCTGTATGAGTTGCACGTGGCTCCGCAGACGGGGACAGAACTGGCTGGCAGCGCGGCGGTGAAGAAGTTTTCCCTGGCGACGGAGCCCGCGTACTACTTTGATGCGAAGTGGTCGCCGGATTCAAAGCGGATTGCGTTCCGTGATAACCATTTCAGGATATGGATGCTGGATGTAACGACCGGGAAACTGTCGGCAGTGAACGACCAGAACGTGTTTGGCGGTTTCTCAAATATCAGCTTTGAACTTGCATGGTCGCCGGATTCGAAGTGGCTGGCGTATGAGCGGTCGGTTGAGAATCATCTGCACTCGATCGAGTTGTACTCGGTGGATACGGGGAAGTCTACCCAGGTGACGAGCGAGATGGCGGATGCGGATAATCCGGCGTTCGATCGCGAGGGGAAGTATCTGTATTTCACGGCGAGTACCAATGCGGGGGCGACTTCGGATGGGCTGGATATGACCAGCGATCTGTACCAAGTGACTTCGAATATTTATGCCGCGGTGCTGGCAGCAGGGCAGGCTTCTCCGATTGCTCCGGAACTGGAGGATGAGAAGTCGCCGAGCGAGAAGGCGGCGGATGAGAAGAAGGACGCAGCAAGCGGAGATGCGAAGGCAAGCGGAAAGGACAGTGACGAGAAGGACAAGGCAGGCAAGGATGCCGCGCCGAAGCCAGTGAAGCCGGTGAAGGTGGAGCTGGAGGGGATTGGGAATCGGATTGTGACGTTGCCGCTGCCGGCGTCGGTTTACGTTGGGATTGAGACGGGGTTGAAGGGGAGTGTTTACTTTCTGGAGCGCTCGCTTTCCGGAAGATTTGCGGATAGAGGCGCGACGCTGAACCGCTGGACTCCGGAAGATCGGAAGACGGAGAAGCTGGCCGAGGAGGTGCTGAATTTCGAGCTTTCGGCGGATGGCAAGAAGATGCTGCTGGGGATTTCGAAAAAGAAGCCGGAGGACGATGGACCGGGGGGAGGCGGACCGCCGTCGTGGGTGATTGTGCCGGCAGATGCGCCAATCAAGCCGGGCGACGGCGCACTGTCGTTTGCCGATTTGAAGGTGCGGGTAGAGCCGAAGGCCGAGTGGGAGCAGATGTATCACGAGGTTTGGCGGATCGAGCGGGCTTATTTTTACGACTCGCACTTCCATGGAACGGATACGGCGGCGGACGAGAAGCGGCTTCAGCCGTATGCGGCATCGATCGCGTCGCGCGCTGATTTGAATTATGTCTTTCAGGAGATGCTGGGAGAGTTTTCCGTGGGCCATTTGCGAGGGACGGGCGGCAAGATTCCAGCAGCGCAGAAAGTGCCGGGCGGGTTGCTGGGCGCCGATTACACAATCAAGGACAACCGCTATTGCCTGGCGAAGATCTATACGGGCGGGCTTTTCAATCCACAGATCAAGGCGCCGCTGGCGCAGCCGGGACTGAATGTTGCGGAGGGCGATTGCATACTGGCCATCAACGGGCAGGACTTGACGGCGGCGGTGGATATTCAGCAGCCGCTGGAGGGGACGGCGGGACAGGTGATTGGCCTTCGAGTTGGCGGCGCGGACGGCAAGAATGCGAGGGATATTTCGGTGACTCCGGTGGCTAGTGAGGCTTCGCTGAGGAATGTGGACTGGATTGAAGGCAACCAGCGGAAGGTGGGCGAGCTTTCCGGCGGCAGGCTGGGGTATGTCTACCTGCCGGACACGGGCAATGGCGGATTCACGAATTTCAACCGCTACTACTTTGCGCAGACGGAGAAGCAGGGAGCGATTATCGACGAGCGGTTCAACGCGGGCGGGCAGGTGGCGGATTACATTGTCGAGGTGCTGGGAAGGCACATTGAGTCGTATTGGGCGCCGCGCTATGGGGCGATCGAACACACTCCGAATGCGGCGATTTACGGGCCTAAGGTGATGATTGCCAACGAGGTTTCCGGGTCGGGCGGAGATGCGCTGCCATGGCTGTTCAAGCAGAACAAGCTGGGGCCGCTGGTGGGCAAGCGGACGTGGGGCGGGCTGGTTGGGATTGGGCCGATTCCGGTGCTGATGGATGGGGGCAATGTGACTTCGCCGAGCGTGGCGTTCTTCTCGCCGAAGGGCGAATGGGACGTGGAGAACCACGGCGTGGAACCGGACTACGCTGTGGAGCAGGACCCCAAGGCGGTGAGCGAGGGACACGATCCGCAACTGGAGAAGGCGGTGGCGCTGGCGCTGGAGGAGTTGGCGAAGCATCCGGTGCAGAAGGTGGAGCGGCCGGTTTATCCGAACTACCACCAGTGAACGGCTGGGGCGGGAGGAAAGGGAATGGGTATCATGTCCCGATTCCTCCCGATTCCTCCGAAGCTTCGATAGCAATCCAAAACTCACTTGGGAATTCCGCTGTTTTGCGACAGGAAACTACTGTTTTCCGACGAAAAAGGCGTGTTTTGCGCTTTTGGGCGGCATGTAAGTGCTTTGTTTTCTTCAGGCCGGTTGGGCGCTTTTGCGTAAGTCCTTTGCTGTCAATGAATCGGTGCAGGGGGGTAGGGGGTACGCCGTTTTCAGGCTGAATTTCCCCTGTTCCGGACTCCCGGGGTTCGTGTGGGCAGAGGGTGCATATAAATAATTGTGCGCGTTTCGGGGTTAATTGCATGCAAACTTTTGGGATTTATTTTTTGGGGAGATTCCGGCCGGCCTATCCTTCGACGGAAAGGGTGAGAGGATGGAGAACCCAGAGGCTTTAGGCGAGGCAAGGTGTGCTGCGCTTCCTGCTTCCATCCCCGGTCCCCAAGGCGAGGGACCGGGGGCACCCTCGGCATGGGTTGGAATGGTCACCGGGACCGGGGCCACCCGCCTCCCACTTCATTGGCTGGGAAGGGTGGGCCACGCGCCCACCCGCCTCCCTACCCGGTTGAGGTGCGTGGTCTCCCACTCAACCACGATGAA
>Ga0302319_10012581_pt1 | contig 15940 bp, 15 predicted proteins | sample Bog_T0_2_FD_203319 | JGI IMG/M metagenome (GOLD analysis project Ga0302319, IMG submission 203319) | Peat permafrost microbial communities from Stordalen Mire near Abisko, Sweden - Bog_T0_2 | ecosystem: Environmental > Terrestrial > Soil > Wetlands > Peat | place: Sweden: Abisko, Stordalen Mire...
CCGATCCAAGCGGCGCGGGGATTTTAATTCCTTCCACTCCCATCGCCGCGTACGGGGCAACCCTAGCCCGGTGGTTTGGCGTGAGTCCTACAAATGGAGATATGGTGACCTTATTCCCAACGCTCCCAAACTTCCCTTCATTCAACGCTGCGGCGGGTATGGGTTTTGTGTAGGACCAACTGATTAGTCACCGGTTGTTCTAACTCAGGCGTGGCTGAAGTAGGCTTAGCGCTTCTGTTGCCATTCACACACGAACGACGTTCGTCGTTAGTCCGCCAACACCCCTAAAGCCGCCGTGCGACCAAAGAGACCCTCTGATACAGGGCTTCACAAGAACACGATCAATTGAAACGCTAAATGTGGCCGGAAGCATTCGAGCAGGTGCGAGTCATGTTAACCCAAGGAAACGGGTTATTCCGGCGCACAGTCAAATCTACTATTTATCTCGTGCCATCAGCGGCAACTATTTTTTAAGGAAGATGCTAAAGAAAATGTTAAGAAATATTTTGATGACGGTGACGATTTGCTTCTCTATGGGCGAATATTTAAAAGCTGATTCACTATCAGCGTATGTTCAGGTGTCACAGCCTGATAGTGCCACTTGGTCGTATACACTCTATAATAGCGAAGTAACAACAAGTCCGAATTTCATTGATGAGTTTGACCTTGCTGTTGATGCGCCCATTTCGTACGTCGCGGCACCCTCGGGTTGGGACTTTGTCACAGACTTCGCGACATATGTCGATTGGTTCAGCGGAGATGATTCTCTCCCTTATCCGGATGACATCCCTCCTGGAGGGTCGCTGGGAGGCTTTGGGCTGAATGCACCGGGAGCCACGGGATCGTTACTGGCGATCACCGTATCCTCATGGGACCAGACATTAGACCAACCTGGGCTAGTCTTCGACGGCAACATTAGTTCACCAACGACGGCTCCGACTACGGGTCCGAGCACTTCGCCTGAGGGCGGCACGTTTCTAATGGCGCTGTTATTTATAATCCCGATGGCAATTAGATGTACCTTGCGGCGGGTGACAAACTCGCAAGTGTGATGGGTGAGCCGTCTGTGCGCCGAGCGAGTCAGATGTGAATCAGGACAACAACATTGTATGGCCGGGTAGAGCAGCTCGAACAGCGCCAACTCGATCTGTGATTCGATAGGTTGGTTGCGCTCACTTCGATTTTTATAATGACAGCCAACCGCAATCTAGCCAACTGACACGGGACGAAAGGCGGTGGCTCAAGGCGGAAACGCACTCATTTCTTCTTAATAATGAACTGCGTTAGGGCCTTGAAAGACCGAGCCGACTATCGGCAATAACGAGTCCCATCGCTCTTTGCAGAACGGCCCGATACATGTCTGGCTTGAGCGAGGCTACGGCTTGGCGTGTCGGATAGAGTTCTCGCCGAGCTTGTTTTTTGTACCATATAGAGGCGGAAACACCAGAACCGATTCGATTTTCGCGCCACTGGCCTACGTGATTCCCCCGGCCCCTTCTAAGAGTGACGCGACCCTATCGGAAAAAGCGGCCAGAAATCAGCCTCGGGAGCGCCACCTGCCGCAGGCACCACCAAGGCGGGGACCGGTACTGGCCCACACAGCCGCTTCAACAGATGGATTTTCATCGCCGCTATGGGGGTATCCGCTGAGTGGGGCACGGTGGTGGCACGGTTAATCAGCGGGCGCTCCAACTCCAGTCGGTGACACAAGTGGGCGCACCCACAAATCACGGTCATTCATTAGCTCAGCAACTCGAAGTTTAGTTCGCGAAAAGTCAGTTCCAACAATCAACGCCGTCTTGCCTCGAACTTAAGGCGCTGCCAAATCAATATCGCGAAGAAGCTGAATCGAATGGGCTACCGAACAGATCCGAAACAGGCAAATGGTCAATGACTAGGACCGTGAAAAGAGGGCTCCGATTCTTCTCGATATGGCCTGGACTAGAGCCGGTTGGTGCCAAGTTGTTGATTCTCGGAGTGGACTAGTCACGCTGATCTCAAAAAGTTCATGGAACCAGGCGGTAATCTCACCACCCAGGGTTTCGGACACAACAAAGCTTCGTGGGACGAATCCTTTCTTGCCTGGAGCCCTCACCCAGATTGTGAAACGTCCCTTGGGCGTCGGCCCAAACGCCTTGATGTTCCATCCATCGTGTTGCGCTCGAAAAGCGAAAACCGCCTCCGTGACAGTCTGCTCCACGGCAGGAGGCAGACCTCTGGTGTCAAATCCCGAGTCTAGATACATGCTTGCTAATAAGTCTAGCGTAATTCTAGCGGTGGGACAAACTCAACCCTTTTTTTGATAATCCGGGAGTTTAGCATTACGCTTTGTGCCTTGCTTGTTCTAAACTAGGCGCCATAGCTTGGGGTCGTCGGCACCTTCCAAAGAAAGCAGTTTACTTTTGGGAGGTCACACATGGCTTCGCGGCTTCAGCAAGCAGCGCGGTCGCCTCGCCCGAAAGCTTCTTTCTGAATCGAGACGACCGCAAGTCTGTGAGATCCGGCTTCACCGCGACGACGCGTCATTCTGGGCTCAGCCCGAACTGCTCCCCTGGGCCGCCACGGCCTTACAGTGGTCTTCCTGGTGGACATGACAGCACGCAAGTTAGCAGAATCGTGACTCGAAGAACGGCAGCGCCAAATGCTGGAATTCTTTGGTAAACAAACTTAAGTTTGTGTCGCATATATTTCAGAATCAAATTCAGCTTGCTGCACTATTTAGATCCGAATGCCACCATTCCAGCTTGATACTCAGTTACGCCTAACTTTCGTTGCTTTTTTTCTTACCTCGTAATCATTTCTCATTTTCCACTGGAAATATTACAGGATTTAAGGTATGTTCTTGTTATCAAGATTATTCAACTTTAGAATTCTTGACAAAACCTTTAACGAGTCGAAAAGGGCCGTCAATGTGTGTTCGCTTGGGCGTCAGGTCCGCTTCGCTTTCGGAAACACCGCAAAGCTATACTCCCACGGAGCAACGCAGAATGCCTCGTGACGCGCGGTTGCAATCACCAGCCACGTATATATGAGCGTCGTTAGACAGTAGTTTTCCGCTGTGCCGCCGGGCACCCACAGTTTCTTTCCCCTCACTCCCAATCCGGTTTTGTTGTTAACAGCGGGAGAAATGGAATCTTAAAAATCTGCGGAAGAGTGTGGATGTGCTTCTCATAAGTACGTCACGAATAAATAAATCATGTCACAAGGTATTCCCCCGACCTTCTCTTCGAACGCGCCCGTTGCGGCACATAACACGGCATCTGAATATTCGAAAGAGCAAGCTAACGCCAAGTTTGCCGACTTAGTTTCTGAAATCCAGGCTGGTCACCCGACAACGTCGGAACGCTTCCACCAACTATTTGGCCGAGGCCTTCAATTTCTTCTTTCTCGCGCCCTTGGGGCGTGGCATCCCGAATTATTAGTGAATATTGAAAGCGACGTGATCGCGGTAGTCCGCGAAACGCCGGGATTTGCTCCAGATCGCTTGCTGGGCTTGGTCCACGCAACATTCCGAGGTCATCTCACGGACCCGATAGCGCTCTCCCTGAAATCAAATCATCAGGGCGGATCGCCTGGCACGACCATGAACATGGTCTCGCCCCCTCACCTGCAAGAAATGGCAGAGCGCGCCGTCGAATTGTTGAGGGACTTGTCGGCACAGGAAAGGGAAGTTTTGGATCGCTATTACCTGCAAGAGCAGACACCGGAGGAAATTCGCTCGGCGATGCACTTGGATGAAATCCAATTCCTATCACTTATGGGTACGGCGCGGCGCTATTTCAAAGCATTGGGGTCCAAAAGGACACCTCTAGTCTTACAATTTGTGGCGGTGGCAGGCAGCGATTAATGGCGAACATCGCCGGGCGATTGAGGTTCGCCGGAGAAAGACGGCTTTAGCAATCCTTCAGGCCAAAGCGAACTGGAGAGCCACACCATCTCCGCTGCTCGGCAAGCTTTGAAGAGCGATTCGCATCGCCGCCAAGGACATTGCGTCCCGCAACGCGGCATCTTGGCATAGTTCGCACTCCTGCAAGTGCTTTTCGATAGCATCTACCGCAACCGAAGATGGGCCGCCGATTACCGACCGGCGGGCAGGGCGCGGTTACGTAGAAAAACCATACGGCTTAGAGTGCGGAAGCAACCTAAATGTGCGATGGTTAATGCGTTTAACGAATTCGATACCATCAGGAAATGCGCTTGAACGGAGCAATGATATACGTCAAAGACCTTCCACGAATGGTCGCATTCTACGAGATGTCTCTCGGACTGAAGCCTATCAAGGAGACGCGGATGGATACTTGGGTCGAATTTGACGCGGGTGGATCTTGCTTCGCATTGCATGCCATTCCAGCCCCGATTGCATCTCAGATTGAAGTGTCCTCACCGCCGCAGCCGCGCGAGAGCAACCCGGTAAAGTTGATTTTTGAGGTCGAAGACCTAGAGATGGAGGTCAACAGGCTCACGGCACTTGGTGTATCCATTCTCGAACGCCCCTGGGGAACTTTTGATGGAATTGATCCTGAGGGGAATGTCTTCCAGATAGCTTCGTCGAGTAACGGGCCATAACAAGACATATTTCCTTCCGGGAACCGGAAGCGGAGAAGTCAATCGTCCTACAGCCCCACAACCGCCGCCGCATTTTCGCGAAATAACGATCCGTCGCGGATATAGCGCCTCAACGTTTCAAGTGACCTATGGCCGGTTTGGTTTTGAATCGATCTTTCGCTGGCACCCTTCATCGCTGCTGAGGTCGCGAAACCAGAACGTAAACTGTGTCCCGCGAAATCCGTGGCGTCCATACCCGCAGCGGCGGCATGGCGCTTGACGATTTCGGCAACGGCTCCATCGGACAGACGGAACGACGCCATTTTGCCGTGGCGATTGATGGGACGGAATAGGGGTCCTTCCGAAATTTTGCTCCGCTCCATCCATTGCTGTACAGAACGAATTGGACACGTCGCCAACGTTGAACCGTACGGCACGCCAATCTTCCGGCCCGCGCCTTCCTGATCTGTTTTAGAACGGCGTAGCGTCACGGTCAACCCATCCCGAGTCAACGCCAAGTCTGAAAGGTCCAGACTCACAACCTCCGATCGTCGGAAAGCGCAACTGAACCCAAGTACCAAAAGTGCCCGATCCCGGATTCCTAGCAGCGTATCCGGTAACAGCGCGACCATCTTGCGGAGGTCCTCAATGAGCACAGGTGTCTTCGCTTCCTGAGCCGTACCTTTGGCGCGGCGGATTCCAGCCAATACCATTCGCACCTTGGAACTTGTAGTAGGTGTGTCAAATCCAGCCGTCTGATGAGCCTGAGAAATCGCCGTGATGCGGCGGGCGATGGTGGCTGGCTTGTGGGTGGCGGCCAGACTCGTCACGTAGAGAGCCACCACATCCGGCAGAGCGGGAAGGGACGCTTGCCCATGTACCCGGCACCACGCTTGAAAGTGAGACCAATCCGCCTTATACGCCCGGATCGTGTTCCGCGCCTTGGCCTGATGGGAAAACTCGGAAGCTTGATCGGCGATGGCGGCGAGTGTGCCTATTCGGGAGGGGCAGAGGGTGAGTTCGGAGGTCATAGGGAGGTGGGATTGCTGAGCCTTGATACATCTTGATTATCGGGGGTCAGACCGTGGGATGTAAATTGGCCCATCCGAAGTTGGTGCTAGGACTCTTATGCGAGACGATCAATGACAAGGCCGGTCCACTCTACTTTCAACCTATGTTTCCAGCCTTGCTATGCTGGCCCGATGTCGGAAGATCGCAACAAAGAAATGGAAATGATCCTGATCGCAGGTCCTTACAGATCAGGCACCAACGACGTGCCGGAGCTTATGGCCGCAAACGTGAAAGTAATGGAATCGTTCGCCCTATCAATCTTTCGCGCCGGACATATTCCCGTGCTGGGGGAATGGTTTGCTCTGCCTCTCGCTCAGCTTGGCGGCTCCGTGCGGGCAGGTGATGGCGTGTTCAATGAAGTGTTTCATCCCATAGCCGTGCGGCTCTTGCAAAAGTGCGACGGAGTCCTTCGCGTCGGCGGCCCCTCCGCCGGAGCCGACGAAATGGTTCGAGTGGGGCGTCAACTCGGGCTGAAGATTTACTCCCGCATTCAGGAGATTCCAGGATGCCAAGGCACGAGCTGATCAGCCATTCCTCTTGGCGAATTAAAACAGATCTGTTCCTAGCAATTCCATCGTGGAGGGATCTTGCACGTCCATCTCGTGGACGGCACATACGAGTTGTTCGGCCATTACTACACTGTCGGCGAAGGCACCTTATATGAACCGGCAAGGTAATAAAGGTTACAGTTTGAGCTAAGAAGCAAGTGAAATTGTTATCGCACCAACGATCCGGCATACCCTGACACAACGCCATTCTTCGACCGCGTTCAATCCGCGTTCAATCAATTTGCAACCGCCCGCAATTTGCTATATGATTCCAAGCGGAAGGAAGTAAGTATGACGCACTATCTCTTGCAAATCTCCTATTCCCGTGACGCTTGGGCGGCGCTCGTTCTCAATCCGCAGGATCGTGGGGAAGCAGTCCGTGGACCCATCGAGAAGTTGGGCGGTAAGATCGGGCAGATGTGGCTGGCATTCGGCGACGACGACATTGTCGCCATTATCGAGATGCCAAACAACGTCGCGGCAGCCGCGATCTCCATCGCATTCAGCGCTGGCGGTGCTTGTAAGAACGTCAAAACAACTCCGCTCATGTCCGTTCAAGAAGGCATGGAGGCGATGAAGAAGGCTGCGGAGTGCGGCTATCAACCTGCCAGTAGAGCGGCTTCTGCTTAGCGATCTGTCGCGCCGCCGGGTCATTCTTCAGACCTCTGTACAAGTGTCTGCGTTCAGAACTATCCTTGCCGCCATCGACTCCAGGAAACAATCAGCAGCAAGCAAAGAGTCCGTAAAGTCATACCAGGATGGCCGACCCACGGCAACACTCCGGTTAGACGCCGTCGATTATGGTCCGGTCATCCGGCACGGAGCGGGCCAGCCCGGTGCGATTACCTTGGCGCTCGGGAAGCAATCTGCTTTCGATTCAGGGTACATTTTATCTGCACTATGATGGCGCGGGCCAAGGGGATGGCGTGCTTGTCTGGCGGTGAGCCGCGATCTACGGCATTGGAATCCCAAAGGACCGGTGCTAGACCTTGGTGATCCCAGCGCGGATGACGATGGAAGAGCAAGTTCGCCCTGGACCGTGTTCGACGGCAAGGGCTCATCCGTAAATGCGGCGGCGCTAAAGAACATCAGGTAGGACGATTGGCGCTGTTTTACGATGCGTCCACCACAGGAGCGGTAATATGGGGCGCGATGTTGGTATGGCGTGGCTGAACTTGCCGTTGAAGGCCCCTATTTGAGAGGAAATTTGGAAAGTGGCGAGTCCCTCAGCCTGTCTTTCGCCGTGGAACTGGCGACATGCTCGCCTCTGCTCGTTTAATCGCCCGGATTTGTTGTAGCAACCCAACAATTCGCACTGCGCTTTGGGGCTGCACCTGTTGAACCCGTCATGAATGTGGGCAGCTTGGGGAGGAAATCTCTGGTGGTGTTGAGGCGTTTCAGTAGCCGCGTTCTTTTGTGGGGTTTTCTCTTCGCGATATATGCGCCGGAAGGTACGAGTTTACCCCTGTCGTTTGCATGGAGTCTTGTGTCCGTTGCAACCGCGCAAGGGCGATTTCTATACTGAAGTGCGCTTAGTTGGGTTCATTGACGTGGGGGTCCGCACGACGGCAGTATTTATGTTTGGAACGTGGCGGTCGATTGTCGCCGCCACATGAAACTTCCGGCAGTGAAGGTTTCTGGAGGCGCAAGCGACTATCGGAGATAGCGAGTTCTATCGCCCGCTGGAGGATGGCGCGGCGCTTTTCTGGCTCAAGAGACGCAATCGCCCTGCGTGTCGGATAGAGTTCTTGGCGGGCTTGCTCCTTGTACCAGCATGCGCACTGTAGCACTTGTCTCAGCGTATTGTCCCGCTGGGTAATAATGATTTCCACAATGCTTGATAAGCGAAGATCGACACCATAGAAGTCGAGTGTTTGGTTGGGCGGATGATGGGCATCATCCGGCTCCGGCTTGATGCCCCAATTAGCAATATCGGCAATGCCGTCGGTTTGACTGGTTGGGGTTGGACTCATTATTGAACAGTCAGAACTCAGCGCTATTTGTCTCACCCGGATTGGTGTCGGTCCATTGGTTAGCCTTGGTTCAGTATGTTACTAGCTATGACAGAGTCTAGGCAAAAGGCACCTACAGTTGCCGGTAATATCAGGCTTTTCCGGTTGATATTTTGCTTGATCGCTCCACACTCGGTTGTCATGGTAGCGCTAATGTGGGTCTTGACTTGCTTCAGCTTGCTTGTTTGCTTAACTCGACGGCGGGCTAGCAACAGGCGGCGGGAGGTCCAAGAGTTCGGCAGACCGTATGACCAGGACGCCCATCGGCGTGCCGCCGAGCGCGAGGAAGCATGGTACCCCGCAGCGCTTGCTGCCTGTGCCTACCGAAAATGATCCAGGTGCGTCTAAGGGGGAAACCGTGCCCGCACCTTTATCCGCGCAGCCCTTGGCCAACCACAGACTCTCTCATCCTTGAGATAGCGGGGGACTGTTAGACATCCCCCGGCTATCAAGCGATGCCACGCGCCAAGGAATAAGTGGATATCCCTTCAGTTGTGGCTGTTGCAATCATCGTACTGTTTTGTCGAATAAATTCTCAAGATACTTTTGCAAAAGCCGTCAGTAAGGCATTTCAATAACGGGTAACGGAGCGTAGGTTGCTTCCCGGTCGGTAGCCACTAACCAACCCAGTATAAGAATCTGTGGCAGGGCGAGTGGCTGCCGATTCGGGCTCTCTAACGGTCATCCCAGTAGCTTATGCCGCTGAGGCACACTTGACCCCACAACCTTGCACGCGCATGAGATCTTTGAACTCTTCGTCAAAGACGATTCCAAACTGGAATAGGGTATCCTCTTTTCCCCGAGAAAACACCGAAGACCGTGAATCTAAATGAAAAGGTCTCTCCAGCGCAATTCCCTTCTTTCTAACGCTTTGGGGCGGGAAACACTTTGGACGGGCCATTTCACGGTGAACTTTTTCCACGTTATTCTGGACAGACCAAAGGATGCCTTTTACACTGAGGTTTCAGACAGCCAAACATACTGCGCCCTTATCCTCCTCTTTTCCATCGTCGCCGCTGTGCGCGAATGGCACTGCCTGCGGTGATCCGACTTACAGACCTGCATGACCTCGCTGCCGTCACGGCAGCCATAGTTCTTTCCTCGTCTAAACGCGGGCCTAATGCGGGTAAGGGCCGCCGAAAGGAGCTGCGCCAATGTTCCACCCGATTACATTCGAGCCGCTAATCGCAATGCTTTTAGCGTATCTCGGTTGGTAGGAAGCCCAACCGGGCGTGCAGCATCGTGCCATCGAGCACTTTACGCTCTATGCTTGCGGCGAAAAGCGCTGACTCCTGGCGTCTATGCGAGTGTCAGGCTAGAATCCCATGAGGCCTTCGCGTCCTTAGAGTCGACCCCCACAAATCCGGCAACAAGGCGGAAATGCTTGTCAGGCAATCACGTCACTTGTCCACTGCTGCGGCAGCTAGTATGCCGTTGTGCTTTCCGGGGCAACCTGGAACAGGTGTCCCTGTGAATTAGCTGGCGGAACTGATCGCGGCCTTGGCTTTTCCGTACAGCAATTCTTTGATTCTCTTTTCTAACGAAATCGGATCGATGGGTGACGCTGCGCTTGGCGTAGAGTCATTCCAGAAAAAAGAGACACTCTCACGATGCCTTCTTAATTGCTCCTCGGCACGATCTGTTGATTCAGCCGGAAACTGGGCGTTGTCTACGATCACGAGATCGATATCTCCTTCGTATAACTCGGAAATACAAAGCGCCTCTTCTGGATCATTCGCCAGTAGGAATAGTGTGCTTGACCCAAGACTTCGATTCAGCGCTTCGATGGACTCATGGGGTAAACCAACAAGCAAAACCACATGGCAGTACTCTTGGGCCGCCGCCGCCGCGACAGAGCGGGACTTCCAACTGGGAAGAAACACTTCAATCACGCAATCCGAATCGCCGGTATCGCTCACGCGTGTGAACCCCTGCGACGATGCAACAATCGCGCGCACGATGGTTAGACCTAATTCCGGTAGCTCCGTACCAAACAAGAGTTGTTCATTGCCACCATCGCTTTCTTCCGGCAATGCTTCGGCTTGAACAAAAATCCGAACATAGGAATCAAATCTCCCTGGGGCGCTCGTCATCCCGGAGTCATCGGCCCCCAGGTGCAAGGTGCCTCTTGAAGTATTCAAACGCTGTCTGCCTTCCAGCACCAAATTCACCAAGAGTTGTTCAAAGTGATTGCCGGTGCTGAGAATGTAGCCGAGATTGGCGGCAACAGACATCTCCAGCCGGATGTCTGCCCCGCAAAATCTCTGGAGCAGCACCTTCGAGGAAGCGAGGCGTTGCTTGACGTTGACGACGTGAGCCGCTCCGAGGCCCTCCTTTAGCTCCAAGAGCCGAACGGCCATGCCCGCACCAGTACGGCTGGCCCTACGGATCAGATCGACATCACTGCTGTCACCACTCCGGGCCACAGTTTCGGCGGCATCGTCAATCAAGTCGAACAAACCAATGTATTCCCGAGCCAAGCCTTGCGCCAACTCTCCGACCGCCAGTCCCTGCTGCTCTTGCCGCAGTCTCATTTCCTCCCGCCTTTGCGTTGTCACATCTTGTAGGGTGACAAACAGCGCGGATTGTTGACGCCCCGTATTGGTAATAGCCAGCTGACCGGAAATTTCAACTCGACTACCGCTCTTGGTAATTAATATGCTTTCGGGCGGAATACGAACCAATGGTTCCTTGGACAAAGCACGATGCAACAGTCGCGCCGATACAGTCTGGCCATGGCTATCCAAGAGGGGCGCGATATCGAGAAAGTTTTTGCCCTTCGCCTCCTGCGATTTCCAGCCCGTCATCGATTCTGCTGCCCGGTTCAGAAAGGTGATAACGCCGGACGTATCGCAGACGAATAAGGCATCCGGCATCCCTTGCAAGATCGCCGAAAGTATCCGACGGTTATTCCTCAGTTCGCAATCCATTTGGTGTTTATGCAACGCCATGATGATCGTGGGTTTCAAGTGAGCCGCCGCGAATGGCTTGAGGATGTACCCGTATGGTTCGGTCATCCGCGCTCGCTCTAGTGTTTGGTCGTCGGCATGGGCCGTTAGATAGATCACGGGCAAACCATAGCGATTCTGTATGGTAGCGGCTGCCTTGACTCCATCCATAGGGCCCTTAATCGTTATGTCCATGAGGACGACATCCGGGTTATCGCGTTCAATCCGGGTGAACGCCTCCGCTGCCGTTTGTACCCCACCAGTCACGGTAAAGCCTTCTTTGGTCAATTGTTTTTCGATATCCTTCGCTATGATCGCTTCGTCTTCGACAATGAGAACCCTTGGTGTAGGAGGAGCGTTCGCGATTTTAATTTCACGATGTTCTTGGTCCGGCATGGTACTTGGCATTAGAAAACTCCTGGGAGATACGGCTAAAGAGAGAAAGACATGATGTGTTTGCAAACGGAAAGGCATGTCTTTCCTCATATCGCACGAGGCATGCGAGCGGTAGAGATGAGTCTAACGGCTCAGTCTCAACCTAAGAAATCTGAACGCCCACACAAGTGTGAACAATCTATGTGGCCGTTTTCGATGGTTACCGATTGGCTGGCCAAAGGGTGCATGAGGAAACGTCTTTGGCTCAACGTACTGGGGCAGTCCTACCGTGCGCGCCTCTGAGTCGCTGACGGATTAGGGTGGCGAGTGATTATGCTCTGTTTCTGAAACTGCATCGTAAACGAAGCACCGGGCGGCGGGCCAACGGTTAACCTTCCATTCAGTTGTTGCGTGAGTGCGTCTACTAACGGTAGGCCAAGGGAATGAGCGTTGTTCCAATCGACTCCCTCGGGCAACCCAACGCCCTGATCGGAAACCGTAAGCGTCACAAACCCGGATGGACTTTCCTTCAAATCGATCTTGACTTCACCGGCCTTGCCATCGGGATAGGCGTACTTGAGAGCATTGGTGACGAGTTCATTGAGGATAAGGCCGCAAGGTATCGCTTGATCGACGTTGAGAAGGACGCAAGCCGAATTCAGATTTTTTACAACAGCGCCAGAAGAATGGGCGTAGGCATTGAACAACTCGTCGATTAAAGAGTGCATGTACTCTCCAAAATCGATGTGCTCGATGCTTTCTTCCCCATAAAGGCGTTCATGTATGAGCGCCATAGCGATAATCCGCCGTTGGACCTTGCTAAGAATGATCGAAACACTTTCGTCTTTTGCCAATGCGGCTTGCATTCGCAACAAGCTCGAAATGACTTGGAAGTTATTCTTGACACGATGGTGTACTTCTCTGGCCAGAATCTTCTTTTCGGCCAGCGAGCGATTCAATTGGTCCGCACGTTCCTGAAGCTGCAACTCAGCGATTTTGCGGTCATTGATATCCACCATTGCGATCCGGCACACGCTTGCGCTCTCTGTTCGCCCGAGAATCATTTCCAACCGCGCCCAAAATGGAATCCCTTGGCGGTACAGTCTCAGTTCAGCCGTTTGCAGCAAGCCCGTATCAATCAGGCGCTTGTGAGCCAGATAGAAGTTATCCTGATCCTCCGGGAAGATGGAAAACTTGAAGTTGCGTCCATGCAAGGCAGCGCGGGCGGCACCGAAGATGGCGGTGGCGCGAAGATTCATTTCAAGTATTAGGCCCTGTTCGTCTATGATCGCGCATCCGACCGGAGCTAAATCATATAGCTCGAAGTAACGCGAACCTGAGACTTCAAGATTTGCCTTCGTAAACCGCAACTCTTGATTTTCTCGTTCAAGCTCAATTACCTGAAGACGCAAGTTTTCGAGCAATTCGGGAGGCTGTACGCCTGACGCATTGTCAATGATACCGGTAGGCCGTTCAACCGCCGCCGCAGGTGACTTGCGGAATGTCCGGGACGACTTGCCGGACCAGCCTTTAGAAAGTGTATTTTCATGCGGCCCACGGGCCATAGCAATTACCTCCAACGCTAAAACTGCTTCTGGTTGAAGGTGCCAACGACCTCTCTCGCACGCAGTTGTCAAATCGCCTTGTTAGGAACACCCAGGCGCAAATATATAACCCTGGAGGTGAGTGTACCAGATTTATCTCACTGTGATATTTACCCGTTTTAGCCTTCCAGCGAAAGCTCTATGAGAAGCGCTATTTCGGAAATGACTGGCGGGCACTCCTTGGAATTTTCGCCTTGTCGGTGGGTGAAGGCGCGTCAGCGGGCGGTCTCTGTGAGGAACCGGCGGAGTTTGCGGCAGGTGGAATCGAACCATCTCTGCTGATCTTCGCCTCCGCGATAGAGGACCTGACCACCGTACTTAATCATTCCATGCTACTGCTTTAGCGGAGGCCCTTGTGTATCCCCAATCAGCAAGCCCGGGCCAAGCAATCGAGCCACCGCCAACAAGCTTGGTGCAGTCGTCTTTCCAGCCGGTCCTTCGCGCAGGCAACTAGTGGGATGCGCCCCAATTCGAGTGGGATCAGATGATCGATTTCACAGCAGACGCCTTTCTTCGGTTTACGGCAATGTGCGGAATGAACCCGACGCTTCACTGAAGCGGACACTTGTCGGATTTCTTGGTATAGCCCACGGTGTCGGCGGCGGGTCACACTGGGAATGTTGCCGAAAGTGAGCGCCAAATGCCCGATAAATATCTATTTCATCGCCCAGCAAAAAGTGATATCGTATTCCTGGAACGTAAGGAATCGTAGCTATCCCCCGTACTCGCGGACCGAAAACGCTGTATTGAGGTCCACCAGCACCGCGTTCCATAGGAGTACAAATCACCATGTTGCAAATGTTGAATGAGCCGATCACTTCCTACGATGTGGCGGAAGCGCTCAAGAATATGGAAGGCGTTTTTCTAGTCGAACGCGCCGGTCAAAAATCACTGGTCACCTGCGCGGCTGGCCACTCAATCGTCTCCTGGGTGCCAGTAGGTGAAGTAACGCAGATTACCGTCGCCGGAAACCCGCCGTACACCATCACGCCGATTACTCAGCAAATGCAGGCGGCTTTCAAGATCATCGGACAGGGCGGCGGTCAGGGTGACCAAGGCCAGGGCCAAAGGCGCTCGGGCGACTAGGAACCCAAAGTTAGTTAAACGGAAGGCCCACGTCTCTGGCAGGAGGTGGGCCTCATTTAATCAATGCGCACGCCGACAGCGGAAGTGACGAATCAGTTTCCCAGCAGGTGCCTTTCTGTTGCTTACGGCCTTAGTCGGAACAAACTCGGCGCTTCATTGAAGCGGCCACATTTCGGATTTGTTCGGTGTAGCTCACGGTAGAGATGTCGGCGGCTGTCACGTCAAGGGTCTCGCCGGGGTTAGCGCCAAATCAGTAAGAGCGCCGGTTCGTGTGTGGGACGTCTTGCCGGTAGCGGTTACGCCAGAAGAGCAGGCGGAAACGCATTCTTGGACGGCTCATGCACCGCGATGCCGCCGGAAGACGAGGCGCTACGTAACCCTCCGCCGGGAGAATGATCAGCATGTACGAAAGTGAAAATGCTCATTTGCTTACAGGCAGGAATGGCCTGGAAAGGGTTCCTTTATCAAGACCGCTCCAAGCGTGACCTCCCGGCGTTCAGCCCTTCCTCAGTCTTGCCGCCTCAACTCTCGCCCTTGCAGCGGCGGCGATACCGGGATTCAGTTCGGTCCCGACAAACCGCCGCCCGGTGGTAGCACAAATCTCCGGGATGGTTCCGCCGCCCACAAATGGATCGACGATTAGCTCACCCGGCAGTGTCAGGTGCTCAATGTAATATTGAGCCTCCACCACGCTCTGGCCATGTTTGTGGTGCCCTTTTTCGGACTTTGGACTCTGCACAAGATCGGTAATCCATAGGTTTAGGGGTTGCTTTGGCGCGGGACGTTTGACGAACGCTAAGATCGGTCTCAAGCTATTGCTAATGTTCCGCTGCCGAATTTGGGCGTGGTTGCCACCGGGGAATTGCGCAGCGAATAACCAATACCAATCCAGCGACTCTGAAAGACGTGCCATAACCTTGTCCAAGTAAAGTACGCCGCATTGGACCAAGCAGAAACCACCCGGTTTTAATTTTTGTTGCGCTAGCTTTCCAAGCTCGCTGTATAACGGGAGTGATTCCTGGTCCCACGGCGGATCAGTAATGAATAGGTCAACGCCACCGTCAACAAGCTTTTGGAAGAGTAGGTGCATGTCGCCGGTGTGGATACCTTCGCCACGAACATGCGTCTTCAGTGCTGCTGCGATGTTCTGCTGGCGCACCCGTTCCAGTGAGTCTTCCTTCGCATCCCGGAGCGTAATTTCGGCGTTGACGATTCGGCTAACTATTTCGGGGTCCGTCTTGGCAAGCGCCGCGATCTCACGAATTTTTCGCGTTGAGGTCTGATGCTCTCTGGCTGTTCTTTCTCTCTGACGTTCAGCTTGGTGGTACATGTGTACCACCGAGTTAGACTCAGAACCGTGAGACGCCGCTCCGGCTTTAGCGGCACGCTGCCTTTTTCGAGATCGCTACCCGGCGCTGCATGATGCGGTAGGCGAGCGCGGCCCGTTGATCGGTCGTTAGGTTCCGCCGTCCCATCTGGTTTTCTTCGATCCACAGTTTTGCGGATTCCCGATCTGGCAAGTCGATTTCAGCCGTGTCGTAAGCGAGTCCCTGGCGGTCACAGATGTCCAGACGGCTATGGCCGTCCAGGAGTAGCCCAAGCCACACCACGAGCGCATCCCGGCATCCGTGGGCAATCAGATTGGCTTCGAGTTGGTGGCGCTCTTCCGCCGCCAGGGGAGCAATCATGGCGGCGAACTCCCTGTCCACCTTCGGCACCAATTTGAGGGTGGGCTTCCGCTTGAGCATGAA
>Ga0302319_10012582_pt1 | contig 15939 bp, 18 predicted proteins | sample Bog_T0_2_FD_203319 | JGI IMG/M metagenome (GOLD analysis project Ga0302319, IMG submission 203319) | Peat permafrost microbial communities from Stordalen Mire near Abisko, Sweden - Bog_T0_2 | ecosystem: Environmental > Terrestrial > Soil > Wetlands > Peat | place: Sweden: Abisko, Stordalen Mire...
CTCGTCCGGCTTACCCGGCACAATCACGGCTTTCGCACCCTCCCGCGTATCCAGCCGCAGATCCGCCATGCGCATGTTTTGATCGGGCCCGTGGCAAAGGAAGCAGTTTTCGGAAAGAATGGGCCGAACCTGGCGTTGGAAGTCCACGCCGCCGTATGCCAAGCCGGAAACGATCAGTAAAACCGCAACCCTCATGTGAACCTAGAGTAACTGATTTTCACCGCCTAGCGGCGGCTCAGCTTAACTTCGCAACTTGCGAAACGCATCGAGAGCGTGGTTTAGATTCTCCAGACTATGGGCGGCCGTAACGCACAGCCTTAATCGCGCCGCGCCTTGCGCCACCGCCGGGAACAGCACCGGCGTAGCCAGAATGTCGTGATTCAGCAGCCGCGCGGCGAATATCACTGCCGCTGCTTCGTCCCGGAAAATCACCGGAATGATGGGCGTTTGGGACGCGCCGACATCGTAGCCCAAGTCGCGCAAACCGTCGCGCAGGAAGTTGGCATTGGACGCCAGCCGCGCCACTCGTTCGGGCTCCGCCGCAAGAATCGATAGCGTGGCGCGAACCGCCGCCACTGACGACGGGCACAGCGCCGCCGAGAAGATGAACGGAGCCGCCGCATGTTGCAAATAGACGCCTACTTCTTCGGACACCGCGGCGAACCCGCCGTTAGAAGGAATCGCTTTCGCTAGTGATCCGGTCCATACGTCGACATCGGCCGGGTTCACCCCAAAATGCTCGTCGGTGCCGCGTCCGGTGGCCCCCAGTACGCCCGATGCGTGCGATTCGTCGATCATCAGGTAGCAGCCGAATTCCTTCTTTACCGCCACCAGATCGGGCAATGGGCAGATATCGCCGTCCATGGAGAAGACTCCATCGGCTACGATCAACGTGCGATTCGCCGTTCCCGAGCGCAGTTCCTGGCGCAGCGAATCCATGTCGTTGTGGCGGAATCGCTGCACCGTGACTCCGGTCAACCGGCACGCATCCAGCAGACTCCGATGCGATAGGGAATCCATAATCACGCGGTCCTGCGGCGACAGCAATGCCGACATCACGCCGACGTTCGCCAGATATCCGGAGGTGAACGTGATAGCTTCGGCGGTCCCCTTGAAGACCGCCAGTTCATGCTCCAGCTTCTGGTGGATGTCCGCGGTGCCCGTCAACATGCGCACGCCGCCGGTCCCGGTGCCATATTTGCGAATCGCCTCGATGGCCGCTTCGTCGATGCGCCGGTCGCCGATCAGGCCCAGATAATCGTAGGATGACAACATCATCAACTGGCGCCCTTCGGCTTGCACGCAAGGTCCGGAACGGCCCTGCAGCGCCATCTGGTACGGGTAAACATCCGCCTCGCAGGCGCGGCCCATCAGATCGAAAATATGGCGGGCCCGCGCGTCGATAAAGTTGGTTTTATGGAAGTTCCATTTTTTCCCCGTGCCGAAAAACTGCTTGAAGTGCTCGCGTGAAGACGCGACTGTCCCGTTAACTGGCTGTTGTGTCATGGAAACTCTGCGTTGGTGTTCAGTATAGTGTAATATTGCGGGTTTGTGAAATCGGGAGCATGAATTTGTTTGCGCGCGTGTCCTGTTTGGCGCTACCGGCGTGTTTATTGGCCTTTGGCTTGGTGCCCCTAGGCGCGGCCGATCTCTCGCCGGCTGGGCTGTGGAAGACCATCGACGACAAGACCGGCCGTCCGCGCGGGGTCGTCCGCATTTACGAGCAGAATGGCCAGCTTTTTGGCAAAATCGAATCCAGCCTGTTACCCCACGAAGCCAAGGAATTCTGCGACCGCTGCTCCGGCGAGCGCAAAAATAAGCCCTTTATCGGCATGGTGATTCTAACCGGCATGAAGAAGAACGGAACTGAATACAACGGAGGCGAGATTTTAGATCCCGATACCGGTTGGGTGTACCGCTGCAAAATGCGTCTCGCGGAAAACGGCAAGAAGTTAATTCTAAAAGGCTACGTAGGAATCTCGTTGCTGGGAAGGTCGCAAATCTGGCTGCGCGAGCTTTAGTAGGATGAGGAAGCTGCTGCTGGCCTGCGCGCTCTGGCCTTCTTTAGCGTTCCCGCAGACCTCCGCGAATGAACTGGAAGCCGTGGTGGTCACCGAACTGGGGACCATCCGTTTCGAATTTGCGCCCAGCCAGGCGCCCAAGCACGTCGAGCAGTTCATTCGTTTGGCTCGCAACGGCTACTACGATGGAAGCGCGTTCCATCGCGCCATTCCCGGAGCGATTATCCAAGGCGGCGATCCGCTGTTAAAGGATCCCGACACGCCGCGCAGCCAGTGGGGATCGGGCGGCTTCAATCTCTTGCGCAGCGAGACCAGCGACTTGAAGCTAGGGCAGGGTGTCGTCGCCGGCGTGCGCATTCCCGACAAGGAAGACAGCGACGGCTCGCAGTTCTTTATCTGCGTTTCCCCGCAACCCGCCCTCGATGGGCTGTACCCCGGTTTCGGGCGAGTCACCGAGGGAATGGACGTGGTGGACAAGATCTCGCGTCTACCGGCCGGCGGAAAGGGCTTTCTCACGAAGCCGGTGCGCATCGTAAAGGTGACGATTGAGCCGAAGAAGCTGGAGCCGTTCGCCAACGCGTCAGTGGACGAGCTTCGTCGAACGGTGACGCTGAAGACCACGGTCGGCACGGTCAAGATCAAGATGGAACCCGATTGGGCCCCCAACCATGTCCGCAATTTCCTTAAACTGGTATCCACCGGCTGGTACGACGGGACGCCGTTCCATCGCGTGGTGAAAGGTTTTGTGGTGCAGGGCGGCGTCAGCACCGGACGCTCCAGCGGTCCTTACCACGCTGCGGATCGCTGGGTGCGGCCGTTAAAAGGCGAGTTTCGAAAAGACGTGAAGCACGAGCGCGGCATCGTCTCCATGGCCCGCACGGACGATCCGGATTCAGCTACCACTTCGTTCTTTTTGATGTTGGGTCCAGCGCCGCATCTCGACGGGCAATACTCCGCGTTCGGCCGCATCGTGGAAGGCTTGGAAGTGTTAGACGCCTTTGAGAAGGAAGAACTCGACGGCGAGACTCCCAAGCGCCGCCTGGAAATTATCGCGGCCAAAATCGATCCGCTGTAGTTCTTCCGGTACCTAATTCTTCACCGTGAACAGTCCGTCTTTCGTCGGCAGCGTAACCTTAGCATTGCCACCTTTCACAGGAAACGAAAACGGAACCGGCTCGTCCGACGTAACAACCCAATACAAGGTCCGCTGACGGCCGGACTGAACCTCGATCGGGATGCTGGTCGAAAAGTCGCCTGGAACGCCGCCCTGTGTTACCGTGCCGCTCACTCTCAACCCGCTAACCGAAGAACTCAGTTTCAGCACCGGGATGCCTGTTCCATAAACCCATGTGTCGAAGAATGCTGCCAGGTTCGAATCGGTCGTGTGCGGCGGCATGAACTCAGCTGCCAGCAATCGGAACTGTTCGGTGCTGATGGTCTTATATCGATATCTCTGGCTAAGGGCTCTCAACATAGCCATGAAGTCTTCGTCGCCCATCCGGCGGCGCAGCATATGCAGCACCCAGGCGCCTTTCTCATAAATGATGTGGTGCCAAGCCTCGGGCGACTGGGAGGATTCCAGCCGGTAGCCCCAGGTGATCGGTCCGGCCGATTCGAACGTCCGTCCATTCGGGCCCAACTCCAGAAGGCGATTGCGGAAATCGTCAAGGATCGTTTCCGCGGTATGGACGCCTTTCTTTTTCTCCAGATAAAGAAGGGCCGAATAATTGGCCAATGCTTCAGTGAGCCAGGCGTCCTGATAGCCCTCTCCAATCACCAGGTTCCCCCACCACTGGTGGGCTACTTCATGCGCATCCAACAGATCGGAAAAGAACGTCGTCACGAATCGATCCTGAGCCGATGCCGGGCGCTGACTGGGATCCAGATACGCCAGAGTAGAGAGATACAGAAGGCCGGGAAAGCCTTGCCCGAAGCCGCCCGGAATCGGTGAGACAGTTAGCGTCTTTAAAGGCGGCGGCCCAAACTGAGAAGCCATATACTCGAACGCGCCGGCAACATCGTGGGCCAGCGCCTCCAGACGGGTGGCGGGAGCGGATGACGTTTCGGGCGAATTCAGAGGCGAACGGGGATCCGCCGGACGGCGAGCGGTCAATTGCGCAAGGTCCGGATCCGGACTGGGTTGCCGGGGCCGCAGAGCCGCTTCTAAGCGCCGGTTGGCGTATACTTCGATGCGATACGGATCGTGTGAAATAGTGACCGACTTATAATCCCCCAGATTGAAGGCTGCGAAGCGGATCGGCACCTCGGTCTTACGCCGCGTAACTCTCCAATCTCCCTGAACCTTGTCGTCCACCAGATCTCCGGTAGCCACGAAACCCAGGTCCTTGGGATAACGGAAGGTCAACTCGTAGCGGGCGAACTCGGTCCCGCGGCGGGGATACCAGGTAGCTCTCGCGCCTACGTAATAGACCTGGTCGCCCGCTGTCGAGATCACTTCCCCTTCATGGCGGATTTCAAACTCGTGCGGTTTCTGAACATCCAGTGGCGCCGAAGCAACCACCAGGAAATCCTGGTCCTCGCTGGCATGAATCAATTCCGCGCGCGGCGATTCATGCGCGAATACTTCCGCCGGCTGTCCGTCGATTTTCGCTTCCAATATGCGCATCCGCTGTGAAATGGTGAAGGAAAACGCGCGGCTGCTTTCGAGCGGCGTGCCGGTAAACCGCGTAACCGCTTTCAATACCAGGTCCGGACCCACGGTGGCGTCGATCCGGTAGTTGCTTACACTCATATCGGAACGGCCCGTGCCAGTGCCAGCAGCGGATTGACGCCGCGAGCGGCTGGCGAAACTGGTCCACACATTGAAATACGAGTGCTGATTGCGCTCTCCCACCTGGCCGACCAGTATGTTCTCCTCCGCTTTGGGATCGCAGATTACATCGAAGCTGCCATGTCTCGTCCCGCCCACAGTCATATAAAACAGGCCGGATTTCGGGCGGCCCGAAAGGATGTCACCAACTTGGCGCACCTCGAAGCCCGCATTGAGACTACTGAGAACCGGAGACCACCGGTCCGACAGCAAAGCTCCCATTTCCGGCGATTTCTTGGCGCCATTGGTCCGCAACATAGCCAGCAAGTCGTCGGCGGTATTGTCGGTCGTTAGTAGAAGCGCGGACCGGAAGTGTTCGTCCATGTTGGGCGAATCGGTGAAGGTAGCCAGCGACAGTCGCTCGCTCCGCACCGGGGGAAGCACCAGCAGTTCGCCATCGCCGCTTTCTACATCGGTGGTGAAGACTACGGCGGCGCGGACGCCATTTACGGGCCTCGCGAAGATCATGTAGCCGGAGGTGAAGAAGATGCGGATGTCTTCTTTGGAATAGCTCTGCTCGATCACTCGATAGCATTCGGCGGGATCTAAACCGGCGCTCTGTAGTTGCTTCGCAACGTCGGCCGCGCTAACGACAGCGTAGGCGCTCCGGCAAAATATCAGAAGGACCCAAAAAAGGCGAGACACTTTCCTTCAAGTGTAGACCTTTGCTTTGGCCGTGTCTTCAACCCCCATGCCCGGACGGCGCTGTCGCTATCCCGCTTCTCACATCGAGCCAGAACGGTAGCTCGTCCCGATTTGCAACCACGTAAAAACTTTGCGTGGGCGCAAAATAGACCAGTGTGCGCTTACCGGCGGCGATCAGGTTCAGCATGTTTTGCAGCGTTCCTTTGCTCTTCCCGTCCCACAACATCACGCCGCATTGCGCTTCTTCCGCCATCACGAAATCCTTTGCGGCAAAGTAGCTGAACCCCTTGCTTCCGATCGGCGGCTGTACTTTGCGCGCCGGCCATCCTCCCACATTGTTGCGGCACTGCTCCATGCAAAAAGACAACGACCTTCGTGTAGTGCCTGCTCGCGAAGTACATCTGAACGGCTTTATCCGCGCCGTTCGCATCGCCGACAAGAACGGTGCAGCCGCGCCTCATGAACTCGTCGAGCCGCTCACGGATGACTTCGTTCAGCTTCGAAACCACCCTTGATCCACCGAAGAAAACATTCTTGACTTGCTTCTTTCGGCCCGGTCCGGACTCACCACTTAATGACCGAGCGACCGGGAAACCCTAATCCCGTATTCGACTGCTTTCGCCTGAATCTGGGCTGCATTCAGCGTCAGCGAGCGTCCGTCGCGAACAATATTGCGACCATTCACTACCACGTCCCGAACGTCCGATCCTTTCAGCGCATAAACAATCTGCGAATAAACGTTGTACATCGGCACGGCATGGGGACGGTCCAGCCGGATGGTAATGAAGTCGGCGCGCTTGCCGGCTTCGAGTGAACCGATCTCGTGCTCCAGGCAGGCCACCTTCGCGCCCAGGATGGTCGCCATGGCAACCGCTTGCTCGGCCGGTAACACCTGCGGGTCCATCGTTGCGACCTTCTGCAGATCGGCCGCCAGATTCATATCTTCCATCAGATCGAAATCGTTGTTGCTGCCCGCGGGTCCATCGGTGCCCAGGCCGACCGCGATCCCGGTTAGTAACAGTTTCACCACGGGTGCGATTCCGCTGGCCAGCTTCATGTTACTCGATGGATTGTGCGCTATGCCAGTGTTATGAGCCTTCAGGATCGCGATATCTGCGTCGTCCAGCCACACGCCGTGCGCCGCGATAGTTGGACCGTCCAGCGCTCCCAGCGAATTCAGCACCTGAGTTGGGCTCATGTGGTGTTTGGCTTGGACGTCTTCATTCTCTTTCTTGGTTTCGGACACATGAATTACGAATGGGACGCCATAGCGGTTGGCGAGTGCACGCGAGGCTTTCAGAGATTCGTCGCTATTGGTGAAAACGGCATGGGGCGCTACGGCGGGAACGATTAGCGGATCGCCCTTGAAACGCTGAATGAATTTTTCGGCGTAGCGCAACCCTTCTTCGGGGGTCGCGGAATCGGGGTCTTTGAAGCTGATAATCGTTTCGCCGAGCACGCCGCGCATACCGGCTTCCTTCGTTGCCTCAGCGACCTTTTCTTCGAAATAGTACATGTCGACGAAGGTGGTGGTGCCGGAGAGCATCATCTCCAGACAGGCCAGCCGGGTACCCCAAGTAACGAAGTCAGGGTCGACATTCTTCGCTTCCGCGGGGAAGATATACTTTTCCAGCCATTCCTGCAACCGCACATCGTCGGCCAAGCCGCGAAATAGCGACATGGCCGCGTGCGTATGGGTGTTGATCAGGCCCGGCATCAGGATATCACCGGGACGGTCCAGCCTCTGCTTCGACGTGTACTTGCGCGCTATCTCGGCGGCCGGACCCACGTCGACGATGCGCTCCCCGCGAACGGCCACCGCTCCGTTTTCAATCAACCGGTGAAAGGCGTCCATGGTGACCACATAGCGCGCCGTGTAAATGGTGTCGACCGATTGCGCCGCGGCGGGCACGATGGCCGCCAGCAGGATCAGGCCGAGCTTACGAGATAAAGGTGTCATCGAAAGGCTTCGGGAAAATGTCGATCAAACGTATGGTTTCATGCTGGCCCTGCAAGTTGATTAGCGTGATCTCGATATTACCGCAGAACTCCCACAGTAGTTGGCGGCAGGCTCCGCACGGCGGAGTCAGCACCGGAGTGTCGGCCGAGACCGCGATCCTGGCGAAGCTGCGCGGACGGACGCCTTCCGAGATAGCCTTGAATATGGCCACTCGCTCGGCGCAGACCGTCAGTCCGTAAGTCGCGTTTTCGATATTACAGCCAGTGAAGATTTGGCCGTTGTTATCCTCCAGCGCGGCGCCGACCTTGAACTTCGAATACGGCGCATGGGCGTGCTCGCGGGCGCCGAGAGCGGCTTGCAGAAAGGGAGTCATAAGGGGCGGCGGGTCATGCACTATATTACTGTGCCGCGCAACATTAGCGATACACTCGAATCATGGACGCAACCTTGGGAGGCGCGCTGCCTCTATTCATGCGCTGGCTGCACGTTACGTCGGTAATTACAATCGCCGGTGGATTTATATTTGCGCGCTTTTCGGTGGCGCCGGCGCTCGCTTCGCTTTCTCCCTCTGACGTGGCCGCGTTCTCCAATCGGGTGGCGGGTTTCTTCCGCCCCATTCTGTACGCCGCCCTCGCGTCCGTATTGATCTCGGGTCTCTACAATTACCTGACTAAGCCCTTTTATCCGCCGCATTATCACGCCGTCATTGGCGTCAAATTCCTGTTCGTGTTGCATGTGTTCGCCGCCTCGGTGCTGTACACTTTGCCCAACCTGACTGAAGCGAAACGCAGGCAGCGCCTGAACTGGCTGGTGATCTCTGGCCTGGTGATCGTGGCCATCTCGGCCTATCTCCGCTTTATGACGCTGAACGCGATGCAGTTGAAGTAGACATGGCCACATCCCCTGGATACGACGCTCTGCATCGCACCGCCGCCTGGCTCGACCTTTCTTCGCGCGGCAAAATCAAGATGCTGGGCGAAGATCGCATTCGCCTGCTGCACGCGATGACTACCAACAACATCCAGCAATTGACACCCGGCAGCGGATGCTACGCCTATTTCCTGAATGCGCAGGGCCGCCTACTCGCGGACGTCAGCGTCTTCTGCCGCCCCGATCATCTGCTGCTCGACACCGAGCCCGAGACTCGCGAGAAGGTATTCAAGCATCTGGACCAGTTCATCATCGCCGACGATGTAACTCTTGAGGACGACACCGATAACCTGGCGCTGGCGATCGAGGGTCCCCAAGCCGAGGCGATCTTGCGCGGCCTCGGAGCTCCCGTACCGCCGGCCAGTTACGGCAACGAACTCTGGAATGACGTTCTAATCGCGCGCCTCAGCTACTCTGGCGTCGACGGATTCTGGCTTTTCCCTTCTTCCACGGCGCAGCCAGATCTCGCCGCACAGCTAACCGCCGCCGGCGCTGCAGCAGGAACACTGGAGGACTTCGATCTGGTGCGGCTCGAGCATGGCAAGCCTCGCTATGGCGTCGACCTAACCGAGCGCTTCCTCTCGCAGGAGGCCAATCAACCGCATGCCCTAAACTTCGCCAAAGGCTGCTATCTGGGGCAGGAAATCGTAGAGCGCGTCCGCTCGCGCGGCCAAGTCCACCGCGTCCTGGTGCCGCTGGAAATCGACGCGGTTCAACCGCCGCAACCGGGAGCCAAGTTCCAGGAGAACGGCGTCAATGTCGCCGAAATCACGTCTGCCGCCTACTCGCCCGCGCTCGGCAAAGTAGTAGCCATGGCGTATGTGCGGGCGGATCGGTCCGCTCCTGGTAGTGAGTTGAAACTGCAAGACGCCGTCGCTCGCGTCCGTCCAAGTATGTCCGGTCGATGACACAAAAATAGCTCCAATTTTGCCTTCATAAATTCATCGTTTTGTAATAGACTAAGGCCAACCAACCGGTAGGCAGTCGAATCGGTGTGGCCCGATGACCTCGTGAGTCTCTCAGTACCCTCTCGTTGACATCGATTTACTTCAACTCGAAGAGGAACAAGCATGAATTTCCATTCAACGCAGCTTAGATTTCTACTGACCTTGGGAGTGCTCCTGATGTCAGCCGGCATGGCATCCGCAACCATCCCAGGCCTATGCAACACTGGCCTGTCCAATGGTAGCGGAGTATGCACAGGTCCGCTGGTGACCGCCGATAGCGGAACCACCACCGACGCAAACTGGGTAATCGCAACGCCTTACCCGACCGCTCCCTCGACGTCGCCCATCCCGAATCCCTGCGGGGCGGCTACGCAGTGCAACCCAGCGCTTACCTATGAGCCGGCATGGGTAGACTTTCCCGACCCTTCGTGGCTCGCCAATAGCGTCACTTTCTCGGCGACGGCCTCAGAGTGGATTACTCCTCAGACTGAGCTAAGCCTAGGGGGTTACTATGTATACGCTACTACCTTTCCCGTGCCTACCAGCGATGGCCATGTAACCATCGTCGGCGAACTGCTTTCCGACAATGAGGTTGACGCGATCTACCTGAGCAGCGGGACCTTCGAATGCATCGCCGTAGACGGGTACCCGTATGACAACGCCGCGGTGAATTCACCGAGCAATTTCGTCCCACCATGGACGGCTTTCACAATTACCAAGGCGCCGGTGACCCCGGGTGGCACCGCCACGCTGTACATTGTGGTCCGCAATCGGGGCGTGGGTGGAATCGATAGCAACCCTACCGATACCGGCCTGCGCGTGGAATTCAACCAGAAATCGTCGGTGTTTTCTAAATAGCGATTCTGAAGACGGACTCGCGCTTGCTGGTGAGCAGCCGCTAGCGCGAGCTCCGGTCTTAGTAGCGATCGGCGAAGCTAAACAAATGCACCCCGATCGCCGCCGAGAAACCCTGGAGCAAGCCTGGATCGGAGACGCGGTCCTGAGCTTGTATGCGCGCTGCAGAATCCTACGCGAGGACGGCTTCCAGGATGCCGCCAAATTTGTTCGCATGACCTCGAACCAATTCCTTGGCACCCTGATGGACGCAACGGAAGCCGAGGCCGAGATCGGACGAGTGTTCCAGGCCCAAGGTTTGGACGCCGCCTTCGCCTGGATCGAGGAGCGACTGATTCCGATGTTCGAACGGCAGGAAGAGAACCGCCGTCAGCGGGCGGCAGGTAAGCGGACCTGACGCGCCTATGGCTATAACTACGCGCACCATCCACTGCGGACCATCGGTAATAGAGCGTGGCTCCCCTGATCCCGAGCGGAAGCGGAGCCGCCATGGCGTAGCTCATGCGCGGAGTGAAATCGCACTCGCCTGTCGCCTGATTGAACGAATCGGCGCCGCCGGGCACTTCGCGTGGTAGCGCCACGTCCCAACCAACTGAACGCACGGCGCCCATCGCGAGATCCTTCAGCACTTTATTCCAAAACAGATTGTCGTAGACGGGCTGGCCGAGCCGGTTAGCCACCGAGTCCCAGGACCGCCCGAGCGCCGCGCGGACGTCCTCCTGGTTCGGGCCGAAGGCCAACAAGCGCCAGCCGCTGATCTCGCTGGTCTGGGAGATGCTGAACAACCAGACTTACCTCGGCAAGCCTTTGCCAATAAGAGCGATCCGCCGGTTAAGAAAGCCGAGGCGCTGGCGCTCCAGGTCATCGAAGCTTTCGAGCCGATCTCGGCGCGGCAGAGCGAATAGAACCGGACCCAGGGCGCGCGAGAGACGCTGTTGCCGACGGTTCGACCAGGGACTAGCGGCGTCTGGATTGCACTCCGGACAGTTCGATAACTTCTCTTTCAGGGGACGTTTGCGACTCCGGAGCTTAAGTCTACTCTCCGCGGAGCAACCGCAACTCCAACGGCCTGGCCGCTCTCAAACGTCTGCAGCAACTTCCAAGCGAAGTAGCCGAGCCGGAGCCGTGCTGCATCAGGCTTCACTGTCACCAGGGGAGCAAACTGCGAAGTCGATTACCACTGCGCTTCTGGGGCGTGGTCATCGTGCGAAGTCTTCTTCGCCGCCATGAACCCGCTAAACGTCATCGGGTACTCGACATACGGCCCAGCTGAGCGTTCCCAAGGAATGTAGGCGACCAGTAAGAAAACCACAGAACACTAGCGATAAGGCACCAGCGTTCCCCGGCCTTCATATTTCGTCTACTTCCCGCCCCGCATCTGCTTTTGAATCGCGCGCACGTCGGTTCGCAGTTCCGACATATCCTTGTCGCGCTCGGCGAGAAGGTGGTCCACTTTGTCCGACCACTCGTCGATGCGCGCCGTCCACACCGATCCGGAGCGGATTTTTCCGCCCTGCAAGTCGAGACGGGTCTGAATCGCTTCGAGGCGGCTCTTTACCTCTTTGAAGCCTTCCGCCATTTCGTTGGACACGCTGGCAATGGCTGCCGCCAGCGGTTCCGTCTGCGAGCGCATCCCCGCATTTAGCCGGGCTTCCATCCCCTCTAGGTACTGCTTCAGGTCCTTGTCCATATTTAACCCTTCGCCTTCTTAGCGGCCTTCTTCTTAGCGGTCTTCTTCGCGGCCCGATACTTCTCCCAGCGCACCTCGACGGCTCGTTTTGCGTTGTCTCCGGAGGCGAAACCCTTTGGTGTTCCGGTGACTTGGCCGCCCTTCTTCCCGATTTTCTGAAGGTACTCTTTCACTGTTCCCGATTCGCCCATACAAGCCTGAGCTTAGCCGACTTAAGTTGTTTCCGCAATTCCCTTACTATGCATAACCGACTTAAGGATAATTGGATCAGATGAACAACCTGGTTCAGAATCGCTGCCGCGCGCGCACAACATCGAAATCCCCTCTTTCAGGCGATGCCGCAGCATCTTCAGCGTGCTCTCGACCCCCCTTATGGACCTCCACTTCCCGCTCCGGCATCTGGTCCATGTTCATGGTAGTCCGCAATCGGGGCGTGGGCGGAATCGATAGTAATCCTACCGATATTGGTTCTGGCGCAGCAGCCACGTTTAACTTTTGGAACCCCGTGGATGGAGCGCCGTCGCGAGGCGTTGCGGCAGGCCGACGCTCATAATCGCATTGAGGGACAGTTTCCCAGTTCGCAAAGCCACGCGATCTTTGAGGCATTCATCCGTGGCGATATCGAACGCGATCAAATCCTTCCGCGCCTTCACGCGCTTCATCTGCAATCCTGATCTTTGCCCGGCTATACACTACAGGACGGGGTGACGCTGAAGAACAAGCTTGGCGTGACAACCCATGAAAAGCTGGAAGCCGCTGAGACGGATTACATAAGAAACCGGCTCTGGGACTTCACGTCCGGACAGGGCCCAGAGGGGCATTTCGACGCTGAGCACCAGAAAGCCATTCACCGCCACCCGTTTCAGGATGTTTATGAATGGGCCGGTCACACCCGAGAGGAGCCCGTCGCGTTATCGGACTGATCTGCCCGAGCAGCGGCCGTCCCAGGGGCAGAAATTTACTCTCTTACCGACTGAATGGCGTAGCGCTCAGAGGGCGGCAACAAAGACCAATGAACCCAGCGATTTGGAACCGCCGTCAGCGGGCGGCAGGTAAGCGGACCTGAAAACGCGTGTCCCCCGGAACGGATTCCACCCGGATATCGCCACCGTGGCTCTGTACAATCCGGTACACCACATCGAGCCCTAAGCCCGTTCCTTCACCAACTTTCTTAGTGGTGAAGAACGGCTCGAAAATGCGGGTCCGAATCTCCGGCGGGATGCCGGGGCCGGTGTCGCCGATCTCCACCAGCACGTGGCTCAATTCGTTGGCGGTCCGAATCCGCAACTCGCCCTTGCCGCCCATCGCATCCAGCGCGTTGTCGATCAGGTTAGTCCACACCTGGTTCAGTTCGCTGCCGCGCGCGCACACCGTGGGTGCCGTCTTATCGTAATCCCGCAGGATCGAAATCCCCTCCTTCAGGCGATGCCGCAGCATCTTCAGAGTGCTCTCGACCCCCTTATGGACATCCACTTCCTGCTCCGGCATCTGGTCCATGTAGGAATACTCTTTGATGGACTGAACCAGATCGGTGATGCGGGCCGTGCTATGGTCGATCTCATCCACCAGGCGGCTGACGGTGACTCCTGCCGTCAACTTGGTGAAGCCGTCCTCCAGGGCGTCGGCGGGAAAGGTCGCAGCTACCTCATTCAGGCAGGGAATGTCGAAACCGCACTCCACTAAAGCGGGCGCCAGTTGCCAGGCGCGCTGGATCCCGTGCTGCTCCAGCCATCGTGAGATTTCCTCCTCGCGGTCGCTACGATCGAGTGGATCCAGCACTTCCACTTCCGGGCGTTCCCCGATTTCGGTTTCTACTCGAACCAGCATGTCGCGCTGTTCGATGGTCAGAGGCGGACGGGAGATGAGCCGGATGTTGGCCTCTCGCAGCGATTTCATGGCTTCCCGTAGCGATTGCGCCGCCCGCCGGGCAGCGGACGCCGGATTGTTCAACTCGTGCGCCAGACCGGCGGAGAGCTTACCCAGGGCCATCATTTTCTCGCGCTGGGTCTCCATCTTGGTGCCCTCGCGGATGCGGTCCGCCATGATCCCGACCAGCCGCTGGCCCAGCACCGGAATCCGTTCCAGCATGGCCGGGAAATGATCTTTGTGCAGCAGAGCCAGGCGTGTGGGCATCGTCGCCCGCGACGTCAGCGGAAATACCGTGAGCCGCGAATAGGGCAACATCCCGGTGACCGAACCTGCCGAGGCGGTATAGAAGCGGGGATCGGTAGTGTCGTGCTCGCGATGGCCCCGCAACTCGCCCTTCAGAACGATCGATAGAAATTCGGCCGGGCTTCCCTCGCGCACCACCACTTCCCCGGGCGGCACGTCCACCGGGTTCATTAACCCAGCTAGCCAGACCAGGTCGTCTTCGGGAATGTCGGCGAACGCCTGGACTGTTCTAAGTTCCAAGGCGAGTTCGCCGGGATCGTGCGATAAGGAAAGTGTGGATGGATTCACCGTTAAACTCCTTTGCTTCTGTTCTGTGATGCTGGCCGCCGGGAGAAGGATGTCGCTCTCTCTATGATAAAATCAAGTTTCCTGTCCTAAGAGGTCCTGAGTGAACAAAGTCACCCGTCGAGAATTGAAACAAGATCGCTTTGCGCTCGAAGTGGAGCACAGCGTCGAATACGTATCCGGCCACCGGGGCCAGTTCGTCAAATGGGGCGGCGTTGGCTTGGCAGCCGCGCTGCTGGTGTTCGGCGTGATTTGGTATCGCAGCTATCAACACCAGGCCCGGTCAGAATTACTCTCCGTCGCCATTCAGGACCAGAATGCCACCGTGGGCCCGCCGCAAAGCGAGTACGCCACCACATACCCCTCTCAAGCCGACAAGGACAAAGCCGTCGCCGATGCATTCAGCGCGGTGGTTAGCAAGTATCCCGGCTCCGATGAAGCCATGATTGCGGAGTTCTATCTCGCCTCCCAAGCCGGCGAAAAGGGCGATCTGGCCCAAGCGCAGAAGCGGTTCCAGACGGTGGTCGACTCCGGCCCGAAGGACTACGCTTCGCTCGCCAAACTTGCCTTGGCTCAGATACTACAATCGCAAGGCAAGAGCGCGGATGGTGAGAAACTGGTTCGATCCGTGATTGAGAACCCGACCACCCTGGTGTCGAAGGAACAGGCCACCATCGCCCTGGCCCGTCTGGTGGCGCCCACGAACCCCCAGGAAGCCCGCAAGCTTCTGGAGCCCCTCCGTGCCAGCGAGCGCTCCCCCGTGAGCCGCGCCGCTTTGACCGCCATCAGCGACTTACCCAAACAGTGAGCCGTTTGAGCCGGCTGCGCTTCCCCGTGGAGCGCACGCAGGGACGCCGCTATCCCGAACTTCCCCACCCCTATCGCGACGAGTTCCAACGCGACCGCCACAGGGTGGTTCATGCTCCAGCGTTCCGCCGCTTAGAGAACAAGACGCAGGTCTTCACACAAGGCATCTCCGACCATCTGCGGACGCGCCTGACTCACACTTTTGAAGTGACGCAGATCTCGCGTACCGTGGCCGGAGCGCTCGGGTTGAACGAAGACTTGGCCGAGGCTCTCGCTTTGGTCCACGACATTGGTCATCCGCCGTTCGCCCATGCCGGCGAGGATGAACTCGACTGCCAGATGCGGCGCTTCGGGCAGCGGTTCGACCATAACCTGCACGCGCTACGCATCGTGGAGCACTTCGAGCATCGCTACGCACGCTTCCCGGGGTTGAACCTGACCTTCGAAGTTCGCGAGGGAATCGTCAAGCATTCCCGCGACCTGGAGCCCGGCGAAGACCCGGCCCTCGACGAGTATCTTCCCGGACAGCGGCCGCCACTCGAAGCACAACTGATCGATCTGGCCGACGAGATCGCCTACAATACGTCCGACCTGGACGATGGCTTCTTCGCGAATTTGTTCCGGTTGGACGAATTGCGCGAGGCGGTTCCCCATTTCAATCAGGCGTACGAGGAAATCGAGGGCCAGTTCCCGGGAGCGAGCGAGCGCGTTCGCTTCAACGAGGTTCGGCGCGGATTGATCGACTGGCTGGTATCCGGCTTAATCGACGGTACGCTGCAAGCGGCGGAGGCTGCGGG
>Ga0302319_10012586_pt1 | contig 15932 bp, 20 predicted proteins | sample Bog_T0_2_FD_203319 | JGI IMG/M metagenome (GOLD analysis project Ga0302319, IMG submission 203319) | Peat permafrost microbial communities from Stordalen Mire near Abisko, Sweden - Bog_T0_2 | ecosystem: Environmental > Terrestrial > Soil > Wetlands > Peat | place: Sweden: Abisko, Stordalen Mire...
GGACTTGAGCAAGAGAGTCCTGTCGATTATGACGCTGCGTCTGGAACGAATGGGCGTGGGTAAGAAAGCGGCTCTGGCGTTGTTTGGGCTCATTGTGATCGCTACGCCGATCTTGCTGGGGCAATCTGAGGCGGCGCAGAGGGTGATGCTGGCGGCGGTGGATGCCGCGCCATTACCGTTCCGCACTGCGGTGCATGCGATGCTCGCGGAAGAACAAACTCAGTCGACGGCATTGATCGCGGAGCTGCAGCCGGCGACAGAGATGCAGTCTGATGCAAAGCCGATCGCATTTGACGTTGTCTCCATTCGGCCTGTCGACCCGGATCCGAATCTTCGGAAGAGGCGGAGCGGTTTTCAATTTACGGACGATGGGTTTGTGTCCACGAACCAGTCCTTGCTGATGACGCTTCTGCGTCAATATCGAACCGAGTTACAACTGGGTCCCAACGGGATCGTTGGGGGGCCCGACTGGGTGAGGACGATACAGTGGGACATTCGCGCCAAGGTGGCCGATTCCGACATATCGGAATGGAGCAAGTTCAGCAATGATCCGAGTGCAGCAGCAAAAGAGCGACGCAACGCAACACTCCAGGCTATGCTCGCAGACCGCTTCAAACTGAAGACACATATTGAGACCAGGGAGGGCACGATATATGCATTGGTTGTCGCCAAGGGCGGGCCGAAGCTGAAGCCATCGACGCCAGGTGGCTCTACTGGGTTTGAGATGGGACAAGGCCACATGAACTTCAAGCACGCAACCATCGGAGGCGTGGTGGCGCTCTTCGCACAGGAGCTTGGGAGCCCGGTCGTCGACAAGACTGGGATAACGGGAGATTACGACTTCACGCTAGATTGGGCGTCAGATCAAAACGCGGCTACGCCAGGCGGGCAGGCCAGTGCGACGAGCGAGCCTTCCGGTCCGTCGATCTTTACGGCTGTGCAGGAACAGCTTGGGCTGAAGTTGGAGGCTCGGAAGGGGTCGATTGAGACGCTGGTGATCGATTCGGCGGAGAAGCCGAGTGTGGATGGAGCGGAGGTGGAGGATGCAAGCATCAAGCCGGTTGCGCTGGTACAGGAAAAGTCAGCGACGAAATCAGATACAAGGAGTTCTACGGGTGCGGCCAACAAGGCGGCCTTTGAAGTTGCGTCGGTGAGACCCGTCAAGTCCGACTGCTCCTTCACCACGTACGGCGGGCCCCCAGGCCGCTATACGGCGCTCTGCACCACGCTGTGGGGGTTGATTTATAACGCCTACGACGTTCGATCGTTCAACGATTATCCCACCGGGTTGCCGACCTGGGCAGACAAGGACAGGTTCGATGTCGACGCTAAGGCGAACGATGACACGGTTGCGGCGATAAGAAAGCTCTCTAACCAAGAGCAGGAGCAGCTTACACGCGACATGCTTCAGTCGCTCCTGGCCGACCGTTTTCAACTTCGCGTTCATTACGAATCGAAGGTGCAGCCCATTTACGAACTCGTGCTGGCGAAAGGCGGATCGAAGTTGAAGCCATTGCCGGCGGACCAGAAACCGGGATGGGGGAAGTTTGACCGCGGCGAGTTCATCCTTCGTGGAAAGTCTATCGCTGAGTTCGCAAACGGCCTGTCATTCTCGAATTTGGTCGGCCGCACCGTGGTCGACAAAACCGGCCTCATCGGCAACTACGACATCGACCTCAAATGGACGCCCGACGACCAGCAGGGAACGCCCGACGCTGGACCAACGTTCTTTACGGCGCTTGAAGAGCAGCTCGGATTGAAACTGGAAGCCGCCAAAGGCCCGGTGGATACACTCGTCATCGACCACGTCGAGAAGCCGTCGGAAAACTGACGAATGAAGGGGTAGTCCATATGTCAGTTCACAACGCATCAAAATTATTCCTTTTTATCGCATGGGCTATGCTTGCCGCGCCTTATGCACTCGTGCAAGGTACCGCAATGGCCGCGCCATCGGCACCTCCGGCCACTTCTGCCCCTGGGCAATCGGGCGCGCCACAAACCGAAGCCGAGACAAAGGCTCCGGCGTATGAAGTCGTTTCCGTCAAACCCAGCCAACCGGGTTGCCTAGGTATGTCGCTGGGTGCACCTCCAGGCCGCTATGAAGCGCGTTGTGTCACGGTATGGGGGCTGATTCACAACGCCTACGAGGTTCGTTCCTTCCACGATTATCCCCCTGGGTTGCCGGGTTGGGCAGACTCTGTACCGTTCGATATCGAAGCCAAGACCGACGACGATACCGCAATGGCGATGCAAAAGCTCTCCGACAAACAGCGGGAGGAGCTGAACGATCAGATGTTGCAGGCTCTTCTGGCCGATCGGTTCAAGCTGCGCGTCCACTACGAGAGCAGAATTCAATCTATTTATCAGCTCGTAATCGCGAAAAGCGGCCCCAGGTTGAAGCAGTGGCCTGCGGCTCGGAAACCGCGAGGCACAAGCTGGGGCGGCAACCAAATCGCAGTTCAGGGAGGCGGTATAGACCAGCTGGTGATGTGCCTGTCGGATGTGCTGAGCCGCAGAGTCGTCGACAAAACCAGCCTCACAGGCAAGTACGACATCAACCTGAAATGGACGCCTGACGACCAGCAGGGAACGCCCGACGCCGGACCAACGCTCTTTACGGCGCTTGGAGAGCAACTCGGATTGAAACTGCAAGCGGCCAAAGGCCCGGTGGATACACTCGTCGTCGACCATGTCGAGAAGCCTTCGCCAAACTAGCCGTGCGCCTCAAAAATTAACCCGAGCGACCGTGTCATTCGCACGTCTATCCTATAGAACTGCCGCAAAGGACGCCGACCATGATGACCCGCCGCATTGCACGTGAACTGCTGATCTCCGTCGTTGTGAGCATAGCCATCTCACCATTGGCCGCGTTCGCCCAGGAAGCTACTGCCACCACGCTAACCGCCGCCGCGACATCGTCCGCATCGCAGTCCCAGGACACAGTTGCCAAGCCTATGGTGTTTGATGTGGTCTCCATCCGCCCCGCAAAGCCCGGCGCTCGCGGAGGAGACCTCCGGTTGACCCAACCAGACGGATATATGGCTACCGAAACTATTGGGATCACCATCTTACTCGCCTACTTCCCGCAGCGCTCCTGGGGGCGGGATCGCGTCCAGGGCGCGCCTGCGTGGGTCGATCAGGATAGTTACGAGATCGCGGCCAAGGTCTCCGACGCCGATCTTCCTGAGTGGACCCGGCAGAACAACTTGCAACCGGAGCAGAAGGTCCTGTTCCAGCAGATGCTGCAATCGATGCTCGCCGACCGCTGCAAACTCGCATTCCATCGCGTTCCTGGCTCGGTCTCCGGTTACGAGCTGGTCCTCGGGAAACATCCTCACCTCACCGCCTCCACGCCTGGAGCTAAACTGCCCCCAGGCATGAAGCTCTCCGACGGCGGCGTGATGGTCGACTCGCCGAGTGGCGCGGCGGAGGAGGAGATGCACTTTTACAACACCACCATGGCTGCCTTCGTGGAGTACCTGCCTCGCATCGCCGGTGGCCGTGTCATTGACAAGACCGGTCTCGCTGGCCATTACGACTTCGTGCTGCCCTGGGCCGACCAGAACTCCGAACACCCTGGAGCTATTTACCCAAACGACCCTGACCCGCTCTCCCACTGGGACTTCAACTCGCTCGACCTGCGCACCCAAAACGTAAAGACCCCCATCGACAACCTCGTCATCGACCACATCGAAAGGCCATCGGAGAATTGACTAAGCCTAAAGAACCGATCATGGTCACAGGCGTGCTAGGCGCAGACCACGAAGACGGAGCCCGCTTCGTTGGCCATTAAGGTAGCCATTTGCTCTCAAAATAAATCCGAGCGATATCGAAAGACGTTCGTCTTATCTGTAGGCATACATCCTGGCAGCTTGTTCCGACCTTGCATCTTGGGGATACTGTATGCGCACAAGAAAGGATTGTCCCAATGACGAACAACCATGCCACCTTCAAACTGAACTGTGCTGGCAGGTTCCTATTGCTCACCGCAGTATCGATGGCCCTCGCCATCCCATCTGCATTTGCCCAGCAAGCCGCCACCACGCCCACCGCCGCGCCAACACAAACCGCCAATCAAACCGCCAAACCAATTACTTTTGAAATAGTTTCGATCCATCAGGGCAAATTCGGCGACTATGGCGGCAATGGATTCACAGCCGACGGGATCGACTTTAGGGGCCTCACACCACTCGCACTCATCATGAATGCGTACAATTTATCCTCCACCGACATTCCACGGATATCGGGGCTCCCCGACTGGGGCAAAACGGAGTTCTACAACATTGACGCAAAGGTGTCCGACTCCGATGTCGCTGCGTGGGGGAAGGTGAAGAGATTACGTGCGCCAATTCCCGCGTTTCAGGCGCTTCTTGAGGATCGCTTCAAGCTGAAGGCTCATTTCGAGACCCGAGACACCGCAAGCTATGCGCTGGTAGTCGCGAAGAGTGGCGCCAAGCTCAAAGAATCAAAGCCCGGTGACACATATCCCAAAGGGGATGAGTGGCCTAATGGAAAACCCGTCCTTGGCATCAACACGGGGTTTGTAGCACCACATGATCACTTGACGGGGCAAGCGGCTACTATGGCTTCCCTGGCGGAATATCTGGGGTCAGTCCTTGGCCGTCCGGTTGTAAACGAGACCGGGCTCAAGGGCAAATACGATTTCACAATGCCATTTTCGAGAAAAGAGTCTATCGACGCAGGACCGGATGATTCCTCTTCCTCGGTGCCTTCGGTCTTCACCGCGCTCCCGGAGTATCTTGGCCTCAGACTCGAAAATACAAAGGCCCCGATCCAGTTCCTCGTTATCGACCACATTGAGAGACCTACCGCAAACTAGCCGCGCGCAGGAGAGCAAATGAACAAGCATGGCTCCATCAATTTGGATACGGTCAAACGTAATCCAACTCTTGCTGTAATGGGAATGGCTATTGCCGCGTTGCTGCTCCTCTCCAGCGCAAGCACCCACGTCGTAGCGCAGACGGACGCAGCACCAACCGCAGCCTCGCAGCTAGCGCCCATAGCGCCAACGATCTCTCTCGGCGAGCCAATTCGCACGGCAAAGCTCGAATCCGACGATCCAGAGATCAGGTATGAGAATGGCTTCTTCTTCAACGTCTTCAGCACCGAAGAAAACAGACACATCCTCATCCGCGACAAAGATGGCCATATAACCGGCGACTTCAATCTCAGCCCACTAGAGAACGGCACCGCACCTCCATTATTCGACCTCCATGATGTGGCAGTCTTCAAAGACGGCAGCATCGTCGCATCGTGGATCTATATGTTGCCTCATGACGATCACCAGTACCTATTACTGGTCCACTACGACCCCACGGGTAAATTTCTGGAACAAATTGATATGGGAGTATGGACTGCCTTGAAAATCTGCGCTGCCGAGGACAACTCGGTTTGGACCCTTTCCAAAAACAATAGACCTGGAAATGAAGAAGTATTGCGCAACTACAAGTTCGGCTCTGGGTTAATGAGAGCCGTCGTTCCACGTTCCAGCTTCCCACATGACAATAACAACACCTACTCCTCGGGACACTCAGCCATCGATTGCTCCGGCGACAAGATTCACGCCCTGACCGGCGACGGTCATTGGGTTGAGTACACGCCGGGAGCCGACTTCACAGACACAAAGATCGATGAGGTCAGCCGCGCCGACTTCGGAGGCGATTGGAAGCTCTCCGGATTCGCCTACCTCGGCGAGGGGCACGCATACGCCGTCATCCACTCTGGTCCCGGCGATCCATTCAAACGCATCCTCGCCGAACTCCTCCCGTCAAAGGATGGCAAGACGCTTCGATGGTTCGAGATTCCGCCCGACAAGACCCTTCCCGCTAACAACAAGCCGCCGGACGCGATGAACCATCCCGCGGATAAGCCCAAAGAACCGATCGTGGTCACAGGCGTACTGGGAGCAGACCACGAAGACGGCGAGCAGCTTGTCTACCGCACATCAGCGGACGAATCCGTGCTTTGGTCGAAGCCGCTCTTCAGCGGCTTAGTTAATCAACGTGATTCAACTCCGCCACCCGCCGCATCTGCGCCGGGTGCTCCACTCATCACTACTTCATCGCGATGAGTGGAGGAGCTCCGGAATGAATTCCCGCGCACCGCTCCCGAAACGCCACCCTAGTCCGTCTCACCTATGCTCCCATCAAGAGGTTCTCCCGATGCCCCTATGCAGAATGTTTCTTCTCCTCACCGCCGTTCTCATCGCGCCAATCGCCCAAGCTCAGACACCACCACCCGCTGACCAACCCGGTGCAGCAGTGGTACCTGCATTCGAGGTCGTCTCGGTCAAGCAAAACAAGACGGCCCAAAGCTGGTCTGTATCGACACCGCCCGACGGCTATACAGCGACAGGGACCACTCTGATGACCCTCATCTTGGATGCATACAATATCAGGCCAAACTACCGGGTTATTGGAGCGCCAGATTGGTGGGACGACAGGAGATTCGATATTCAGGCAAAGGTCGCCGACTCTGACATCCCTACCCTGCAAAAACTCAACTACCGCCAGCGCGCATCCATGGTTCAGCAAATTCTGACAGACCGCTTCAAGCTCAAGGTTCATCGGGAAGTCAAGATCCTGCCGACCTACTCTCTGGTTGTGGTCAAGCAAGGCGCACTGACTGAGGCTCCTCCACCAACCGACGGCAAGCCAGTAGGGTTGGGCTTGAGGCCAGGGCGAGGAGCGCGGGCAGGCCAATTGGTGGCAACAAACCTCACAACGGCCTGGCTCGCGGCGCAGTTGTCCGGCATCATGGGCCGCATGGTTATCGATAACACTGGCCTGACCGCCACCTACAGCGCCGACCTGCATTGGACCCCAGACAACAAGATCATGGCCAACAGCCAGGCCGAATCGGATACATCACTATCCATCTTTACCGCCGTTGAAGAACAACTCGGCCTCAAACTCGTTCCGACCAAAGGCCCAGTCGAATGCCTCGTCATCGATCATGTGGAGATGCCCTCAGAGAATTAGCCGAGCTTTGCTGGATCGGCGAACATTCCGAAATGACGATTACATGAAGTTTGAAGTACATGCTTACCCACTGCTCTGTAGAATTTCCCGTATGAAACTCGCGTACCCAATCCGCAGATCGAAAGGCAAAGCGATCCTGCTCGCGCTCTTCGCCGCTGCGCCGTTCGCGTTCCCACAAGCGGCAGCACCGACCGCGTCTTCTTCACAGCCTGTTGCCGCACTTCCCATTGCCTTCGACGTCGTCTCCATCCGCCCCGCCAAGCCCGGCTCCTCCTGGATGTTCGGCTGGATGACCACACCCGACGGCTACCAAGTCCCCAGCCAGTCGCTCTTTTTCACCATCATGATCGCGTACTTTCCCCAAGGCATGGCCTATTGGTCCAAAGAGCGGCTCTCCGGCGCGCCACCCTGGATCGACGATCTCTATAGCATCAACGCCAAGGTCTCCGAAGCCGACCTTCCCGATTGGCAGAAGCAGGGCCTCGCCCTCGACAAGAAGCCGATGCTCCGGCAGATGCTGCAAAGCATGCTCGCCGACCGCTGTCATCTGGTTGCCCATATGGTTCCCGGCCCTCCCATCTCCGGCTTCTCTCTCGAACTCGGCAAGCACGGCCCGCGCCTCACCGATTCCAAACCCGTTGCGACCCTCCCGGTCGGCATGAAACTCGCCGGCGGCGGCGTCATGGTCGGGTACGCTCGCGGAGAAAAGCCAATCCAAACCTTCTACAGCGCAACCATGGCAGATTTCGCCCAGTACCTCTCAATGATGTCTATGGGGCACCCCGTCCAGGATCACACCGGACTCACCGGCCACTACGACTTCGTGCTCAAATGGGTCCAGGACCCCGACTCCAAGTTGCCCGAGGGCGTGACCTCCTTCAACGATCCCGACCCGCTCTCCCACTGGGACATCGACTCCCTCGGCCTCCGCCTCGCCCCCGCCAAACTCCCCGTCGAAACCCTCGTCATCGACCACATCGAAAAACCCTCCGAAAACTAGCGGCTGTAGAACCTCCTGAATACGGTGTTCCCATTAAAGTGACGGGCGCGGGTATCGTCCGGGTCACTTTACCGCAAACTTTTCGGGCAGTAGGAGCACGCCGAGTATTATGATGTCTGTTTCTGAGAGGGAGTCGTCTTAGCGATGAACGATTATGCCTTCCCAAAATTGACATTTGGTATCAATCCTCTGCTCGCTGCGGCCATATTGGCGGCGCTTCCTCTTCCTGCCTGCCTTGCGCAAGTAGGCGCGGCGCAATCCTCGACTCCATCCTTACCCGCGAATGCTCCGTACGTTGCGACGATGACGTTCGATGTGACGTCGATTCACGAGAGCAGGCCGGGCCCCGAAATGCATTTTGTCGGCGGAAGCTTTGCTGCTCACTCCGGCAACCTGACCCTTGAAAATGTCGATCTCTTCTGGCTTCTCTCGATTGGCTATGGCGTGGACTACCATCAGATCTCCGGCCAGCCCGACTGGGCAGGACGGACGACCTTCAATGTTCAGGCAAAGTCTGACGCCGCCGCGAACGAAAAGATGGCGACCCTCGACAATGATCAGGTGAAGTTGGAACAGCAGCACATGATGCAGGCGTTGCTCGCGGAGCGCTTCAACCTGAAAGTGCATTGGTCGACTCAGGAGGGAGATATCTACAGGGCTATTCGGGGGGAAACCTATCTTCAAGGGCAAGAAGAAAGGGCTGCAGACTCGTGAACAAAGGCTTACTGAGAGGAACAAGGTACTCAAATCGGAACATGACACCATTCGTGCGAGGCAACAATCTTTTGATGCCAGACAGAGAAGATTGAAAAGTGATTGCAGTGTGTTTTCTGACCAGATAGTACAAGCCATTCGTAATGCGATGGCTTCCGTGGTGAAGGAATCTCAAGACACGGTAGGACATCAGAAAATGGCCTTACGCGAATTGGATGAATTGAAGTGGCTCTCCAGGTTCGCGTCCCAAGTGCGTCAAGCGCCCTATTGGACAATGGCGGGTTGGGATGCGTCCTCAAGACGTGACACATCAGCTAAAACTCCCTTAGCCGTAAAGACCGGGTTCGCGACGCCGTATAGTCTGGACGCGCTATTGGGCGAAACCGTGAGCGGAGCCTTGTTGACAGTCAAAGCGACGGTGAGTGTTGCAACACTATAGTCCGCGGTATCGCGCAGACTATGAATAGAAGATGGACAGTCGGCTTTACCACAATCGGATTAATTTTCTGACGGGGTTCGTTCAACTTGATCGACCACGAGCACGTCGCAAGGCAATTGTTGCTTTACCAGATGCAGCCCTAATTGTTTCTCGATTGCCGGCAAGAAATCAGGATCCTTATACCCGGGAGTATCTTCCGTCGAATCCCAATGCATGTCGAATTTGTACTCCGCTGTCAGCCCGGTCATGTTCACAACCGGCCGATCCAGATCAACATAGTTTGAAAGATGTTCTGCAAAGTAGTCAAGCGTCATAGCCACTGAATAAAATTGGCCGCGAGTAAAGTACATCGACCCATGCATAGACCCGTTGCGGGTCGCGACTGTCTTCTGTCGATGGGCAGCATCGTCCGCAACCTGGAGAGTGGCTCCATTTTTCCCAGGGACCAGTGCAAATATGGAAATCTCTCTTTTCTCACGATGGACTTTCAGACCGAATCGATCCGCAAGAGCTCGCTGTAACATCAGGCGTGCCATGTCTTTTGGGGTATTCAGTGGCTTTGTCGCCTGAACTAGAAATATGTCATCGTCGAGCCACTTAGGACCTGAGAATTCTGTTGGCTTTAACTGATATGCCTCGATAATCAGCTCCTTCAAAGTCATCTGAAACTTCACGCGGTCTGGCAAGTAATTTGCCATTCCATGTGATATTCCGGATACTGTGCCACCCGAACCCGCAGTAGGATTATCAACCACGCGGCGCACGGACACGACCTCGAAGGATGGTTGCGTCGACCCTGCATCCGGTTGCGCTGCAACAGCGTTTATGGCCGACACTCCCATCGGGTTGGACACCCAAACCGCGAAAAGCACACTCGCAATAATCCATTTCATAATACGTACCTCACCTTTGGGCGGTGGTCACACCGCCTTTTTAGCCCTGTAGCACGGTTATTCATCGATCCGCCCGATATGGATTGCCGCGCTTCAGCGTAATCTGGAATCTCCTTTTTCGGCCTAGTTCGCACAAATTATACCGCTCTTCAGTAGTATGGCTACGCAAAGCTGCAATTCCGGTCGAAAAACAGAGCGATTCCGTGCCGCCCTGCCCGATGAGAGCCCACGAACCACGAACTCGCCTTCCTTGCCCATCCGAGAACCCTATCGGCAGGTTCACTTGGGCGGCTTGGCCTCAGTTCAGAGTCTTCTATAGGGGTGGTCATCAAGGTCTCTGCCACGACCCTCGATTGGCGGGACTTTTTGCCCTCCAAACGCGTCCTCGGCAGTAGTCACTACAGATTAGTCTGTGAACCACAGCCCATCCCGTTGGTGCAATTGTCGCCTTCAGGGAACGTGAATGGCGCGGAACGCGCTTCAAGCACGCTGATACAGCAATCCTGTCACGGGGAAGTTCGCATCGCTACACTCCCGTTATGAGGAAGTTTCCAAAAGCGATAGCTCTATATTATCAATCAGTCCTGACCTAGGGATACGGACATACCAAACCTTGGATGAGGGGCTGGTGTCAACGAAGAGGTATAGTTCACCCTCTACATGCGCGATGTAGCTACGCATGGAGGCCGTAAGCTTACTTAGTATTTTCTGCTCTCTGTCACCGCCCGAGATGACATCAAAAACCATCATCTTCACTGGAGCCTTGAAGACCAGAAGCTTCCAGAAGTCAGAATCGATTGCCTTAACATCCTTGGAATGGTCGAATGGATTGCCAAATTCTGATTCGCACGCAAGCAAGGCTCCTTCGCTCGTTCCAAACCTCTTCCACCAGACAAAATCGAGCAAGAATTCAGAAGAGGAATCGTCTCCTTTAAATCTACAATGAGACTCGCAACCCTCCTGTGCGTCACCATCTTCCTTCAAAACAAGCTTCAAAGCGTCCGTCCAAGCTGTCTGCTCACTTCGTGCGTACTTCGGCAACGTTTGCAGTTCCTCCGCTTTCTTCTTCACACGCGGCATTAGAGAACGGATAAATGCGAAAGGTTCCAAAGGAAAATCACCGAGAATCATAGGCACCATTTCTCTACTATAACGACCTCAGCATACACCCAATTCGCTGGGGCAACGCGGTATGCGACCAAACCCAGCGAAAGGAAAGCCGTTCAAAGCTCTTAATCAGTTCGAACCCGCGAGGCCAAGCTTCATGCAGAAGTTTACCAATAATCGCAACGATCCCTGTCATGGTAATGTCTCCATCCTCCTCAGCAGGTCTTTACATTCATCGAATACAGCTTGTCTTAAATCGCACGGTTCAAGCACTTCAGCATCGGCTCCCCAGCCGAGAAGCCATCGCTTCACTTCCCAGAGGCTGGCGACCGTGAGCGATAGTATAACGCTCCCATCAGGCTGCTCTTCCAATTTCTGCGATTCGTGCCAGATGCGTTCTGCGACGTAGGGTGCTTGCTCGGGAGAAAAGCGTATTCGTATGAGTTGCGGTTCGCCGTGGATGAGTTGGAAGGCGGTAGATTGCAGTTCGTCCAGCGTGGCGGCGGGCGGTGGAGTAAAGCGGCTGCGCGTGACGGCGGCTGAGCGGATGCGCTCTACGGCAAAGGTGCGAACGTCTTCCTTCGCATGGTCGAGCGCAATCAGGTAGAGGCCGCCTTGGTGGTACTGGAGCCGGTACGGATCGAGACGATACTCGACCGCATTACGGTGTTGGGGCGTTGCGTGGGTCAGGGTGACGGTGAAATGGTGCTGGATTGCCCGCGTCAGCGCGGCGATAACATCGCGGGAGCGAGAAAAGTCCTTCAGCCCAAACGCGGCGATGCCGACCTGACTATCCATGCTCTTTAGCAGTGAGTGGCCGGGAGCAGAGATGCCAGCGCCGATCTTGGCAAGAGCCGACTCAATTGCATCGAAGAACGGCGTTCCCGCCAGTGGCTTGAGCAGTCCCCGGCTAAAGTACAGGGCCATGCGTTCTTCGTGCGTCAGGTCGAGAGCCGCTTCCGCAACCGGGTCGTAGGCGAGCTTCCAATAAATCAAGCGGTTTCGTTGTTCCGAGGAGACGGGGAAGCCCGCCTGTTCCAGAACCTGTATATCGCGCTGAATCGTGCGTTTCGTCACTCCGAGTTCCGCGCGAAGTTGCTGCAGAGTACGCCCTTTTCCCCGAAGGAGATGTCCCAGCTTCAATACGCGCGTGATCTGATCGCCCCTCATACAAAGACTTTATCGCACTGGGTATGACAGCCAGGGTCGTCTCTTCGGCGTGCGCAGGAATCTACAGAGATCATTGCGACGACGACCTGAGCTGACACACCCTCCGTGGCGTAATGGGGTGAGAGGAATCAGGAATGTTGACGATGCAGTTTTCAGCGAAATCAAGCATGATTCGCCAATTTGTTGAGGGTTACAAACCGTGGATTGAGGGGCAGTTGGGCGTCGCTATGGGCGAAATGATTCAACTCCGGTTCGACCACAGCATAAGCATGATTGCGGCATCGAAGCTGCTGCCGGGAGTGCAACTCAGTGGCAGTGAGGAAGGGTACGAACGTATATTTCAAGACCGACTGTTGCGCATCGAATTTCCACCCGACAACCCACCCGCCGTCGCCATGACAGTGGTCGTCGACCAGGAGAGGTCACTCGCAACGAGGGAGAAGATTTGGCAAGCTCATTGGCTTGATTGCCCGGTAGCGCTCCATATCGAAGGGCTGACGGATCCGATTGTCGTAATCAACGTCCCGTTTGTAGTCGGAAGCAGCGAGGCACAGTGGAGGGAGATTGTCCTGGTGCGTCGAGACAGCGCCCAAGATGTCTTGACGCTTGTCAAGCAAGCGACTTCGGCAATTCTGGAACCAAGCCTCCACTTTCACGGCAACGGCGTGAGGAAAGTGCGTCCCACACAATGGGAAGACTTGATTCTTGACCCGTGTGTGGTGCGACTCTTGCAGGCCGACTATGAAAGTTTCTTTCAGCGCGAAGCCTGGTTCAAGAAGAACCATCTGGCCTTCCGCCGGGGCTACCTGCTGTACGGACCTCCGGGCAATGGCAAGACAAGCGCGATCTGTGCCATGCTCTCTCGTCCGGGAATTACCGGTCACAGCATCAATCTGTTCCAAGAGGGATTGAACGACGACGATCTAACCTGCCTTTTCCAGACGGCTGCATGGGCAGCTCCGGCAGTCATCGTGCTCGAAGACATTGATCGATTCTTCGATCGGAAGTCGGAGAATTGTACGGAAGCCAGGGTGAGCCTCCAACATCTGCTGAACTGCCTGGACGGAGCGACAACGCAGGATGGAGTCATCGTGGTGGCGACGGCGAACAATCCGCAGGTCCTAGACCCGGCGATCCTTCGACGGCCCGGAAGATTCGACAGGGTCGTGGGCTTCACAAATCCCGCAAAAGACCTGAGGGCTCGTTACTTTCAAAGGCTATGCCCAGATATGGACCCCGTATCAATTGGTAGGTGCGCGGATGCCTGTGAAGGCTTTTCGTTTGCCCAACTCCAGGAGACGTATATTTTCGCCGGGCAATTTGCTTTTGATGAAGACCGCCCGGTCAGTGCTGTGGACATCCTGACGGCCATCACAACGCTGCGCAAATCGCTCCAATGCGCCGATTGGAAGGGTGAAGGGGCGTCGGGCTTCAAAGTTGAGAGGCGATGATCGAGAAGCGTCGAACTTCTTCAACTGGCATAGCGGCTACGGACAGCTAATTTCTCCAACCTCCGCCGACGCATCTAATCGAGGAGAGGGCTCAACTATGCGAACGGCATTCCCCATCCCATCCATCGCGCTCCTCACCTTGGCCTTCGCCGTCTGCGTCCAGAACGCCCCCGGCCAGAACACCCAGAACCAATCCACGCCGCAACCTACCGAAACATCCCAACCTCCCGCCCACCCCCAGCAACGCAGCCCCGGCGGCGACGTCGGTAGCGGAGCCGGAGACGTCGGCAAAGGAGCCGCCAAGGGTACCGGAGCAGCGGCTGAGGGTGTTGGGAAAGGTGCTGGCGATCTCATCACCCTCCACCCCGTCGACGCCGCTGGCAATGTCGGAAAGGGTGCAGTCGTCACCAGCAAAGACGTTGGCGTCGGTGCCACCAAGGGAACAGGCAAAATAGCCAAGGGCACAGGTCGGGGCATTGGCAAGATATTCCACCATGGCCATAAACCGCAGCGCCCCCCGGCTTCATCCGAACCACAAAGTTAAGGCTACGCTTGGTACAGGAAAACTAGGCTTAAAGTGTTTGATTGAGGGCGTCCGTCGCCGTGGCTGCTTCGGCGTGCCCGACGCCTCAAGCCACGCCCAGAATCCACCCATCGATGTCGGCAATCCCTCGCTCCTCCGGCGTCAGCGGCGGATTGAGAGACGATTCTCTGCTGCTGGACTCATCGGCTTGCGCTCGTTGGGTAGTACGTTAGATAAATTCAACTAATGGCAGGATGGAGAACGTACTTAGGACAGGCACTATCAATTCCCCATTGTTGGTCATGGGGTGCATTGTTAGGGCATTCACAATGACCGACTATGTTCAAGTCCACTACCATGCCACCGCATGGATAAGTTTCACGACTCCCGTGCCAATACACGCATGTACCACAAAGCCGCTGGTCTTTAGTGAGGATGTTCCCCGCCATCATATGCAATTCTCCTATCCGTTGCGTTTTGAAGTGATTCTAGGACTCAGAGTCTTCTCTAAGTAATGTTCCAACGCCAGTACCCAATGCATGGAGTCTTCCTTCTGGAGTGCAAAGATGAGCATGTACGTTTTATCGCTTAGACGAAGCTGCGCCATTTGTATCGTCCCATCAGTCGAGCTTGTGTTGTCATTCCCGCAATGCTGCAAAGCTCGTTTCGATGCATTTGTATGGCTTTTGCCAACCTTTAAGCAACCGCTGTCTTCGTGGATGAATATATACACTCCGGGCGACTTCGTTGCCTCAAACTCAGCGCAATCCAACGCATCCATGCGCAACAGAATGGGTTTGAACAAGTCTGCCTTGCTGCCGAATTCCTCATGAACTGACTTAACTATATCTTCGATACGCGACGGTACTGTTATCTTCGCGCTCCCCAGACCACTAAATGGAGGTTTCATCTGGAATCTCCTTACTCGACACTGATTCACCCGAATTGTATCCCTCCTGAGGGTTTTGCAAGACCAATACTGCGAGTATGGTTGAATAGCTAAGCGATTCCGTGGTGCCCTGTACTACTGCTCTGTCACGGGCCGCCCTTCAATCTCGCTAGCTGATCTTCCGTGAGCTTCAGCGTCACTCCTCCCCGCCCGGCTTGAATACCGTATTCGAGCATCTGCCGGGACTCAAGATTGCTCAAGGCTCCGCCGCGTTCGGCCATCTCCCGCACCTTGTCCGCTGTAGCGAAGCTCAGCTTGCGTGGCAGCGGTGTGCGGCTGTCCACCTCCGTGAACTCACACTGCCATGCCCCGCGCAACGCGAAGGACATGTAGACGCGATGCAGACCACCCGTCTGTTGGCGGAAGCACATTGACATAGGCGAATGGTAGGCGAAAACATCGGAGATGTCATCCACAGGCGGTGCGGGGACTGGTTACAATGGCGGGATGAATACTGACGAGATTCTCGCCGCGATAGACGCTGAGATATCCAAACTCAAACAAGCCCGCGCCCTCCTCGCAGGGGTCACCCCTGTCAAGGTTCCCGCCGCCGCCAGGGAAGCCAAGGTCGCCGCCAAGGCACCCGGAAAGCGTCGGAAGATGTCCGCCGAAACCAAGGCAAAGATGGCCGCTGCTCAGAAGAAGCGTTGGGCTGCGATCTTTAAGAAGAAGGCTTAACTCGGGG
>Ga0302319_10012588_pt1 | contig 15930 bp, 10 predicted proteins | sample Bog_T0_2_FD_203319 | JGI IMG/M metagenome (GOLD analysis project Ga0302319, IMG submission 203319) | Peat permafrost microbial communities from Stordalen Mire near Abisko, Sweden - Bog_T0_2 | ecosystem: Environmental > Terrestrial > Soil > Wetlands > Peat | place: Sweden: Abisko, Stordalen Mire...
GGATTCCCCGTCAATCGCACAAGCCCGGCGACCGTCTCGGCGTTTAGCCCGACATCCAGCACGGTCTCCATCATGCCGGGCATCGAGATAGCGGCGCCCGAGCGTACGGAGACGAGTAGCGGATGGCGCGGGCGGCCGAAACTTAAACCTGTAGCAACCTCCAGCGTCTCAATGCCTTGAATCAGCGCCGCTCGGAGGGCGGACTCGCTCTCCGGAAAGCGCCGTCGCCGCCAGGTTGTCGGCAGCACGAACGCCGGCGGTACGGGCAGGCCGATCTGAGCCATGCGCATCAGGTTCCAAGCCTTGCCGCCGACTTCCTCAGCGCCGCCACTTGCAGGCGGCATGCCCCGAAGTATTGGATAAAGCTCAGCCATCGATGACATCCTTCAGCACATGTTCGTGAAGGATCAGACTGGCGTGTCTCAGTGCGTCAGATGCAGCTTCCAGCCGAGACGCAATCGCCGTGAAGAGGTGCAACTGTCGGAAATCCTTCGCATGTCGAATGGCCGCTCCCGTCACGGCACGCTCGGCGTCGTCCGCCTGATGTTCGAGCGTGGCCAAACGGTCGAACACCGCCAAAAAATCCTGCGTTTCGTCACGTCCCGCGACGCGGCCAATTTCCTTCCCGTCGCCGAGAGCCTTGATCCATTCTTGCGAGGCCTCAACGAGCAATTCCGCAAGCTCCTGTAACACCCCCAGCGGCTTGCCTTCTAACGCGTCCAGCTCAAGGAAAAAGACGGCGTCCTCCAGAAAATCGGCAGCGTCGTCAGCTGCTTCAACTAAGGGGAGGAAGCACTTGTAGTCGGGACGGCGCAGCACCGCGGTTCGTATTTCCGAAACCAGTTGATCCGCGTCGTGTTCGTAGCGCCGAGCGCGGTGGGCGCGCTTGTCCGCGCCGGATTGATCGCTGTGCAGACCGTCGCGAGCCAGAGTCGCGATTTCAAAGATCAGGGCCGCATGGTCCAGGGCCAAGCGAAGCAGCTGTCGCTCTTCATTGCTAAAGTGCGTCGCTAAAGCGATCCGAACACGGTCCGCGATAAGCCCGTGCGACTGCCCGGAGAGAAGACCCTCGGTGGCGGCCTTAAACACAAAATGCATGAACTCGATCGTTTCCGAGTCGCCCAGCACGTCGCACAGCCTGTCCCCGAAATGCATCGACGATCCCGCCGCCGCCTCAATCGCGTCGTTGATCAACCGGGAACCTCCCAGCTCGAGGAATCCGCGATGCCCGATCTCGCTATCCACGGCCCAGGTCAGCAAGGCGATGCGATCCGCGCCGCGCAGAAAGCCGCGCAATTGCTTGCGCGCCCGGTTCCAATCGATCAGGAAGACGAGGCGAGAGCCGAGAAATTCAAGAAAGGTTCGGCAGGTTTCGACGTCCCTGGCTTCGAACACGCTTGTCGCGAGAAAAAAGGGCATTCCGGCGGCGAGCATCGCCGTTCGGTCGGTCTGCCATTGCACGCCTTTGGGCTTCAATAGGTCTTGAAAGAACGCGAGCCGCTCGGGATGAACATCGGTGTAAGTTACGCTGACCTTTAGCCCTTCGACATGAATGACGATTACATGAGCGTCGGTTGTTCCAATGTCGTTTTGGATGACGAGGCGGCCCTCAGTGTGCGTCGCCGTGGTCGCCAGCCCTGGGTGCGCGAACTTCAGCTTCGCGGTGCGATTTAGACCGGCCATAAACGCCGAGACCCATGGCCGGTCCGACGGCTCGAGATTGTAGGCGGCGGCGCCTTCGATCCGCTCTTCGGCAAGGTCGACCTGCATGGCGTTGAGTTTCTTGTGCAGATCCATGACCAATTTGTGCAGGCTGTCGTCGCCGCCGGGCTCGGCATAGGTGATCGCCGAGATGACGTCGGGAGCCACCATGTCGTTTTCCGCCTTAGGCAAATCGGTTAGAAGACTTTCCAGCCGCGCGCCAAAGCCGTCTGTCCGGTCGGCGAGCGCGGGCGAGGCCAATACGCGCATGTCCTCGGTTAGGCGAACGAGAATGCCTGCGAGGCCGGGCACAAGGCAGGACGCTCCAACCATCCGCGCTCCGGCCGCGGCATTGTCGAGGTCTAGAGCGTCGATCCCGCACGCTATGCGTTCGCGACGCAGGCTCGGCGCCGTCCGCTCCGGGGTCTTCGCGTGCGCCAAGGCAAACTGCAGCAGAGAAAAGAGAAATTTTACGCGATCGTTCGCCGCAAGCGCTGCGTTCAAAGCCGCCGCTGGTTGCAGGCCCTTCTCGCCAATCTTGGCCAGTATTTCGGCTTTCATGTGAGATCCCTGTTGCGCCGCGGCGCCGAGAATGATCGAGGTCGCCCCGACCGGTTTGTCGCGTGGGCGTTGTTTCTCCGCGCGCCATTCCAAGCTGACGCATAAACGATGCGAAATCTCTGGATACGCTCGGAAACTACTTAAGGCAGCTTTTGGCGAATCAGTTTTCGAGCCTACGACAGGTCGCGCGGGGTAGGAATTGACCGCCGAACCCGCTGCCTAAGGCAAGGCGTTATCTGGTCCCAGAAGCGCTCTGCCCCCCCTTTTGTGAAAGGGTGGCGGATATAATGGGCAATCAGGCGAATTTGACGTTTCTTGTATCAAGTCGACAACCAGCCCTGGGTTCGACACGTTCGAATCGAAATTTGTGGCCGCCCGCTGTCACAAATACGTCGCTCACTTCGTTTAACTATATTGTCGCCAGAGACGTTCGGGGCACAATCTTGAAAAAGCGGTTCGCCCGCGTCCTCGGGTCATGGTCGCAGGCGAAGCTGCTACGCAGATTGAGTGGAGCTTCGGCAACCTGATCCCTAAAGGTTGGTCGCCAATTGAGTGATGCTCTTGGCGAGCGCCGCGAAGCAATCGCGTTCGTCCTGTCAAAGAACCCTTTGCTTGAACAATCCGGAGCGTACCGGCGTTTGTTTCGCGTTGACCTAAGGGGCGAGTGTTTTAGTGGCTATATGACGCGTGAGTAATTTCCGAGGCTGGTCGCCGATTGATGCTCGTGACCATCATCATCCGCCAATCGCGAACTCACTCGAGGCCACCAATGTCCGACGAACACGCTGAAGCCGCAGTCGCATCAGGCATTCGCCGCTTGATGATGTCCGCCGTCCTTGGAACAACCGCGCTAGCGGGCGGCGCCTTCATGAGCGCCCCGGCCCATGCCGCCGATCAACAGATGATCGAGACGGGGTCGAGCCTGCTCTATCCGCTGTTCAATCTCTGGATTCCCGAATACGTCAAGGCCCACGCGGGCCTCGAGATCACGCCGCAGAGCACAGGCAGCGGTACGGGAATATCCCAGGCAATCGACGGAACAGCGCAAATCGGCGGTTCCGACGCCTATCTCAGCCCGGCGCTGGCGAAACAGCACGCCACGATGATGAATATCCCGCTGGCGATTTCCAGCCAGATGGTCAACTACAATCTCCCAGGTCTGGACAAAACCCATCTGAACCTGAACGGCCCCGTGCTCGCCTTGATTTTCCAGGGCAAGATCGTCGACTGGAACGATCCGGAGATCGCGAAGCTGAATCCCGGCGTGAAATTGCCGGATCAAAAGATCGTCACGATTCACCGGACCGACGGCTCCGGCGACACGTTCATCTTCACACAATATCTCTCCGCCAGCGCGCCCGGCTGGGCGAATTCGCTTGGCTACGGGACGTCCATCTCTTGGCCCGCGGCGCCGGGCGCCATCGGGGCCGTAGGCAATCCTGGCGTGGTCGACGCGATGAAAAACGCGCCGTATTCCATCGGCTACGTCGGCATCAGCTTCAAGACGGCGACTGAGAGCAACGCGTTGGGCGAGGCGGCGCTGCAGAACCGGGTGGGCAAGTTCCTGCTCTCGACCCCCGAAAGCGTGAAGGCCGCGGCGGACTCGCTTTCCGGCAAGACGCCCGCGGACGAAAGCCTGAGTCTGATCTTCGCGCCGGGCGACAAATCCTATCCGATAGTCAATTACGAATATGCGATCGTCAACGCGACCCAACCGGACGCGGCGATGGGAGGCGAGATCAAGGCGTTCCTGACCTGGACGATCCTACCGGAGCACGGGGCCGCTGCAAGCTTCCTCGATCAGGTCAGTTTCGTCGCGCTTCCCGCTTCCGTAGAAAAGCTGAGTCAGGCGCAGATCGACAAGATCGGCAAGAACTAATGCGATGAGTTCGCTCGCGCTGAAGGCGAGCGCGGACAGCTTCACCGCGCGACGGCCGCGGTTGGCGAGGCTTCTTCGCTACGCGCCGCGGTTCCGGGATTTGTTGGCCGTTCTGGGCGGGACGATCCCCTTCAGCGTGGCCGGCGTCCTGGTCTTTTTGACGATCTATGCCTGGCCGGCAGTGACGTTAAACGGGTGGAGTTTCGTCGCTGGGAGCCAATGGAATCTTGGCAATGCCTATGGCGTTCCCGTCCTCCGGAACGGGGTGTCTATCCTGCCGGGGGCCCATTATGCGATTCTGTTCCTCATCGGCGGCACCTTGCTCACGACCGCGATTGCAATGTTTCTCGCCGTGCCGGTCGGCGTGGGCGCTGCGATCTTCTTAGCCGAGGCCGTTCCGAGCCGGGCGCGAATTTGGCTGTCGCTGTTCGTCGAGTTGCTCGCCGCCATTCCCTCGGTCGTGTTCGGTCTTTGGGGCTACGCCGTTCTGATCCCGCTCATAGGCAAGCACATCGCTCCGGCGATGTCGCATTGGTTCGGGTGGATCCCGCTTTTCGGCGGCCCGACTGGCAGCGGGTACGGTCTTCTCACGGCCGGCCTAGTGCTTTCGCTGATGATCGTGCCGTTGATCACGGTGACCTTGCGAGACGCGATCGTCAGCCAGCCCGACTCGCTGCGCGAAACGGCCGCGGCCTTGGGCGCGACGCGCTTCGAGACCATTTGGTACGTGATCATGCCGGGCTTGCGAACCGTGCTGATCGGCGCATGCGTCCTCGCCATTGGCCGCGCGATGGGAGAGACAATGGCCGTTCTCATGGTGAGCGGCAACGCGCTGGGCGCCTTGCCTCCCAACATTTACGGTCCCGTGAGTACGATGGCTTCGTTCATCGTCTCGCAACTGGACAGCGCCTTGGCGGATTCGACCGGCTTCGCGATCCGGTCGCTTGCCGAGATTGCGCTGGCGCTCTGTTTGATTTCCATCGTGGTTAACGCGCTCGCGCGATTGTTGCTTTCTTACACCGGCGGCGGACGAACTTGAGCGCGCCGGCGACTGCGCCGGCGCCGCTCGCGCCCCCGATCCATGACCCCGCCCTGGCGTGGCGGCGACGACGCGTCTCGCAGTTTGGCTGGGCTCTCTGTGCGGCGGCATTGGTCATGGTCGGGGTCGCGATGTGCTGGATCCTCGGAATGATTCTGGTGGACGGCGTCTCCGCGCTGTCTCTCGAGATCTTCACACAGCCTACGCGCGGCAATGGCGGCGGCTTGCTCAACGCGATCGAGGGAACGGCGGTGCTTGCCGTAGGTACGATGATCCTTGCCATCCCTCTCGGCATCGCCGCTGGAATCTATGTCGCGGAATTCTCCGGCGGCGCCTGGGCAAAGACGATCCAGTTCTTGTCCGACGCTTTGGTCGGTATTCCGTCGATCGTTCTGGGCTACGCCGGCTACGTCATCCTAGTCCAGGCCCTGGGATGGAAGTTCTCGGCGGCGGCCGCCTGCGTCACTTTGGGCATCATGTGCCTGCCATATATCTGTCGATCGACCGAATTGGCTTTCGCCGCGCTTCCCATCGATCTACGCGAGTCGGCTTATGCCCTCGGAGCCTGCGAACGACAGGTTATTCTTCTCGTCCTTTTGCCGGCGGCAACGCCGGGAGTGCTCACCGGCGTTCTGCTTGCACTGTCCATATCTGTTGGCGAGACAGCGCCGCTTCTCTATACCGCTGGTTGGTCCAATTATCTTTGGGACGGACAAGTGATCCATTCGCCGATCGCATATTTGACCTACGCAATTTGGACGTTTATCAACGAACCCTCGGCTTCGGCGAATGCGTTGGCATACGCGGCGGCTCTGCTTGTGACCGGCTTCGTGCTCCTGCTCAGTGTCGCGTCGCGATTGCTCCTGCGGACGAAATGACGGCGGGTTCTATCAGCCCGTATTAAATCGGCGGACACATATCTTAAATTGGGGAGACTGTCTGCTCGGGGCGCTGGCCCCGCGACCGTGCCTTTGGCATGCGTTCACCCATAAGGGCGCGCGTATTCAACGTGGCTTGTCTTTTTCCCGCTGGCCGTCGCCGGAAAACTCGAGCATCAAAAGTCTGTCTACAATAGAGGCAACCTCTAACCAGACGGAGTTTCCATCGGCATCGCCGGCAGTCGCACAACGTGACGCCCGCTCTCTGGCCAAAGCGGGCGCCCGATAGCCTGTTCTGCGTTTGAGCACCTTCGCGTGTATCTCTACCGCCTGGGATAGCGACACGTTCATCGCGTTACCTCGTCATGAAACCGTCATGTCGATCTAGGGGCTAGAGCTATCCGGCTCAAAAATCAATCGCAAAGCGTCGGGATGCTCCCGCTTAGTTCGAGATAACCGAGACGGAGTTCGCTGCGTCTTGCAAAGCAACACGCTAGCCGCGTTGCCGGTGAAGAGGTCGGCATCGCGGCGACAGGCACACCAAGATTGGTACACGCCCACCGGCCAGGCTACGCCGACTTCAGCGTCGATTCCGAGCTTCGATCAAACTACCCCTTCCGGGTCCTGGCATAGTGAAACCTACCATTCCGCCCGCGGCCAAGTCTCGCCTAAAATCGAATGCCCGGTTTTGACGGACGGGTTGCGGATTGGCTGCACTTCGCCCTTTTGCAACATTCGGGTCCGACCGCCAAGCGTCGGACCTGAACCACTTTGCTCCCGATGTCCTGCTCCTGGCCGGTGAGCCATACCAAATGGATCGGCTTCCGCAACGCCGCCGTAGCCACCTCAGAAAGGCGCCTCAGCCCGAGGCCGCATGCGGACCCGGCACGCTCCAAGAACTCGAGGAGGTTCGCAGAGCCCACCCCGATTCTTCTTACAGCCCGTTCGTGGCCGCCGACCCCACATGATAGTGCTGGAACGTGTAAATCGGCCCGGCCGCCGCATCGCCTTGCCCGCTCCAGCCCGGACCGATGAGAACCGGAGCCGCCCCGAGTTTAGCCCCCGCCGAATAGGTCTTCCACGTCAGCTTGTTGACGCCGTCACGAGAGAGGGCGAACGTGATGGTGTCCGTCCCGTCGAAATCGACATGTAGGAAGTCGAGCCCGTGGTTCAGGGTGGTCTGGTCAACGGGACTTCCGCCCGTGTAACCGCCGCCACTCCCGAACTGACACATGTAGAGGTTCGGCGACGCTTGGCCGTTGCGCATGAAAAACATGCCCTTGCCGTTCGTCGGATGGACAAGCGCAATGCCGCACGCCTTCCAGCCGCCGCCGTTGCTGATGTTCAGACTGGAGGCTTTGACGATCGAACTGAACGCGCCCGAGGGGACGTTCTGGAATAGCCCATAAAGCGTCCCGTCAGCGTCGCTGACGCCGGGCCTCACGCTCAGCCCCGGAACGCCGCCAACGGTGGTATAAACGCGCGTCGAGCCGCCGAACTTCGTAACCGTCGTGATAACGGCCGGGTTCGGCGGCGTGAACCCTCCGCCGAGCGCCGGCTTGTTCTTCCACATCGCCGAGGTCTTGTCGTAGGCGAGCACGTCGTTGTCGCGCAGCGTGTCGAGCGTCGCGTCCGTCAGAGCCGAAACCGCGATCTTGTCCACGTTGGCGGCGGGCATGAGCACAACGACTTGGCCGTAGCTGTTCGCCGTCGAGCCCCAGGCGCCCGTGATCACGTCGCTCGCGTTCGTCGTGTTCGCCGAGAAGGCTGCGACGGCGCGCGGCGACCCGGAGCCACTGGCCGACGTCGTCGTAGGCCCGGCCGTCACGCTTGCGCCGCTGGCGCTGAGGGTCGGCAGGGCAGAGCCGTTCGTCGTGGCGAACATGCCGATCGACAGCGACTGATCCAGGCCGCTGTAGGCCGTCACGGTCTTCGACGTCGCGGTCGCGTCTTGGTAGTAGTCGAAGCCGATGAGCGGGCTGAGCGGGTTCGCGCCCGAAATCTCGAACACCGCGACGTTCATGCCGGCCGTGTTCCCTTGGGCGTTGGTCGGGAGGGTAACTCCGTCCGCCGAGCTGGCGATCTTGTACCCGATCATCGAGCCGTCGTTCGTACCGCCTCCGACATAGAGCACCTGGGTCCAGCCGTTCGGCAGCGTGACGCCGTTAGACCAGTGGGTCGTCAACATGACAAGCAGGTTGCCGGGCGTCGGGGCCGCCCCCATCGTGATCGTGCTGATCCCGCCACAGGCCACCGCCGACTGCACGATGGTTGGACGAGTCAAGGTGACGCCCGAGCCCGCGCCACCGCCCCCGCCACCGGAGACGGTCGAGTTCTTCCACATTCCGGCCGTCGCGTCGTAGACGAGCGCCTGCCCATTGGACGGCGAAGTGAGCGTGACGTCGCTGAGGCCGTTCAGCGCGGACGCGCCGCCGCCTCCGCTCGCCGAGGCGACCCACTTCGACGTGGCGTTGTTCCACTTGAGCACGTAGCCGTCGATACCCGAGCCCTCGCTGACGTTGACGTCGGTGAGGGTCGCAAGCGTGGACGGACCGACCGAGGGCGTGTCCGCGACCCACTTCGAGGTCGCGTTATCCCACTTCAGGTAGCGCCCGTCGATCGACGGCCCTTCCGTGACGTTGACGTCGCTGAGGCCCGCGAGCGAATAGTTGCTCGACGTCGGCTTGCCGCTGAGGTCGCTGTAGTTGCCGCTCCAGGCGACGGCGGCCAGTCCACCGGCCAACCACTTCGACGAGCCGTTGCTCCAGTAGAGCACCTTGTTGTCGATGCCCGCGCCTTCCGTCACCTGGACGTCAGTCAGGGCCGCCAGGGTCGCGGAGCCGCCGCCCGTGGCCGATGCGAGCCACTTCGACGTCCCCTTATCCCACTTCAGGACGTAACCGTCGATCCCGGCTCCCTCGGTGACATTGACGTCGGTCAGGTTCGCAAGCGTGGTCGTGAACGTCGGCTTGCCCGTGAGGTCGCTGTACGCGCCGCTGGTGGCCACCGCCGCCAGGGCCGGCTTGCCGCTCAGGTCGTTGTAGACCCCCGATGTAGCCACGGCGGCCAGCGAGGGCCTGCCCGAGAGATCGCTGTACGCGCCCGAGGTGGCGACGGCTGCGAACGAAGGCCGGTTCTGAATGTCGCTCCAACCGCCGGACCACGCGATCGGGTTGAGCGCCTTGGCTTCCCACTTCGCGTCGGAATTCACGTAGGTCAGCACTCGACCGTCGATGCCAGGCCCTTCGGAGACAGCGACGTCGGTGAGGGCCTGCAGCGAGTTCGAGGAATGCGCCAGCGCCTTCCACTTGCCGGCTCCGCTGTCCCACCCAAGCACGTAGCCGTCGATCCCCGATCCTTCGGTCACGCTCACGTCGGCGAGGTTGGCGAGGGTGTTCGGGACGTATTCCCAAGCACTCTCGACGGAGTTGACCCGGAGGATCTTGCCGGCGTTGCCGTCCATCGAGCCGGGACCGTTAATGATGCCGGTGATGCCGATCGTGGCCGGCGCTACGCTCGACGGAGCCCAGGTCGCACCATTCCAGACGAGGCTCGCGCCCGAGGGGATCGCGCCGACGCCGCCGACAGGATAAGCGACATCGCCGACCTGGTTCAGCGAGCTCACCGCGATGATGCTCGACGGGTTCACGAAGGTCAGGCCCGGCCCGGCGGCGTTGTAGACCGCGACCCACGCATCGGCGAGGCCGGTCGGCGAGCTCACTCCCGGTAGCGACATAAAGGCCGGAACGCTCGACAGGAACGGCTTCGCTTCCCACTTGTGGTCCGTCTGGTTCCAGGCGAGAGCCTTGCCGTCGATCGCGGAACCCTCGGTCACCTGGACGCCGGAGAGCGCACTGAGCGCCAGTGAGGGGAACGTGATGGCCTTCGGCTCCCACTTGCCGTCCGCCAGCACGTAGGTCAGCACCATACCGTCAGAGGGAGAGCCCTGCACGTTGGTCAGGTCGTTCAGGACCGAGACGGTCGAGGCGGGCTCCGCCTCCCAGGAGGTCGTGTTGGCGTGATACACGCGCCAGACCGTCGCCGTCTGGTCGTATAGGCGCATGTGGTCCTTGGCCGTCACGAACTGCCAGCCGTTGAACCAAAAAGCGATATTGTGGTCCTGGCCGCTCCAAGCGCCCGTCGCGCCCGACCCGATGATGTACGTGTCGCCCGCCGAGGGAGAGCCTGGGGGCGCGGTCAGCGTCGCGGAGATGACGACGCCCCGGAAGAGTGCGTCCATCGCGATCAGGAACTCGTTGAAAACGACTTCCTTCTGGGCCTGGGAGGCCGACATAAGGGTCAGACCGAGAGTGGGGCTATTTGCCATGATGCGTGTCCTGCTGTTGAAGCTGTCCTAGCATGCTATGCAACTAATTTCACTAGACCGAAACGCCTCGGCCGAAACCTTTTCCGATGACTTGCGAGACCTGGTAAATTGCGAGATGGACCGGGTTCGCCGCTGCGCCGAGATCGGCCGCCTGCTGCGCCGCCGTGTACGTGAAGCTGGCTCCGAGGTTCACCCGGTCGCCCGTGAGCGTGTAGCTCTTCACGACCGTCGTCGGGTCCGCGCTGGAGCAGACGTCCACGATGTAAATCTCGGGGCTGTCGTTTGCAGGTAACTTCACGTCCGCCCCCGAAAGCCACTGGCCGTTCTGCCGGACGCGAGGCCACCAGGAGACGCGGACGTCGCCATCGACGTCCCGGAACCGCTCGTAGACCGCCACGGAATAAGGCTTCACGCTCGCGCCGTAGTCGGTGAACGTGAAGTCCGACGCCGTCGAGGCGTCCTGCCCGACCGAAACGGACCGGAAGCTGTCGGTCTGGCCGACATCGGCGATCGTCGTGATCACCCGCTGCACGGCTGAGGTGAGCCGGACGAAGCTCTCGCCGGTCGCATGCCCGTCGATCCGGCGCTCGGTGCCCTTGAGGCCGCGCAGGAAGTTCGAGAGCTTCCAGAGACCGTTCCCCAGGTCCACGGCGGTCGCGTATTGCACGACCTCGTTGCCGATCACCGTGACGTTCAGGGCCTGCGTCAGCATGTCCTCTTCGTTGGCCGACTGGAGCGTCATGCCGTTGTAGATGCGGACCGTGATCACGCTGACCCGGTCCCAATAGCAGCTGTGCATGTCGGGCGCGAGGCTGTTCAGGACCACGCCGTGCGGGATGTTGAACTGTGACGAGGCGATGCTCTCCCACGACGAGCCGGCGGTGGGCGTCGTGCTCGTGAAACCATAGGCCGTCGCCACCGAGGGCGAGGCCGCGTCCACGTAGAGCGCGCCGCCGCCCCAGGCGTTGAACATGCCGGCCAGCACCACGTAGAAGCCCGGCTTGTCGAGGTCATTGTCGAACAGCAGCGGCACGTCGAGCAGATAGGCGCGCGTCTGCGAGGTCGAGGGCAGCGTCGTGTTGCCGCCGGTCGCCGCCTGCAAGTCGTCCGCGACCTGGTCGCTCGGCTTGAGGTTCGGGTCCACGTAGACGTGGTCCACCGCATGGACTTCGAGCAGCCCGTTCGCGCCGACATGGACCTCCGTGCAATAGAACTGGTCGTAGCGGGTCGGATCCACCTTGTTTGGGATGCGGAACGGGTCTGTCGGCTCCAGGGTCACGTATTTGCGCGGGAGCATCCACTTGTACGTGCGCCGCGCGAGCATCCGGTAGCCGAGAAGGTTCTGGACCGCCGTCTGCGCCGTGTTGCGGCTGAGCGCGACGGTGACGTCGAGGTCCTCGATCTGTTGGCTCGGCGTGTTGTAGCGCGCCGCGTAGAGCGCGTTCGGCGAGTAGGATCGCGCCGGCTCCTGGTAGCGGAAGTTGATCCGCTGCGGCAGGTCATAGTCCGACATGATCGTGACCTGCTGCCGGTCGGGCACGGCCTCCGTGTCCACATGCGCCGCAAAGTCGCGGGGGTCGATGATCTGCGTCGCCCGCGCGTTCAGCATGTTGAACATGATCTTGTAGCCGGTCTCGGCGGCGTCGATCGGGAACGCCTTTTGGAGCTCGGCCACCGCCTCGCGCGCCGACTGGTTCGACGCGATCGCGAAGCCTGGGAACGGCGTGTCGTCGAGGTTCGATACGGTGTCGAAGTCGCCGTCCTGGAGGCCCGCCTGATAGCAGATGTCCGTCATGACCTGGACCAAGTCCGTGACGCCGTTGGGCGTGCGTTGGACCTCGACCGTCATGCTCGGCACGGAGTTGCCGAAGTCCATCAGCTGCAGGTTCGTGATGACGAAATAGGCACAGTTGCGGAAGGCCGGCGCGTTGCCCTGCCCGAGATAGCCCTCAAGCAGACCGTTTGGCCCCTGCCCGTCCGTGCCCAGGTAAATCTCGATCTGGTCGAAGCGGTTGATCTGCGAGAGATAGGTGTTCTGGTTGTTCAGGCCCGAGTACAGCTGCCCGATAATGACGTTCACGTTGTCCCGGTTCGGGTACAGCAGCGACCCGAAGAGGCCATCCGTGTCGTCGATCGGATGCGACATGATGTAGTCCGCCGCTTCGCTCGGCGAACTCAGGGTGACCTCTCCAGTCGAGTAGTTGTTCCACGCGAACACGAAGGCCGAACACGCCGCGTAATCCAGCGTCACGCCCTCCTCGTCGATCAGCCGCGTCGCCTCCGCCTGGTAGGCTGCGTCGAAGTCGCGCTGCGCCGTGGTCTGCACCTGCGGGTCCACGTAGAGCAGCTTCTGGTTCGCCCAGATGCGGTTGATCCGGTAGACCGGTCCGAGGCAGACACCCCAGGCCGCGTCGATCGAATAGGTGAACGTGTAGCTGCGCGCGGCGTGGCCGCCGAACAGACCCTTGCCGCCGCCCTTCTTGGACGCCTGGTGCGTGTGCATGGTCTCGATCAGCGGACTGGCGAAGATCATGGTCGCCGGGATTTTCATCGTTCCCCAGACGCGCGGGATCACCTGCCCCGGAGTGACCGAAGGCACGTTGATGTTCGACAGCCGCGAGCCCCACTGATCCTTGGGCTTGGGCGTGAACAGGGCCGTCAGGAGCATCCCGCCCAGGCCCATGAGCAGCTGGACCGCGATCATGGCCATTAGACGAAAGCCTCTTCCGTGCCGGGGATGACGTAGCGCGCGAAGAATTTCTTCTCCCACACCCTGTTCCAGGGCATCTCCAGCACCTTGTCGAACTTGGAGAAGGAGTGGATCAGGGTCACGCCGTGCGGGCTGTTGCCGATGATGGCGAAGTGCTGCGGCTCGGTGTTGCTCCAGCCGGTGAAGACGGCGATGTCGCCGGGGATCACCTTGGTCTGATCTTCGGGCTTCCAGAGGTGCTTCTCGCAAGGATAGACCAGCTGCCAACCCTGCGGCATCGCGGAATAGGCGCGCGGCGCGTCGACGTGGTAGCCGACCGCGTCGCCGACCTCGATCATGAGCCCGACGCAGTCGAGCCCCGACCGGCCGCGCCCCTGGTGCTTGTAGGGCGTGCCGATCCAGGCGCGCGCGGCCATGATGATCTCGCGGCGGGTCCGAACTCGGTCGGCTGGCAGTTCCTGGGGCGTCATGCAATTATCTGCACTTACTTGGTCTGCTTCGCGAGCTTCGCCCGCGTGTTGGTTTTCTGCTCTTCGTCCGTTGACAACTTGCAGTTAGCTGCACAGTAATCGCCGTTTACGTCCACGCGATCCAAGGTGCGCCCCTCGGGTCGTTCCCCCATGTCGGCGAGGAACGTATCAAAGCTGTTCCGCCAACTCCCGGACACCTTGATACCGCGCCCGCCGTAGTTCTTGTAGTTCTCGTGCGTGGGGTCATAACAGCGCGCGAGCATACTGCGATACGAATTGTAGGTTGGCGTCGGCTTGCCGCCGTTCGCTCGTGAATGCCCGTGGATGAACGTCAGCGTCTTGTTGCGCTCTAGTAGCATCTCACGCTTTATGCAACCGCACGACTTTGTCTGACCAGAAACGAGGTTTCGCTTCGTGGGCCATATCTCGGCGCTGCAAGAGCAGGTACATTTCACACGACGGCCGCTATGCGGACCAACCACCGTCAGACGGCCAAACACGGCACCGATGTAATCGCGACCAGGCCGACCCGCTTTCTTCTTTCCATATTCCACGATGCACCCCCCTTCGTCTAAACAATACCACACCTATTTTGTGGTGCGTGGAGAATATCCTTGATTGCTTATGTTCGGCGTCGCCAGCGCGCGTTCCTCGGTAGGCATATCCGGGAAACCGCGATGATTGTCCATATTGTTGAACAGCTGGCACATGTAGCGGGTCTTGTTGCAGCCCACCGTCGCCTGGAACGTGTCGCCGTAGTCGATCGGGTTCGGCGCGAGCTCCAGCGAGAAGATGTAGGGCTTGCTGGTCTGCCCATCCTTGGTCACCGGCCCGAAGCTGTCGCGGATCGGCGTCGTGAAGCCGGCGTTGCGACCGGTCAGCCAGAGCAGCACGCCATACTGGAAGAAGTGGTTCGGGAACACCAGCTTGTTATGCTGGAACACCTGGGCGTTGAGCACGCCGGTCACCGTGCCCACGGTCTTACGCGCGTAGATCGCGGTCCACGTAACCCCGCCATCGACGATGGTCGCATACTCGACCGCCGGCCAGTTCGGCTCCGCCGCGCCGCTCATGCGCGTCTGCCGGTTTACATGTGGATCGGCGATGATGTTGCCGATGCCGCCCTGTGTGACCGAATAGCCGTTGTAGTTGTCCTTGCCGCTCATCTACAGCACTCCCTGAACGTAGTTGCACAGGAAAGAAACCAACGACGAGGCAGTGAGAAAGGCAACGCCCAGCTTGATCCCGAAGATGTCCACGGGGTCACCCTGATAGTTGAACTGGCTGAGGTCGCTCGGGGCCGCGCCGACCGCGACTTGCGTGTTGTCGTTCGGGCCGGCGTCGTCGTTCGCCGAGAGCCCCTGCCCCGGCTTCGTCGGCGCGCGGATCGGCTGCTCGGTCGCCGTCGTGTAATTCGCCACGTACCAGAAGTCGTTTGGGGTGGTCGGCTGCACGATGTCGCCGATCTTGGCGTCGGTGAGCAGGCCGAGGTTGTAGGCGTGGTTCGGCTGCCAGACTGGCGCGTCCAGCTTCACGCCGCAGCGGTCGTCGCCGAGTTGGGCATTGCACACGATCGTGTAATGGACGCCTAGCGGCTGCTGCATCTGCTGGAACAGGGAGCGCAACTGCGTCGTCCACTGGCCCGTCTTGATGACGATCTCGCCGAGCCGGCCGCCGCGCAGCGGGACCACGCCCCACTCCGGGTGCTCTGGGCAGACCCAGAACACCTCGATGGCGGCGTTCGACCACTTGCCGCCCATCAGGTCCTCTTCCGTGATGACCGGGCTGTCGAGAACCTGCACCTCCATGTTGTCCACGGAGAGGTCGGCCTTCGAGACCACGGCGCTCGGGTTGAAGCCGTTCGTGGGCGTATAGGTCACCCCGCCGAGGGTGAACTCCAGGTCGCTCGACGTGAAGCCGTAGACCGCGCCGTCCTGGCGGGTCACTTTCCATGCGGTGGAGATGCGGCACGCCTGGCTGCAGAGCTCCCTGAACAGCGCGGCGGAAATCCTCTTCATGGGGTCACCTCAGAACGCCGATGGCCGGACTTCGATCAGCTTGATCGAGTTCGACGAGCCGATGCCGTAGTCCTCCAGTTGAACGGGCAGCGTGTCCGTGTCGAAGCGGCAGGGCACGTAGAACTGGAACCCGGCCGTGATCGTGTCGTTCGGCGCAGGCGCGGGGTTGATCGCGATCGTCGCGTTCGTGGTCCCGATCTCCGCCATCGTGCCGAAGTTGCCACTGAAGAGGACGGTGATCGCGCTCCCGTCGCCTTGGACGGCGGTCAGCGGCGCGAGGATCGACTGCGGGACGTTGTTCACCGAATTCTGGAAGCCGCTCAACACCACGCCGCGCCCGCGCCCCG
>Ga0302319_10012589_pt1 | contig 15930 bp, 17 predicted proteins | sample Bog_T0_2_FD_203319 | JGI IMG/M metagenome (GOLD analysis project Ga0302319, IMG submission 203319) | Peat permafrost microbial communities from Stordalen Mire near Abisko, Sweden - Bog_T0_2 | ecosystem: Environmental > Terrestrial > Soil > Wetlands > Peat | place: Sweden: Abisko, Stordalen Mire...
TATTCTGTGCCTGAAATTGCGGGAACGGCCTAATCCAATCCAGCCCGACGCCTGGGCGCATTACGATCTCTTGCGAGCTGGCTGGCATGTATTTCGGTTTGCGGTCGTTCTTGAGCACACCGCCGACAAAAAAGGACGGCGGGAACAGCTGCAAAATTCGCGAATTGAGCGAAATCGCTTCGTTAATATTCTTCGCTTTAAGCGGGGAAATGGCTTTTTCAGCGATTGCAACACCGTACGGGGTGTTGAGATAAGGGTCAATATTGAAGACGTAAAACGGCTTTACGCCGCTCTGCGTAGGCGCATCTTGAACGCGAATCACGCGCCATTGACCGCCGCGTCCATTTCTTGTAACGTAGAAATATCGCTCAATAAAAACAGAATCATCGCACTTAAAGGTGCGCACTTGGCGATAAAAGATATAAACAGGCACAAATTTGCCGAGATTTTCAAGCGACGGGTCCACGCCCATAAATCTTGAGGATTCGCATGCATACTGGTTCTGCGAGTAGTACTCTTGATACGTCATATCTTGAACGTCATCGAGTACCTCTTGATCGTAAAGGTGCCCGCCCTTCTTATCCTTCGCGCCCTTCAAATCATGCATCGTTTTAAAGATTACATGAATCCAGCTCTGTTCGCGGTCTTTGCCGCCCAGGTCGGTTGTAGGATCGAGCCAGAGGCGATACATGTCGACCGCATAGGTCTGCGGTCCGTTGAAAATCTGCTTTGCATATTTGATTGTGTTGTTAGGTCCGAGAATGGCTTCGTCATCTTCTAAGCCTAACTCTTCCTGTATCTGCCGGACACCTTTCGCCATGTCGCGGGGTGCCTTCTTGATCGAGAAAAGATTTGCCCATCGCAAGCCGATAGCAGTGGTGCCTCTGCTGGCAAGCTGATCACAAGCAATCTGAAGAGTATCTCTGAGATCGGCTTCCTTAGCCTTCTTGAGCATAAATTTTTTGACTAATTCAAGTGATCCGTCGTCATCTTCTTCGTTTAAGGACGCCGGTTCCATAAATGATCCGTCGGTCGGCAGGCACGAGGAAACGACGTTATCACGCCATTTTTTGCAGGCATTGCGAACGTCTGGTTCGCCCAGCATGCCGTTATCGACCAACCGCATCGACGGAATAAAAGGCATTTCATCGCGAATCGCCATAAAAGCACGGTCGCCCGCTGGCCAGATTTCCGATTCAAGCAAAAGTCTCGGCTTTGAAAATGCTTCGAACTCTTGCGCGAGTTCGCTAGCATATTCCATCATTATCGGATCGGTTAGCGAGGGAAGCTTCGATTCTTCCACCTCGACCATATCATCTAGCACCGGCTGCGACCTCCAGATTTCGAATACCCGTTCTCTTCATCGAACGCGTCTTCATCTTCTTTCTTTTCTTCGCTTAGCCGCTTTTGTTCTCTCTTTATCTGTTCAGGGATACCCAACTCACTAACAATACCATACCCCAGACAATCTACAACCTCGTTATAAGGATGGCGTTTTTCAATCGCATCTAGTACGTTGCCGTTAGCGTCGATCTTGCGTCTGTATCCGCCTCTTAGCGCTTCATCAAGTGTGGGACATCCGTCGATATCTATGATAAGTGCTGGTCCGTCAAGGTCTGGATTTTGACTTGAAATATGACGCTGCATGCAATTTAGGATCTGGATAATTCTTGCACGAACGCGAATCTCAGTCGGCATTTCAGCCATGAACATGTAATCGACAGTAATATCATGCGTCTGTTGTAGTTCCTGATATTCTGGTATCACTTGGTTAGCTTTCGAAATGGTAGCACCGGACGGATCGCCAACGTCGATAAACTCATACCAATCTTTGTAAGTAAACTCGTTCTGGTTCCCCTGATAGGAAGCGCGCGCCAGCTCTTCAGAGGCTTTCTTTACGTCCATCGCCATATCATCGAGAGTATGCCCATGCAAAAGGCATTCGCGGTAAACCCTGACTCTGCGATCCTTGGTTATCTGTAAGAGCAGGACGCCGAACCAGCCGCCGCCAGGATCCCATGCGCGAATGACCGGAATGCCAGGAAGGAGCTTGAGCCCTTTCTTTTGGTGCCCAGCGCCATATTTGTCAGCAAAGACCGGACCCTTGACACTTGTTTCGAATGATAAATCAAGCTCTGCGGCGACTACTTCGGGCGGTAACTCCGCGACCTGGTCGCGATACCATGTAGATGTGGGCTTTCCGTTTATCCACTCTAGATCATGCGCTTTAAGCGGGTGTAAGTGCCAGTGAATCGTTCTTATGATTGCGGCTTTTATCTGCTTCTTGCGCGCGATTTCAGAGTAATAATTCCCGAAACCCTGCGGAGTGCCAACCAAAAAGATGACATTTGAGGTACTAGAAACCGATTGATAAGCGGCTCTGTCGTTCTCCCAGTTTTGAAATTCATCCATCAAAACGCCTTTACAGCGCTTTGATCGCCCGAACCCCTCATTCGCAGACTCCCCAGTTATGTTAACTTCGTCGTTTCCGTAGCTGAGCAATAGCATCTTGTCGACAAGGTCTTTCGGTAGCGCCCACTTCGGAAGCGCGTTCATACTCTTTCGCAATTTGCCAAATAGAGTATTGTGGCTGCCGAGCTTGTCGACCTCTTCTTCCTTGAAAGAGCCCAGGTGAAATGATCCGCGATTAAATAGGAAATCCCACAAAAAATATTGAAGATGAATCCAAGTGTCGCCCATGTCGCGCGATTTCAGATCGAGCTTTGTGCTGCGCTTACCTGTGACACCGATGCCGTTTTGCACCATGCGGTGAATGATCGCCAGCTCTTCGACCTGATAGAGATACGGCACAAATGGCAGCATCTGCATGCCCGGCAAATTGCGCGGCTCGAAAATGCATGCAAGCATCATAAAAAAATAGAGATAGCCCGGCAGTCCATCCATTCCGTCGGTGCAAGCTTTCATCATTGCAGCCCGAACATTTTCGTCGGAGTCAGCCCGAACCAAAAGCTCCACGCGCTGACCGAGAATGATTTTGGCTTCCTCAGTCAGCACGTGGTCTTTTTGCAGACGTTCTATATCAATTTCGCTATTATTGAGCAACTTCGGATGTTTTCTCTTCCGATTGTTTATCCTTCTTAGCAGCCTTAGCTTCTTCGGTGTTGACGGCTTTCTCGGCAGCCCGAGCACGTCTTAGATCGATGACCTCGGTTTTGAGCCTCTCCTGTTCTGCTATTTGCTCTAATTGTTTAAGAGCTTCAAGCTGTTGTTTTTCAACCTTCAAACGCCCTTTTTCAGGGTCTTCAAGCAGCTTAACAACTTCTTTGCGCTCAAGCCATTCGCCGTTTTTAGTTCCATGCGGCACTCGCGCCCTGTCGTAGCAGGACGAATGCAAGCCCGAAACAAGGACAACTAAAGCTAGATCAGGCGCATTACCTTCGCCTTTCGGCAGAATTGCCTGCACCACTGCTGGTGTCCAGCTGCAATAATTATCGTTGTACAACACAATATCGCCGACGACAATGCCGTCGAACTCTATAATTTTCGCCATGTAAAAACCTCAAGAAAAGAAAGAGAAAGGGATTATTTGCCTTTCTTTACCGGCAGGGACTTATTAAGGTCTGGCTTACTTTTGCTCTTTGTCTGAAGGCTCTTAGCTTTGCCCATCGACATATCAGCCTTGACTTGGGCGCCTCTGCGACCGCCGCCCGCGCTGCTTCCACCTGATTCTTTTGCCATGATTACGATTCTCCTTTTGATCCCCGAGTCGGGAATATGTCTTTAAGTTGAATCGCAGCTTTTCTCTCTTGCGGAATTATAGCCTTATTTGCGCGATATTTAGCATCAGCTTTCGCTGCAAGTTGTATTTTCTTTTCAGCTACCGCGTCGGACGCTTTAGCCTCATATCCGCCTAGCATCACATGCCTGAGCAGATCACTGTAAGTATAATTTGCCACCGGAACCCATTGCAGAGATCCATTGTGCTCGAAATACTGTTTCATGGCACCATTTTTAACGTTCTCGTTTCCTTTAGCGACCTTATCCCAAACAGAAGTACCAACCGGGCCAACGGACGGGAACATATGGAACCCTTTGAAAGCGATTGTCGTGGTGACGTTAAAAGCAAGCTCGCCAGGATTATGAGCCCCTGTCGCCGCCGCGATCAATTCGACTGGCATCTCCTCGATAGCTTCTAGCGTCGGCTTGGCGTTCGTCATAAAGTCCGGTCCAAAATTGGCTGACCAATCTATGCCGATTCGCTTCATTAGGTTGAGCTTGTCGAGCTGCTGCAAGTTGCGCTCTGCTTGCTCTTGCTCGCCAACCATTGACGCTGCTGCGCCGTAAAGGGTCTGGAAAGATTGAGGAACGGCACCGCGACCGCCGAATGCAGCCAGTCCGAAAAATGAAGCGGTAAGCTTCAGAGCTGCCGATTTATCACCTTTGTATAAAAAGTCGTTTGACCATCCGCTCCAAAGTTTCATAGCGCGGCGCCCAGGAGTCGAATAAGCGCTTGTAATTCTGCCTAGAAAGCTATTCGCCCAGAGGTCTTTATTTAGATCAGGGCTGACAGAATTAAGCGTTTCGGTAAGCGACCTAGTCAGCTCTTGCATGGTGGCTTTCTCGACTTCAGGTCGGAGATTGCCGGCGACAAGGTCATTAAAGAACTCATGCCGGTCGAGCCCTCGCATGTGCGCCGATTTGTAAATCGACGCCAACGCCGAAATTGGCGCGAAAATTTCCCGATCTGCCATCGATACAAGAGGTGATCTTCCGCCAAAGATTGGATCGAGCTTCGTTGAAAGAAAGTGATTGATCTTGTCCAGATTCTTAAAGAACTGCTGCCCGATGTCGCCCTTTCGCTGATCAGCAAGGCGCTCGGCAAGTTGCACACCGGACATTTCGGCAGCTGGTATTACTGGCATTCGCTTGATCGCTTCGCTGACAGCTGGCATCGAATTGTAATCATAGGCAGCCTGGAAGAAATGACGCCCGAAATAAGCAGCCGACATCGGCAGCTGGTCCCACATGTTTTTAAAAGCGACAGCTGGATTATTACGCATGATCGACTGAGAGACTCGCGACGGAGTTTCCGCAATAAAGCCACTAAGCCCGTTAGTCATCTTTGAAGACTGCAAAGTCAGCCCGGCATGCAGCTCTTTAAGCGCCTCGTGATAGAGCGGATTATATGCGCTCAGAGTGACGCGCCCTTGATCGTCGTAGTCTCCGAGGTCTTCTTTGTAAAACTTACGCCCTTCTTTTGACGGAATGCCGGTCTTTGCGTCGCGCCTTCGTATGTCTTGCTGTTCAAGATGCGGCTCCAAGTCACGAGCCAGGTCGCGCCATTTTCGACGTATCATCAGCGCAGTGTCAGCTCGCTTAATTGCTTCAGCTTGCATCTCCGTTGTAAAAGGGCTCTCGCTCTTTGCTGCTTTCTCTCGTGCGTCTTTGACTGCTCGCGAGCGATAAGATGCCTTGTTTATGTCAACACCTTTGAATTCATTAAGCAGCTCCGCTTTCTCTTCAGGGCTCCCAATTCGGAGCCATTCCCCATGCTCATCATGCAGAAAATTAGCATTAACTTCGCCAAGCATTTGATTAAAGGCATCGGCGATGGCATCGCCACCGAACCGGACGTTATCACGCAAAATGTCATGAATCGTGCCAGCGAAAAGAGCGTCGATGCCACTTGCGCGCGCAAACGATCTGCCAATTTTATGCAAGGTGCGACCGAATAGCGCGTGAGCAATTGCGATTTCACTTAAGCCAGGGAAGTAGCCGAGCAGCTTATTTTGCAGCGCGGGCGTGCTCCAAACGGCATTATAATCAATCTTGCCGGTCAACGGATCAGTCACGCGCGCGACAAGCGAATCAATCTTTTTGTCTAGCGAGGTCTGGACCTGCTCAAGATTGGTTTCTGATCTCGGCTGGTGAAAATCTACCGTTGAAATATGCCCGGACTCATCGACATGCCATACATGCAAGTTTGGCGCCTGACCGTCGAGATGCTTTAGTTTAAGCTCGTCGAAAGCCTTCGACATAATCTGCGTTGGCGTGGTGCCATTGCCCGCGTAGTTAAACTCGCCCTGGGCGTTTTTAATTTCCGCAAGTTTCTGTTTGTAATAGTTGCGGCGATTGAATAAGCGCTCCATCTGATCGAAAAGCTCGTCTGCGCTTTTTGGCGCTTTGAATGCTGGCAGTTGGAGCTTTTGAATGCCGCCCGTCAGCTCAAGCGAGCCGTCAATCTTTTCATGCCAATCCGCATCACCGACCTTGCCACAAGTGAGACACTGCAAGTGCGGATTAGCTTCTTCGCGCAGCTCGACGCCCTTCCCGTCAGCTGTCGGCGCGGGTGCCCATTCTATATTTTTTTGTTGGGCGTTCTCATAGACGTCTTCCATTTTCGCAGAAAGCGCCATTTGCTGATATCTTCCAGTCCGCTCGCTATGCGTGAGCAAACGATACATATTGCCGTCAGCGTCTTCTTTTCGCTCTAAATTGACCTTATTCTGCCCTCCAATCCAAGCGTCTTCATTTTTGTCGGCCCATTCCGAGAGCTGTTTAATTTGCAATTTCTTATAAGTAAGCTCGCGCGCAGTGTCTGAAAGTTCGCTTACCCAGCGGTTTAGCGCGGCTCGGTCGTTAACGTCGAGCTTTGCTGCATCGGCTAATGCATCGGTTGAAACTGCAAGTTTGTATCGATTTTCTCGATTTCCAAACTCTTTAACGTTTAGCGTCTTCCGAAACGCGCCTTCTAACTGGTTTTTGATTTTGATTTCGCGTGTTTCTGGGGTACTTTCAGACTGCTCGGATTTCTGAGGCACCATATCTGGTGCCTTTTGCGGAGCGGCTTTTGATGCAGGTTTTGTAGTGGTGGCATCGCTTGCCGGCAGCTCGAGCTCTGGTCCTGCAGATTTTTCTGCCGGCGGAGTCAGAGCCGGTTTATTTTGGGGTACTTCTTCCGCTAACGGTTTAGGCTCGCTTGCACCGGGAACCTTAGTCTCCCCCGGCGCCTCTTCCGGCGCCTCTTCCGGCTGGGTTTTTCGTTTTCGGAAAGAGTCCATCTTTCTGTAGAGTTGTTTCATGAGATTTTGGCGCTGGTGCCCTCTCAATACGGCTTTGCCGCCCGGTCCGGCGCCCGAAGCATGGATCATCTTCTCAAGATCATTCAAGTGCTGTTTATCCCGAGCATTTTTAATCTCGTCATAAAGCATGTTGTACATTGTGTCGGACTCGTCGACATGTTCTTCAAGCTTATTTTCAGCGCTCGCGCGCTCTCTAGCTCTTACGTCAGCGCTCGCGCGCATTTTATCCAGAGCCGCCTTCATCCGCGCATTAGCCTGATCAGAGCTAAACTTCTGTTTCGACTGCGTCTGCTGTTGTGTGAATTGCTGTTTCTTCGTGGTCGATTGCTCCGTGTAAGCTCGGCGATCAGCTGTCTTGGCTGTGTCAAGAGCCAGCTTGGAAGCGTAAGCGCGCAGTTTAGAGGCGTTCTCGCCATAGGCTGAATCCTCCGTCAGCCTTCCGACCTTCTCTCCTGCTGATGCCAGGCTATTTTGTCTTTGGAGAATTTCGTCAGGAGACAACTGCTGCCAGTTGCCGAACAGGTCTTTCTTTTGTGCCGACGCCTGCAATTTGTTCATTGCGGCTTGGTGCAAGTTCATCAGCTCTTGTGGCGATCTTGCGTCGACGACGCCCTTCAGAGATTTCGCAGCTTCAGGAATCTTTTCGAGCGGCGAGTCCTTTGCTGCCGCTTTGATCAGATTCTGCATATGGAGATTAGCCAAAGCTTTCGCCACTGCGGAAAAGCCTAAGCCAAGCGTTCCGCCGCTAATTGCTAGATCGGTGGCTCGTCCGGCATCCGGCAGCGTGTGCGTTTGCCCGAACTGCTGACCTCCGCCGAAAACGTTTCCGTAAGCGGCACCGGATGCGACACCGCCGACCAACGGGCTTTTTACTGTCATTTGTAGCAAGTTCATGGCTGCCTGTTTTTTGAGCGCTTTTACCGTTTGCGCCACGTCCTGGGCGATTGGAACCTGCTTACCCAGAGCGCCCAGCTTCGCTAGCATCGGCAGCCCTGCCCCTTGTTTTGCCAAAGCTAAAGGGGCTTTCATGAGCCCGCCCTCGATCTGCCCGAGAGGAAATGCGAGTCCGCCAACAAGCTGAGATGGCACCGCAGCGCCAGACATAACCGGATGCTGAGCTGCTTGAGCCTGATAAGCTGCCGTCTGTGGCATCTCTTGCCCCGATAAATAATTAGGCATAACTTTTCTAACGATGTCGGCTGCGGTCATGCGCTGATCTTGCGGCATGCCTTGCTGAGCTAATCCTAAGCCGAAATTCGCGACATCCTCGGGCACATTGCCGAAGCCCTGCGCTACCTGGTTAGGCACATACAGAGCCGTTTTTAGAGCGCCAAGCGCCGGATTGTCATCAGGCTGTGGGAATACAGCCTTAGCGTATTCCCCGGCTTGCCGCTCTTGCTCAGGCGTGAAAGAAACGCGCCCTGACAAAACCTCTTTCTTTTCTGGTGCCGGCTTGTAGCCGTCGAGCGCTTTTTTTAGCTCATCATCCGAATATGCCATTACTTGCTTGCTCCATTCAATTCGGCTTTAAGCTCTTCGACTGTAGGCTTTCTGCCATTCTTAGCATAGAATCGCTCAATAGCGTCGGTCGGCGTCGCTGGCACTGATTGCTTGTCCGGCAGAGCTTCTTTGTCACCGCCTGCCATCGCCTTTAATCCTTTTACGATTGAATTGTTTTGCATCCAATTATCGCTTGCCTGCGCCTTAAGCGCCCCTTTAGCCTTCATGGCGTCAAAAATGGTCTTCGCGTCGACTTTGATTCCAGCTTGTTTCGCGAAAGTATCCACAACCGCCATGCGACCGGGATTATTTGTGATGCGGTCGAGGAAGTCGGCACCATACTTAGGCTGTCCCATCAAATTTACGGCGCTGGCATCTTTATCCATCTGCCCGAGCCCGGTAAACAAAGATTTCGCCGCGTTGAGCTTCTGAGCATTTTCTGCGGTCGCGTCAGTGACCTTATCTCTTCCCTGCGCATAAGTAAACTTGGCTTCGCTGTCTTTCTGTCCTTGCTGTTGTAGCTTCAGACTTTCTTCGTCGCGTTTATCTGCATTTTTAGCCAGCCCGAGCCGCTCCTGATCATTGAGTTCGCGCTGACCTCGATCTAATACGCTCGATTGCAGCTCTGCGCCCTTAGTTTGAGCTTCATAGGTCTTGTAAGCCTTTTCGAAGCTGTCTTTATCCATTCCCATCGCAGAGGAAAGAACATTATTAGCACCTTGAACAGCTGTATGACGCGCTTCTATAGCGTCTTTTAGCGATTGATGCTGGTTCTCGCGATTGGTTTGATCAGCTTTCAGGCGAGCACTAGCTAGAGCAAGCAAGTTTTTACTGCTCTGTGGGCTCATGCCTTCCCACATTTGCGCCATCTGCATGATCGTAGAATTGCGGGCGCTGGCTTCGGCTGCCCTTGAGCGTTCGCCTTCCGCCGCCTGCTGCTTGAGCTGCCCGAGAGCTTGAGCTGTTCCGATGGCATTACCCGCGCTTCCATGCATGCCCATTAGCGGAACAATTAAATTAGCTGCGATCTTTTGACCGACATCCCAGCCCTTCGAAAAACGTTCGCCACGACTTTCGCCACCAGACAAAAGCTTCATCATGCGCGCTTGCATCGCCTGATCAAGATGCTGCTCGAAAGGCGATTGCTGTGGAGCTTCCGGTAATGGCGCAGGCTGGAAGTTTTGGTAATGATCCTCTAGGCTCTTCGCCATTGTTTGCTGATCTTGAGCGCTCTGTAAAAGATTTTGAAAGTACTGCTGCGGCACCGCTGACGGTGATTGCTGTGGCGCTTGAAACTGTCCAGGCAAATTGATTTGCTGCGCGGGCGGTGTATTGTCGGCCTGTGGCTGCATCATGCCGGGAGGCATCGCCTGTGGCGGCATTGCGCCAGGACCATTCGCAAAAGACGGAGCCATTGGTGGTGGCGGCGGCGGTACAAAGTAATTAGGAGGCGGCGGAACGCTCAGCCCCTGTGCAAGCTTCTTCTTTCTAGCGTCGTCGTCTGCCATACGCCTCCCCTAAAAGCTTAAGCCGTAATTGCTTGACACTGACGGCAGGATTGAACCAAAGCTTGTGCCAGGTCCAACGACTGACGGAGAACCGCCGCTTGCCCCGCCAAGGCTGCCGGGTCCGCTACCGAATAAACCAGAAAGACCATTTGACGGCATCGCCGAGTTAACCAAACCGCCAGCCAAGCCGCCGAGTCCAGTGATAAAGTTAGACTTGTTTGCCGCGCTAGCTGCCGAAGCTTGCAGCCCCATCTGCTGCTGTTGATTCGCCCAGCCCATATAACTATTCCCGGTATTGTTGTAACCGTTTCCGATGTTAGCCATGCCAGCGGCATCGCCAGCCAAGCCTGATGCAGCGCCGAGCTGCTGACTGTTGAGCATGCCCAGAGCTGACAGATTTTGCTGCTGGTTGAACTCGGACGCTTGCAGGGCAGGCTGCACGTTATTGCTGAAATAGTTATTACGCTCATTGAGGAAGTTATTCAGGTCGTTCGTGTAGTATTGCTGTCCGCCAAGCGCCGATTGCACGCGACCGGACGCATCTAAGTTTGAAAGGTAATCTGCACCGAACGAGCTTGATCCGTTGGTTCCTAGATTGCCGCCGAGCCATTGCTGCTCAGCCGCCGAGCCAAGTTGAGGGGCTACCGAATTGTTGAATAATAGATTGCTGTAGTTGTTTGCCAGCTGTTGCCCCTGGGCGCCGAACAGCGGGTTCGAAGAGTTCATCTGAAGAAAGCTCGGCAGATTCGCGTCTGCTTGATTCCCCTGCTGGACTGCGCTCGGCAGGTTCACGTTCGATTGCATGCTCGCTGGCAACGTCGTGATAGGACCTTGGTTGAACATCGCGTTCGCTTGCTGATAGCCCGCGTTCGCTTGCTGGAATTGATTGCCGCTCTGGTTGAGATTGTTGACCGCCGACATCGTTAGAAACGGATTCGCCGCTGGCGCCGATACGCTTGTGCCTCCGAACATTCTCTAACTCCTCTAGCCCGCCGACCTGAAATGCCGGATTGATGCAATCAAAAATCAACGTATCATAAAGCCTTCCTTGCATCAGGAAATCTAGTCGGGCTCTGCCAACATAGTCGAAACCGGCTTTGATTGCGAATTTAGCCGCAGCGTAGTTATGCTCTGAGCATCTCACCTCAACACGGGCGACGCCCAGGCGGTCGAAGCCATAACTAATCATGTCTTGCCACAAATCGTGGATCATTTTCGAGGTTTTGAACCCTCGCTTGCGATATTCGGGAGCGATCCAGCCAATAAACTGAGTCGTTCTTCCGGGGAATACGGCATAGAAAATGCCGATGCCGACTACGTTAGCGTCTTCTTTACAGATCAGAGTCTCGCAATTCTGAACAAGGAAGCTGACTAGCTGCTCTAAATTTTTCGGTCGAACGGTGTCATCAGCCAGGAGCGGCTCGCTAAACATCTCCCACAAGACCGCCCCGTAGGCTGACAATCTTTTGCTCCTGTCCGAAAAATAAGCCTCTTGCACTTGAGGCGCTTTAGCTCTGCCTTCTTTGGCGCTAACGATAATTGTTTTAACTGACATTTTCCGGGTTCTCCGCTTTAATTGTGATCGTTGTAGGCTCTTCTGTCTTAGCTTTCTTGATCAAGTTCTTGACACCATGGGCAATATCACCAATCAGACCGAGCATATCTTCAGATGACATCTCCTTCGCCATTTGCACGGCCTTATCGCGCTCGTGCGGTTTAGTGTCGCCCGCTTCTTCGCCTTTGCGATCTATCAGACTTTCTTGGTGCTTTAGGAGCTGAACGATAGAGCTGCCCGCGCGCGGGTCGATATGCCCGGCTACGATGGATTGCATAATCTTTAAGTTAAGCAATCGCAGTTCATCCACCGTGTGGCATTCGGTGATCATGTTCTCAAGCTGTTGTTTATCTATCTCTGCGCGCTGCTCTTCCTTCTCGCGCTTAGCTAATTCGCGTTTAGCAAATTTTTTCCTTTCAGCTGCAAGCAGTTTCGGATCGCATGCCTTGCAGTATCCGGTCTTAGTGGTGGCAGTCTGAGGACAGAGAGAGCCATCATTCAAAACGTTGATACACTTATAGCTCGCGTGGCTCATTTGCTTCTCTCCTGCAATTCTTGCACCATGATTGGCTGACTGGCTTCCCGGCGCCGGTCCGGTAGCCGAAATCGGTTTCTATGTCTCCCTGCTTCTTACATTTCGGACATTCACGCCAGCCCATCGATCTCAATTCGTGCTTAGAATAAAAAACCGGGCCAGCCATTAATTTGAGAAATACTTCTTGAGTTTTTTCAAGGTCGAGATCGAGCACGTCGACAATCATTCCGAACTGGTGAGAATAGAGCCAGCTTACTTTTTCGCGAACATCTCGATAAATAACTGGAATAAAACTAGAATTTCTTCGATCTACATATCTAAGCCAGTCCTTGCCGGTTCGACACCGTTGGCGGTGCCGTTTATACCCTAGTTCAGCAAAGTCAGTTATCGCGGTGATCAGTATCCGCGCTGCTAATCGCTGAACCGCGAAAGAGTTTGTTAGGCTAGTTGTAGGTTCGGTATCCATTCGGTTGCATCATACTACGACCTTGACGCCGTTGAAAGGTCGTGTCAGAGTATAATTTCAATTGAAAGGCTTCGCAGCTTCAATCTCTCAACCAACGCAAGCGACCCGTCTTATAAAAGAGGCGGGTTGTTTGTTTTTGGGTTTATGCTATCCTAAAAAAGTCCTTTGGAGTAAAAAAAATGTTTTACATAAACGAGCATCATTTTTTTGCGACCCTAGTGGTGCTGCTTCTTTCAGGTGGTATCGCCAGCGGTGCAAACAAACTGATCGATCTCTTTAGGTAGGTTCATGAACCACCATAAAAATAAACGGAGCATAAACGACGATATAATCCATGCCGTTATCTTCGTCTTTGTCATGCTCGCCATGGGCGAGCTGCTGGCACCATACTTTCACGTTAAGTTCGACGATCCGCTTATGCTTGCCGGTTTCGTGACTAGCATTCTAGGTTATTTGATCCGACCTAAAGAAAAGCTACACTTACTAGTCGTCAAAGAAGGCGACATGGCTGAGGTAGTTAGTAAGCTCTCTGGTACGCATGCCGCAGTAGGTGGTATCACTGTCGCCGACTCCGCTGATCATGCAGTCGCACTACTAAAGAACCCCGCCAAAGATGACGGGGTTCTCTTGAAGATTAAGAATGCAGTCGCGCCTAAACAGCCTTAAGCGAGCCGTCGGCACCCTGATTATATCTTTTGTTTGGTGATACTGTTCTTGTCTCGGGCTCTTGCGCTGCCGTTTTTACTTCGGGCGCTTGGCTTTCGTCGCAGCAAGCGACATCGATTGCGACGTTATGAGGCATGCATTTTTCATGAGCGGCAATTCTGATTATTGCCTTGAGCACTGACTGCAAAGTTTCAATCGGTCGATGATAAAATTCGCCGAAGTCTGCGACCACATTTCTATCGCGCGTGATTTCTTCCTTGTCGCTTATGATCTGGCTCTCGTGTGCGACATACAAATGATATGCATAGCGAACCCCGAGTTCGTCTTCGCGAGGTTGGTGCATCGGTCTGTATCCAGCTTTGACTAGATACACCGCAAGCTTTTGCGGTGTCACCTTGCGAATCACAGCTTTGATACAGTCGCACCATATGCCGCCGAACGCCTGGCACATCGGATCGAATTCGGCATCATCTAAATTTCCGTTTCTGTCCATGTTTCTCCTTTGTTTTGCTTCGTCGAACTAAGAGCCCGACATTACGATTAGTATTTGCACCGCGACTGAGGTGCTTAGATTCCACAGATAAATAATCGGCAGTGGAGGCGTCGCAAGAACGCCAGCCGCGATCAACGAATTAGGTCGCACCGGAAATGGACCAACGTCATTATTGACACTTGAGAAAGCGAACCCCGCGCTGCCGGATGGGGTGATATCTTGCATCACGAAACCAACCAAATTGGTAAACGACGGGAAGATCGCTGCGAGATTGCAAGCAACACTTAGCCCGCTGGCTGGAAGAAGAAACACGTTCGATTGCGATGGCACCGAAGCCATTGTCGAGGGGGATTCCACATAACTGATCAGGTCGTTTTGAAAGCGAAAGTTAAGCGACTGCAAATTACCCAGCGTCATTGTTATTGTGCTCCTGTTCTGTTATATCCCTGTCCGCAAACATCGATAGTGCTTCGTCAAGGTCGGGGTGAGAGTCTTCATGAACCCAGATTTCAGCGACGTGCGTTCGCTTCTTTCGAGTCACAAACTCAATTGTTTCAGCAAGCATCTCGGCGATTTGAAGACTCTCAGACCAGTCGGGAATGTCTATCTTCGCCATGAGCTTGCCGTCTTTATCGACGAACCAAAGCTGGTTCGGATGCATTCGTGTTTGCGGAACGACGCCGAGCAAGCCGCCTGCTTCGCGCTCGTTCCGAAACATCACATCGTGCATGTTAGGCATTAGCTTACCAGCTCCAATCGAGGCACACCAAATGTGACCTCCTGACCTAGTTTCACTTTCTCTTCGGCAAGGTCGTCGAACGCTTGCATCGTGAGAAGAATTGCCGCGCTCACGCCGAGAACAGACTCAAGCTTGAGCCCGAACGCCGGCGTCATTCTAATACTGCAATTGAGTATCTTGCTTAATCTGGTTGGCTCGACATCGATTTCGCGAGCGACCTGGTTGACGCGCAAGCCTTTGTTTTTCATGGCGTCGCGCAGTGCTTGTGTAAGTCTGAATCTGGGATTCATCGGGCTTCCTCTCTCTAGAATTGTGTAAGTATCAGCTTATGTTTTCGAAAGTAAAAGTACGCTTGGAGCGCAGACGTAGCCGCGCCCGACAACGTATTGAAGTTATTGAGCTGGCTTAGTGTCGGTAGTCGCTTCTTTAGGCGGACGAAGAATCGGAGCTTCGCCGTGGGACGTAAGACCAAACCAGAAAGAGGCATAGGCGCCGCGTCGTGTATCGTAATCAAGGTCTGCGGCTCGGACTGGGTTTTTGGTCCAGCCGCAAGCGCGCACGAGGTAATCGCAAGTATTACACTCGCTTGGATCATGAGCTGTAGTATTCGGCGCCATATCAAAAGGGCGCTCCGTCTTCTTGCTCTAAGTATTCCATAGGCCAGTTAGGAAACCATTCCTTGATCTGCTTCATGCCCTGTTGTGGCGTGAGCATTTTGGCAGCTACCATCGCGATTATGTCGCGCGGCATGAGAGTCATTAGCACTGCCTGTGGCTGTGGCATTGGTGGCGCCTGCTGGATTCGCATGCCGCCCGGTCCCAGAGCTTGTCGCGCTGCTTGGTCTAAGAAATCGCTCATTGTTTTCGTTTTCTCCTTTTAATTGGACCTATCGAGACGACACCAAACCCGGTGCCCTTACAGCGGTCGTTTACACTTCGCCCTTGAAGGTGATCGCTTGATTCGCTAACATCCGCGCATCAGTAAGCAAGTTGAGCGCCCGCGTTCTAGAAGGCGACGACGGAACGCTTGAAAGTATTGCAAAGTATGCCTTTGCTAAAGCGTCACGAACAACTTCACCCGCTTCGATTTGCTCTTTTGTCCATGGCGCGTACGTCATCAGCTCTTTGATTGAACGTTCAACTTCTTCGATTTCGATAAAGTAACACCCGTCGCAGATGCCTGGGTGGACTCGATTCAATTCTGATAACTTCATTCGTTTTCTCCTTTTAATTGAACCGATAATCCCAAGCCCTTGCAGCAATGCAATAACTCTTCATCGTCTGCCGTATCGCGCAGAACTTTATTTAACTCTGGATTGTGTTTCTCACGCTCAAATTCGTCACCGTCTTGTACGCACAAGCCCCGACAAAGAGCCAGCAATGGATATCGCTTATTAATAAGATTAATAAGCTCTAGTTCGTTCCA
>Ga0302319_10012590_pt1 | contig 15930 bp, 7 predicted proteins | sample Bog_T0_2_FD_203319 | JGI IMG/M metagenome (GOLD analysis project Ga0302319, IMG submission 203319) | Peat permafrost microbial communities from Stordalen Mire near Abisko, Sweden - Bog_T0_2 | ecosystem: Environmental > Terrestrial > Soil > Wetlands > Peat | place: Sweden: Abisko, Stordalen Mire...
CTACGTTCGGGACGCTCACCTGCGCCGGCCCCGATGACACGACGAAACTCACAGCAGAACCCTTATTGACGGACGTTCCCGCCGCAGGCGCTTGGCTGATCACCGAGCCCGAAGCAACTGTGCTGCTCGACTGCGTCGTAACCGTGCCGACGACCAACCCCGCACTGATGATTTCGGTAGTCGCCTGTGCCTCCGTAACGTCGTAGAGAGGGGGCACGCTCACCGTTGCCGGACCGTCGGATTCCACCAGGTTTACAGCGGAACCCAAATTGACGGACGTTCCCGCCGCAGGCGCTTGGCTGATCACCGAGCCGTAGTAGACTGTGTTGCTCGACTGGTGGGTAATCGTGCCGACAATCAGCCCCGCGCTGGTGATGGCGGTCGTCGCCGTCCCCGGTGGCAGTCCGACCACATTGGGCACGCTCACCTGTGCGGTTGTCACTGACAGCACATTCGCCAGCGATTCTGCCTGCAGACCTGTCTCAACTGTAATGCCGCGCGCGCCCAGTGCGGCCGTTTGACCCACTGCGACCTGCGCCACGGCACTGGTCGGGCTCGTTACGGTCACCGGGCCAAATGCTCCCGGTGCAGCGCCACCTACAGCCACGCCTGCACCCAGACTGGCGATGGTGCTGCCTTGCAGGAAATTGGTGTAATTACCCGAGATGGTGACGGAGCCGCTTTGCCCCTGCGAGAGGATGACAACCCCGACCGAACTCAAAGACGCGCCAGGGGTAATAGTCAACGCAGAAGCGTTCGTACTGGCGAAAGACACACCTCCGGTTACCGTGCCCTGAATGCTGGCCAGGTAGGCTGTCGCGGAGTTCACCGAAAGCGTGGATGGCGCCTGAAACGTAACTCGCCGCGAGCTGCCAAACAACGTTGTTACAGCTGTCGCCGAGGCTGCAACTGTGGAACCAATGCCCGAGGCCGGAGCGAGCGTCACCGTGACGTTCGCCGGCGCAATGGTTCCTGAAGGGAAACCGCTGCCAGTCAAGGACACTACCGTGACCCCTGGTTGCGCCGAGGCCGGAGTAGCGCTGGCACTGAGCGTGATTGCTACTGGCGCCTGCGCAATCAAGCAGACCGGCATAACCAACAGGAAGAAGGCAAATATGCTGATTCCGGAACTGCGAACGCATAACAGGCTTTGAATTGCCTTACTAATGGATTTCATCTGAGTCTCCCAAGGGGATGCCGGGATTTTAGACAGGAATTGATTTGGAGCGGCGGCAGAGAAAGGCCAAACCGATAGATACGGCGGACATCAGCATCATCCACAGGCTGCCGGTTTCTGGAACACCAACAGTGGCCGGGGACGCGTCCACTTCCAGCAGGACGAAGTCTGTTCCTGCGGCCAGTTCGGGAGGAGAACTAGGCACAAGAACGGCGGTCAACATGTCGCTGCTTGCCACGTAGTTTTCCCCGTCGATAGTGAACGAAGTCGTGCTAAGCATGGCGCTGAACTCTGCGTCGGTAAACAAGCTGGTGGTGGGAAATTGCAAATTGAGCGGCTGCACCGAGCCCGGATCGACTTCTCCCACGTTCACACCCTGAGTGCCATTGAGCAGGAGCGACGCGTTCAAGAACGAGATCGCCGAATCGGGCGTGCCAGGTAGAGAGTTAGCCCCGGTGAAATTGTAAATCGTGAACCCGTTCACTCCCACTGCTCCAGGAGCGTCAGGGATAAGCGAGTCGAACGACAACACTCCTAACACAATGGGGCTGGGGTCAGCCTTTGCTTCCATGGCGCAAGCGGACAGGCAGATGAAGGCCAGCGCTGCGGCATGACGCTTGAAGGTCAATAAGAAAGGGCGTTTCCCAACGCGATGGGGCGCGACTTCGATAAACCGTGACATATGACTCTCCTGTGCCTTTTCACTCGCACAAACTACAGTCCGCAACGAGTAAGCTCGAATGAGGGAACTTAGTGAGACGATTTGCCGGAACTTATGGTTTGAAGCGTTGGCGCCCCATCCCGCACGTCAACGCAGCTTGACCCTCCGCTGAACGATGTTAGGAGTGATAGAGATTGCGATTCAATGCGCACATTTTCGAGGCCACCGGCTAACCTTGATCATCTCGGCCCATAAGACGGAAGAAATCGCACGGTAGAAAGCCGCCATCTTTCATAACGAGAAACGATGTCGTTATGTCCACCTATTACTTGGAGCACAGACGCACACCTCAAACGGCGCAATCCTGCACAAGGAGAAAGCGGGAAAATTGTGTCAGGATTGAAGAAACATGCCCCAACTGTCATGCCGAAGAGCAAACAGCTTACTCGCTAACGTAATGATCGTCGCATACGTTGTCAAGAGAATTTTTTGACTCTATTGCTCGTCAATGTTGGGTAGCTGCGGTATGCAAAAACTTGCATCGTTGGGTCACTACGGTATGCAAAGCCTTGCATCTTAGGTATATTACTTACGTGTAATGACATTGTTACCAGTCTATGCGAATTAAAGATAAGAAGGAGCGTTTCTACATCTCGGCCGCAGAGGCATCAGCGCCTTGCACTCCGAATTCGGATTGCGCGATGTCCCAGGGAAGCTGGTTCAATGGAGACGGCAAACGCGGCGGTTCCGGCGGCGGGTTAACTGCCATTCGCGCCTGAATGCGGCGACCCGCAAAGTAATCCGGATTCCGCGCTCACGCCGCCTGCTTACGGCGACCCCGCAAGGCCGGGCACGCGGGCCTACTACAAGCCTGCTGTCGGGAGCCAACTCGACTTTCAGGATGGAACCAGCGATGCAGATACAGCAGGGACGCTTCCCGGCAACAGGCATGAAGAACCATCATCTCCACGCCTTGCCCCGTTCCTCAGTTGCAACCTTGATTACTGAAGAGGTGGGTCACTTTTGGAAAGCGGACCCGGCTTAATTCTAACAAGCGCCGAAGGCCCGCGCTAACCCATGGAACAGAAGTCTTCTTGGCCCAAAGACTGGACAGTTAAAACCAGGCGATGGCAGCGATAGCGCGACCCAGGTAGTCCGATTTTGGTTTGCCAGGCAATTCTATTGACACGAGCGAGTTGAAGCGAATAACAATTGGAAGGTGTCCAAATTCATGCATTTATTTCAATTGTGAACTGAATGCGCAGCCGCTTCTGTTTTCTCGATCGGGATATGCTCTGGAAAGTTGTTCCTGGAACTGTCGAAGTTATGATCGGCAGTGCGTCCGACCATGTTCTGCTGCAAGGTTTCTTGGTCGTAAAGTCCACCAACTCACTTCCGGGTCGAGGACTCAGCACACAGCCAGACCTGGGACGATGAATTGATGGTCTCGGGAATAATAAGCGTTCTCGCGAATTCTGAAGGGTGTGGCTCGCCTTTCATTACAGTGGGCGAACATGCGGCAATTTCAACTGCAACGACCGTGCTCTATTGCTTTGCGATCATCCGTGGAGTGCGAAGCAACCTGCGGCCGCTCACACCCTGTCAATCGCGCACATTGGTTAGAGTGTTGCTTCGCCAACACAGATAGGATAGATCATGGATCGACGGCTCTTTCTCAAAACGTCGGCGGCCATAGCTGCCGCTTCCGCCCTGCCTACGCTGTCGTCTGCTGCGATGGCAAGTGTGGCCGAACGATCGCTGCCCGAAGGTCATCCAGCAAACGATGGCTATCAACCGCCAACTTGGCTGCGCTATTCGAGGACCATTTACTTTGACGGAATAACTCCGCCGGTTTATCCCCGCCTGATGGACTTCGATGCCGAGCGGCTCGTGAAGGTGGTCCTCCAACTGGGCGGGGATACGCTACGTTTTCAGCCCATCGGCAACTGGGCTCTCTATCCGAGCAAAGTATTCCCGCTGTCTCCGGATCTCCATGGTCGAGATCTGATTGACGAGGTTTCACACCAGTGTCGCAAGCTTGGCGTCCACCTTTACTGCTACTCCAAATTCATGAATCCGACGATGGAGGTTGGTTGGGCCGACAGCCACCCTGAATATTCCGATTGGGTTCTCCGCGGTCCCGATGGCAAGCCCTTTGGCACTTTCAACAATTACGGGTGGAACCAGATTCAAAGTCCCTGCTCGACCAGTAGCGCGTACCGTCAGGGTATGCGCCAGGTGGTTCGTGAACTCGCCGCGCACGACATCGACGGGGTCTATTTCGACGCTCCGAGCGCTTTTGAATATACGGGAATTTGTTATTGTCCATCCTGCCGCACCAGCTTTCAGGCTTATAGCGGAATGGATCTCGATCGGCTCCAGCATAAGGAAGACCTGGAGGCGAAACTTGAGTGGTTCCGCTGGTGGAACCAGGTCACCCTGGATGAACTGGAAGCTTGCCGGAAGATTCTTCATGAAAGTGGCAAGTTTCTGATGTGCCATAACGGCGCGGCCTGGCGAGGCGAATCCCTCTGCGGCCAATATAGGATTCCCGATGGCTTCATGGTGGAGCACAGCCCGCAAATCTATATCCGCCTCATGACAGGACTTATGGGAGCATCGATGGCGCGGCCTTACCAAAAGGCCGCTCAAATGTATCTGGGCAGCTATTGTGTTTCCAATTTTGAACAACCGCCGCACTGTAAGCCTTGGGCCGTTCACGACACCAATATGGAGGATGGCGACGAAATCCTCATGGAGGGGTTTACTGACCTGGCCTGCGGAAACCTGCCCATCTACGCCTCACTTAACCGCGGCTACTACGGAATTGGCAGTGGCAGCGATCATCCGGTTCGCGAAGTTTATGACCTGATGCGGCGAGCTGAAGCCCTGGTGAAAGACAGCGTGCCTGTTCCCTATGTGTCCGTGGTCCCGACCTGGGAAGCGCTGCAGGCCTGGCGCACGAATCGACAAACCTGGAATGTGGAAATGAGCCAGGGATTCACTTTGGCCATGCTCGATGAACGCCTGAGCCTGGACGTCTGTCCCAGCACGGAAGTTATAGAAAACTGGTTGCAGAACCAGAAGGTTGTGGCATTGTGCGGGGCCTCGGGAATATCTGCCGAGCAGGCCCGCATTCTTACCGGGTGGGTGCGTGATGGTGGCAGTTTGCTCGCGACATACGACACTGGTCTCTACGATGAACAGGGCCGCCAGAAACTGGGCGGGATGCTTCAGGAAGTCTTAGGGGTGGAGATGAAGGGCGAGGCACTCGGCAGCCTGCCGGAATGCTATTACCGCCCCATGGAATCGCATCCCGCGCTGGGGAGTTATAAGGTTGGGGAACGGTTGATGGGTGATACGCAACTCATCCCGGTCGCCGCCTGCGGCAGTGGGCGCGTTGTTGCCGACTGCTGGAATCTGGGTCTGGACGAAGTGCGCGGTCCCGCCATCATTGTGAATAACTTCGGGAAGGGACGAACGATTTACGTAGCCGGCAGCCTGGAGGCTCACTACGTTTCAAGCCGCGTGGTTTCCCTGCGGCGGTTGCTTTCCTCGATGGTGCGCTACCTTGCCCACGATGCACCGCCGCCGTTCACGATCGATGCGCCGCTTGGTGTTTACGGCGTATTGCGACAAACCGCGGCCGGCGATCTGGCCTTGTGGCTCTTGTCGAACGTAGGTTTCAAAGACGCAAGCATAGGCCGCATGCGGCAGACATTTGTCCAGCTTTCCAATCTACGAGTTAGGGTTCTTGTTCCGCATGGACGCGTTGTAAGAGGGGCTCGCTTGATACGGTCGGGACAAAGCGTGCCCTTTACCCTGAATGATGGGTATGTCTCAATGGAAATTCCGGCTCTGCACGCCGCCGAATTGGTCCATCTTGAATTGGGATAGCTGCTTGCTGCGGAGAGGCGCTTTGTCCGGCTCGTTTCAGTTGCATTGCATGGGCGAGTTGGTACGAGATTCCGCAAGAGCTACTTACGGTGGTTGAAGATTGCAACCGATCCGGGTTCCGCGTTGGCGAGAAGAAAGATTGGTTCGAAAATGAAATGGATGAGTGGTTTGCTGTGAAGCTACAAAGTGCATCGAATCGTAAGTGGAGAGGGGATGTTTCCAATGAGGTGTGATCCAGGTGGAAAGGAATTTCGATTCGCTAGATGGTGCATATCATTCCTAGGCATCGTGTGCAGTCTTGGACCAGGACTCTATGGGGGCGCACAGGAACAGCCTTGGTCACAGCGTATGGCGAAGACAACAATTCAGAGGTGGCCTAAAGGGAACCTCCAGGGATCGAACTCTGTTCCTGAATGGGATTACCAACTGGGATTCCTTCTTCAAGGCATGGAGGCCGTGGGAGATCGAGCCGCCCTCGACTATGTTCGCCAGGCAATGGATCAACTGGTGATGCCGGACGGGACCATTCCAACGTATGACACGAAAGTCCACTCGGTAGATGACATTCTTTTGGGAAGGCAGTTGCTATTTTTGTATAAGGAAACCGGGGAGGCTAAGTATCGCAAAGCGGCCCAGTTCATTCGCAGCCAGGTTGCGACGCAGCCGCGTAATCGATTGGGGGGCTATTGGCACAACGCGGTCGCTCCCGACCGGATGCTTCTCGACGACGAGTACATGGTGGCGCCTTTTCTCGCGGAGTATGCAACAACCTTTCAAGAACCGGAAGAGTTTGATGATATCGCCCATCAGTTCGAGCTGCTTGAAGAACACGCGCGGGACGCAAAGGCCGCGCTGCTTTACCAAGAATGGAATGAGCCGCGGACCGAGCCATGGGTGAGCAAGACAACTGGTACTTCGGCCAGCTTCTGGGGGCGGGGCACTGGCTGGTACGTCATGGGGCTCGTGGACACGCTACCCAATTTTCCACAGAAGAGGCGGGACCGCGCCACGTTACTGACCGCTCTGAATCGCACTGCCGAGGGAATTGCCAGGCACCAGGACAAGGAGAGCGGGCTCTGGTACCAGGTACTCGATAAGCCCGGAGAGAAAGGCAACTATCTCGAGTCATCCGCCGCGGGGATGTTTGTTTACGCACTTGCAAAGGGAGTCAGGCTTGGCTATCTTCCCCAGCGTTACCTGACAGTGGCGCGAAATGGATGGAAAGGGATGCAGGACCACTTTGTCCAGGCGGATCCAAACGGCGCTATCACGATTACAAGCACAGTTAAAGGAATCGATCTGGGCGGCCCTCCATCTCATGACGGAAGCTTTGCGTATTATGTGTCCGCTCCGGTTGTAAGTAACGATCCTAAAGGTGTGGCTGCCTTTTTGCTTGCCGCGACTGAGATGGAGAAAGCCACGCGTTGACTCCTGGTGAGGTAATCGCCCGCTGGCTCGTCTCATCAGCGCGAGTTTGGTCGATGGACTACAGTTGAGACGGCGTCCGGGTCCATGTAGCAAACGGTGTTGGCAAGGCTGAGCGGGCGCAAGTCGAAGAGGCGTGCGAGGGCCAGGCACGGAACCTGAATTGGCTTCACGGAAAAGCATGATCGCATCGAGGAAAGCAAACGGCGGAGGCAATCTCGTCTCGGGACGGGCACTGATATTTGACTTCGATGGCGTTCTGGCAGACACCGAGAACCTTTACTGGCAAGCGTGGGCCGAGGTTCTGAAGCGATACGGCATCGACTTGAGTTGGAGTGAATATGGCCTCATCGGGCGCGGCAGGACGGATCAATCTATGCTGAGCCAATTATTCGGTGCGCGGTTGGATCCGACGATGCTGACTGCATTGGAAGCTGAGGCCAAGATGGTGAGGAAAATCGTCCTGAGCCAGTGCAAGCGGAAGTCTCCGATTCCAGCGTCATCGGTGACGATGCTTCATTCGTTGCAGACGTATCCTCTAGGGCTGGTGACGACGTCGAGGCGCGCTGAGGTGGAACCGCTTCTTCAAGCGGCGGAAATTGCCGGTTGCTTCAGTGCGATCGTCACGCGAGACGACTACCGGAATCCGAAGCCCGACCCAGAGCCGTATCTCCTGATCCAGGAAAGGCTTGGAATCAGTGGGGGCCTGGCGTTTGAAGATTCAGAGGCCGGGCAGATAAGCGCTGCTTCGGCGGGATTGACGGTTGTCGCTGTAGATGATCCTGGACGGCTACCTGAGATTACCGCGGCAAGCTTGAAGTTGTACTTGGCATAGCGGGAGAGATGTCCAACTTCGAGACGAGCTATCAAGGTACTGATAAGGGGAGTGGTATGAGAATACCGGAACGGATGCAGCGGATGGTGTTGAGGTGTGTTCTGCGGGGCCTCCTGCTCATTTGTGGCGTGGTTGTTTTGCAAGGGCAGCAGGTATCACCGAATGGGATACCAACCGCGCCTTACATCGGCGCCACGGTGCAAGCCGACATCGATGTGGATGTTAGCCGGCATCTTGGAGATACTGTTGCCGACCCAGGGCCGCGCGCACAACTCTCAACAGCCACTACCGCGCCTTCAGTTCATGCGGCCATGAAGAAAGTGGCCGATTGGCAGTTGGCGCGATCGGTGCCTTATATGGATCGGAACTGGGCATGGAGTGTGCTCTACGCGGGTTTTATGGCAGCCTCTCGCGAACTCAACGACTTTCGCTACAGCGATGCCATGCAGGCAATTGCGGAAAGGTACCACTGGGAATTGGGCGCAGAGGCGCCTGACCGGTTGGGTTGGCCCGACAGTAACGATCAAATGATGGGTCAAACTTACCTAGAGTTATATTCTCTTAAGCCTGATCCGGCGCGCATTCTTCCAACCCGCAAGGCGCTCGACACTTTGTTCGATGCCAAATTGCCTCCCGTTCCGGATGGTCAATTCAACTATACGTGGTGGTGGATCGATTCACTGTTTATGGCGCCCGGGACGTTGGCGCACATGGGAGCGGTGACACATGACAATCGGTATTTCTCCTACCTCAGCGAGCATTGGTGGGAGATTTCAGACGGTCTTTACGATCGCAATTACCACCTGTTTTATCAACAAAAGGCCAAGATGGATCAACGAGACGCGGCTGGTAAGCCGATATTCTGGTCGCGGGGCAATGGCTGGGTGATGGGCGCGTTTGCGCGCACGCTCGAATATCTGCCGAAAACCGATCCAGCAAGGCCGAAGTTCGAGGCCCAGTTCCGGGAGATGGCAGCAGAGTTCGCCTCCATTCAGGATCCGGTGACCGGCCTGTGGCATGTCGACTTGCTTGATGCCCACGATTACCCGCAGCCGGAGGTGTCAGGGTCAGCGTTAGTCGTGTTGGGGATGGCCTGGGGGATCAACCATGGGGTGCTGGACCGCAAGAAGTACATCCCTGTTGTGACCAAAGCCTGGAGTGGTTTGGTGCACGAAATCTACGCGGATGGCCGCCTCGGCAATATTCAGCAAACCGATATGCAGCCGAATCGCTATCTGCCCGGATCGAGTTTCAACTATGGCGTTGGCGGCTTTTTGCTGGCTGCCGAGCAGGTGGCGCATTTGAACGACCCGGTTCAGCGTTGATCCGGTGGCCTGGTATCGGGGAGAAGTTGAACACGAAGCGCCTTTTGCCAAGGGAGGACGCGTCATGCCGTTCGTTCATCCTTATATCGTAAGGTTTCTTTTTGGTTTCGGTCTGGCGGCAACCATTGCCCAGGCACAAACCAAGTCCATAGACACTTATCAGGATTGGGTGAACTCGCGGGCACAAGATTACCTTCAACAGAGGGCGCAGACCATTCGCGGCATCAACACGGTTGCAGAGGCGGAAAAACGGAAAGTCTGGGTGCGGCAGGAACTTCTGAAAGACATGGGCGGATTGCCGGAAACGCGGACTCCGCTGAACGCGCGCGTGGTAGGCCGGATACGAACGGATCGATTCACGATTGAAAAGGTGATCTATGAAAGCCTACCCGGTTTTTGCGTTACAGCAAATCTGTATCGCCCCAACGCCCTGGGCAAATTCCCTGCCGTGCTTCTGCAGGCAGGACATACGCAAGAAGGCAAGCCGGAGAACCAACGCATAGCCGCAAACCTCGCGGCCAAGGGATTCGTAGTGCTGTGTTTCGATCCGATTGGCCAAGGTGAGCGTGAGCAGACCTATAGCCGGCAAATCGATGGCGTTCTGGCGGGTTGGTCGGTTCCTGAACACATCCTGATGGATGCTCAAGCTCAACTGATCGGTCAGAGCCTGACGCGTTATTTCATATGGGATGCGATGCGTTCCATCGATTACCTTACGAGCCTGCCGGAGGTCGATGCTGACCGCATCGGCGCAGCGGGGTGTTCTGGTGGAGGGGCACTGACCACCTTCATCGGTGCTCTCGATTCGCGTGTCAAGGCAGTCGTTTCGGCCTGCTATCCCGCTTCGTTCCAGGTGCTGTTTCCTTCCGGGGACCCTGATGGCGAAATGACGTTCCCGTGTTTCCTTGCAAGCGGTCTCGATACGGCGGACTTTGTGGAACTCGCGGCGCCGAAGCCGTGGCTTCTGGAGGCCACAGAGGTGGACCAGTATGGCTTCAGCCATCAGGGAGTGGAGATGGTGTATCACGAGGCACAATCGTGGTACAACCTCTATCAGTCCCCGGAGAAAATTGGATACCTGATGGGCCCGGGTACGCATGGCATGCCTCTTGTCAGCCGTGAAGCTGTCTACCAGTGGATGATTCGTTGGCTGAAGAATGGCAAAGGGGACTACCGAGAGCAGCCAGTGCCCATGTTTTCCAATGGGGAGTTGCTTGTCACGCGATCTGGGCATGTGGAAGACGAGCGGGGAAGCAGGAAGCTTTATCAAGTGTTGGGGGACCAATGGCATTCTCAGAGCCTTGAAGAACCCCATCAGACGCTACAAGCCAGGCTCAAGAGTCTTGAGATTCCGTCCGACAGGTCGGCGCCCGCGGTGAAAGTGCTCGATGAGAGAAGCGATGACGGTGTCGTGCACCAACACATTGCGCTCGAAAGCGAAGAGGGAATCTGGCTGGAGGCGAACCTGTACCTGCCAACTTCTGCTGGGAGGACGCGTGCTGTGGTCATGGTTTGCGGCGAAGATTCGTGCCAGGGTCCCCAGCAGAAGAAGATGGCTGAACAAATGGTGAAGGCGGGGCATATCGTACTCGAGGTCCAGCCGCGGACGACTCATGCCAACAGCGAGTCGGGGTCGTACTCGGGCAACTGGGCCGCGAATATGCACGCTAACCTGATTGGCCGCTGCCTACCCGCCATGCGAGCACATGACATTGTGCGAGCGGTTGATCTGCTCGAAGCGCGTGGCGATATCGATTCCAAATCGATCCGCGGTGTTGCCACTGGCGTCCCAGGAATCTGGCTTTTGCTGGCCGCGGCGGCAGACCCGCGGCTGTCCGCAATCTGGCTCGACAAAACGCCTTACAGTTTGCGAGCCGCGCTGGATCACTCTATTGCCGCCGATCTCTCTGACGCGGTTATTCCAGGCTTCATCCTCGAATGGGATTTGCAGGACCTGGTGAAAGCAATGGAGAGGCGGCCGGTACTCTGGACAGACCCCACCAATTGGATGCGCGGAGTCGTTCCGCTCGGGGATAGGTACCGCTACCGGTATGTTCTGGGAGATCTTACCGATGAGGCAAATGCGCAGGACGAGGCAATGGTCAGGGAGTTTCTGAACTGATGCATCGGGAACAGGGGTAAAGCATCAAGCTGATCTTACATGGGGGATGGCTTACGGCCTGGCTGAAACGTAATAAGTTGCCCCAAAGGCGCGGTCGATGGCCAGGGCTTTGCGTCGGTGTGGGTGCGTCGCCAAAATCCGTGGCAGCAGCCTTATCTCCAAATCATGATGGACTAACGTATTCGAGAACAATCGGAGGAAAAATGCGCGCGAGGATTTTGATTGTTTTGTTAGGCAGCCTTCTCTTGGCTGGACCAGCTTTTGCGGGCACGTTTCGTGCGGCGGCTGTTGAGGTTGACATTACGCCCGGTAGTCCACAGTGGCTTGCGGGATACGATGCAAGGCAGTCGAATGGAGTCCGTGACCGTCTCTTCCACAGGATCGTGGCGCTTGATGACGGAACGACGGCAGCGTACTTCATTTCCACGGATACCTGCATGATGTCGCCGGCATATGTGGACAAGGTGAAAGAGGATATTCATCGCGAACTGGGCATTTCCCCCGGCAGCATCTGGTGGTTGTCGACCCATACGCATTCCGCGCCGGAGATCGGGCCTCCCGGAGTGGTTGCTGTGTTCATGCCCGAGCGGTATGGACAGGCTGCGGCAGGCGAATCAAACCCGGAATATACCGAATTTGCGGAGAAGAAGCTGATTGATGGATTAAGGCAAGCGCGCCAAGGTTTGCAGCCCGCACGCATCGGCTTTGGCACCGGCTATGCGACCGCCAATATCGATCGACGAGCGAAGGACGAGGAAGGGAAGGTGACGATCGGGCTGAATCCAGATGGTCCAACAGACCGGCAGATCGGCTTGATTCGTCTTGAGACACTGGATGGAAAATTGATTGCCCTGCTGGCAAATTACGCAATACACGGGACGGTATTGGGGCAGGAGAATCTGAAGATCACCGGGGATGTCCCTGGCGTGGTTTCAGAATATGTTGAGAAGAAGGTGGGCGCGCCCGTGTTGTTCATCAACGGGGCCGAGGGAAACCTTGCTCCTATATACAGCGTGTATCCGAATCCTGAACTTGGGCACCTGAACCAGTTTCGGGTTCTGCTGGGTGATCGGATATTGCAGGCGAACGAGAATATTGGAGCCCTGACCTCTGCTGTGACGCTCACAGACAGCAAAATTACGATCGAGTCGCCTTTGCGCGCAGGATTGACTTGGCCCAAATCTCTCGAAGCCTATATTGATCGCTCCAGCGGCGGCGCTCTCTTGGTGCGGACTCCGGTACACTTTCTTCAAATCAATCACGAAGCTGTGATCTGGGGCGCGCCAATCGAGATGTTCTGCAAGATCGCAATCGATGTGCGCACCCAGTCGCGGTTTCCGTTCACGTTCTACTTTGGTCTGCTGGATGGCTGGCTTGGGTATCTGCCTACCGCGGAGGCGATCCATCAAGGTGGATATGAGCCTGAGACATCGCCGTTTACCGATCGCGGCGAGGACAACCTGCGTCAAGGTGTCGTTAGCCATCTTGCCGGAATGACGCGATAAGGGGGTCTGTCTGCGGGGGCACGATTGCGTGTCCCCGCGTGCGGACCACGGTTTGCCTCGGAGACCGCGATTCCTTCACCGATGGTATTTGTGTCGTTGTGTGATTTGGGAATGATCAGGCAGATCGCATTGCCTGGCAGCGATTGAGGGCATTTCCGGGGCTCGGCTTCCGTGCCGACGCTTCCCAAACCCAGGCTTTTCCCTTTCTGTCTGCGCGCCCATGATTACAACTTGTCACGGCTTCGGCGTTGCCATGCCAAGTTGAAGTGAATGGCGTTGTGCCAGTCACTTGACGGCCGCCGAATGGCGTCAACTGCGGTTTTCATGGTCAACCACGAATGAATCCGTAGATTTTTCTCCGACTTTAGTGTTGACTTTACTTTAATAGAGTGCTACAAAACAGAACTGAAGGCGATCTTTGGTTGATTTTTAGTTTAACTAGCAGTCAACAGCACCTGTTGGAGCAGAACTTTAGAACGGAAAGGTGCCGTGCAAAGCGTCAGTATCTTTGCTGGATCGCAGGGTCAAGTCCGACGTTTTGTCCATCTTTATGCGGATGAGAGAGCAATTCGGGAACCGTGCACTGTGACGAAACTTCACCATTCGAACATTTACCTTGGCAAGTCATTCGGATTTCGTGTCACAAATTCAATTGCACCGAACAGCTTGCTGATTCAAAAGGAGACCAGCAGTGAATCTCAAATGTGGCGCAATGTGTGAGCCAGTACGCTGTTCATCGGCGAACTTGGACTCACCCACCCCCGCTGTATCGGTGCGGCCAGGATCAGACCGCCAGCTTTTTTCTCTATCGATGAGGATCGCTCTTCTGTTTGTGGTCCTGTCTATTACCTCCAGCCTGGCCTTCGCTGCTGCCACGGGAACCATCTCCGGACTCGTGCAGGATGCCAGTGGAGCAGTAATTCCCGATGTGAGCGTGCGTCTCACCTGTGTGGAAACGGGCGTGGTGCAGACCGTCCGGACCGACGCGGCCGGGTTTTTCCGCTTTTCCGCGCTGCCGCTGGGGCACTACGACGTGGTCTTCAAGAAGGATGGTTTCCAGCAGTTCTCCCGGACTGGAATGACCATCGATGTGGACACCGCTCTCCATGCGGACGCAACTCTTCAAGTCGGCGGCACTCAGGAGCAGATCACGGTTTCGTCCGCCCAGGTACAAGTCGATACCGAGTCCGCGCAGATGGGCGAGGTAATCGGCGGACAGGAAATCACCGACATGCCGCTGGCAGGTCGTGCCTATACCGACCTTCTGCAATTGCAGCCCGGCGTGGTTCCTTACAACACCGCTGAAACCGGCTCCATAGCGCCCGCCAACCTGGACAACGGCATGTTGTCGATGGCAGGCGGCCAGGACACGCATAGCGGCTATATTGTCAACGGCGCAAACGTCGTGGAAGGGAACTATGGTGGAACCTTCGTGATGCCAACGCTGGATTCCATTGCCGAGTTTCGCATCATCACCAGCGACGCCAACGCGGAATACGGGAACTACAGCGGCGGCCTCGTGAATGTAGTCACGAAGTCCGGCACCAACGCATACCATGGCAACGCATTCGAATTTCTCCGCAATACCGACCTGGATTCGCCGGACTGGGGTACGCATACGGTGGGAATTTACCATCAGAATCAGTTCGGAGCCACTTTGGGCGGGCCGATCTGGCGCAAGAAGCTTTTCTTCTTTGGCGATTGGCAGAGCTCCCGCTCTTCGACACCTGTAGATCACGGCAACGTCTTTGTTCCGTCAGCGGCCGATCTACAAGGCAATCTTGATGCAGTGTCCGCACCCAATTTGACGGGTTCGGTTAGCAGTCCTTATTTCGCTTCGCTGCTGGCGGGGCGCCTTGGCACCACAGTCACCCAAGGCGAGCCGTACTACTATACGGCAACCCAGACCAACCCGACGACCAAGGCATCCTACGGGTCCGACTGCACTTCGACCGCGAATTGCGTCTTCCCCAATGCGGTGATTCCGTCGGCGGCGTGGGATCCTGCCGCCAAGTCAGTCGAGACCCTGTTTCCCGCCCAGACCACCGCGACCTCGGGTACGACTCCGGGCTACTTCCATGCCCCGGACGAACCGCAAACTCTGAAAGACGACAAGGGCGCCGTACGCATCGATGCCGACACGAAATTCGGAAGGATCGGCGGCTATTATCACCTGGATCCCTGGACGTTCAATCAGCCGTACCCCGGCTATGGCGCCAGCTCCGTGCCGGGCTTTCCGAGCATTACCACCGGCAAAGCCCAATTGTACGTCGTCAGTCTGACCAGCAACTTTGGCAGCAGCGCTGTGAATTTGCTGAATTTAAGCCAGACAAAGAATACCAACATTTCAGGGCAGACCAAGGCGGCGCCATCGGGCTGGACTCCCGCATCGTGGAACATCTCGACAGGTCCCACCGGCCTCTACAGCGATGCCCCGGGGTACGTTAACTATCCGGCGTTTGGGTTCAACGGCTACTACCTGGGACCAACCGGGTCGCTAGCTTCCCAGGTCAACAATATGTATGAAGTGTCGGACGATTTCAGCAAGGTGATCGGCTCGCACACGCTGAAATTCGGCGGCCAGTATCACACGGACAAAGTAGACGTCTCCCATCCGGACAACGCCAGCAACGGCGAATACATATTCAATGGCGGGGAGTCAGGGGTTGACTTTGCCGATATGTTGATCGGCGCGGTTAACACCTACTATCAGGGCGCTCCGGCAGCCCTGAACCTGAGGGATTACTATGCCGGCCTCTATGGCCAGGACAGTTGGCGGGTCAATACGCGTCTGACCATGAACCTGGGATTGCGCTGGGATGTGGATCCATGGTGGGAAGATGCGCACAATCGCTCTCCAATCATCCTGCAAGGCGTGCAGTCCAAGCAATTCCCCACGGCGCCGCTCGGCTATCTGTTCCCGGGGGACGCCGGAACCTCGAGGCGCAGCGGAGCCTTCACGCGCTTCAATAACTTTTCGCCG
>Ga0302319_10012593_pt1 | contig 15928 bp, 12 predicted proteins | sample Bog_T0_2_FD_203319 | JGI IMG/M metagenome (GOLD analysis project Ga0302319, IMG submission 203319) | Peat permafrost microbial communities from Stordalen Mire near Abisko, Sweden - Bog_T0_2 | ecosystem: Environmental > Terrestrial > Soil > Wetlands > Peat | place: Sweden: Abisko, Stordalen Mire...
GATACTCTCGGCGCAGGTGCCATCGGTGTCGGTCCAGCTCCCAACGGACAGGCAATCATTCATTGGACTTCAACCGGGATCTATTACAACCCGGCTGGAGATGCTGTTGTAAACGAAGCGAACGGCAGCCTTACCAGTTACCTCGGCGCTGCCGTTGGAGTCAATGGTTTCCAGTTTTCCTCGGTTTCCTCCGCCACCCCGGTTGAGGTTTACTTCACGACGAATGGCACGGATACGTTGGATTATTACCTGACGTCCCTCACCGTTGTCCTCGACGACACTGCAACGTTGGTCCTTGATGGTACTGGTTATTTCGTGGATTCTGCTTACGCCAACACCGCGGCCAATTTGGAGATCACCGCGTCCGACAATGGCGTCACGAACTACGAAACGACTTCCGCCATCGCCGCAACTCCCGAGCCCGGCAGTCTCATGCTGCTTGGTACCGGCTTACTGAGCGCAGCTGGAATCGCACGGAAGAAGTTCGCTTCCAAGCTGAGCTAATTGTTCGTCTGCCACGTTCGTGCGGGATGCCTCGTTGAGGCTCCTGCGCTAGCTGACAAGATTTACTTGTGCGGTCTTGCTAAGCCTCATCCCGATGAGGAAGATCGTGGGTTGGGTACAAATGCGGCTGTTGCACGATGAGCCACAGGAGCGCCGCAGCCAAACAACGCTGTGGCCAGCTCCTTCAAGAGCTGCTTCTCGCGAGGCAGCTCTTCTCATTTAACCTGTGCCGTAGCCCGTGCCCGTCCACGTGTCAACCCCGCTACCCCGCCTATATCTGCCAATACGAGCTAGTCCACCCCTTTAGCCCCAAAGAAAGCTGCCCATCCACGCAGCACCGCTTACTGTCCCTCTTGTCTTGGATGGATACGTCCCTAAGCCACGCGAGAGAACTCCCCTAGCCACGAACTTACTGTGCTCCGCGCCGCCGAATAATCGTCTTGATGGTCTCGAACATAATCAGCAAGTCGAGTCCCAGGGTCTGGTGCTTCACGTAGTACAGATCAAACGCCAGTTTTTCCCGGCTCTCTTCCAGCGTCGCGCCATACCCGTAGCGAATCTGCGCCCACCCCGTAAGCCCCGGGCGAATCATATTCCGAACCTCATAGAACGGCAGCTCCTTTGCCAGCCACGACACGAACTCCGGCCGCTCTGGCCGAGGACCCACAAAGCTCATATCTCCGCGCAGCACATTCCACAACTGCGGAACCTCATCCAGCCTCGTCTTCCGCATGAACTGTCCCACTTTCGTCACGCGCGGGTCGTTCTTTTGCGCCCACTGAGCCCCCTGGGCTTCAGCATCCACTACCATCGTGCGAAATTTGTACACGTTGAAAATCTTGCCGTTCAAGCCCACCCGCTCCTGCCGGAAAAACACCGGCCCGGCCGACGACAGGCGCACCAGCAGCACCACGAACGGAAAGAAGGGCAGGAACAGTATCAGGCCAATCGCCGCCACCAAGGTCGAAGCCACGCGCAGCAGAAACTGTTGCGATGGCTTCATCCGAAATCCCTCACAGAAAAGCAAGTCGCTTGGCCGCAGCCCATCTAACTGCAGCTTGCCGGTCAGCCGCTCGAGCACGCTCCCGACCTCTTCAATGATCACGCCGCGAAAGCGCATCGACAGCAAGCCGTCAACCGGCAACTCGCCGCGACGATCATCCAGCGCAATCACAATGCGATCGATCGACGTCTCGGAAGCCATGCGCTCAACCGCGCTCGCAAACGTCTTTCTGCGTTCGTCCTTGTCCTGCGCGGGAGTATCCCAACCCACCACCACCATGCCGGCCTCGCGGTGATCGCGAATCGTCTCGATGATGGAGTTCGCACGTTCCCCTTCGCCGAGCACATACACTCGTTCCTGAAACACCGCATGTCCGCTAATCCACTCAAACGCGCTGCGCCAGGCAATCAACGCTGCAACCACCAGAATCAGACCAAGCAGAAACACGAACCGCGCAATCGCCGCTCCGGGAAACATGTACACAATCGCCGAAAGCGCGAAGGCCAGGCATCCCAGCACCATCAGCAGCCGGAAATAAATCTCCCAGCGTGCCGAGATATGCTGCGGCTCATAAAGGTCAAAGTAATATGAGGCCAGAATGGTGCACACCGTCAGCGCTGCAATCTTCAAAATACCGTGATCGCGCCCCAGCACGTTGAATGCATCCGCACCCAGCACGATGACGGAAGCCACGACGAACGAGCCGCCGACCAACAACGCTTCGCACAGAATCAGGATGACCGTTCTTGTCGGGTAGTACACATTCAGTAGCTTTATCATTCGTACACCGCGCTCTGGCCTTAGTCTTTTTTGCTCTCGTAGCGGTAGTAGTAGCTCCCGCTCATCGGGGGATTCTCAACGGCATTCAATACAAATCCAAGGATGTTCGAAGCCTTTAGTTCCTGCTGCGCGCGTTGTGCCACGGGGAAGGTCGTCACCCCAGCGCGTGCCACCAGCAACACGGCATCGCAGGCACGTGCAAGGTTCACCGCGTCTGAAACCAGCAGTACCGGAGGCGAGTCCACAATGATCCAGTCGAAGTACGGCGCCACCGTCGTCAGCATCTCCTCGAACCGCTTGCTCGCCGAGAGATCTGCAGCCAGGTCGCCGCTATCGCCCCCCGGAATGAAAGCAATGTTGTTCAACACCGCGTTCGTCGTCGCATCGCGATCTTTCGATTCCTCTGGAAACTGCATGACCTCCTGCAACGTGGCCTTGCCGGCCAAATAGTCCGGAAGCCCAGGGTGAAATTCGCTGCCGAGATAATGATGCAGGCTGGAGCAACGCATATCGCCATCGACCAGCAACACCTTCGTGTTTTTGTGCCGAGCCAGGTTGATGGCCATGTTTACCGCGATGAAGCTCTTGCCCTCTTGTGGCAGGCCACTGCTTACCAGCAACGTCTTCATGCTACGAAGATCGCGAAACTCCTGGATGCGTGACCGCAGGCTGCGGAACTGCTCGACACCCACACCGCCTCTCTCCAAGGCCGGCAGCCGCTCATACGATGGATTCCATGGCCTCCGCCGAATGTTATTCAGAAACGACGGATCCAACGCGGGCGTCAATACCTCGACCGCCGCCAACGCTTCGGGCACGGCCTTAATGGGTGTTTGTACCGGAGTCCGAACAGCGGCAAACGCCATGCTCTGATGCTCCGGCGCCTCCGGGGTTTCAACGGCCTGCGCGCCAGCCTTCCGCTCTGCCTCTGCTCGTTGTAGTGCTTCGTAGATGTGGCTCATCGGTCGCGCCCCCCCGGTTCTCTATCAAAGGAGTTCATAAATTTCCCAGTCTCCATCGGACGCAGTGGATTGTGCAGTCCCTCTCCCGACTGCGAAGGTGCCATCAGAAACGATTGCATGTCCAGTTCCAGGTCCGCCGCCACATGCGCAATCAGCGTTCCCGGGATCAGAGCAATCTGCTCAACGTACCCAAGAATGAGCGAGTGCTCGCAGATCAGGTTGATCGTGCGAGGAATTCCCCGGCTGTATGTAAAGATCAACTCGACGGCCTCGGGCGAGAAGATTGTATTGGTCGTGCCAGCAATGCGTAGACGCTCGGCAATGTATTCGCCCGTCTGCTCCGCCGTCAGCGGCTGCGTCCGGCACCACAGAAAGATGCGTTGCCGCAACTGCCGCACGCTCGGATGGCGTAGCTTCTCTTCCAGTTCCGGCTGCCCCGACAGCACGATCTGCAGCAGCTTCTCCGACGACGACTCAAGGTTCGTCAGCAGCCGAATTTCCTCCAGCAGCTCCCACGAAAGATTCTGCGCTTCGTCGACCACCACAACGCATGTCTCCCCCGAGCGGAACCGCTCAATCAGCCAGCGATTCAACTGCAACAGCATTCCCGACTTGGTCCGGGACGTCGGCGTCAGCCCGAAATCGGTCAGCACGAATTCCAGAAAATCCAGCGGGTCCAGCAGGGGATTGAAGACGAACGACGTGTGAACCCGCTGTTGCCCCAAAGCTCCCAGCGCGCAGCGCAGCAGCGTCGTCTTGCCCGTCCCCACTTCGCCGGTAAGCACCGTGAATCCCTTGCGTTCCGAGATGCCATACTCTAACCCCGCGAGAGCCTCTCGCGTGTGCGGCATCATGTACAGAAAACGTGGGTCCGGACTCGTGCCGAACGGACTGGTTTGTAGATTGAAAAATTTGCGATACATATCTATCCGCCAACGTTCGCGAGCGATTTATTTGTAGGAGTGACGTCTTTCTTCTTGAACAGGCCGCCACCGGAACCTTTTGCATTGCCCTTTGTCTCGTGGATCAGCGCGATCGTTGCCAGGGTCGGCAGCTTCGTAAACGTCCACACATCGCGCTCAGTCCGCAACGACTTGTCTTTGTATTCGAGGAACGCAACCACCAGCACGCCCAACCCCAACCCAAGCACAAACCCTCCAGCCGCGAACATGCCGCGCTTCGGGAACGTCGGAGCATCCGGAAGATTCGCACCGTCCATGATCTTGAAGTTTTCGCCTTCCTGGCGGCGCTCGAGATCCGTCGCCATCTGGGAATTATTCATTTTGCCGAGCAGGCTGTTATAGAACTCCTGGGCCTGGTCATGATCGCGCGTCAGGTCTTTCATCTTAGCCTCCACCAGCGGTGTGGACTGGATCTTGCCCTCATACGACCGAATCTGCGCTTGAAGCTCCGCCTGCTGCTGCCTCTTCTGCGCGATCGCCTGGGCCATCGCCGTGACCTGTGCGCGCAGCTGCATCGTACCCGGGGAATCATAGTGCGGAGTCGTCGGAGCCGTCACCGAAGGAGTCGCCGGAGTTGCCGCCATCTGCTTCTTCAAGTCGGCGATCTGCCGCTCGATCGCCACCACATCTGGATAATCCGGCGTGTAGCGCATCTTCAAATCCGCTTCCTGCGCCTCCAGCTTCTGCAACTGCATCTGATCGGCCTGCGGGGACGCCGCCCGCTGTCCGGGCGCTGTCGGCGTCTGCCGCGACTCCTGCGCCAGCATTGAATCCACCAGCGTCTTGTCGTTCTCCATCCGGTTCAGCGCTTGCGTTGTTGCATCCAGCTGCGTATTCAGGGTGTTGAGCATCCCCATATTGCCCTGTTCCTGCTCAGGCAGCGTGCCCATATACTGCTTCTGAAACTCCGCCAGCTTCTGGTCCTGCTCATCCAGGTTCGCCTTCGCCTGGTCCAGTTGTCCCTTCAGAAACGCCGTCGTCCCTTCAGCCGACAGCTCGCGCGCCTGCAGGTTGGAACTAACAAACAGCGACGTAATTTCGCGGCACACCAATTGCGCCGTATTCGGATCCGATGCAGTGAACGAGATCGTGAAACCAGGCAGACCGCCCGCCCCCGCGATCTCCGAATGAATCGGCTCGATGCCAATGTTCTTCCGCGTCGAGGCTACTTTGTCATCCATATTCGCCCCAGGCGCGCCCAGGTTGAACCGCTCAATGATCGGTTCCAGCCGCGAACGGCTCAGAATCTGTTCCTTCATCGACGCCAGCCGGCTATCCAGATCCTCCGCAATGATCGGCTTCACGTAGGTGTCCGGCACCGTCTGCGGCTCAATCAGTACCAGCGTTTGCGACATATAAACCGGCGTCAGCTTGTACGTGATTGCGACCGCGAGGATCGGCATCAGCAGCGCAGGGATCAGTACCATCCACCACTTGCGCTTCAGAATGGCGAGATAGTCTTCGATAACCAGTGGACGATGACCAAGCATACGATTTCCTTAAAATTTCCCGAGATGGAAAGCACTCGGTGAGTAGGTGATTCCAACTGCGAATACCTGGGTTAGTCCATTAAACGCCGCCTGTCCCACCGCTTGACCACTCTCGGTTTGGTTTGCAGCCGTATAGCTCAAATAAGCCGAAAACTCACGTCCTAGCCTGCGCGATACCTGGGCGCCACCGTAGGTGCTGTGGAAGTCATTGCCCGCTACCGCTATGTTTGCCAGCGAACTGCTCTGCGAGTACGAAGCCGTCAGTGCTGCCTGCCAGTTGCGGCTGAACTGCTGACGCAACGAGCCAACGATCGTATCGGTCAGCGCTCCAATCACCACGCCCGAACCACTGTTCGTCGCGCGTGCAAAACCGATGTTCGCACTTGTGGCCCGGCGGCTATAGGTCAGGGTCGCCGTGCCCACTCCCGTGATCGACGACGGAATTAGAGAAGACGTCGAGCCCGAGCCAGACGTCCTCTGCGGACCTCCCGTTACCGAGACGGTGAAGAAGCGCGATACCTGTCGCTGGTACTGCAGACTAATGCCCTCCGCCTCGAACGGATAGCTGGTTCCCAGGTACGTATCATTAGTATACGAGTACGTCACGTTCGCACTGGCGGAGCTGCGTGCGTCAATGCGGTAGCTCGGCCCCACGCTCCCCGTCTCTTCGCTCGAGTTGATTCCTCCATTCCCGAAGAAATGCAGAATCTGCCACGACGCCGACCCATTCGCTGACCAACTCGCATTGATCCTCCGCGTGGCCCCGCCGTTCACGCCGTTGCCCAGGCGCACGTTATACCCAGTCAAAATGCTCTGCGCCGGCTCATCGCCGATCGGAACCGAGACCACACCGATATCGCCGACCCCCGGAATTCCGGAAAGCCCCGTTGTCGGTGCCTCCGGCAGGTAGCTCACTGCATCGTCGACCACAAAGTTCCAGTTCTTCGTCGTCACCACCTGGGACGCTGCCAGATTCTGGAACGTCGACGATCCCGGATATCCCGGTACCGTCGAGTAAAGGTAGCCGCCCGAATACACCAGGCTGAACGGCTTGTTCGGGCTCGACGACAGATATCCGAGGCTTCCGCTCAGCGACGTCGTCGTATTCAGCCCGCTGTCGTTGTAGCCAGTGAAGAACGACTCCGACGCGCTCAAGGAGTACGTTAGCGTTCCCTCAACCGAAGGTAAAGAGAACCCGAAAGTCGGCGGAGTGGTCACCGGCGGTGCCTGCGCTGCCGCCTTACAGCCAATCGCCAAGAACATTAGCGGTGCCACAAGGATCGTCTTCATGGTTTGCCTCATGGGACCACGATCGTGTCCCCTGATACCAGGGGAACGTCCTGACTGTTGTCGCCCTTAAGAGCGAGTTTGTAGTTGAACGGAATCTTTATCTGCTTGCCCTGGGGTCCGCGCAGAATGTAGATGTGCTTTCCGCTGGAATACGGGCCCAAACCTCCGCCTTGTGCAATGGCCTGCAGCGGCGTCATCCCCGGTGTCAGGTCAATCGGTCCGGCGTGGGCTACCTCGCCCACCAGGTAAATCCGCTGACTCTTTACCGCCACAACCGTGACGGCTACGATCGGGTCCTGAATAAACTTCTTCAGCTTTAACGTGATGTCGTGGGCCAGGTGCATCGGCGTAAGTCCAGCAGCCTGGATGTCGCCCAACAGCACTAGTGAGATCATGCCATCCGGTCGTACGGGGAAGGTGCCCGAGATGCTTGGCTCCTGCCATACCGTTATCTGCAGCGAATCATCCGCTCCAATCACGTATCGGTTCACGTCCGTATCTGCCGCTGCGACGGGCGCCTGTTGAGGTGCCGCCGCTGCCGGCGGGGGCGGCGTGGGGATCACAGGGTGCGCCAACGTCTGAGCCCATCCAACCGGCGTCAACACCAGTACCGCCCCGCAAACGAATGCAAACACCAAGGAAAGGGGAGACGAAGCAACACGCAACCTCCCCCTCTGTCGCACTTCACTGCTCATGAGAACTCCTTAGATCATTACTCATAGCATTGCGCGGGCCAAACGCAAAACTTTGCACAAACTCTTTCTTTGAAAACAACCCATTTCCTGCAAACGAAACGTTATGTTGAACTTACGCCTTATTCGATACTTGCCCTATCCGGTAAGCCTGTCCCGCACCTTCCACTCCGACCGCCAGGTGATGCACGACGACGTGAAAAGTGGTAAACACTTTCCACATTGGCAAGGAGACTTCCTTTTCCTTTTCCATTTTTTGGAATACTCCGACACCACGGAGGGCGCGAGCGCTCATTGTGGCCCTCCCAATTCCAGATTTGGTGCGGGTTCCATAGCAAATTTTCACGTGGCGGGTCTTCTTCAACGTACGCCTCATACCCGGGCTTGGATTCAAACGAGCAGGCCTTCGCATCCCCTGTGCGAGATTTCGTGACACCAGTTTTTGGCGATTTTGCCTTGTTTTGTTCGGTTGGGCTCTCAATCCATGGCTCAATGCGAGACAGTGCCGATCCCCCAACGTCTATCATGGACCGTCCCGTCCTCGTTGGACCGACCGGGGCGAACCCCTTCCGCGCCACTTCCCCATTTCGATCCTCCAGATTGACAGATAACCTTATCTTGGCTTTCATTGTGGCAGCGAAATTGCTTTAGTTGTTGAAGAAGGATACCGTTCAGCATGCCGGACACTCGCTCCGCAACCATACCCGCGCCCCCTATCGTGGAAGTAGAACGCGCCCCCGCGCCCGCCCGGGCCACGCAGTCCTGGGCGCCTTGGTTGTCTTATGTCTCTCTGTCCGTTGTCGTGATTGCCATCTACTATCAAGTCGTCGCCAAGCTGGTGCTGGATTGGTACGAAAATCCGGACTTCTCGCACGGCTTCCTGGTCGCTCCCTTCGCCCTCTATGTGCTTTGGGAAAAGCGCAAAGTCTTGCGCGACACCCCCATTCGGCAGACTTGGTCCGGCGTCTGGCTCATCGTCGCCGCCATCTTTGTCCTCTTCATGGGAGTCTACGGGGCTGAGCTCTTCCTCTCACGTCTGTCGCTCGTCATGCTGCTCGGCGGAATTATCTGGACCCTCCGCGGTCGAGCCATGCTGCGCGAAGTTCGCTTTGCCATCCTCGTTCTCCTCCTCGCCATTCCCATCCCAGCCGTTCTGTTCAACCAGATCACCTTCCCGCTGCAGCTCCTCGCCTCTCGCATGGCCAGCTCTCTGCTTCCGATCTTCGGCGTCCCGGTTCTCCGTGACGGCAACATCATCCAGCTCCCCTCCATGCAGCTTGAGGTTGCAGAAGCGTGCAGCGGCATCCGATCCCTCATGAGCCTCTTCGCCGTCGCCGTCTTCTACGGCTACTTCCTCGAGCGCGGCACCTGGCGCCGCGTGATCCTGGCCCTTGCCAGCATCCCCATCGCGGTCTTCGCCAACGCCGCGCGCATCGTTGGCACTGGCCTCTGCGTCCAGTATTGGAACCCCGACAAGGCCGTCGGCTTCTTCCACGAATTCTCCGGATGGCTGATGTTCATCATCTCGCTCGGCTGCCTCTATCTCGTCCACACCCTGATGCGCCTCAAGACTCCGTCAGCCAGGAGGATCAAATGAAAAGCCCTCGCTTCTGGGTCGTCCTTCTCCTCCTACTCGCAGCGTTCACCACGCTGCATCTCCGCGCCAGCGTCGACCGCGTCCCGCCGAGCGAGCCCCTCAACCTGCTCCCGCAGACCATCGATCACTGGTCCAGCCAGGACATTCCCATCACCCAGGAAACGCTCGCCATCCTCGGCGACGGCCGCTTCCTCAACCGCATGTACTCCGACCTGCAACCCAACGGCCAGCTCGCAGCCCCGCCCGTGTCCCTCTTCATCGGGTATTTCCCAACCCAGCGCACCGGACAGTCCATCCACTCCCCGCAGAACTGCCTTCCCGGCGCCGGCTGGACCTTCGCCTCGTCCAGCAAAATCTATCTGCACACCTCTCAGCTCAAGGACTACCCCGTAGGCGAGTACGTCATCACCAACGGCACCGCCAAGCAAGTTGTCCTGTACTGGTACCTCGCCCACGGCCGCAGCATTGCCAACGACTACGCCGCCAAGGCCTACATGATGGCCGACGCCATCCGCTACAACCGTACTGACGGCGCTCTCGTTCGCCTCGTCACACCGCTCGATCCCAACGAATCGCTAGCCACAGCTCACACCCGCGTCGTGAACTTCGCTGACCATTTAGTCCCCATGCTCCCCAGCTTCATCCCCAACTAAGTTTCCACCAGCGGAAACCCGCAAACTTTGATCCACAGAATGGAAGGAAGTTCGATGAAAATGCTACGCAGTCACGGAACGATCCGGTGTTCAGCGCTGTTGATCGCGACCATCAGTGCAGGTCTGCTCCAGGGTTGCACCCGCGATCCCAATGTCAAGAAGGCCAAATACCTCAAGAGCGGAGAGAAATACGCTGCCGAAGGCAAGCAGCAGGAAGCCATCATCCAGTTCTCCAACGCCGTCAAGATCGACAAGAACTACGCCCCCGCGCACTACGACCTGGCCAAGAGCTACATGAAGCTCGGCGCCTTCGCCGGCGGCTACGCGGAACTGATGCGCACCGTAGAGCTCGACCCCAAGAACATCCAGGCCCGGCTCGATCTCGGCAGCCTTCTCCTCGCCGCCAAGCAGTACCCGAGGAGCAAGGATCAAGCCACCGCCATCCTCGCCCTGCAGTCCAACAACGCCGACGCGATTGCGCTTCTCTCCAGCGTCGCTCTCGCCCAGGGTGACCGCGCCGGAGCTCTCACGCAAATTCAGCGCGCCCTCGCCATCGACCCCAATCGCGCCAACTTCCACACCGCCCTCGGCCTCATCCAGAGTGGAGACCCCGCCCAGCAAGCAACGGCCGAAGCCGAGCTCCAAAAGGCCATCTCGCTCGACCCCAAGAACGTGATGGCGCATCTCGTCCTCTCGGGCCTCCTCCAGAAAAAGGGCGATATTCAGGGTGCGCGTCAACAAGCCACCACGGCCGTCCAGCTTGACCCCAAGAACCTCCGCAGCCGCATCGCCCTGGTCGGTCTCGAGATCCGCGCCAACGACAAAGCCGCCGCCGAAGCCACCCTCCTCCAGGGCACCCAGCTCATGTCCGACACCAACCAAGGCGCAGACTTACTCTGGGACTACTACTCCCGCACAGGTGAAATCGACAAGGCGTCGTCCACCTACGCCGACCTCGTATCGAAGAATCCCAAGAGCGTTCCCCTCAAGATCACCTACTCGCACATTCTCATTCAGCAGAAAAATTGGTCCAAGGCCCAGAGCCTCTCGGACGAGCTCATGAAGAGCAACAGCAGCGATCCCCAGGTTGCGATTCTCAACGGCATGGTGTTGATCCACGCCGGCAAGGTCAACGACGCCTTCACCGCGCTTCAAAAGGCAGAGAAGAACGCGCCCGACAATCTTCCCCTCAGGCTAATGTTCGCGGAAGCATCGCTCGCCAAAGGGGACCTCAGCACCGCCGAGCAGAACTTCCAGGCCGCCGCTCGCCTCGATCCCAACAACTTCGAGGCCGCCCGCGGCGTCGCTGGCGTCGCCAACCAGCTCAACGACTACACTCTCCTCATGCAGGTTGCCACCACCACCCTGGCTCACCATCCCGACTCCTCGGACGCCTACCTCTGGAAGGGGGTCGCCGAGCTCCATCAGAATCAGCCCGAGCAAGCTGCCGCCGATTTCCACACCGCCATTGGCAAGGGACCCAACAATGCCGCGGCGATGGAAGAGCTTGGCGCCTTGCGGCTCTCGCAGAACAAGCTGCCCGAGGGCAAGCAGTTGCTGGAAGAAGCGCTCATCGCCAATCCTAACGACGCGCGCGCACTGCGTTTTCTTGTCGCCTATTACCTGCACGAAAAGCAAATGCCGCAGGCCATCGCCGTAGTTCAACAGCAGATCACCAAGTCGCCTTCCAATGCGGACATGTATGGCATCCTCGCCGACCTCCAGTTGAACGCCAAGAACGGGCCCGAGGCTCTCGCTGCCGCGCAGAAGGCCATCCAACTCAACCCACAAGACGCCAATGCGCTCACCATCTACAGTCGCGCCCAGGTCATGCAGGGCAATACCGCCGGAGCCATTGCATCCTGGAAGACCTGGCTCGCCGCGCATCCTACTGATGCTCGCGCCGACTCCATGCTGGGAGCGCTCGAAGAAACCCAGGGTGATCAAAACGCTGCAGAGGACTACTACAAGAAGGCGCTCGCCAATCAGCCCGACCAGCCAGTCGCCGCGAATAATCTCGCCTACATCATGATGGAGCGTGGTCAGGACATCGACGTCGCGCTCTCGCTCGCCGAGACTGCTCACCGAGGTCTGCCCAACTCGCCCAGCACCGCCGACACGCTCGCCTGGGCCTACTACCACAAAGGCACCTACGGATCGGCGCGCGATATTCTCGAGACCGTCGAAAAAGCCAACCCCAACAACCCGTCCATCGAGTATCACCTCGGCATGATCTACAGCAAGCTCGGCAATAAGCCGGACGCCATCACTCACCTCAAGAGAGCAACTACCCTGTCGCCCAATTCGAAAGTTCAGAAGGACGCAGACCAGGCACTCCACACTCTCGGATAGACCCGCTCAACCATCACTGGACCCACTAGCCGCGCTCGTCGTTTTGCAGAATGTTTGCGAAGCCCGACCGCGGCTAGCTTGCGTTTGTGCGCAGTTCGCGTATTGATCGCCCCTGCACCCCCAGTACCAAGGTGGTACACGGCCTGCGTACTATGCGCAAACTTTTGCACACCTGGACCCCGACGAAAGTGCAAGTAGCTCATTCCAGATCGATTTAGTTTGGCCGAATAGATGCTTCTACAAGGTTGTACTGTGGTCCGCAAATATTTTGCAAGCAGACCCCAGACAGTTTCTCCGAAAGGTTGTTATGAAACCCCTCTTCAACTTCGTGTCAGACAATGGTCCACTCTTTATGATCTGCGCTGTGGTCATCAGCATTTCCGCTAGCCTCTTGCTCTACACTGCTGCCTACCTGCACGCCTAATCGGGCGCGCAGGCCTATTCTGCCTGCCTTCACATACCCTTTGGCGCAGCGCCGTATTCCTTGTTTTCAAAAGAACACGGCCCGCACGCTAGTGAAGGCTAAAAAATCCAACACAATCGATCCTTATAAGACGTAGTGGCTGAGCGTCCGATTTCTCGTCGCTTCGCCTAAGCGATCAATGACCGCGTTTGCCGCACGATCGGTTGACGGATCGACGGTCGTGCGATCTTGTGTTCGGTATTCGCGTGGTGATTCGCGGCGATCAGCGCCTGTGCAATCTCCTCCTGAGATACCGGCTTGGCGAACAGGAATCCCTGCATGCCGTCGCATCCCAGCCGGTCAAGAATCAGCCGCTGCTCTTCCTGCTCCACGCCCTCCGCAATCACTTCCAACTTCATGCTGTGTCCTACGGCAATAATCGCCTTCACAATGGGATAGCTGCTCGAGGAATCGCATAGCCGCTGCACAAACGAGCGGTCAATCTTCACAGCTGAGATCGGCAACAGATGCAGATGCTGTAGCGATGAGAAACCCGTTCCAAAGTCATCTACCGCGAATCTTACCCCCATCCCCGAAAGCTTGTGCATCTCAGTGCTGATCTCGTCATAGTTCAAAATCGCCCGCTCAGTAATCTCCATCTCCAGACAGGATGGGTCGATCTTCCACTTGGACAGCGAGTCCGCCACCTCCGAGGCAAACTCCTTGCGCATCAGTTGCGAAGGCGATACGTTCACCGCCACGCGCATAGGCAACGTCGACACCGTCTTCCAGGAGTCCATCTGCCTGCACACTTCTTCCACTACGCGGCGTCCCACCGGGTAGATCATGCCATTGTCTTCCGCGCGCGCAATCATCCGATCCGGGCTCACATAACCGTTGCCCAGCTCCGGCATCCGAAGGAACGCTTCCATACCCCGCAGGGCATCGTTCGGCGAGTACTGTAGCTGGTAATGCAGCAGCAGCCGATCACTCCCCAGCATCTCCCGCAGTCGCTGATCCAACAACGCGCTATCGTCCGCAGAACTCGATGCGTCCGGTCCGGCAACGATGTAACGGTTGCCCCCCGCGCGCTTGGAGCGATACATCGCCGCATCGGCGCAGCGCCACACTTCGTCCATGTCCGATCCGTGGTCTGGATAGATCGCGATTCCCAGGCTCCCGCGAGGCTGAATTGTGTATCCGCCAATCACGGTCGGCTTGTTCAGCGCCTGCAGCAACATCTTTCCTACCAGGCCGGCCGACTCCACCGTGCTGATCTCGCCCAGCACAATCGCAAACTCGTCTCCGCCCATGCGGGCAACGGTATCCATACCGCGCAGCCGGCTCGTCAAGAGTCCTGCCACATGCTTCAGGTAAAGGTCGCCTATCGCGTGCCCGTACCAGTCATTCACTTTCTTGAAGTGGTCAAGATCAATCGAGACGACGGCCGTCTTATGCTTCAACCTCTGGGCGGTAGACATCGCCTGCGCCATGCGGTCACTCAATAACAACCGGTTCGGCAGACCGGTCAGCGCATCGTGATGCGCCATCTGGATCAGCTCCGCGTCTACATGGCGGCGCTCCGTCACATCTTCCGCGATCACCAGCTTGCAGCGCTTCCCACCATACGCAACGTCATTCGATCGCACGGCGACGTCAATCTGTGTTCCATCGCTGCGTAGATGTCGCTGCACTGCATTTGCCTGCGCGCCACCCGCCGTATCGCTTTCGCCCTCTTCTGAAAGCTGCTGCGTTGACAGCACGATATCTGTCAGCGTGAGCCCGAGAAATGCCTCGCGCGTATACCCGTACTGCGACAGCGCGCTCTCATTCGCGTCGAGGAATTGCAACGTATCGGCGTCGTAGATCCAGATCGCCAGGGGATTGCCATTGAACAGGATACTTACCGCCGAGATTGGAGACTCAGCGCTACTTTCACCTAGTTCTTGTGGGACATCAGTTTGCATTACCAGATACCTCAGAGTGTCACAAGCGAAAATCAGCAGCGGGCAGCTATGCGAGGGACGGTATCCACATACAAACGTTAGATCCGGTGCGGCATTCACACCTTGTCCGGGCATTGGCGAAGAATGTAAAAGTCATGACGTACAACGCGGAATTCCAACTAGCCTAAACACTCTAATGGCTAACAAACGCCGCTTCTATATATTACGAAGAATTTGTTGATAGCTTACCGCTAAAGATAGTACGTTTGGGTCTACCTTCAGTGTTTATTTTCTTGCAAATCAGTGCTCAATGAAGCAATCGTGTGACCAAAACGCCACTAGCATTATTTTGGGATGCAAAAAGCTACCGCAGAAGGTCTTGCACTTCTAAACGTTCGACCATGTTTTGCAAAATACGGCTAAACTCATCGATCTGTAACACGAACGCGGCTAAGTCATACATGAAACCAACGGAAAAAAGCCAGAAAATCGCTCCACGCCTAACCTGCGGATCCCCCTATCCGTGTTGTCCCCGCTTGGTAACCTCCCACCAGCCTCCACCCTAAGGGCAGGAGCTCCAGCACGGGATCGAGTGAAAAACACTCCCCACCCCATCTCTCTTGCCCAAAAGACCCTCAAATCGTGTGGCCTCTCCGGCAGTATGGGGCGGCCGATCGGAAAATAACCGTAACAAAATGAATGACTTGCCTAGAAATGTGTTAGCCGTATGCCGATAGAAAACTATTGACGCCGCCAGAGTTAGCACTTGATTAATTAGCGATGGCGGCACGGCATTGATATGCAACAAGAATACCTATGGGCTCCTATGGTACATTCATGAGTAACCAGTAAACTGGTTACCAAAGTGTAGTTCGTAACCTCGGGCCTGAGCAATTATTACCCGAAAGTGTTGCGAATGCCAAACTCCGGCGAGTTCGAGGTGCGTTTTGAAAATACTAAAGGCAATCAGTGTAACTTTTGGCCTGGCAGCTTGCTTCTGCACATTAGGCTGCGGCGTTACGGAAGTACAAGCACTAGCGGCACCTAGCATCAGCACAGTCCTTCCACGAACCATTGCAGCAGGATCCACCACCGCGACCATGAGGGTCGTGGGAACAAATTTCAGTGCAAATCCGGTTATCCTTTGGAACGGAAACAAGCTAGCCACGTCGATCGTCGACGCCAGCACGCTCTCCGGCTCGATCCAGGGTGGCAGCATCGCTGTACCTGGGACAGCGCAGGTGCAAGTCCAAGATAGTCTAACAGGGCTGTCGTCGCAGGCAGTTCCCATATC